>Ga0255338_1000996_pt1 | contig 63459 bp, 63 predicted proteins | sample MeOH1_35cm_T4_19_FD_203715 | JGI IMG/M metagenome (GOLD analysis project Ga0255338, IMG submission 203715) | Sandy soil microbial communities from University of British Columbia, Vancouver, Canada - MeOH1_35cm_T4_195 | ecosystem: Engineered > Artificial ecosystem > Sand microcosm > Unclassified ... | reverse complement strand
CCGTGCATGTCGAAGCGATGCTCGCTTACAAGGAAATGGGCGTCCCGACGTTCGATTATGGCAACAACATCCGCCAGGAAGCGATGGATATGGGCGTCACCCATGCGTTCGACTTCCCCGGCTTCGTCCCCGCCTATGTCCGACCCCTCTTCTGCAAGGGCATCGGCCCCTTCCGGTGGGTCGCTCTGTCGGGCGATCCCGAAGACATTTACCGCACCGACCAGCGCGTGAAGGAACTGATCCCGGACGATCTTCACCTCCACCGCTGGCTGGATATGGCGCGTGATCGGATCGCGTTTCAGGGGCTTCCGGCGCGCATCTGCTGGGTCGGCCTCGGCCAGCGCCACAAGCTCGGTCTCGCCTTCAACGGAATGGTGCGCAACGGTGAGGTCAGCGCGCCCATCGTCATCGGCCGCGACCATCTTGATAGCGGTTCTGTCGCCTCGCCCAACCGCGAGACGGAAAGCATGATGGATGGCAGCGACGTCGTCTCGGACTGGCCGCTGCTGAACGCCTTGCTCAACACCGCAGGCGGCGCGACCTGGGTGTCGCTGCATCACGGCGGCGGCGTCGGCATGGGCTATTCGCAGCACAGCGGCATGGTGATCGTCGCCGACGGAACGGACGATGCCGCACGGCGGCTGGAGCGCGTGCTGTGGAACGACCCTGGCACCGGCGTGATGCGCCATGCCGATGCGGGCTATCGCATCGCGATCGACTGCGCGCATGAGCAGGGCCTCGACCTGCCGATGGTGGGCGCGTGAAGCTGGACCCGACCAGGATCGACCTCGCGACGCTCCGCCGCATCTGGGCGGGTGCCGCCGCGAGCCTCGACGACTCATCGATGCAGCGGGTCGCGGAAGCGGCCGCCTCGGTGGATCGCATCATCGCCGGCGGGGAGACGGTCTACGGCGTCAACACGGGCTTCGGCCTCCTCGCCAGCACGCGCATTCCTGACGATCGGCTTGCGGAGCTCCAGACCAACCTAATCCTGTCGCACAGCGCCGGTCTCGGGGATCCGCTGCCGCGGCATGTCACCCGGCTGATGATCGTGTTGAAGCTGCTCGGTCTCGGCCGCGGCCATTCAGGCGTTCGTCCTCTGGTGATCGAGGCGCTCGAGGCGCTTCTCGAGCACGATGCCATGCCGGTCATCCCGTCGCAGGGCAGCGTCGGAGCCTCCGGCGACCTTGCGCCGCTTGCGCACCTGATTTCCGCGCTGATGGGTAAGGGCAAAATCGATGTTCGCGGCGAAACTCTCCCGGCGGGCGCGGCTCTCAAGAAGCTCGGCATGCAGCCGCTTCAACTCGGACCGAAGGAAGGTCTCGCGCTCATCAACGGCACGCAGGCGTCGACAGCGATCGCGCTCGATGCACTGTTCATGGGCGAGCGCGTGTTTGCCTCGGCAATCGCCGCGGGGGCGCTCTCGGTCGATGCCCTGAAGGGCAGCGTGAAGCCGTTCGATCCGCGCATTTCCGAGCTGCGCGGTCAACCCGGCCAGATTCGCGTCGCCGCCGCCATCCGCGACCTGCTCGACGGTAGCGAGATCGGCGCAAGCCATACGCGCTGCGGCAAGGTGCAGGACCCCTACAGCTTCCGCTGCCAGCCCCAGGTGATGGGAGCCGCGCTCGACTTGCTCGACAATGCCGCGCGGACGCTCACGATCGAAGCGGGCGCAGTGACCGATAACCCGATCCTCTTTCCGGACGAGAACATCGCCATCTCCGGCGGCAATTTCCATGCGCAGCCGGTCGCCTTCGCGGCTGACATCATCTCGATGGCATTGTGCGAGGTCGGCTCGATCTCCGAGCGGCGAAGCGCGGTACTGATCGATCCCAAGATGAGCGGCCTCCCGCCCTTCCTCACCGAGGACAGCGGCGTGAACTCGGGCATGATGATCACGCAGGTAACTGCCGCCTCTTTGGTAAGCGAGAACAAGTCGCTGGCTCATCCGGCGAGCATCGACACCATCCCGACATCGGCCGGCCAGGAAGATCATGTCTCGATGGCCCCGATCGCCGGGCGCAAGGCAACACAGATCGCGCGCAACGCCGCAGGCGTGATTGCTGTTGAACTAATGACGTCCGCGCAGGCCGTCGATTTCCACGCGCCGTTGAAGACGAGTACGAAGCTGCAGAAGGTTCACGCCAAGGTGCGTGAGATCACGCCACGCTTTACGTCAGACCGCTATTGGGCGGACGAACTGGCGGAGCTTCAGGCGGCGGTGCTCGGCGGCGGGATTACCGGCGAGGACGGCCTGTTCCTTAGCTGACGCGTGTCCAGCGCTGCTCGGAGCAGAACAGGCCGATCACCGCGCAACCCTTCACGACCATCGTGTCGGGCCCGAGCTGCCGCACCGTCGCGGAGCCGTGGATGTTGCGCTTCGGCTCGAACGCCTTGCCCTTGTAGACGCCGCCGCCGGTGGGGCGGAGTTCGCTGAGCACGCGCGTGCCCGGTTCCGCGCCCTTCTGGCGGTTCTTCGCCGATGCCCAACTTACTGTGCCGCAATAGGCATCGCCGCAACGCGCGACATGGACGATGACGCTGCGCTTAGCGTTCGCCCATTTGCCCTCGAGGGCCTGCGCGGATGCCGGCGCGGACGCTCCAAGCGCCACGGCAGCCATTGCGATGCTGAGCATTATCCGTTTCATGGGGCCTTAATTACGCAAGGTTTGCGGCAAGAATGGTGCGCTGGAATTGCTGCCGGATGAACGGCTTAGCTCGGTACGGGCGCCGATTCGAACGATCCGTCAGTGGAAATCGCGGCTCTTTGGGATGACATCCACATCGCGCGGATGCGCGGCTGCTGGAGGTCTCCAGCTTCCGCCGCCATCACCCTGATTGAGGGTCGAAGGCATCAGCTCATTGCTCAAATGTCGCAGCATGTGCGTGTGGTCCTCCAGCTTTCGCGCGACCAGGTGGATCACTCCATCTTCTGCGTCCTTCTGGATGATGCCGTGAACGCACATCAGCCGCGTGCCCATGACGATCTTGCGCTGCTTGTCGAACACGTCGGGCCAGACGACGAGGTTGGCAATGCCTGTTTCATCCTCAAGCGTGATGAAGCAGACGCCCTTCGCGCTACCCGGCCTTTGCCGGATCAGCACTAGTCCTGCCATCGATACGCGCTTGCCGTCGCGAATGCTGGGCAGCCGGTCGGCAGTGATGAACTTTTGCACCGCGTAGCGCTCGCGAAGGAAGTCCATCGGGTGCGCCTTCAGGCTGAGCCGGACGGTCTGATAGTCGTTCACGACATGCTCGCTGAGCGGCATGGTCGGCAGTTTCGCCCGTGTCAGTTCCGCTCCTTCGTCGCGCGCTTCCGCCGCGATGAACAAGGGCAGGTCGGGCGCCTGCTTGAGCGCCCGCGCATCCCATAGAGCAGCGCGGCGATCGAGGGCGATCGAGCGAAACGCATCGGCAGAAGCCAGCCGCTGGATCGCATGGACCGGCACTCCGCCACGGGTCCGCAAGTCCTCGACGCTCTCGTAAGGCCGCTTCCCGCGCGCGCTTTCCAACCGCTCGACCGCTTCCCGGTGCAATCCTTCGACCTGGCGGAAACCCAGCCGCAAGGCGCCATCCTCAAGCGTGCAATCCCAATCGCTGCAGTTCACGTCGACGCCAAGCACCTCGACGCCATGCTCCCGTGCATCGCGAACGATCTGCGCCGGCGCGTAGAAACCCATCGGCTGTGAGTTGAGCAGGCCGCATGCGAACGCTGCCGGATATTTCCACTTCAACCAGCTCGACACATAGACGAGGTGGGCGAAGCTCGCCGCGTGGCTTTCGGGGAAGCCATATTCGCCGAAGCCCTTGATCTGGTCGAAGCAGCGCTGGGCGAAGTCGGGATCGTAACCGCGCTCGACCATTCGCCCAACCATCTTGTCCTGAAGCACCTCGATATTCCCGCGCGAACGGAAGGTCGCCATCGCCTTGCGCAACTGGTTCGCTTCCTCCGAGCTGAACTTCGCTGCATCGAGCGCGATCTTCATCGCCTGCTCCTGGAAGATCGGCACGCCGAGCGTCCGTCCGAGGATCTTCTCCAGTTCGTCCGGCTCGCCGTGCGCTGGATCGGGACAGGGGAAGGTCACCGGCTCCTTGCCCGAGCGACGCTTCAGATAGGGATGGACCATATCGCCCTGGATCGGCCCCGGCCGGACGATCGCGACCTCGATCACCAGGTCGTAGAATTTGCGAGGCTTCAGGCGCGGAAGCATGTTCATCTGCGCCCGGCTCTCGACCTGGAACACGCCGAGCGAGTCTCCCTTGCACAGCATGTCGTAGACCTCCGGCACCTCCTGCGGAACGGTCGCCAGCTCCCAGCGCTCGCCGTGGTGCTGCTCGATGAGGTCGGAGCATTTACGGATACAGGTCAGCATCCCGAGCGCGAGCACGTCGATCTTGAGGATGCCGAGCTCCTCGATATCGTCCTTGTCCCATTCGATGAAGGTGCGGTCCTCCATCGCGCCATTGCCGATCGGCACCGTTTCGGTCAGTGGCCGCTCGGTCAGGATGAAGCCGCCGACATGCTGCGACAAATGGCGCGGCATGCCGATCAGCTGCTCGGCCAGCTTCATTGTCCGCTTCAAATGCGGGTCGTTCATGTCGAGCCCAGCGTCCTTCGCGCGCTCCTCCGCAACCTCGGCTTCCATGCTGCCCCAATAGTTGGAGGCGATGGCGGCACAGACGTCCTCGCTTAGCCCCATCACCTTGCCGACCTCGCGGATCGCCGAGCGCGGGCGGTAATGGATAACGGTCGCGGCGATCCCAGCACGGTCGCGGCCGTATTTCTCGTAGATGTGCTGGATCACCTCCTCGCGCCGCTCATGCTCGAAATCGACGTCGATGTCGGGCGGCTCGCGGCGCTCCTCGGAAATGAAGCGCTCGAACAAAAGGTCGCTGGTCGCCGGGTCGACCGCGGTGATGCCCAGGCAGTAGCAGACAGCGCTGTTCGCCGCCGACCCGCGCCCCTGGCACAGGATCGGCGGGTCGAGGCTCCGCGCGAAGGCAACGATGTCGTGGACGGTCAGGAAGTAGCGCGCGAAGTCGAGCTTCTCGATCAGCTTCAGCTCGTAATTGAGCTGGGTCAGAACCTTGTAGGGGACCTTGTCGTCCCAGAACCGGCGCGCGCCTTCCCATGTCAAATGCTCGAGATGCTGCTGCGGTGTTCGCCCGTCGGGCACGGTTTCCCTTGGATATTCGTAGCGCAGCTCGTTGAGGCTGAAGTTCAGCCCGTCCGCGAACTCGCGCGTCGCGGAGATCGCGTGCGGCCAGCGGGCGAACAGCCGCGCCATTTCCTCGGGCGATTTCAGATGCCGCTCGGCGTTCGGGTTGAGCAGATAGCCCGCCGTCGTCAGCGTCACTTTCTCGCGGATGCAGGTAACAACGTCCTGCAGCGGGCGCTTCTCAGGTGCGTGATAATGAACGTCGTTGGTGGCGAGGATGGTGCAGCCGTGACGGTGCGCGATGCGGTCCAGCTTCTCGATCCGCGCATTGTCGTTGCCGCGATAGAGCCAGCTTGCCGCAACGTGACGCAGTGACGCCAATGCGTCACGCAGGCGCGGCAATTCCCGTTCGAAATCGGCGAGATCGTCCTGCGGCCAGGCAATGAAGGCAATGCCCTCGGAATGCTCTGCGACATCGGAAAGCCTGATGTTGCACTCGCCCTTCTCCGCCCGCATCTTGCCCAGCGACAGCAGGCGCGCCAGCCGCCCATAGCCGTCGCGATCGATCGGATAGGCGAGCAGGCTCGGCGCATTCGTCAGGTCGAGCCTGCAGCCGATCAGCGGGGTAAGACCCACCGCGTCACAAGTGCTGTGCATCCGGACGACGCCGGATAATGTATTGCGGTCGGTGATGCCGATGGCGTCGAAACCGAGCGACAAGGCCACGCCGACCAGCTCGATCGCATCCGATGCCCCGCGTAAAAAGGAGAATGGCGTTGAGACGCCAAGCTCCACATAAGCGGAGGGCGAAACCGGCGGCGGAGGCATGTCGCCGGTCCGCACCAGCTTCAGCCGCGAAAAACCAGTATGCTCGGGCATCAGCCGAACAGGCCGTGCATGTACCACTCAGGCAGGCCGCCGCGGCCGTCGCCGATCAGTCCTTCGCGGTAGATCCAGTAGCGGCGGCCGGCCTGGTCCTCGACGCGATAGTAATCGCGAAGCCGCGCAGTGGATCGTTCCCGCCACCATTCCGGCGCGATCCGCTCCGGCCCTTCGACCCGGGCGATGTCGTGGACCGCGCGGCGCCAGACGAAGCGGCGCGGCACGCCTTCTGGCGTCGCGTAGACGACCGCGATTGCTTCCGGCCGATCAAGCATTCGTTGTGGCCGGGTCGGCGTCGGTGCCGTGCCGACCGGCTCAGTTTTCTCAAGCGCGGGCCGCCAACCGCTCGCGCGTTCGGGCAAATGGCTTTCATGGGGCTGCGGCCGCCGCACCTTGTCGGGACCGAGCTTGACGCTCAACCGGTCGACCAGTCGCGCCACTTCTCGCGTGCCTGACGGTTCCTCGACCAGGCTATCCTGCGCCGACAATAGATTTTCCGCCCAGCTCGCTTCGAGCGCGAAGGCGTCGAAACCGAACCCGGGATCAAGCGCCGCCGCTTTGTCGGCAATCAACCGCTGAAGGTGCTTCGGTTCTCGGCTCGGGATGCTCGTCGCGACCGAAGCCGCAGCGGTGCTGCCATCGACCCGGAAGCCGATCAGCGCCAGCCGCCGTGCACCGAGGTGCCGCCGCTGCAACTGCTGAACGAGATCGGGGATCAGCCGCTCGAGAGCTTGCGTCGGAGCCTCCGGATGCGTCGCCGGCTCCTCCAGCTTGAGCAAGGTGCGCGGTGGGCGGCTAGTAGAAACGGAGGTCAACGGCTCCGGCTTGCGGCCAAGCGCGCGGTCGAGCGCATCGACCGGATTGTCCGCCTCGCGGAAACGGCGGGCGAGGGAGCGCCGCTCAATCCCAGCCAACATGCCGACGGTCTTCAGCCCCAGCCGCTCCAGAGTCTGCGTCGCTTCCGGCGGCAGTCGCAACGCTGCGACCGGCAGATCGGCCAGCTTCGCGCCCGTATTCTTTCCGCAGATTACTGCCGTCGCATCGCCGTAGTGGGCCAACGCCCAGGCGGCCGCCGCAGTCGGCGCCATTGCCACTCGGGTCGACAATCCGGCCAAAGCGAAGCGCGTTTGCACGTCCGCGACCAGCTTGCGTTCGCCGCCGAACAGATGCGCGACGCCGGTGACGTCCAGCCGCAATGCATTCGCGCCATCGACTTCCACCAGCGGCGACCAGCGTCCGGCCCAGCGCGCCAGCCGTTCGAGCAATGCCTCGTCGCCAGCCGGATCGGCCGGAGCCGCGATCAAAACCGGGTCGATCGCCCGCGCGTCGGTCAGGCGGGAACCTGCACGCGCACCGCGCTCGGCCGCCGCCTGCGTCACTGCGTAAATGATCGGCCCGTGCGTGCCTTCGACCGTCAGGACGACCGGATCGTCAGGCCCGAAGCCGCTCGACCTCGCCCAGCGCTCCACGGCCAGATGCGGCAGCCAGATGGAAAGCACCCGTCTCATGCGCCACGCCCCAGCGGCCGGGCGGATAGCCGCGTGCGCGAAACAACTCCGCTTCCCAGGCGGGCGAGCCGGACGCGCGCGGATCGAAGGAATTGGCAATGCTCGGCATGCTCGCGACGCGCCAGCGCATCCGGGCTCCGCTGAGGTTCGCCGTCCCCGCGAGCCGCACCAACCAGCACGGTACGCGAGACCGCTCCGCCGCCACCGCGAGACGGCGCGTTGCGGTGAAGTCGAGCGCCGCAGGATCTCCCCACAACTCCCCGATCACCCCGGACAGGCCGGAGCATCTTAGCCCCTCCTCCATCGCCCAGAGCGCGAGCTTCGCGTCCCGCGCTTCGACGTGGATGAGCTCGGCGTTTTCTCCCTTGGGCCACAATCCCGGCGGGTAGATCCGTCCGCTTTCGATGATCGCCATGCGGTCCTGCACCCACAGCACAGGCTTGGCGCGGTCGGTTTGCGCCAGCAGGAACCCCGTCCAGCCGGCATCGCGCGGGCTTGCCGCGAACAGCTCCGACAAGGTGGGGCTGGGCGGCGCCGGCAAGCGCCAACGCTCACCCAGCCCGCTGGGGAGCTGGTGAATTTCGGCCGCACGGCTTCCGCCGCCGGCGACCAGGGAAAGGTATCCAACCACACGACTCGCAACATCTATGTTCTACTTTTGTTCTTTTTGTCGCGAGTCAGGATGAGGAGTCAATCCTGCGACTCACGAAGGCTCTTCAGCGCTTGGCGAGCGACCCCGCGACCATCATCGGCTGCAGCGCGAGCGGACGGCCTTCGGCTTCCGACAGGAAGATGCGGATCTCGTTGACGATCTGGCTCAGCACCGGCCGATGCACCGCAAAACCGGTGTGATAGGTGTCGATCTCGACCGCCTTGTCGCGTTCGTGATCGCGGCCCCTCGCTGCGCTCGGAGCGACGATTCCGTCCCGCCGAGACCACAACGCCAGCGTCGGCACCGGCGGCTTGTCCATGATATGCGGGAAAGGCGGTTCGTTGACGTCATGCCCGGCGATCCGCTCATAATATTCGCAGACGTTGGTGTTGGTCTTGAGATCGCCGGAAAAGGGCGAGCCGAGCGTCACCACTGCGCGGACCTTTTCCGGAAAGCGATGGGCAAGCTGGCGCGCGAACATCCCGCCGAGGCTCCACCCGACCAGCAGCACCCTGCGCTCATCTTCCAGCTCGGATAGCCGGTTCCGGAGCAGGTCGAGCGTGTCCGCCTTGGCGCCTAGATTGATGCCCATCAGCCATGGATGCGACCGCCAGCCAGCACGTGCGAGGGCGCGGCGAAGGTCCATCGTGGTGCGATCGGTGGCGAGAAAGCCCGGGATCACCAAGGCGGGAGGACCGTCTTCGGGGCCACGCGGACCGAGCGGCCCCAGGCCTGCGAGCATGCGCGGAAGATGCCACGCGACTTCGCGTACGCGATGCCACGCAGGAGGTGCCAGATCGTCGGGATGAGTGAGCCCGTTCCCCGTCGAGGGGCCGAGCGGCGCGGGAGTTCGTTCCCACCTCATGACGCCAAGATGGGGTCTTTGCGTTACCGGAACAATAATTCCATGCGAATTATTCGTGACTTTTCAGAAACCTGTCGATTTCGCGCACCACCTTGTCGCCCGCGCGGCGCGAAACGGCGAAGGCCATATGGCTGCAATCGAGCTCCACCGCTTCGTCGCGCTCTCCCTCCAGGCCATAGGCTGCGCGGGGCGCAATGATCCCGTCCTTGCGTGACCAGATCGCGAGGTGCGGTACCGGCGGCTTGCTCGTGTTCCGGGGTATCGGCGAGCCATCGACCTTGTGTCTCGCGACCAGCTCATAGAGCTTCCATACGTTGTTCTGGTGGAGGTCGCCCGAAAAAGGCGAGCCTAGCGTCACCACCGCCCGAACCTTGCTCGGCGCATGTCTCGCGAGCTCCCGCGCGAAGAGGCCGCCAAGGCTCCAGCCGACAACCAGGATCGGCTCCTTCTTGCCGATCGAATCGACGCAGGCTTCGAGCTTGTGAAGCGTGTCTTCCTTGACCCCCGTATTGAGGCCCAGGCCCCACGGGTGCACCCGCCATCCCGCATGCGCGAACGCCTTCCTGAGAGCGAGCGTCGTGCGATCCGAAGCGAGAAAACCCGGAATCACCAGGACGTGTGGACCGTCTATCGGTCCGATCGGTCCGCGCGGACCGACGCCCTGCCACAGCCGGGCAAAGTTCCAACCCAGCTCGACGAAGCGCTTTGAGCCCCTCGGCGGCCGATCGTCGCCGGTCCACCTCACCTCAGAGGTACTCGCCCCCGATCAGGTCCTGCATGGCCTTCGGGAGCTTCACCCGGCCGTCAGCGGTCTGGTGATTTTCCAGCAGCGGAACAAGGATGCGGGGAGACGCGAGTGCGGTATTGTTCAGCGTGTGCGCGAAGCGGACCTTTCCGTCGCTACCGCGGTAACGGATGTTCGCGCGGCGCGCCTGCCAGTCGTGAAGCGTGGAGCAGCTGTGGGTCTCGCGATACTTGCCAAGGCTCGGCACCCAGCTCTCGATGTCGTTCATCCGGAACTTGCCGAGGCCCATGTCCCCGGTGGACGTCTCGATAACCTGGTAGGGAATCTCGAGGGCCTGGAGCATGCTCTCCGCAAGCTCGAGCAGCCGTGCGTGCCAGCCTGCCGAGACGGCGTCGTCGGCATCGCAGACGACATATTGCTCGACCTTCACGAACTGGTGGACTCGCAGCAGCCCGCGAACGTCCTTGCCCGCGCTCCCCGCCTCGCGGCGGAAGCAGGGCGAATAGCCGGCATAGAGGATCGGCAGCTTGTCGCCTTCGATGATCTCGCCCGAATGGAGTGATGTCAGGGCAACTTCCGCCGTCCCTGCGAGCCAAAGCTCGTCGGCCGCGACTTCGTAAGTCTCTTCGCGATGGCCGGGGAACTGGCCCTGGTTGAGAAACGCCTGCTCGCGGGCCATCGAAGGAACGGTGATCGGCGTGAAGCCGGCCTCGGCGATCCGTTCTAGCGCCCAACCCATAAGTTTGGTCTCGAGCAGCGCTAGCCGACCCTTCAGGCAATATTGCCGCGATCCCGACACCTGGACGATGCGAGACAAATCGGCCCAGTCGTTCTGTTCGATCAGGGCTACGTGATCCAGCGGCTCGAAGTCGAATTGCGGGACCGTGCCTTCCTGCCTGACAACCGTGTTGAACGTCTCGTCGGGGCCGACCGGCGCGCCGTCCCACGGAATGTTCGGGATGCGCATCAGAAGTGTGGTTAGGACGCCCTGCTTTTCCGCCAGGTCGCTCTCGAGCTCGCCAGCGCGCGCGCCTGCTTCCTTTGCCTGCCGGCCCAGCTCCGCGCGCTCTTCTGGCGCAACGTTCTTGAAGCGGGCGCTGATTGCATTGCGTTCGGCACGGAGCGCCTCGATCTCGGTCTTGAGCGCACGCACCTCGGAATCGAGCGAGAGGATGCCGTCGACGCTTACGTCAACGCCTTTAACCTCGATTGCCTTCTCGACCGCCGCGCGTTCGGCCCTGATGAAATCCAGTCCCAGCATGGGCGCGGCACTGCGCGAATTGCGCGTCAACCGCAAGTTCGCCTAAGCGCCGGATATGCCATCAGGTCTGATCGCGCTCCTCGACGATGTCGCCACCATCGCCAAACTGGCCGCTTCGTCGCTCGACGATGTCGCCGGTGCGGCCGGCAAGGCAAGCACCAAGGCGGCGGGTGTCGTCATCGACGATACGGCGGTAACCCCGCGCTACGTCGTCGGCCTGTCGCCGGAACGGGAATTGCCGATCATCGGCAAGATCGCCGTAGGATCATTGAAGAACAAGCTCCTGATCCTGCTCCCCGCCGCGCTCCTGCTGACCGCCTTCGCACCCTTCCTCATCATGCCCCTATTGATGATCGGGGGTTCCTACCTGGCCTTCGAGGCGACCGAGAAAATCGCCGAAGTCCTGCTCCACGATCACCATCATGAAGACCAGCTGGTCGACGCCATGGCCGACCCCGCCGACCTTGAGGCGCTCCAGGTCAAGGGAGCGATCAGGACCGACTTCATCCTGTCGGCGGAGATCATGGCCATCGCGCTGGCCAGCCTCGAGAATTTGACACTCGTGACGACCGCATTCGCATTGATTGTCGTCGCTTTGGCCATCACGGCGGGCGTCTACGGCGTCGTGGCGCTCATCGTGAAGTTGGACGACATCGGCCTGCACCTGGCGGAGAGGAGCAGCCCTGTTGCTCGCAAGGTTGGCGATGCCTTGGTCCATATCGTCCCGAAGATGCTGTCGGCTCTCTCGAAGATCGGCACTGCAGCGATGCTTTGGGTCGGTGGCGGAATCCTGCTCCACGGCCTTGAGGAAATGCATATTCTTGAATTGATTCCGCATACGCTCCACGACTGGTCCGCTCACGCCGGAGAGTCGGTCGGAGCGATGGGCCCGGTCGTCGAATGGTTCCTCTACGCGCTCGGGTCAGCGGTCGCCGGGCTGGTCGTCGGCGGCATCATCGTCCTGATCGTGCGGCGCTTCGTGAAGCACCCGGAAGAGCTGATCGTCGACTAGTCGAAGTGCAGCCGCCGGTATCTGCCGCGGAAATAAAGCAGAGGGTCCAGCTCGGGATTGAAGCTCGCCTTCACCACCCGGCCGATCAATATGTGATGGTCACCACCCTCGTGAACGGCGTTGCGTTCGCATTCGAACACGCTGAGCGATTCCTGAAGCACTGGCGCTCCGAACTCACCTCGGGACCAGTCGTTGGCGCCGAACCGGTCCTCCTGCCGCGTCGAAAAGCGGATTGAGGCCGGCTGCTGCAAGTTTTGCAGCACGTTCACCGCAAAATGTTCCGACGCAAGAAGTGCGGAGGCGCATGCCGAATGCTTGTGAATGCAGACCAGCAGGAGCGGCGGGTCGAGCGAAACGGACGTGAAGCTGTTCGCCGTAATGCCCATCGGGCTTCCGTCGGCATCGAAGCAGGTGACGACCGTCACGCCGGTCGCGAAGCACCCCAGCGCGTCGCGCAAAGTCCGGGGGTCGGACCCGGTGCGATACTCGGGCAGGGTGTCGTCGTCGGCCATGCCTTCGAGGCTATACCAGTCCTCCGCGCGCATTCCAGCGCAGCCGCCGCGCCACGGATGAACGAGATTTAATGATCGGGCCACAGCGGCGAAACGCGAGCTCTCCTATCTGCTGGGGCCGCCGGAGCACCGGCCGGCATAGGAGACACGCATATGACCAAGCATCTCGTTGCATCGTTCGTGGCACTCGGCCTTCTCGCGGGGCCGGCTGCCGCGGCAACGACCACCAAAGCCCCGACCGTGAAAGCCAAGGTCCACAAGTCCCACGTGAAATCGAAGACGAACGTCAAGGACGATCAGTCCAAGACCAAGGCCAAGTAACCGACACCGCAATTTTCCCGAGCCGCCCGGCGCTTCCCCCCAAGCCCCCTCGCGCCGGGCGGCACCCCGCCATTGCCGGGCCGGTAAGCGGCGTCGTATGCAGCTGGCGGAGTGCCAAATGGGCCGCAAGATCCTCATCATTGAAGACGATGCAGAAACCGCGGGCTATTTGAGCCGCGGCCTCTCGCAGGAAGGCCATTCGGTCGAGCAGGTCTCGAACGGCCAGGACGGCCTCTATCGCGCGATCGACGGCAGCTTCGATTTGATCATCCTCGATCGCATGCTGCCCCGAATCGATGGGCTTTCAGTGCTTCGCGCGCTCAGAGCCGCGAAAATCGAGACTCCCGTGCTCATCCTGTCGGCGTTGGCCTCGGTCGGAGACCGCATCGAAGGCCTCGAGTGTGGCTCCGACGATTATCTCGTGAAGCCCTTCTCTTTCGCCGAGCTGCTCGCCCGGGCCAATGCGTTGTTGCGCCGGAGCGAGGCCCGGGTCGCGACCGATCCCCGCTTCACTGTCGGCGACCTCGTCATTGACCCCCTCTCTCGCACCGTGAAGCGCGGCGGCAAGAAGCTCGACCTCAAGCCCCGCGAATATCTGCTTCTGGAATATTTCGCCCGGAACGAAGGGCGGGTCGTCACCCGCACAATGCTGCTCGAGCAGGTCTGGGACTATCATTTCGATCCGGCGACCAACGTCATCGACGTTCATGTCAGCAGACTTCGGCGAAAGCTCGAGGAGGGCTTCGACCGGCCGTTGCTGCACACAGTGCGCGGTGCCGGCTACATGCTCGAAGCCTAGGACTTCGCCGGAAATGTCGACGAAGCTCCGAATCGCCCTGCTCGCGGGGTTGCTGGCCTTCGCGTCGAACCTGCTCATAATCGGCTTCATCCATTTCCAGACCCGGGATGAAATCGTGCTGACGCTTCAGCACCAGGTCGCGGAGCAGTCGGCCGCGCTTGGGCAGGTCTTTCGGGCGGGCGGGGCGGCTGCGTTGAAGCGTGAGGTCCTGGAAGCCGCGCAAGCCGGCGATCCCCAAGTCGCGGTGGCCATTCTGGATCGGTCGGGGAAGCCACTCGAAGGCAATGTCGATGCTATCCTGTCGCCATCTGTTTCGTCTTTCGGCAAGACGCGGGCGGCGGTGCTCAGGATGAAGGGCGAGTCTTCGCTGCTCGAGGCATCCGTGGACTTTCGACCCATTGGCGGCAGTCAATGGCTCCTAACCGGCCGCACGGTCTCCGCGGGAATAAGCCTTCGAGAAACGCTGGAGCGATCGCTCGTGATTGCGCTTTTGGCCTCAGTCCTGCTTGGCCTGCTATGCGGATTGATACTCGGTCAATATGTCGATCAGCGCGTCCATGACATCGTCCGTGTAGCCGACAGGGTCGGGGGCGGAGACATGTCGGGCAGGGTGCCATTGTCGGGCGGCAACGATTCCTTTGAACGGCTGTCGCGTCAGATCAATCACATGCTCGATCGAATCTCGACGCTGATGAGCGAGTTGAGGATGCTCACCGACAGTCTGGCGCACGACCTGAGGTCGCCGGTCGGGAGGCTGCGGGCGGCCGCGGATGCGGCTCTCGCTGCCGACACGCCCGAGGAGCGCGATCAGATGCTCGGCGCGATCATCCGCCAGTCGGATTCCCTCATGCGGATACTGACGACCGCACTTGAGATCGCGCGATCCGAAGCATTCACCAGCCAGAACCAGTTCAGCTGGTTCGACCCGGCGCAACTCGCCGACGAGCTCGTCGAAATGTACGAGCCCGTCGCCGAGGAGGCCGGTGCGGCCATCCGGCTCGACCGAAGCTCGGTCGTCGTTCCTGTCTTCGGCCATCGCCAGTTGCTTGCTCAGGCGCTCAGCAACCTCATCGAGAATGCGATCAAATATGCTTCGTCGGGCGGAGAGATCGCGGTTCTCGTCCACGACGAGGATTCGACCCTGAAGCTGGGCGTGACCGATCGCGGCCCGGGAATACCCGTCGAACGCAGGGACGAGGCTCGCCGTCGGTTCGGCCGGTTGGATCCAAGCCGGAGCGAGGAGGGTGCCGGCCTCGGACTGTCGCTGGTGCAGGCAATCGCCCACCTCCACCAGGGAGAGCTGGCATTGTTCGACAATTCGCCTGGCCTGGTCGCGTTGCTGCAAATCCCGATCCGGGGCGACGGCAAGCAGGCCAGGCGCGGGCCGCTTGGACTAGCCCTCTGACGGCAGCCACAGAAGGCGCTGCGCATTCAGCGAAAGCACATCCGCGATCGTCTGTTCGAGCGAGCCGGACACGAGATAACGCGGCTGGAAGGCATCGTGCTTGTAAGCGGTTCTGGCGGCGCGCTCGATCGAGAAGGGGACCCGCTCGACCTGATCGCTTTCAAGGCTGAAATGCGCCTCGCCGAAGCTCGAGGCGAGACCCGCGCCGAGGATCTTCAGCTCTCCATGCTCGCGGGCCAAGCCGAACTCGACCGTGTGCCAGTAGAGGCGCGCGGCGCGTTCTCCCTCGCCCGCAGCGCAAGCCGCCATCCCCAGCCGGCCGACATGCTCTGCCATCTCCGCGAAATCGTGATGGGCGAGCATCGGGATGTGCCCAAACATGTCGTGGAAGCAGTCCGGCGCTTCGAGGTAATCGAGCTGCTCGCGCGTTCGGATGAAGTTGCCGACCGGGAATATGCGTTCGGCGAGCATCGCGAAGAAGATATCATCCGGGACCAGTCCCGGCACTGCCACGACGCGCCAGCCGGTGCGCGGCTCGAGGATCGCGTTGAGGCCTTCGACATCGGGAACGCCGGGGTGCGAAAGCCGGAGCAGGTCGATCCCCTCCAGGAACTGCGAGACGACCCGCGATCCGAGCAGCTCGACCTGCCGGGCGAACAGCAGGTCCCAGACCGCGTGGTCGTCCTCGGCAAAGGCTTCCCAGCACTGGGGGACGACATAGTCCTGCCAGTTCTTGGCTGGCCGGTCCTTCCTGATCGTCTCCTGAAGCATTCGGTTTCCTTTCGAAGGGCAATAAAAAACCCGCCGGGCGGATGCCGAGCGGGTCGAGGTTGGTCGTCTGAACTAGGCGCGCGTCAGCCGATCCCAACCTCGTCGGGATAATAATATGCAGCGCTGATCGTGCGGCGGTTCATTGCTTTCACATATCTCAGTTATCGGATGAACGGGCAATGGCTGAGGGCGGTTCCCGCTCCGATCGGCGCCGAAACGACATTCCGCAAAGGCCAGCCCTCCTCCACCAACGACCCTCTTGCTTCGACGAACGCGATTGAGGGCAATAACATAGGACCCTAGACGGCTGTGGGTGATTGTGATTCGCAAGAGTGCCCCCCTCCTCGCTCTGGCGGTCGCCCTCTCGGTTCTGTCCGGCTGCAACCAGTCTGATGCGCAGGATCGCAAGGGCCAGCGTGGACCGACGCAGGTAGGTTTTGTCGTGATGCAGCGCACTTCGGTGCCGGTGCAGAGCCTGCTCGGCGGGCGGACGGTCGCCTTCGAATCTTCGGAAGTCAGGCCGCAGGTCAACGGTGTCATTCGCCGCCGGTACTTCACCGAGGGTTCGTACGTCCGGCAGGGCCAGCCGCTCTACCAGATCGATCCCAGCCTTTACCGTGCCGCGGTCAACCAGGCGCAGGCCAATGTGGCTGCGGCGCGGGCGACGCTTGACGCCGCGCAGGTCAGGGCGAACCGTTACAAGCCGCTCGCCGAGATGGAGGCCATCTCCAAGCAGGATTATACGGACGCCGCCGCTCAAGCCCGGCAGGCCCGCGCTGCGGTCGCGCAGAACAACGCGCAGCTGGACACGGCACGGATCAATCTTCGCTACACCAGCATCCCCGCTCCCATCAGCGGCCGTATCGGTCGCTCGCTCTCGACTGTCGGCGCTCTCGTCACCGCAAACCAGGCCGAGCCGCTCGCCGTGATCCAGCGGCTCGACCCGATCTATGTCGATATCCAGCAATCCAGCGCGGACCTGACGACATTGAGGCGCTCGCTAGCCGCCGGCGGCGTCGCGCCCGGCACCACCCAGGTCAGGCTCAAGCTCGAGGATGGCAGCGGCTACGGCTACACGGGCACGGCCCAGTTCTCCGAGAGCCTCGTCAACGAAAGCACGGGAACGGTGACGCTCCGCGCCCGCTTCCCAAACCCCCAGGGCGTGCTCCTGCCGGGCATGTTCGTGCAGGCGCACTTCACCCAGGCGGTCGACACGGCGGTCTTCCTCGTCCCGCAGCAGGCACTCCAGCGCGATATCGGCGGCGAAGCTTTCGTCTTCGTCGTCGGTGCAGGAAACAAGGCGGAACGGCGCAAGGTCCTCGCGGATCGCACCTACGGCGATGCGTGGGTCGTGAGCTCCGGCCTCCAGCCTGGCGACAAGGTCATCATGCAGGGCACGAACAACCTCCGGTCAGGCGCTCCGATCAAGCCGGTCCCTGCAAGCGCGCCCCAGAAGATCGAGCCCGGCAAGCCAGGAGCAGGCGGCGGCCAGAGCCGGCGAGGCGGTTAGCACTTGTCACGCATCTTCATCGATCGGCCGATCTTTGCGTGGGTCCTCGCGATTGTCGTGATGCTCGCCGGCATCGCCGCGATACGCGGTTTGCCGCTCGAGCAATATCCGGACATCGCCCCTCCGCAGGTGAACATCCGCGCAAGCTATCCGGGCGCTTCTGCGGAAACGATCGAGAATAGCGTCACCCAGATCATCGAGCAGCAGCTGACGGGCATCGACGGGCTGCTCTATTTCACCTCGACCTCCAGCTCGCGAGGCTCGGTCAACATCTCGGTCGTGTTTGAGAAGGGCACCGACCCCGACACTGCTCAGGTTCAGACCCAGAACCAGGTCCAGCAGGCGATCTCCCGGCTTCCGCAGCAGGTTCAGCAGCAAGGCGTCCGCGTCACCAAGTCGAATCCCGACTTCCTGCTGATCGTCTCACTCTACGACGAGACCGATCAGCGGACGAACATGGATATCTCGGACTATCTCTCGTCCAATATCCAGGACCCGTTATCGCGTGTGCCGGGCGTCGGCGACGTCAACGTGTTCGGAGCGCCTCATGCCATGCGCATCTGGCTCAATCCCCAGAGACTTGCCGCCTTTTCCCTGATGCCCAGCGACGTGATCAGTGCCGTCCAGGCGCAGAACAGCGAAGTCGCGGCCGGTGAAGTCGGCGGCTTGCCGTCGCCCGAGGGCCAGATGCTCAACGCGACTGTTACAGCGCAATCGAAGCTGCAAACGCCGGAGCAGTTCAAGGAAATCGTCCTCAAGACTGATCCTAGCGGAGCGAGCGTCCGGCTCGGCGACGTCGCGCGTGTCGAGCTTGGAGCGGAGAATTACGCGGCCATCGTCCGGGTCAACCGCCACCCGGGCGCGGGCATCGCCATTTCGCTGGCGCCCGGCGCCGACGCCTTGAAGACAGCCGAGCTCGTCAAGGCACGGGTCCAGCAGCTTTCGTCCAACTTCCCCGAAGGGCTGAAGCTCGCCTACGCGAACGATACGACCGATTTCATCAAGCTGTCGGTCAACGAAGTCGTGAAGACCCTGATCGAGGCGATCGTCCTCGTCATCCTGGTCATCTTCGCCTTCCTGCAGAACTGGCGGGCGTTGCTGGTCCCTGCAATCGCCATCCCGGTGGTCCTGCTCGGGACGTTCGCCGCATTCTACCTGTTCGGCTTCACCATCAACACGCTGACCCTGTTCGGCCTGACGCTCGCCGTCGGCCTGCTCGTCGACGACGCAATCGTGGTGGTCGAGAACGTCGAGCGCCTTCTCCATGAAAATCCGGAGATGACGCCGCGCGAGGCAACCATCGAATCCATGAGGGAAATCCAGGTCGCGCTGGTGGCGATCGCGATGGTTCTGTCGGCTGTTTTCCTCCCGATGGCCTTCTTCGGCGGCTCGACCGGCGTCATCTACCAGCAGTTCTCGATCACCATCATCTCGGCGATGGTGCTGTCGGTCCTGGTCGCGCTGATCTTCAGCCCGGCGCTAACGTCGACCCTGCTCCGCCAGCGTTCAGAGGCCACGGAAGGCCCAAGCTGGATCGACCGCAAGGCGCCGGCAATCGGCAGCTTCATTCATTCTGCTCGCGGCAAGTTCAACACCGGCTTCGAGCGGCTCGTCGTCCGCTACCGCGAGACGATCGTTAAGATCATCGACCGCAAGTGGCTCTTCCTCGGCATTTACGCGCTGGTCGTCGCTGCGCTGATCCTGATGTTCTACCGCCTGCCGACGGGCTTCCTACCGACCGAGGATCAGGGCGCGGCGAGCATCCAGGTGCGCCTGCCACCCGGTGCGACGCAGAGCCGAACGCTCGAGATTCAGCGCCAGGTCGAGCAGTACTTTGCTCAGAATGAGGGCAAGAACGTTCGGACGCTCTTTACCGTCGTGGGCGGAGGAAGCGCCGCGGCGGTCGGCCAGAACACCGGCCAGGGTTTCCTCAACTTCGTTCCGTGGGCCGACCGGCCCGGCAAGGAGAACACGGCCGACGCGATCGTCGAGCGTGCATCGAGCGCCTTCCGCAATTTCCGCGACGCACAGGTCTTCGCACTAGTTCCGGGAGCCATCCGCGGTCTCGGACAGTCGAGCGGCTTCACGATGGAGCTTCAGAACCGGTCTGGAATGAGTCGCGAGCAGTTCGTCGCCGCCCGCGACCGCCTTCTTCAGGAGGCCAATGCCAATCCCAAGCTGGCGTCGGTCCGTCTCAGCGATTTGCCGGATGTCGCGACCTACAAGATCGACGTGAACCAGCAGAAGCTGACGGCGCTCGGCCTCAACCAGAACGACATCAACAACACGCTCTCGACGGCCTGGGGCGGCCGCTACGTCAACGACTTCATCGACAAGGGCCGCGTGAAACGCGTCTACGTCCAGGGCGACGCCCCCTATCGCGCCGACCCGTCCAGCCTGGGCCAATGGTACATCCGCTCGTCCAGTGGAGAGATGGCGCCTTTCTCGTCCTTCGCAGGCGCGGGCTGGGACACTGCTCCAAGCAGCCTGACGCGCTTCCAGGGTGTCCCGGCCGCCGAGTTCCAGGGCCAGCCGGCTCCCGGAGTCAGTTCCGGCGAGGCAATGGACGAGATGGAACAGCTCGCTTCGCAAATCCCCGGCACCAGCGTTGCCTGGGCCGGGCAGTCCTACCAGGAGCGGCTGTCATCGGGGCAGGCGCCCCTGCTTTACGCCATCTCCCTGCTGGTCGTGTTCCTCTGCCTCGCCGCCCTCTACGAAAGCTGGTCGATCCCGGTCGCCGTTCTGCTCGTCATCCCGCTTGGGCTGGTCGGGGCGATCTTCGCGGTCACGCTTCGCGGCCTGGAGAACGACGTCTATCTGCAGATCGGCCTCCTCACCACCATGGGGCTGGCGGCCAAAAATGCGATCCTGATGATCGAGTTTGCCGAGCAGGGTGAGAAGAAGGGCATGCGGGTCATCGACGCGGCGCTCGAAGCCGCGCGCATCCGCCTGCGCCCGATCCTGATGACCAGCTTCTCCTTCATCTTCGGCGTACTTCCGCTGGCTCTGTCAACGGGTGCCGGCGCCAACAGCCGGATCGCCATCGGCACATCGGTGATCGGCGGAATGCTGACCGCGACGATCCTCGCCATCTTCTACATCCCGCTCTTCTTCGTGCTCGTCCGCCGCGGCGTCCGCGACGGCCTTGCCTCGGTCAGGGAGCGCATCCGCCGGCGCCGGGCTGCGAGGGCTTGAGGAAAGGCCCCGTCTTTATCGCCCTGCTGGCGACGGGCTGCGCGTCGATGCAGCCGGTTTACGTGCGGCCGGATTCAGCCGTCCCGGCGTCCTGGCCGACCGGCGACGCCTATCTGCGCCAATCGGAAGCGGCGCTTCCGGCGGTCACCTATCGCGACATCTTCCGTGATCCACGCCTTCAGGCATTGATCGAGCAGGCGCTCGTCAACAATCGCGATCTCGCGGTTGCCGCCGCGAACATCGCCGCTGCCCGCGAGCAGGTCCGGATCCAGCGGGCACAACAGCTTCCGCAGGTCGATGCCGGAGTCGGTGCGATGGGGGCCGACAGCGGCTCCGATACGTCTGCGCGTTACCAGGCCGGGCTCAGCATCCCCGGCTTCGAAGTCGATCTGTTCGGCAGGCTTCGTTCGCTGACCGACGTTCAACGCAGTCGCTATCTGGCGACCGAAGCCGCGGCGCGCGCGACACGCCTCGCCCTCGTGTCGGACATCGCCGGTGCGTGGCTGACCTACGCCGCCGACAGCAGCCTGCTCAGCATTGCCCAGGGTACGGTCACCAGCGCACAGAAAAGCGTGAAGCTGACCAGGGCTCGGCTTGAAGGCGGCATCGCTCCACGGACAGATTTGCGCCAGGCCGAGCAGGTTCTCGAAAACGCAAAGGCGGACGCTGCCGATCAGCGCGCCGCGCTTGCGCAGGACGTGAACCTCTTGCGGCTCCTTGTCGGTGCAGAGGTGGATCCGAAGCTGCTTCCCGCATCCATCGACCAGGCTGCGCCGACCGTCGCCGAACTGCCAGCCGGTCTGGACTCACAAATTCTTCTGCGCCGTCCCGACGTCGTGGAGGCCGAGTACCAGCTGCGCGCCGCCAATGCGCAAATCGGCGCTGCCCGCGCCGCGCTTTTCCCTCGCATCTCGCTGACCGGGCTCCTCGGCTTCGCGAGCAGCGCGCTCACCGGCCTGTTCAGCGGCGGTTCGTTTGCATGGAGCGCCGGTGCGGATGCGACCTATACGATCTTCCAGGCCGGGGCCGGACGGGCGAATGTCCGGCTGACCGAGGCGCAGAAGGCTGCCGCCGTCGCCACTTACCAGCGCGCGATCCAGCAGGCCTTCCGCGAGGTCGCGGACGCACTGGCGCGCCGAGGCACGATCGGCGAACAACTCCGCGCTCGCCAGGCTCAGCGTGAGGCCGCCGCCGACACCTACCTCCTGACGGAAGCCCGCTACCGGAACGGGATCGACAGCTTCCTCGCAAGCCTCGACGCCCAGCGATCCTATTATGCTGCCCAGCGCACGCTCGTCCTGAGCCGGCTCGAGGCCGCAACGAACCTCGTCGACCTTTACCGGTCGCTGGGCGGCGATTCTCTGCTTACGACGCCTGAGCCAACCGGTTTATCGCTTCGGCAAGTTTCAGGTCTCGGTCGGTGACGCCGCCCGCATCGTGACTCGTCAGGCGGAAGTCGACCCGGTTCCAGACGTTGGTGAACTCGGGGTGGTGGTCGACCTTCTCGGCATGCATCGCGACCCGGGTCAGGAAGGCGAACGCCTGGCTGAAATCCTTGAACTTCAGGGTCCGGGTCAGCGCCTTGCCGCCTTCGTCCCGGATCCAGCCATCGGGCACGTCCATCGCGAATCTCCTGTCCTACAGCCGTCGAATCACCATAGGCGCAACTGAACAGTACGGCAGCAGGGGCAGCATTCGCCTGCACGCTCGCGCGTAGAGGGGTGAACTTCGCGAACTTCCGCTCCCTTGAAATGGCGGGCGGGGAAGAGCAGTTGGGCCGCAAAGGAGACTGACATGGCTACGCAAGTCGCCGAAAAGGGTCCGCTGGGCCTGGAAAACCCGATGGGGACCGACGGCTTCGAGTTCGTCGAATATACCGCGCCCGACATCGAGCTTCTGCGCTCGCTCTTCACGAAGATGGGCTTCCCCGAGGTCGCCCGGCACAAGACCAAGAACGTTACCCTTCACAAGCAGGGCGACTGCAACTTCGTCATCAATGCCGAGCCCGGCAGCTACGCCGAGGAATATGCCAAGGCCCATGGGCCGAGCGCGTGCGCGATGGCGTTCCGGGTCAAGGACGCCAAGGCCGCGCACGAGCGCGCACTCAAGCTTGGCGCGACCAACGTTGAGGTGAAGAGGGGCGACGGCGAACTCGACATTCCGGCGATCGAAGGCATCGGCGGCTCACGCCTGTTCTTCGTCGACCGCTACGGCGACCAGTCGATCTACGACGTCGACTTCGACTTCCATCCAGACTGGCAGCAGCGGATGTCGCAAGCGGATTCGAAGCTTACCTACATCGACCACCTCACGCACAATGTGAACCGCGGCAACATGGCCACATGGGCCGACTTCTATGAGCGGCTCTTCAACTTCCGTGAGATCCGCTACTTCGACATCGAAGGGAAGGTGACCGGCCTCTTCTCGAAGGCGATGACCTCGCCCTGCGGCAAGATCCGAATCCCGCTCAACGAGAGCCAGGACGACAAGAGCCAGATCGAGGAATTCCTTCGCGAATATAAAGGCGAGGGCATTCAGCACATCGCGCTCGGGACGACGGACATCTATCAGGCGGTCGACATCATCCGGGGCCGCGGCATTCCGTTCCAGGACACTCCGGATACCTATTACGAGATGCTCCCGGAGCGCATCAAAGGTCACAACGAGAACATTGCTGAGCTGGAAAAGCGCCGAATCCTGATGGACGGCGCGCCGACGGAGGGCCAGGGCCTGCTGCTGCAGATCTTTACCCAGAACGTGATCGGCCCGATCTTCTTCGAGATTATCCAGCGCAAGGGCAACGAGGGCTTCGGGGAGGGCAACTTCAAGGCCCTGTTCGAGAGCATCGAGCTCGACCAGATGCGCCGCGGGGTGATCTGAGCGGGATGATCGACGCTTTCATTTGCGACGCGATCCGCACGCCGATCGGGCGTTATGCGGGTGCGCTTTCGTCGGTTCGTGCCGATGATCTCGCAGCGATCCCGATCAGGGCGTTGATGGAACGCAATCCCAATGTCGATTGGGGCGAGGTCGACGACGTGATCTACGGCTGCGCCAACCAGGCCGGCGAGGATAATCGCAACCTGGCGCGCATGGCGGGATTGCTCGCCGGGCTGCCCGACAGCTCGGGAGGCGTCACGCTCAACCGGTTGTGCGGCTCGGGCCTGGATGCGGTTGCCATGGCGGCTCGGGCGATCCGCGGCGGGGAGTCCGACCTGATCATCGCAGGCGGCTCCGAAAGCATGAGCCGCGCGCCCTTCGTAATGGCCAAGGCGACCAGCGCCTTCGACCGTAATGCCGAAATGTACGACACGACCATCGGCTGGCGCTTCGTCAATCCTAAGATGAAGGCCGCATACGGCGACGATACCATGCCGAGCACCGGCGAAAATGTCGCGCAAGAGTTCCAGATCAGCCGCGAAGACCAGGACGCGTTCGCGCTCCGCAGCCAGGAGAAGGCCGCCGCAGCCCAGGCGAACGGCCGCCTCGCAGCCGAAATCGTCGGCGTCGAAATCCCGCAGCGGAAGGGCGACCCGCTCATCGTCGACCGCGACGAGCACCCCCGAGCGACGACGCTCGAGGCTCTCGGCAAGCTGAAGCCAATCGTCCGCCCCGACGGCACGGTGACTGCCGGCAACGCTTCAGGCGTCAACGACGGCGCCGCGGCACTCATCATTGCGTCGGAAGAAGCCGCAAAGCGCAATGGCCTGACACCCCGTGCCCGCGTGCTGGGCGCCGCAGTCGCGGGCGTGCCGCCGCGGATCATGGGCATCGGACCTGCCCCCGCATCGGAGAAGCTGATCAAGCGGCTCGGCCTCAAGCTCGCTGACTTCGACGTCATCGAACTCAACGAAGCCTTCGCCGCTCAGGGCCTTGCCGTCCTCCGCCAGCTTGGCATCGCCGACGATGATGCGCGCGTGAATCCAAACGGCGGCGCAATTGCCCTCGGCCACCCGCTCGGAATGTCCGGTGCCCGCCTCGCGCTGACCGCGACCGAGGAATTGCAGCGGAATGGCGGAAAACTGGCGCTTGCGACGATGTGCATCGGCGTTGGACAGGGAATCGCTCTCGCGCTCGAACGGGTGTAGATTCATCGGCGTGATCGATGCGGCAATGCTGGACGAGGCGGCGGTCATGGCCGTGCTCGACGAGGTGATGGATCCGGAGATCCCGGTCGTCTCGGTCACCGATCTCGGCATCATCCGCGGGCTGGCCGACAATCCTCCCCGGGTCCTGATTACGCCGACCTACACGGGTTGCCCGGCCACGATTGCGATCGAGCGGGCCGTCCGCGAGGCGCTGGATGAGGCAGGCTTCGAACACATTCATACGGAGCGCGTGCTCTTTCCGCCTTGGACGACGGAATGGATCAGCGAGCGAGGCCGCCAGCGGCTACACGATTATGGGATCGCACCTCCTAGCGAAGCGACGACGGCAGAGTGCCCGCAATGCGGATCGACCGATACGGTCGAGGTCAGCCGCTTCGGCTCAACGCCCTGCAAGGCGCAGTGGCGCTGCAACGCCTGTCACGAGCCGTTCGACCGCTTCAAGTGTCATTAGCGAGCAGGGCCAGCAGCGCGAAGCTCGCCAGCCAATGCTCGCCCATATAATCGCCCGCGACGTGCGGCATCGCGGCTTCGAGATGTTTTTCGGCCGTGTCGTAAGCCTGCTGTGAATCTTCCGGAAGCAGCGGAGCCAGGCTGCGCCAGCACCATGCCCGGCTGAGATTCAATCCATCCAGGTGCGCGATCTTCCCGTCGCTGCGATCGCTGACCACCGCGGGCATAAACAAGGTCGCCGGCTCGCCTGTGTCGAGCTTCGGCAGGAAACCGCCGAACCAGCCATGGAATTCCGGCTCGGTCAGAGCGCGCGCCATGCACAGGGTTTCGATTAGCGCCGGCGACAGGAACTCGTCCCCACCCGGCTCCCACGCCTGGCAGTCGCAGTCGTTGCCGAACCAGTGCTTTGCCCGCTCGCGGATCGCCTCCGCCAGCGGCTCGTCGAACCGCTCGGCCCAATCGAGCGAGAGGACCAGCGCGAACGCCGTGTTGAAATGCGTGCCGACCCGGATCGGGTAAGTGAGCACGCCCAGATGATCTCGGAGCCTGTCCGCAAAAGCGCGAGCCAGCGGTTCCAGCTCGTAAGCCCAGTTCGCATCGCGATGCCGCGACGCCTCAAGGTGAAGCTGCAGAAGCCAGGCCCATCCATAAGGTCGCTCGAAGCCGCGGCTGAGCGGACGGTCGAGATATGCGCGCTCGGTCTCGACCTTTTCCGCAGTGAAGCTCTGGTCGGCGAGCTTCTCGATAGCCCGCGATTCGTCGGTGTCCGGGAACAGGCGCCGAAGGGTTAGGAGCGTCCACCAGCCGTGGACGCAGCTGTGCCAGTCGAAGCTTCCGAAGAAGATCGGATGAAGGACGTGGGGCGGAAGGGCATCCTCGTCGGATCCGAGCACATGGTCGAGCTTGTGCGGATATTCCTGCCGTACGTGGCCGAGCGCGATCCTGGCGAAGCGCGCCGCCGTGTCCGCATCGAGGCTGAAACGACTCATCGGAAGGCGGCGAAATACAGGATCAGGATGTTCACTGCGAGCAGCGGTAATGCCGTTGCGACCTGTGCCTTCACGACGCCGTACTGATCCTTCAGCTCCAGAAGCGCCGCAGGCACGAGATTGAAGTTCGCTGCCATCGGGGTCATCAACGTCCCGCAGAAGCCCGCGAGCATTCCCACCGCTCCAACCACCGCGGGTTCGCCTCCGTACGCCTGAATCAGTAGCGGAACGCCGATGGCTGCAGCCATGACCGGGAAGGCTGCGAAGGCATTGCCCATGATCATCGTGAACAGGACCATCCCGAAGGCGAAGACGAGCACCGTGGCAAAGATATTGCCCTTGGGAATGATCATCCCGGTGATGTCGCCGATGATCGTTCCGACGCCGGCAGCGGCGAACAGCACGCCAAGCGCCGCGAGCATCTGCGGGAGTACGGCGGCCCAGCCGATCGCATCGATCAGTCGGCGGCCCTCCTGCAGCGGCGCGACGGCCGGCGGGCGCAGCCAGACGTAAATCGTGCCGAGCGCAAGCAAGGCTCCGAGACAGAGGAAGACGTAGGTCTCCCGCTTGGCTTCGATCCAGCCGAACTGCCCGACAGGCGTGTAATTGTAGACCAACGTCCCAATGAGGGCGGTCGCCGGAATGATCAGCGCTGGAAGGAACAGCTTGTTTCCGAGCCTCGTCGAGTAGGTTGCGCGCTCATCATCGCTGGTCGTCGGCGGATGGCTGCGGCCCAGGAAGCCGAATCCGGCTAGTCCGGCGAGCCCAAGCACCAGCAACCCGTTGCCGAAATCGCCAAGGTAATCTCCGCTGAGCAAGCTCAACGCCATCAGCCCCCAGAAGGCGGCATTGCCGAACCGCTTCCGATTCGAACGATCGGCCGCGCTCAGCAACGAGAATGCCGCGAACATCGCCCCCGCGAGCCCGTAGAGCCAGTGCAGGGTAATCACTTGCCGCCCCGCTTCAGCTTTCGATCCAGCAGCATCAGCCGCGCGCCGTGGATGAAGAAGGCCGCGATCGCACTCGGGATCGCCCACAGCGCGAGGTGCAGCGGCGAAAGGTTGTAACCGTAGGTCGCCAGCGTCTGCTGAATCAGGACGATCGAACCGATGGCGATGAAGATATCCTCGCCGAAGAAGAGGCCGACATTGTCGGTCGCGGCGGAATAGGCTTTCACCTTCTCGGCGGTTGGCTCGTCGACCTCACCGTGCTGCTCCTCCGCTGCCGCGAGTGCCATCGGCACGACGAGCGGGCGGACCGTCTGGGCGTGACCCGCGATGGTCGTGAGACCCAACGCCGCCGTCGCCTGTCGGACGAGGAGATAGAGCAGCAACAATCGGCCGACGGTGGCCGCCTTGATACTTCGGATCACGCGCGCCGCCTGCTGCTGCAGCCCATACCGTTCGAGGAGGCCGATCACCGGAAGCACGACCCAGACTATCGCGATGATGCGGTTATCGTTGAACGCTTTGCCGAAGGTCGAGATGACCTTCACCAGGTCCATTCCGCCAAGCAAGCCGGTAACGATCGCCGATCCGGTCACCACCAGCATCGGGTTCATTCGCAGGGCGAAGCCGAGGACGACCAGCAGGATGCCGATCAGCGGCCAGTAGCTCATTCGGGCGCTCCATAACCGCCGCCGCCCGGTGTCTCGATGACGAAGCGGTCGCCAGCCTGCATCTCGGCTGCATCCGTCGCCGTCAATTCTTCGATGCTTCCGTCGACGCGCTCGACCCAGTTGCGGCCGGCCAGGGCATCGCCTCCGCCCGCCAGTCCCTTCGGCGCGACGCGCCTTCGATTGGCGAGCATGTTCGCGCGCATCGGTTCGAGGAAGCGGACATCGCGGATCACGCCATCGCCGCCGGTGTGCTTGCCTCTCCCACCTGACCCATGCCGGATTGCGAACCGCTCCAGCCGCACCGGAAGGCGGGTCTCCAGCACTTCCGGGTCGGTCAGCCGGCTGTTGGTCATGTGGGTCTGAACCGCGCTCGTCCCGTCGTGATCTGGGCCGGCGCCCGACCCGCCGGCAATCGTCTCATAATATTGGTGTCGGGCGTTGCCGAAGGTGAAATTGTTCATAGTCCCCTGGCTCGGCGCGAGCTTTCCGATGGCGGCGAACAACGCTTCAGTGACCACCTGGCTGGTTTCGACGTTCCCCGCGACGACCGCGGCCGGATAGCGCGGCGCCAACATGCAGCCGTCAGGCACGACGAGCCTTATCGGACGCAGGCAGCCGTCGTTCATCGGAATCGGATCGTCGACAAGGGTACGCACGACGTAGAGCGAGGCGGCGCGGACGATCGAGAATGGCGCGTTGAAATTGTCGGGCAGCTGATTGCTCGTGCCGGTGAAATCGAACGTCGCGGAGCGCGCCGCCTTGTCGATGGTGATCTTCACCGCGACCCGGGCGCCATTGTCCATCTCATACTCGAACGCGCCGTCCTCGAGCCGGTCGAGCAGTCGCCGCACCGACTCCTCGGCATTGGCGAGCACGTGCCGCATGTAAGCCGCGATGACTTCCGGACCGTAATCGCGAGCGGTCGCCGCGAGCACTTCCGCGCCGCGAATACAGGCCGCAAGCTGGGCCTTCAGGTCGGAAATGTTGCGGCCGATGTTGCGAGCTGGCCATTCGCCCGAGCCGAGCAGCGCGCGAATTTCCGTTTCAAGGAAATGTCCCTCGTTGACGAGCAGGACGTTGTCGATCAGCACGCCTTCCTCGTCGATCGTGCGGCTGTCCGGCGGCATCGATCCCGCCGCGATCCCGCCGATGTCGGCATGATGCCCGCGCGCCGCGACGAACGCGGATGGCTCGGCTTCGTCGCTGTAAAAGACCGGGACGATAACCGTGATGTCCGGAAGGTGCGTGCCGCCGCGATAGGGGTCGTTCAGCACGTAGGCGTCACCCCGCCGAATGCCGCGACCGTCTCTGATACTGGCGCGCGTTTCGATGATCGTGCGAATGCTCTCGCCCATCGACCCGAGGTGCACGGGGATGTGCGGTGCGTTGGCGATCAGCGCGCCTTCCGAGTCGAATAGTGCGCAGGAAAAGTCGAGGCGCTCCTTGATGTTCACCGACGTTGCCGTCGATTGCAGCGCGACGCCCATTTCCTCGGCGATCGCCATGAACAGGTTGTTGAAGATCTCCAGCATCACCGGGTCGGCGGACGTGCCGATCGCGTGAGAGCGCTGGGCCGGAGCCGCGCGTGTAAGCACCAGCGTCCCGTCGTTCGAGCGCGTGGCGCTCCAGCCGGGCTCGATGATCGACACCGACGATCGATCGGTGACGAGGGCAGGGCCTGAGGCCTGCTGGTCGCCGGACAGGCTGTTGCGGTCATAGACCTGCCAGCCGCCAACCGTACGCGGCTGAGCGCCTGCTCCCGGTGATTGCGAAAAGATCGCCTCGGTGCCGCTGTGGGCGACGGCCTCCACGATCAGCGTATCGAGAATGATTTCTGCTACTTCGTCGACGTAGCCGAAGCGCCGGCGGTGAAGCTCGGTGAAGTCGGCTCGCATCTTGTTTTCCGGTCCGACCTTGATCTCCAGCGTGGTATCGCTGCCTGCCAGCCGCAATCGCGACCGCCGATGCAATTCAATGCGGCTGCGCTGGATGCTTTGGCCGACAAGCGCCTCAGTCGCTTCTGCTTCCAGCGACCGCAACGCCTCCTCGAAATCCTCAGCCAGGGGCCGCACCACTCCAGCTTCGCGGATCGCCTTCACGTCGGCGAGGCCGATTCCGTAGGCAGAGAGCAAGCTGGCGAGCGGATGCACGAGGATGCGCTCGATTCCGAGCGAATCCGCGACGCGGCAGGCATGTTGCCCGCCTGCCCCGCCGAAGCTCACCAGCGTGTAGCGGGTGACGTCATGGCCGCGCGCGATCGAGATTTTCCGGATTGCATTCGCCATGTTGTCGACCGCGATATGGAGGAATCCTTCCGCGATTTCGGATAGGCTCATTGGCCGGCCGAGCGCTTTCTCGACGTCGCCCGCGACGTCCCGAAGCCTTGCCTCCGACGCAACCGGATCGAGGGGCTCATTGCCCCCGGGCCCGAACACCGCGGGGAACTCCTCCGGCACAATGCGGCCAAGGAACAGATTGCAGTCGGTGACCGTCAGCGGCCCGCCGCCGCGATAGCAGGCCGGTCCGGGCTTCGCGCCGGCGGACTCCGGCCCGACGCGAAAGCGCATGCCGTCGAACCGGCAAATCGAACCGCCGCCTGCCGCGACAGTGTGAATCTGCATCATCGGTGCGCGGATGCGGACGCCCGCGACCACGCTCTCGTCCGCCAGCTCGTAATGCCCGGCATAGTGCGAGACGTCGGTCGACGTACCGCCCATGTCGAAGCCGATCAGCCGCTCTTCACCCGACGCCGCGACCATGCCGACCACTCCGCCCGCCGGGCCCGACAGGATCGCGTCCTTGCCGCGGAAGGCGCTGGCATCGGTCAGTCCGCCGTTCGACTGCATGAACTGGAGTTTCGTGCCTGCCGGAAGGCCGCTGGCCACGCGGTCGACGTATCGCCGGAGGATTGGCGAGAGATAGGCATCGACGACGGTCGTGTCCCCGCGTCCGATCAGCTTGATCAGCGGCGCGACTTCATGGCTGACCGAGATTTGAGTGAAGCCAAGCTCCCGCGCGATCTCTGAAACCCGCCGCTCATGCTGCGTGCACTTCCACCCGTGCACCAGCACGATCGCGAGCGCATCGATGCCGCTCTCGCGAACCTGCTTCAGCGCTGCCCGAGCAGCCTCCTCGTCGAGCGGAGTAACGATTTCGCCGTCTGCGCCCGCGCGCTCGACGATTTCGACGACCGATTCGTATGGCTGCTCCGGCAGCACGATGTGCCTGGCGAAGATCTCCGGCCTGGCCTGGTATCCGATGCCCAATGCATCCCCGAACCCGCGCGTGATCGCCAGAGCGACGCGGGCACCCTTGCGCTCGAGCAGGGCATTGGTCGCCACCGTCGTGCCCATGCGGACTTCGCCGAGCGCGCCATCCTCGGCGGCGAGAATGCGGCGGATACCTTCGATCGCGGCATCGGAATACTGATCGGGATTCTCGGACAGCAACTTCTCGGTCCGGAATCGCCCGGCCTCATCCCACGCGATCACATCGGTGAAAGTCCCGCCCCGATCGATCGCGAAATTCCAGACGCCGGCCACGCGGCCTTCAAGCAGATGCGGGCCAAAGGTGGAAGTGGCGGAGCGGGAGGGATTAGCTTCGCTGATCCCTCGTCGAACGTCGCAACTCTAAGGATGATGGCGGAGCGGGAGGGATTCGAACCCTCGATACGCTTTTGGCGTATACTCACTTTCCAGGCGAGCGCCTTCGACCACTCGGCCACCGCTCCGCAAATCGCTGGAAGGGCGCCCATGTAGGCAAGGAAGCGCTCGTCGGCAACCTTGCGGGGTCAAGGCTCCAGCCCCTATGCGACAGGCGATGCGGCGCTTCGAAATTCCGCCCTCGGCCGACGAGATGGAGGCGATCGCGCGCCGCGCCTTGCTGACGCTGCCGGAGCCGTTCGCGGGTCATTTGCGCGACGTCGTCCTGTTGATCGAAGAGTTTGCAGACGACGAGACGCTGGACTCCATGGGTATCGAAGATCCGTTCGACCTCACCGGGATCTACGAAGGCATCCCGCTGACCGACCGCAGCGTCGATCAGTCTGGGACATTGCCGGACAAAATACGACTGTTCCGCCGGCCGATCCTCGACGAATGGGCAGGCGGCGAAGACACGCTCGAGCACCTCGTCGCGCATGTGCTGGTGCACGAAGTGGGTCATCATTTCGGCCTGTCGGACGAAGACATGCACGCGCTTGAGGAAGCGGTTCGATGAAGCCGCTGCTCCGATTTGACGGTGTGACATGCCGGCGCGGAGGTCGCCTTCTCTTCGAAGACCTGGATCTCAAGATCGGCCCGGGCGAAGCGCTGCACCTGGTCGGACCCAATGGATGCGGAAAGTCGAGCCTGATCCGCCTTGCGGCGGGACTGCTGCGAGCGGAGCAGGGATCGATTGAGCGCAGCGAATTGGCGCTTGCGGACGAGGGTCTCGCGCTGGACCGTGAGCTTCCCCTGAAACGCGCACTCCAATTCTGGTGCGGAGGCATCGACGAAGCGATAGATGCGCTGGACCTGACTCGCCTTGCGCACGTTCCGGTCCGGCTCTTGTCGACGGGACAGGCCAAGCGGGCGACGATCGCTCGCGTGGTGGCGTCGGGTGCGCCGCTGTGGCTGTTGGATGAGCCGCTCAACGGCCTCGACAGCAATGGCGTTGAGCGTCTCGAGAAACTCGTTGCCGCGCATCTCGAAGGGGGTGGGGCCGTGCTTGCCGCGTCTCACGGGCCGATCGGCGGGACCTGGACTCATCTGGAGTTGGGGGCGTGATCGCCTCGCTCATCGCCCGCGATGTTCGGCGCTCGATCGGCGGCGCTGCATGGCTTCCGGTCGGTTTCTTCCTGGTCGTCGCCACGCTCGTTCCATTTGCGGTCGGACCCGATCCCCGATTGCTTGAACGCATCGCTTCGGGCGGCCTCTGGATCGCTGCGCTGACCGCAGCCCTTCTCCCGATCGAGCGGCTGGTCGAGCCTGATCGGGCCAACGGATTTCTCGACCAGCTGACGATCCATGGCGTGTCAGAGGAGGCTGTCGGAGCGGCAAAGGTCATGGCTCACTGGCTAACCTTTGGGCCGCTCCTCCTGATCGCTGCGCTGCCGAGCTCGTTCATCCTCGGAATTGTGCCGGCCGCGCTGGGGCGGACGATGATCGCTTTGGCGGTCGGGACCCCCGGGCTCGCGGCGCTGGCCGTGATGGTGGCGGCGCTGACAGCGGGTCTTCCGCGCGCCGGTGCGCTCGCGGGAATACTGCTGCTCCCGCTGGCCGTTCCGCTGTTGATCTTCGGCGCGGGAACGACCGGCGACGAGGCTTCGGGCGCAATCTTGCTGGAGGCTGCGGTGTCGCTGTTGCTGGTTGCCGCGTCGCCGTTCGTGATCGGCGCTGCGATTCGCGCGTCCCGAACCTAGCGATACCAGCGCGCGAAGATCGCGGTGGGAAGCAGGAGGCCGCGGGCCTCCTCACGCACCGACATCTCGCCCATTTCCACCGTGCCGCCGAGATCGGCCAGCGTCTGCTTCACGAGTTCACCGATCGCGAGTGCGGACATGCGAACGGCATAGACGGTCAGCACGAGGAAGCGGCTGTTCTCGTCGAGCAGCTTCCGGCAATCGGCAAGCAAAGGCGCTAGATTCTCTTCCAGCCGCCAGACTTCACCGGTCGGCCCGCGCCCGAACTTGGGCGGGTCGAGCAAGATGCCATCATAGCGGCGCTCGCGCCGAACCTCGCGCGCCGTGAACTTGCTCGCATCGTCGACCATCCAGCGGATCGGGCTGTCGGCGAGTCCGGACAAAGCGGCATTGGCCTTACCACCATCGACCGACTTCTTCGACGCGTCGACATGGACAAGCCGTGCGCCTGCTTCGCTCAGAATCAGCGATCCAACGCCAGTGTATCCGAACAGGTTGAGGACATCGGCATCGGCCGAGCGCTCGCGCATCCAATCCCACTGCGGCGCCATGTCGGGAAAGAAGCCGAGGTGCCGGAAGGGCGTCAGCGACGCGTTGAACCGGACCGGTCCGCGCGACAGCTGCCAATCACGCGGAACCGGTCGATGCTGGACCCAGCGCCCGCCGCCTTCCTCGTCCGATCCCGGAACGAACGTCGCGTCCGGATCCCAATCGGCGTTTGCAGTCGACCACATCGCCTGAGGTTCCGGGCGCGCGACCTTGAAGCGGCCGTAGCGCTCCAGCTTTCGGCCGTCGCCACTATCGATCAGACCCCAGTCCGGCCAAGGTTCCGCGACTAATGTCTCAAGCATCAGGCGACAGCCGCGAGCCGCGCTCCAACGGATGCGATCGCGGTGCGGCCGTCGAGCAGTGCGGCTCCTGCAGCCTTGGCGCTGGCCGGATCGACGGCCCGAAGATCGCCGAGCATCTCGTCGAGCGGCAGGATGCGTCCGAATACCTCGATCGAGCGTGCCATCTGGTCAGCTCGGCCCTGCGCGGTTTCGAGCGACATCAGCACGCCCGCTTCCATCTGTGCCTTCGCCCGGCGGACCTCGGCGTCGGTCAGGCTCTCGATCGTGTCGGCGAGAACCTCCCGGGCGAGGTTCATCGATTCGACCGCCCGGTTCCGGTCCGCGGCGCAACCGATCGCGACCAATCCCGTGTCGGCGAAGGCCTGGTTCCAAGCGCCGATCGAATAGGCCAGGCCGCGCTCCTCGCGCAACTCCTGGAACAGGCGCGAAGAGGTTCCGCCGCCCAGCGCCTGAATGAATACCGCAAGCGCCGGCATGCGCGGGTCGGAAGCCGCCAGGCCGGGCAGTCCAAGGCACCAATGCGCCTGTTCGAACTCGCGCCGGTCATTGCGCAGGCCGCCGGTGAATTCGGCGCTGCCGATCGGCGTCCCCGGGGCGTCTTCCATGTCTCCGAACAAGCGCTCGGCAATTTTCAGGACTTCGCCCGGATCGAGCTTGCCGCTTGCCGACAGAATCAGGCGCGACGGCACGAGCTCTCCACTCATCCAGCTGAGGCAATCCTCGCGCGAGATGTTGCGCAGGCTTTCCTCACGCCCGAGGATGGAGCGGCCGAGCGGCTGGCTCATGAACGCCGCTTCGAACAGATGATCGTTGACGAGATCGTCGGGTGAATCGACGGACTCGCCGATCTCCGAAAGAATCACCGTCTTCTCGCGCTCCAGGTGCGCGTCATCCATATGCGGCGCGCGGACCAGGTCGGCGATCAGCTCCGCCAGCAGCGCCGTATCGCGGCCAAGGACGCGGCCGTGGAAGGTCGTCTGGTCGCGCGACGTCCAGGCGTTCATGTATCCGCCGACGTCCTCGATCGCTTCCGCAAGCTCGCGCGTTCCGCGCTTTCCGGCGCCCTTGAACACCATATGCTCGACCAGATGGGCGAGGCCCGAGCAGGCCTCAGGCTCGGAGCGCGAGCCGACCATCGCGTAGAGGCCCATCGCGACGCTCTCCGCGCCGGAAAGCGGATCGACGGCAACCGTCAGGCCATTGGCAAGGCGATGCATCGTCGCACTCAAGCCTTCTGCTCCTTCTTCCAGCGCAACCTCAGCGCGAGACCATAAATGAGCGCGGCGATTCCTGCGAACGCGAACCATTGGAATGCGTAGGAGCGGTGGTTGTTCGAGATCGAAGCGAGCGTCGGCGGCGCGACGGTTTCGAGACCCGGCGGGGCGCTTGCCGCAACGAGGCGGATCCGGGTCTTGTTGTCCGGCGCGATGATCCCGCTGACCGGCCCACCCGACCAGCTCACTTTGGCATTGGGGTCCTTCGACCAGCCGACCGCGACGCTCATGCCCGGACCTTCTGCGCCGGTGGTACAGTCGACGATGTGGACGAATCCAGGCTCGCCCGACACGCCTTCACCCGGAACGGTGCGGCGGCCGACAGGCTTCAGGCAGATGCCGGTCGCATGTCGGAACAGCGGGAGTTGAGCGTCTCTCATGGGAAGCGTCGGATAGGCGATCGGAACGAGCTTCTCCGCTGCCGCATATTGCGCGAGGAGGCCTTCCTTCCACTTGGCGCGCTGAAGCTGCCAGACGCCAAGGCCGATCATCACCGCGACCGCGCCGGCGACGACGATCGTCGGGATGATTGGAAGCTTCCGGGTCACGGTGCGATCTTGCCTTCACGGGCGCGGTGGACGAACTCCTGCGCGATGAGCCAGGCCTTCGCGGTTCGGAGGCCTCCGACGGTCAGGGCCAATCCGACCGGAATCCAGACGAGATGCACCCACCAGGGCGGCGACCAAGTCAGGTCGACGAAGATTGCCATTACGGTGAGGATCGCACCGACGATCAGGATGAGGAAAGCCGCCGGTCCGTCGCCGACGTTAAAGCTGTCGAAATCGAGGCCGCAGGCGCGGCACCTGGGTTCAAAGCGGACCCAGCCTTTGAATAGAGGACCCTGCCCGCACCGCGGACAGGATCCCTTGAGCGCCTTCGCGAGTGGCGAGGTTTCCGCCACTTCGACCCTAGCCGTGCGTCGGCGCGCCCCAGCCGCCCCAGACATAGATGGAAACGAACAGGAACAGCCACACGACGTCGACGAAGTGCCAGTACCAGGCAGCCGCCTCGAAGCCGAAATGCTGCTTGGGCGTGAAGTCGCCCTTCCAGGCGCGGACCAGGCAGACCGTCAGGAAGATGGTGCCGACGATGACGTGAAAGCCGTGGAAGCCGGTCGCCATGAAGAAGGTCGAACCGTAGATGTTGCCGCCGCTCGACTGCTTGAACGCGAACGGAGCGTGGATGTACTCATAGGCTTGGATGCTGGTGAACAGCATACCGAGCAGCACCGTCAGCAGAAGGCCGAGCTTCAGCCCTTCGCGGTCGCCGTGGATGACCGAGTGGTGCGCCCAGGTCACCGTCGTGCCCGAGCACAGCAGGATCAGGGTGTTGAGAAGCGGGAAGCCCCACGGGTTGAGAACCTCAAGGCCTTTCGGAGGCCATTGGCCGCCGACCGCTTCGCCGATCGATGGGAACAACGAGGCATCGAAATAGGCCCAGAACCAGGCGAGGAAGAACATCACCTCGGAGGCGATGAAGAGGATCATGCCGTAGCGAAGGTGAAGCTGCACGACCGGCGTGTGATAGCCCGCATGAGCTTCGCGGATCGTGTTCGCCCACCAATTGGCCATGGTGACGATCACGGCGATTAGGCCGGCGATGCACACGAACGGCCCGTACGGGTTGTCGTGCATCCACATCACGAGACCACCGAACAGGAAGAGCGCGGAGATCGATCCGATCAACGGCCATGGATCGGGATCGACCAAATGGTAATCGTGGTTCTTCGTAGCGGCCATTCGCGAAGCTTTCCTCGTCTCGTTTGCTTGCGGCTCTAGCGGGCCGCTTCAGGCTTTTCCACCGGGTAAAATGTATAGCTGAGCGTGATCTCGTCGATGTTCCTGGTGTTCTCGTCGTCGCGGATCTTGGGATCGACGAAGAAGACCACCGGCATATCTACCGACTGTCCCGGCTTGAGCGTCTGCTCGGTGAAGCAGAAGCACTCGATCTTCGAGAAATATGGACCGGCGATTTCGGGCGACACGTTGAACACCGCCTGGCCGGTCGTCGTGCGTGCCGTCAGGTTTGTCGCGCGATAGAGGATCTGCGTTCGCGCGCCCGGCGCGACGCGGACGGTCTCCTGAACCGGCTCGAACTTCCACGGCAAATCGGCATTGATGTTGGCGTCGAAGCGAACTCCGATCTGTCCGGCTACAGCGCCCGGCGCTTTTTCGGCGCGGAGCGGCGTGCCGTCGAAACCCGTCAACTGGCAAAACGCGCGGTAAAGCGGGACCGAGGCGAAAGCGAGGCCGAGCATACCTAGCGCGAGAAGCGCCATTAGCCGCCCCGTTTTGGCATTCTTGCGGGCAACTGCGGTCACTTGTTCAGCCCGATCTTCGCGACCGTGATGAGGAAGAGAAGGACTACGAACGCGCCGAGCAGCCAGGCCATCAGGCGCGCGCGCTCGCGCTGGCGGCGGAGCACTTCGTCTTCGGGATGCGGGTTCATGCAATCACCCAGTGGTCGATCACTACGGCAGAGAACAGGGCGAAGAGGTAGAGAATGGAAAAGGCGAACAGCCTGCGCTCCGGCTTCATTCCGCTCACCTCTTCGGCGCGGTTCGCGAAGACGGCCACGGCGAGAAACAGGAATACGGCGTTCAGGACAACGGCCGATGCCCCATAAACGAGGCCAGTCAGGCCGAGGGCGTACGGCGCTATTCCCGCGACCGCGACCGTTATGCTGTAGAGCAGGATCTGCAGCCGGGTGTTCTGGATGCCGGCCACGACGGGCAGCATCGGCACGTTGGCGTTCGCATAATCGGAACGGACGAACAGCGAGAGCGCCCAGAAGTGCGGCGGCGTCCACAGGAAGATGATCGCAAACAGCAGGGTCGGCATAAGGTCGACCTGCCCGGTTGCGGCGACCCAGCCGATCAGCGGCGGAAAGGCACCAGCGGCGCCGCCGATGACGATGTTCTGCGCGGTCCGCCGCTTCAGCCAGACGGTGTAGATCAGCACGTAGAACAGGATCGAGATCGCCAGCAGCAGCGCCGCCAGATGATTAGTCGCCAAGTCCATCAGCACGACCGAGAAGGCGCCCAGACCGACGCCGAAATGCAGCGCGGTCTGCCGGTCCATCCGACGGGCCGGGAGCGGGCGGTTCGCAGTTCGGCGCATCTTCGCGTCGAGGTCGGCCTCGTACCACTGATTGAGCGCACCGGCAGCTCCCGCGCCGAGCGCGATGCAGAGGATCGCGGTGAACGCGAGGACCGGCGGAAGCTGCACCGGCGCGGCAAGCAATCCGCACAGGCCGGTGAAGACCACCAGGCTCATGACGCGTGGCTTGGTCAGCGCGACGAGGTCGCGCCAATCGGCGGGCAGGACGGGTTGCGCAATCGAGGGAGTCATGACTCGCGGCGGCTATAGAGGGCGAAAGCGCGGGCTGGAAGCCTTCGCTGCCCCCGCTACTTTAGGGCCATGCTTATCCGATTCGCCTTTGCGCTCAGCCTTTTGTCCGCAACGCCCGCCCTGGCCCAGGCCACGGTCGCTCCCACCCCTGCAGGTGACGTCGTGAAAGTCGCGCTCGACACTAGCGCAGGGCGCATCGTCCTCGCGCTCGACCGGGGCCACGCTCCGATCACGACCGCCAATTTCCTCAAGTACGTCGATGCGGGCCGCTTCAACGGCGAAAGTTTCTACCGGGCTATGAAGTTCGGAGAGAATGGCGGGCTGATCCAGGCCGGGATCACCAGCGACGCCCGCAAGCTCTATCCGGCGATCGAGCACGAGCCGGTGAGCAAGACCGGCATCAAGCATGTCACCGGCACGGTCTCCATGGCCGCCTTCGCGCCGGGGACCGCCAAGGCGGATTTCTTCATCCTGACCAGCGACGCACCCTCGTTCGACGCCAGCTTCGCTGCGTTCGGCCATGTCGTCGAAGGCATGGATGTCGTGAAAGCGATCCAGGCGTCGCCGACCTCGCCAACCAAGGGGGAGGGCGTGATGAAAGGCCAGATGCTCGACCCGGTCGTAGAGATTACCAAGGCGTCGCGAATCTCCGAGTAGTTGCGGGTCCGATTCTTTCGTGAGACATCCGTCGGGTGGGGGACGGGACTGCGAACAATCGGAATGATGGGGGCCGCGCCTCGTGGCAAAGCGAGGGCCTGATCTTCGCTGTCACGCTCCTGCTCATGCTTTGGCCGCTCGCCGTCAATCGGGCTCCATTCTATTCCGCCGACAGCGCGAGCTATCTCCGGGGCGGTGAGTTCGGTTTCAACACGGGCCTGCTGATCCTCGATCATTGGTGGAATACGCTGTTTGCCACGCCGGCAGGCGAGACCGCCGCTAGCGATCCGAAAGCCATTGTCGCTGGCGCCATCGCTCAATCCGGCGGTGCCCGGTCGCTGATCTACAGCGTGGCAACCTACATCTTGCGAGGGCCCGGGGTCAGCCTGATCGCGCTTGCCGTCGCTCAGGCTGCATCGGTCGTGCTGATTGTGACCTTTCTTCGGCGGCTGATGATTCCGAACCTTGCGGTTGGACGGGGTCTGGCGGTCGGCGCCGGGCTCGCCTTCCTGACCTCGGCAGCATGGTATGCAGCATATGCGATGCCGGACGTTCTTGCCGGGGTCACGATCGCCGGCTCGCTGGTCCTGACGGTTTTTTTCGATCGCACCACCCTTGCTTCGCGGATCGCTCTCGTCCTGCTTTTGGCAGCCTGTATCACCACTCACGGAAGCCACCTTCCGATCGCCCTCGGGACGCTCGTGGCGGGATCGGCGGCGAACCTCTGGCTTCAGCGCGGTTCGCTCGTCGATTGGATTCGAAAGGCTGTTTGGTTCGCGAGCCCGATGGTTCTGGCGGTGGCCGTGCTGCTCGGTGCGTCCTTCGCGGCGTTCGGAGAAGCGAGCCTTGCCCCAAAGCGCTATCCGATCCAGCTCGCCCGATCGGTCGCGGATGGTCCGGGCGCCTGGTACCTGCGCGATCATTGCGCCACCGAGCATTACGCGATCTGTGAGGTGTTCGGCCCGAACCCTCCGCGCAAGGTCGGCGAATTTCTGTGGGGGCCCAATGGCGTTCGTTACCGTGCGACGCCCGAGCAGATGGAGCGGATTCGCGCCGAGGAAAGCACGATCGTCCGTCGTGCGGCGATGGAATATCCGCTCGTCCAGATCGGCCAGTCGATCAGGAACACGGCCCGCCAGCTGTTCACATTCAGCCCGGACGATCTGGTCTTCGGCGAGAAAATGGCCGGCGGGAAGGATCCGTCGATCATGCAAGTGCGGTCCGACAATCCGGCCCTCAAGACATTTGGGACGGTGGCCGTCTATCTGACCTTCTTTGCAAGCATCGCCTTCCTGATCGTGAATCGCCGGCGGCTCGATCGCATCGAAGTTGCTGCGGTTGGGGTCGCCGTAGTCGGCCTCCTCGCCAACGCCGCCGTGTGCGGAATCCTGTCGGGCGTGACCGACCGGTATCAGGGCCGCGTTGCCTGGATTCTTCCGGCGCTGGCGTTCATCATCTTCGCCCGTCTCTGGAACGAAGGCTGGTTGTCTCAGGCTGCTTCCGACGAGCTAGGTCCCTAGCTTCGATGCATTATGTCCCACTCGGAAGGTCCGGGCTCACGTCCAGCGTCATCGGACTAGGGGGCGGGAGCAGTGGCAGCTTCGGGCTGACCAAGGGCGGCACGAAATCGGACGCGATCCGCTTGATCCGGCATGCCCTCGATTTCGGCATTACCTTTTTTGACGGAGCCGGCGTCACTGGCGGTGTCGACCAGCTCTTGGCCGAAGGTCTGGGCAGCCGAAGGAACGAGATTCTCCTCTCGACGAAGATCCATCTTGGCCCCGATCCGGCTCCATTCTCGGATACGCTGTTGGCCAATAAGGCTTCGTCCTGGGCAGCCCGGCGTTTCGGGCTGGTTTGCGGCGCTGCCACGGTGCGCCGCCGTGTCGAACAATCGCTCAAGGCGCTGCGGACGGATCGCATCGACGTGCTTCACTTGCACGCGGTTTCGCCCAGGCAATATCCGAAGGCCGCCGCGGCGATACTGCCCGAACTTCGCCGGATGAAGGACGAGGGCAAGATCCGCGCGATCGGGATAACGGAGGGCTTCCTGACGGATCCCGGTCACGAGACCTTGCGGGCAGCGGTTCGGGACGCGGGCATCGACGCCATCATGGTCGGCTTCAATGTTGAGAACCCCAGTGCCGCCGACTTCGTCCTGCCGCGGGCCGAGCAGGAGGGAATCGCTGCGATCGGGATGTTCGCACTGCGCGGTCTTCTGAACTCAGGAATGGCCGAGGACCTAAAGCGAATCGCGATGGAGGCGAGGATCGGCAGTCTGTCGGAACTCGCCTATCGTTTTTCCCGGCACCAGGCCGGCATGGACGTCGTCCTGACCGGCACCGGAGATCCTGAGCATCTCGAGAAGAATATCGCTGCTGTTCTGGCTCCGCCGTTGCCGGCCGAGCTGTTGGACCGGCTTCGCGCGCTGACAGCCTAGGCCGAGGGTGCATCCACGTGGAAATGCCCGTCGTTTGCCACGACCCAGGCAAGCCCACCGATTACGCCGACGAGGGCGCGCAGAAGGCCAAATGCAATCGACAGGGACAAAGCGGCTTCGGCACTGACTCCGGCTGCTCCCAGCAGATAGACGAACGCAATCTCACGTATGCCCCAACCGCCGAAGGAGATCGGTACCATCGCCATCAGCAGCGCCGCGGGGGCGAACGCGAAGAGCGTCGCAAGCGGGATGTCCAGGCTGAGGCCCGTCGCCAGAGCGGCCAGCACGCCGACACGTAGAAGATGCTGCGCCAGGGCTGCAGCCCAAGCCGACGCAATCCCATGACTTGGGGTGAGCAATAGCCGGAAGTCGCCAGCGACGGTCAGGAGCTTTTGGAAGAAGGCCCATTGTTCGAGCCTGGGAACGCGGAGCCGGACGTGCGCCAGTACGAACAATGCCGCAATCGTACCCGCGCCGCTCGCCAGTAGAGTAACCATCAGCAGCTCGTCGCGCGGCTCCTTGAGCAGCTCGAGTGCAATCGGGAGGCCGGCGGCGATGACACCCACGAGCGTGCTGAAGGAAAGCACGCGGACGGCGAGGATAATCCTGACCGCAGTTCCGACGGGCATCCCGACGCGCGATAGCTGCACGCCCCGAAAGATGTCGCCGCCGACGGTCGACGGCGCCACGTTACTGAAGAACCAGCCTACCACGCTGTAGAGCATCGCCGTGCCGAACGGCATTCTTCGGGAGAAGAGCCGTATCACGCTGGAGAGCAGGGTCGCATCGAACAGGATGATGAGACCCGTCAGCATCAAGGCAACCAAGGCCCACCACGGGTTCAGGCTCGAAAGGAGCGAGGCGACCGCGGCGATATCGACGGTCCGGAACGCCACCCACAGCAGGAGGGCGGTCACCAGACATTTGATTGCGATCTTCAACCGCACGCGGACCCCATCCCAATTCCGGACATGCACAACTCGACCGAGAGCGTCTTTGCGCGCCAACCTGTATGGCAGTAGATGAGATTGCTTGCGAGGCGCGGGAGGCAGGGCAAAAGCACATGTCCCAAAACGGACCTGCGGCGCAGACCGGGGCGAGGCTGCTGATGCTCGGCCTGGACGCGGTCAGCCTGCCGTTCATCAAGGAAAACCTCGGCCGGCTTCCCGTCATCGCCTCGCTCCTGAAGAGCGGAGTGGTCAGTGAGCTTCAATCGCCGGCCTCGAACCTCGCGGCCAGCGTTTGGCCCACGTTCCTCACCGGTCGACCTCCCGGCGAGCACGGCCAGTATTTTCCGTTCCAATGGAATGCCGAGCATTGTGATTATCGGCGCATTGCCGATCCTCGCTGGTCCGAGGAGTTTGACGTCGAGCCCTTCTGGCATCGCATCGCTCGAGCGGGCGTTCCAACGATCGCATTCGACGTCGCGCACGGGCTGCACGACGAGCGCGCGCCCTGCCTGCAGATCACGAACTGGTCCTACCAGAGCTCCGGCGACGCGAAATCGTCGCAACCCGAGGTATTGAAGGACATCCAGCGACGTTTTGGGCGACGGCCGATCGGGCCAGAGGTGCCGGTCGCAAAGACTGCCAGACAATGCTCCGCGATTGTCGAGCATTTGACGGCAGCCGTTCGCGCGAAGGCCGATGCCACGCTCCACCTGATGAAGATGCCCTGGCGGCTGTTCGTGACCGGGTGGTACGAAGCGCATCGCGCCGGGCACAATCTTTGGCCTGTCGAGGGAGATTTTGCGTCGGATGCCGCGCCCGGCGCGCTGCTGGAAATCTATGAGGAGACGGACCGTCAGTTGGGCCATGTGCTTGAGGAACTGGATCGGTCCGGCATTCCTACTTCGGTGGTGTTGTTCACTGTTCATGGCATGGAGCCGAACCGCGCCCAGGATCATTTTCTCACCGAAATCCTGGCACGCCTGAACCGGCTTTATCTTGGGAAGCCGCCCATCGCGTCGCGCAGCAGGCCGTCCCCGCTCAATGTCATGGCGTTCCTCCGCAATGCGCTACCCCCGACCCTTCAATATCGGGCGGCGAGCATTCTTGGAGAGCAGGTTCAGGACTGGGTCGTGAATCGCGCGCTTACGGCAGGTCGGGACTGGAGCGAGACCCCGTCTATTCCGATACTGAGCGGCGGCGAGGGCTTGGTCCGGTTCAATATCAAGGGTCGGGAGTCGCCAGGTTTCTTCGAGCCGGACGGCCCCGAGCTGGCGAGCTATGTCGGCTGGTTGATCGAACGGCTGTCGGCCATCGAGGTTGCGGGGACTGGCGAGCCTCTGATTCGGAGGATTTCTCTCGCTGACGACCTGTTTCCGGGACCCCGGCGGCAATTTCTTCCCGACTTGATGATCGAATGGGCGCCGGAAGCACCCGTGCATCGGGTCACGTCACCCGACATCGGCGAAATCGAGGTTTCGCTCGCTACAGGCAGGGGCGGGAACCACAATGCATCCGCGTTCATGATCGCGAAGGGCGACGAAGCACTTCTCGAAGCATCTGCCGCCGTGCACGACATTTCCGGCCTCGGCTCGATCGCTGAGGCTTACTTGACGGGCGCCGCCCGGGCGCGCGCCGCCTAGGTCACGCAACTCCGGCACAAAAGAAAACGCCCCGGCGTGAACCGGGGCGTCTCTGTCTCAACGCTCGAGGGCTGCCTAGCTGATCTTCGGCAGGGTCGAGAATTGGTGGAACGGCGGCGGGCTGGACAACGTCCATTCCAGTGTCGTCGCGCCTTCACCCCACGGATTGTCTGGAGCCTTCTTTCCGGCGAACAGCGACCAGCCAATGTTCACGAAGAAGATGACCATGCCCGCGGCCATGACCATGTAGCCGTAGGTCGAGACTTCATTCCACTTCTCGAACGCCGGAGTGTAGTCCGGGATACGCCGCGGCATGCCGTCGAGACCGAGGAAGTGCTGCGGGAAGAAGATCAGGTTCACGCCGATGAACATGACGAAGAAGTGCAGCTTGCCGAGAAGCTCGTTGTACATCTTCCCGCTCATCTTCGGGAACCAGTAGTAGAAACCGGCGAAGATCGAGAACACCGCGCCGAGGCTGAGCACGTAGTGGAAGTGCGCCACCACGTAATAGGTGTCGTGCATGTAATTATCGACGCCGCCGTTCGCGAGGACGACGCCGGTGACCCCGCCGACCGTGAACAGGAAGATGAAGCCGACTGCCCACAGCATCGGCGTCTCGAAGGTAATCGAGCCGCCCCACATGGTGGCGATCCAGCTGAAGATCTTCACGCCGGTTGGAACCGCGATGATCATCGTCGCGGCGGTGAAGTACATCTTGGTTTCCATCGTCAGGCCGACCGTGAACATGTGGTGCGCCCACACGACGAAGCCGACGACGCCGATGGCGACCATCGCATAGGCCATGCCGAGGTAGCCGAAGACCGGCTTGCGGCTGAACGTCGCGATGATCTGACTGATCATGCCGAAGCCGGGCAGGATCATGATGTACACTTCAGGGTGTCCGAAGAACCAGAACAGGTGCTGGTAGAGCACCGGGTTACCGCCGCCGGCCGGATCGAAGAAGCTGGTGCCGAAATTGCGGTCGGTCAGCAGCATGGTGATCGCGCCTGCAAGGACCGGAAGGGCCAGCAGAAGCAGGAAGACGGTGACTAGGATCGACCAGACGAACAGCGGCATTTTGTGCAGGGTCATGCCCGGCGCCCGCATGTTGAAGATGGTCGTGATGAAGTTGATCGCCCCGAGGATCGAGCTGGCGCCCGCCAAGTGGAGCGAGAAGATCGCCATGTCGACCGCTGGGCCTGCCGATCCGCTGGTCGATAGCGGCGCGTAGACCGTCCAGCCCGTACCCGCACCAAGACCAGTTCCACCGGACACGAAGGTCGAGCCCAGCAGGAGCAGGAACGCCGGGATCAGCAGCCAGAAGCTGATGTTGTTCATGCGCGGGAACGCCATGTCGGGCGCACCGATCATCAGCGGAACGAACCAGTTGCCGAAGCCGCCAATCATCGCCGGCATGACCATGAAGAAGACCATGATCAGGCCGTGCGCGGTGATCAGCACGTTCCAGTGGTGAAGCTGCTCGTCGAACCCGGCGGCCGTGCCGGCACCGATCGGCCAGGCGTGATTCAGATATTGGATGCCCGGATGCATCAGCTCCATGCGCATGATGCCCGAGATGCTGCCGCCGATGATGCCGGCGACGATCGCGAAGATCAGGTAGAGCGTGCCGATGTCCTTGTGGTTCGTCGACATGAACCAGCGGACGAAGAACCCCGGCTTGTGATCGGCATCATGATGCGCGTCGTGCGCCTCGTGAGCCTTGAGCTTCATCGTATCTGCGGTGGTGGCCATGATGCTTTCGTTTCCGCTCTTAATTCTGGGCCGTCGCGGCCTGGTTGGTGGCAGGCTGCGCTTCAGCCGAACTTGCTACGGCCGGAGTCGCTGCGGCTGTCTCGGCAGCTGCCGGAGCGGCAGCCGGCGTCGCTGCTGGCTTCGCGCCCTTCGGAGTGCCGCCCTTCGATACGATCCATGCGTCGAACTGCTCCGGCGAGACGACTTCGACGGCGGTCGGCATATAGCCGTGGCGGGCGCCGCAAAGCTCGGTGCACTGGCCGAAGTAGACGCCCGGACGATCGACCTTGACCCAGATCTGGTTCACCTGGCCCGGATTGGCGTCGATTTTGCTCCAGAAGGCGGGGACCCAGAACGCGTGAATGACGTCGTTCGAGGTGACCAGGAACTTCACGACCTTGCCGGCCGGAATGACCATGCGCTCGTCGACTGCGAGCATCGGCGGACCGTCCTTGTCGGTCCGGAAGCGCTCGCCCGGCTTGACGTCCTTTTGTTCCTTAAGCTGGTTCGAAACGATCTCGAACCCGCCATTGTCCGGGTAGGAATAGGTCCAGAACCACTGGTTGCCCGTCACCTTGACCGTCAGATCGGCCGGCGGCGGCGTGTACTGCGTCTTCAGCAGGCGCATCGACGGAATGGCGATCGCGACGAGGATGAGCACCGGAACCAAGGTCCACACGACCTCGAGCGCGGTGTTGTGCGACGTCCGCGACGGGGTCGGGTTCGCGCCTCGGCGAAAGCGGAGCATCGTGAAACCGAGCAGCCCGAGGACGAAAAGGCTGATCACGACGCACAACAGCAAAAGCCAGTTGTTGTGGAAGCCCGCGGCGAAGCGGCCGACGTCCGTCACCTGCTCCTGGAGGCCGGTTCCCGCCCTGACCGGCATTCCGATCTGCGTCTCGGGAAGAGCCTGGCCAACGCCTGTCTCGGTCATCGCGACGGCCGACGGATTGGCCTTGTCGGGAGTAGAGACAGCAGCCGCCTCGGGCGACTGCGGCTGGGCGGAAGCAGGCGCTGTGGCCGCAGGCTGCGGTTGTGCAGCTTGCGGCGTCTGAGCCGCTGCAGGTGTCAGGCCTACGGCGGCCAGGGCAATCGCCCATGCAATCAGTTTCATTCTCACCCCGGTGACTTGGGTTGGGGACAAGAGCACCGCGACCGGGCCCCCTTGAATCAGGCGGCCTTATAGGAAGGGATTTTCGCTCTCTCAAGCGCCTCATCCACAGGTGTTGAAGCTGCGTCCCGTGCAGCCTATTCACCCGCTCGTTTCCAATGGCTGGAGCGCCGATGACCGAAGACGAAGTCCTGGCCGAGTTCAGGGCGGCCGATGCGCTGCTCGAGGGCCATTTCATTCTGTCGTCGGGTCTGCGCAGTCCGCGCTACCTGCAATGCGCCAGGCTTCTGATGGACCCTGCGCGCGCCGAAAGAATCGCGCGTGCCCTTGCAGCGCGGCTTCCCGAAGAGAGCCGGAATGCCATCGACATCGTCATATCGCCGGCGATGGGCGGCGTGATCATCGGTCATGAGATGGGGCGAGCACTCGGACGACCGGCGGTCTTCGTGGAACGCCCCGAAGGCAAGTTCGAGCTTCGTCGCGGCTTCCGTATCGATCCCGGCGCGAAGGTGCTGATGGTCGAGGACGTCGTCACCACCGGGCTTTCCTCACGGGAGGCGATCAAGGCGATCGAGGAAGCAGGCGGCAAAGTGATCGCGGCGGCGTCGATCGTCGACCGCTCCGGCGGCAGCGTCGACCTCGGCGTCCCCTATACGTCGCTGATTCGCATCGACGTTCCGACCTATGAGGCCGATGCACTTCCGCCGGAGCTCGCCGCGATCCCCGCGATCAAGCCCGGGAGCCGTGCGGCCGCGTGAGCAGCCCGCTCCGTCTCGGCGTCAATATCGACCACGTCGCGACCATTCGGAACGCGCGCGGCGGCGACCATCCCGACCCCGTGCGCGCGGCAAAGCTGGCGGCGCAAGCGGGCGCGGACGGAATTACGGCGCACCTGCGTGAAGACCGGCGGCATATCACCGATGAAGATATCGACCGGCTGATGGCCGAGATCGATCTTCCGCTGAACCTGGAGATGGCGGCCACCGAGGAAATGCTCGCCATCGCGCTCAGGCATAAGCCCCACGCGGCCTGCATCGTCCCGGAGAAAAGGGAGGAGCGCACGACCGAGGGCGGGCTCGACGCGGCAGCGCAGTTCGATGCGCTTCGTCCATTCGTGGGGCGGCTCAGCCGGGCGAACGTCCGTGTCAGCCTGTTCATCGAGCCGTCGGAAGCGCAGGTCGAGGCTGCCGTCCGCCTTGGCGCCCCCGTCATCGAATTCCACACCGGCCGCTACGCCCATGTCGACGGCGAGGAGCGAGCTCTCGAACTCAAGCGGATTGCCGATTGTGCGGCGCTTGCCGTCAAGAACGGTATCGAGCCTCACGCCGGCCACGGCCTGACGTTCGACAATGTGATGCCCGTCGCCGCCATTCCGCAGATCGCCGAGCTCAACATCGGCCATTTCCTGATCGGCGAGGCAATCTTCACCGGCCTCGATGCCAGTGTCCGCCGGATCCGTGAGCTGATGGACGCGGCGCGGTGATCGTCGGCATCGGCTCAGACCTCTGCAATATCGAGCGGATCGAGAAGTCTCTCGAGCGTTTCGGCGAGCGTTTCCTCGACCGCGTCTTCACCGACGTCGAAAAGGCGAAGGCCGCTTCCCGCCCGCACACCACCGCCGGGACGCTCGCCAAGCGCTTCGCCGCCAAGGAAGCTTTCTCCAAGGCGGTCGGCACCGGCTTCAAGCGCGGCGTCTTCATGAAGGACATTGGAGTGGTCAACGCGCCCTCGGGCGCTCCCACGCTCCAATTGACCGGCGGCGCCTTGGCGCGGCTTGACGCCCTTGCGCCGGAAGGCCACGCCATCGACATACATCTGACGATGACCGACGATTACCCCTGGGCACAGGCTTTCGTGATCCTGCAGGCCCGCAAGCTGGAGCCCTGATTGAACGACACACTTCCCGAGGCGAGTGCCGACCCAGCGACGGTTTCGGCTGCCCCCGAAAAGGAATCGAAGGGCTCCGCTATCTGGCGGGAGATCAAGGGCCTGCTCTGGGTCCTGGTCGCCGTGCTGCTGTTCCACAGCTTCGTCGCCAAGCCCTTCTACATTCCGTCCGAATCCATGATGCCGACGCTCCTCAAGGGCGACCGGCTGGTGGTCAGCAAATATCCGTACGGCTGGTCCTGGGTCTCGCCGAGCTTCCACGTCTTCCCGCACTGGCAGGGTCGGCTTTTCGGAAAGACACCCGAGCGCGGGGACATCGTGATCGTCACTCCGCCCGGCCAGAGCGACGACTACATCAAGCGCGTGATCGGGCTTCCCGGAGATACGATCGAAGTTCATGGCGGCCGCCTGGTCATCAACGGCAAGCCGGTAAAGTCGGAGCGCCGTCCGCCGGTGATGGTGCCGGTCGACGTCAACGTTCCCTGCGGGATCGAATTCTCCGGCTTCCAGGTCCGTGCAGCGGACGGCAACGCATATTGCCGCCTGCCGATCGTTCGCGAGACCCTGCCGAATGGAGTCAGCTACGACACGATCGACCTCGGCCAGAGCGCGGGCGACGATTATGGGCCGGTGAAGGTGCCGGCCGACCATCTTTTCCTGATGGGCGACAATCGCGACCGCAGTGCCGACAGCCGCTTCGATCTCGGTCCGCCCGAGAACGGCCTCGGCGGCCCGGTGCCCTGGGAGAATATCGGCGGTCGCGCCGAGTTCATCACCTTCTCGCTCGATGGCACTTCAGAGCTCCTGAATCCGTTCAGCTGGTTCGAAGCATTGCGTTCCGGACGGGCCGGGACTTCGCTGAGGGCGCACAAGGACTAGGCGATGGGATCAGGGCCGCCGACTATCGAACCGCACGTCGAGCGACCCGGCCCAGCAGAATTCCGCGATCCCATGGTCGTTCGCGAGCTGAAGCGCGCGGCGGTCTGGTTCGGGCTCGCGCTGCTCATCATCGGCGTGATCGTACTCGCCCAGCCGCTGTTGCTGATCGTCGGGGGAATGATCTTCGCCGTCTTCCTCGATGGTGGCGCGCGGCTGATCGGCCGCTATCTTCCCATCGGGCGCGGCTTCCGCTTACTCCTGACCCTGGTCATCGGTTTTGGCTTCATCGGCTGGGTGTTCTGGTACGCGGGCACGACCATCGCGGCGCAGTTCGAAGCGCTGCGGATCGTCGTCACCGCACAATTCGACCGTTTGATGGAATTTGTGGCCTCGCTGGGACTGGTGCCCAAGGGGCCGCCGACGAACCTCGGCTCGCAATTGCTCGGGTCAGTCGGCAGGTTAACCAGCGCAGTCGGAAGTGCGCTCGGCGCAATCACTAGCGTCATCCTGATGATCGTGATCGGGATCTTCCTGGCGATCGAGCCGCGTATCTACGATCGCGGCATCGCCTGGATGATGCCGATCCGGTACCGCGAGCATTTTTACCGGATTGCCGAGCATGTCGGGTTCACGTTGCGCAGGCTGCTGTTCGGGCGGCTGTTGGGGATGATCTTCGAGGGCTTCTTCACCGGCATATTGCTTTGGCTTGCCGGGGTGCCCATGGCCGCCCTGCTCGGACTGATTACGGGCCTGCTGGCCTTCATACCCAATATTGGGGCGATCACTTCGGGTGTGCTGATGGTCGCGGTAGGCTTTAGCGCCGGCCCGCATCAGGGCTTCGCGGCCATCATCATCTATTTCTTCGTGCAGAACGTGGATGGCTATCTGGTCATCCCGTACATCGCGCGGCGCACGGTCGACCTCGCGCCGGCAGTGGTCCTTGCCATGCAGCTACTGATGGGTGCTTTGTTCGGGATCCTCGGAGTCCTGTTCGCAGACCCGATCCTGGCGGCACTCAAGGTGACGTTGATGGACATCAGCCGTGATCACGCCGCGGAGGAAGGCGAGGGATCCAAGGTCGTGGGCGGAGAACCGCCGACTTAGGGGTTCGGAGCAGCCTCGGGCTGGGGGGCCTGCTGGGCCTGGCCGGGAATTTCGCCGCCTTGATTCATCAGCGCGGCATTCGGCACGATCTGGACGATGTGCACGTCGAAATCGAGATCGGCGTTGGGACCGAAGGGGCTGCCCGGTGGGGGCGATTCGCCGTAGGCGAGCTTGCCCGGGATGTGGATCTTGTACTTCCCGCCCTTCTGCATCTTCATCAGGGCTTCCGAGAAACCGGGGATGACCTGCCCGGCGATCATCGGCTGCGGGCCGCCATGGCGAGCGCTGTCGTCGAATATAGTCCCGTCGGCGAGTCTGCCCTCATATTCGACGAGGACTCCGTCCATCGCCTGGACGAAGGGACCTTCGCCCTTTTCGACGGTGCGGATTCGGAGGCCGCTCTCGGTCGTCTCACCACGCAGCGGGCTTGCGCCGAGCCAGGCGAGGCCGACGCCGGCGCCGATCAGCAGGAGGAACGCGAGCCACAGCCCAAGGCTGCGCCCGCGGCTTTCGGGGCGCTTGGCAGTTTCGCTGACCGACATTGTATCGCCCCGTATTCTAGGAGGGTTGGAAGCTTAGCGCGAACCTTCGCGCTCGGCGCGCTTGCGCTCGAGCTTGCGGGCGCGGCGGATAGCGGCAGCACGCTCGCGGGCGCGCTTTTCCGACGGCTTCTCGTAGTGACGGCGCAGCTTCATCTCGCGGTAAACGCCTTCGCGCTGCAGCTTCTTCTTGAGCGCGCGGAGCGCTTGGTCGACGTTATTGTCGCGAACGATGATCTGCATAAATGCCTGTCTATACTCCAGAATGTCGCTGTGGCCCGTAGCCGCGCCAATGCCATACGCCCGGCCGCAGTATGCTGCGTCGGGGCGCCGCCATTAGCAGTGACTCAAAATGCATGCAAGGCGCTCGAAATTGTCCATCCTGCGATGAAACGAGTTGTCAGCACGATGGGCTAAGCAACTGGCTAAACGCGGTTATCGGAGATTAACCTTCGGATGTGTACAACCGCTGCTTCATCTGAGTGGGGTGGTAATGGGGTTGAATCGAAGGGAAGTACTGCGTTGGGGCGCCGTAGGCGCGGCTGGAGCCATGCTCTCGTCCGCCGCAAGCTCCGTGGGTCTTCCGTCCATCGTTTATGCGCCGCCGCCGGTTCCGCGTGATCCGCTGGCGCCGCTCGCACCGGTGCAGCCTGCGCCAGTCGGCCTGAATCCGGTGCTCTTCCAGAAGGCCAAGGCGGCGCTCGATTCGCACCGTTATCAGGCGCGTGCGCGCGACGTGATGGGCATTGTCGATTTCTCCAAATCCTCCAGCGAGGCCCGCTTCCATCTGGTCGACCTGATGAATGGCACCGTGGAAAGCCACCTCGTCGCTCACGGCCGAGGGTCCGACCCGGATCACAGCGGCTTCGTGGAGCGCTTCTCGAACGCGTTCGGGTCCTATGCCACCTCTAACGGCGCCTACATCACCGGTGACTATTACGACGGCAAGTACGGCCTTTCGATGAAGGTCCAGGGCCTCGACTGGTCGAACAGCAATGCCGAAGCCCGCGCGATCGTCATCCACAATGCGTGGTACGCGGAGCCGGAAATGATTGCCCAGCACGGCAAGCTCGGCCGCTCGGAAGGCTGCTTCGCTTTCAGCCGCGCCAGCCAGTGGGACGTCATGCGTCGCCTGGCCGGTGGCCGGATGATCTACGCCGACAAGATCGCCTGATTTTTCATCAGGACGGGGAGAGTGAGGCCTCGGGACATGGTCCCGGGGCCTTTTTCCGTTGGTGATATAGAGCGGACTTCGGGGCGCCGGTCGGCTAGGGATCGCCGGGATGGAGCCCAAAGCAATCAGCATCCGTGTCGGTGACGAATCGGTTTCGGGCCTGTTCTTGCGCCCGCCCGACGCAAAAGCGCTTTACCTGTTCGCCCACGGCGCCGGCGCCGGAATGACGCACAAGGCGATGACCGGGAATGCAGAGGGGCTGGCCGAGCGAGGAATCGCGACGTTGCGCTACAATTTCCCCTACATGGAGAAAGGCTCGAAGCGGCCCGACTCTCCGAAAGTGGCCCATGCGGCAGTGCGAGCGGCGGCATCCAAAGCCGTGGAGCTCGCGCCGGAACTACCCCTGTTTGCCGGCGGCCGCTCGTTCGGCGGACGGATGACATCGCAGGCACAGGCCGGCGATCCGTTGCCCGGCGTTCGCGGCCTGATCTTCCTTGGCTTTCCGCTGCACCCAGCCGGGAAGCCCGGGATTGAGCGCGCGGACCACCTGGCGAACGTGCGCGTCCCGATGCTGTTCGTTTCCGGCACCCGCGATGCGCTTGCCGAGCTGGACTTGCTGCGACCGGTAGTCGCCAGCCTCGGCAGCCATGCCGAGATCCACCTCGTCGATCAGGCCGACCATTCCTTCAAGGTTGTTGCCAAAAGCGGCCGCACCACTGCTGATGCCGAGGCCGAAGTTCTCGATGCGGTCGCTCGCTGGATCAGCGGCTAGGCAGCGGCATCGTCTCTAGCGCGAAGCGACCTTGTCCGCGGACTTCGCAGTCGGAGCCGGAGCGGCAACATTGTTCAGCGCTGCAATGACCTTGCCGTCCTTCTTGTAAATATCGGCATAGTCCTTGATCGACCCGTCCTGGAGCGCGGCGGACGACATGTAGACGATGTAGACCGGAAGCGGCTTGGGGAAGTTGGCCTGGACCGTCTTCTTGCTGGCGACGGTCTCCTTGACCCGCTCCGGAGTCCACGCGGCCGGCACAGTGCCGTCGGCCGCCGGCGGGTAGGTGCCCTCGCCCAACAGCCTTTCAGCCAGGAGCAGGACGTGCTCGGTCCGGATGCAGCCGTGGCTGTAGGCCCGCGCCTTGGCATCGAACAACGTCTTGGCGGTCGTGTCGTGCAGGTAGATGTTGTGCGGATTGTACATCACGAACTTGATCTGCCCGAGCGCGTTGCGCGGCCCCGGAGGCTGACGCCAGCGCTGGATTTTCCCGTCGGCGCCCTTGAGCGCGACATAGCCCGGCTTGCCGGCGACCTCCTTGCTGATGCTCGGCGGCACTTCCCACCAAGGGTTGAGAATGACGCCCGTTGCCATCGCCTTAAGCTGCGGCGTCTGTGTCTTGATTGCTCCCGCGACCGCCCGATGCCGGGAAACGGTGATGCCGTCCTCGACCAGCGCAGCCGTATAAGCCGGCACGTTAACGATGATGTAGCGTTCGCCGAGGTCGCGGGGCAGCCAGCGCCAGCGGTCCATGTTCAGCCGGATCCGGTCGACCTTCATCGTCTCCGTCTTCGGAGTGATCTCGAGCGCCTTCTTCAGCGCCGCATATTGCGGGTGTGTCGGAAGCAATCCTGCGAGCGCCTCGCCAACGCGATGCTGCGCAAGTGCTGCCCGAAGCAGAGAATCCTGCCTCGCGGCATCCAGGTCGGGATCCGGGATGTGCCAGTTCTGCCGGTCCGCGCCACGCACGTGACCGAGCGCCATGTCGGACGACAGCTTGTTGAACCGTTCTGTCGAAGCGGCCGAGATCAGGTTCAGATCATTGCTCCGCATCGCGGAGATGAGACCGGCGGAATCATAGTCCCGGGGGTCGAGGCCTTCCTTGGCAGATGTCAGGATGGACAGCAGGAGCTGATTTGCGTCCACCATCGTCCAGACTGGCGGAAGAGGCGGTGGCGGCAATGCGGGGGCCGCTTCCGGGGCCGCCGGCTGCGGCGCGGCCTGTTGTGACACGCCCTGCTGCGGCGCGGCGGGTTGAGCGGCAACGGGCTTCGGCTGGACCGTGGCCGCGGCGGGCTTCACCACCGGCGCACCGGCCTGGGCGAGTGCCATTCCGGCCGGAGCCGTAAGTGCCGTGAAAATCAGCAAGCCTTTGAACCGCACGCTCATCCCCTGAAAATCCCGTGTTCCGAGGCAGCTAGCCTCGCCATCGACACCCAATGATGTGCAATTGCATCCATACACAGGCTGAACGGCGCTCGCCAGTGACGTGCGCGCCACACTGCCGTCTGAATCATCAAGCCGAAACGAACCAATCCTTAAGTTCCGGCACCTTAGCTTGGGTCTCGCCGATGGGTGGGGATAGTAATGCTTGATGGCTCGATGATACCACGCTCCGTGCGCCGAATGTTCGACGAGCGCTCGGAGCCGCGCGATGAAATGGTCTCGCAGACCGCGGTCCTGGAGCTTCGCGGACGCAAGCACGTAGTGCGCCTCCTCAACCTATCTCCTTCTGGTGCTATGGTAATTTTTCGGGCGATGCCGCATATCGGCGAGCAGGTTGCGCTGCACCTTTCCGACCGGGGCCGAGTGTGCGGGCAAATCTGCTGGGTGCGCGACAGCCGGGTTGGAGTGACTTTTACGGCGGCTTTGGAGTAGCCGCGCGTGGAGATGAGTTTTTCAATGATAAGGGCGCGCATTGGCGAGACGCCGGACTCGAAGGAGCGGCGGCGCATGTCGCGTTTTCCTGTCGAGCTCGATGCGCGCGTTCGCGAACTCGGCGCCAACGGCATCGAGGCTCGGGTCCTCAACATTTCCGAGAGCGGCTTCATGGCCGAATCCGACGCGACTTTCGAGGTCGGGTCGAGGATCTGGCTGATGCTTCCCGGTCGCGACCGCGCCAATGCCGTCGTCAAATGGGTGGCCGGCGACAAGATTGGCGCCGAATTCGCCACACCGCAATCGCTCGAAGGCTTGCGGACGGGTCAGGATTTCTAGGCGCGGCCCACCGCTTCCTGCGCACTTTTTGGCGTTAAGCGCTCTCTGAGTTCCCCTTGAACTGTCCCAAACTGGTTACCGTCGATGAAACCGGTGCGGCGCTCGCGTCGTTGAGCGCTTTCGAAAGGAAGATCGACGATGCCGACCACCGACACGGTCAGACAGCTGACGGGCAGAGGCTACCACGCGGTTTATCGCGAGCATGAAGTCAACCATTGCCCAGGCTGTGGCCGCACGCACTGGCTGATCGGCAGGATGTCTGCCGAGTGCGCTTTTTGCACGACCGCACTTCCGCTGGCCGAAGCCAGCATGCGCTCGCACATGGGCCCAGCGATCATCCAGCACAAGAACCGCCACAACCACGACGCCGCCTGGGCGGCCTGATCAGGCGGGTTTCTTCCGGACCGGCACGGCCGCGTTGCACAGATCGACGCCGCCGGCCGGACGGATGAAGAAGTCGTCCTTCCGGTTCGCGCGCGCCTTCACATAGGCTCCGAAGGTCGCGCTTCCCGTATCCATAAATTGATAGGCTGGGCGCTCGGCGGCCGGGATCTCACTTGCCAGCCGCACGGCCGAGAGCGGCACGTGCATGCTCCCGTCCTTGTAGAAGCCGAGCGCTTCCGTTCCGCGCGGCAGCGAGCTCAGGCGGTCGATCCCCTCGATGACCCGGCCAACTACGGCAATGTTGCGGTCGAGGTGGCGCGGCGCGTGCCCGATCACCGCGTAAAGCTCGCCGCCGGTTCCTGTGTCGGGCGAGAGATCGCGACCGACGCCGACATAACCGTAGCAATGCGTAAGGTTCGCGGTGCCCGTCTTGGCATCGTAGCCGATCGGCCAGCCGCCAGCGAAGCCGGCGCTCGGGGCGTAGTCGTCGGCATAGCCGAGCGGCCGGACGGCGAGCCCCTTCAGCGAGCGATGATATTCAGCCGGCGGCTTCGCGATCACGCCTGCGGGCAACGGCCTGGTGCTCTCGTTATTGCCCCACTGGACGACATAATTGTCCTGCACGCGGTAGATCGCCGCCCCGCTCCACCAGCCGCCTTTTGCGAGGGCACGGATGTTGGCGACATGGACTGGAGCGAACTCCGGCGCGAGCTGGATTACCACCCGCGCGCCATTCCTTAGATCCATCACCAAAAGGTTGTCGGGGTCGATGTCGCGCCACACGCTTGCGGGCGCCTCGGCCACGATTTCGGAGGGTATCTTGGGTTTCGCCGGGGGTGCGGCCGCAACCAGGAGAGCTGCCGAAACCAGAAGCAGTGAACGCATCCTAACCCCCACCTAAGCGAACGGCCGTGGTCTAGCCGACGAATGCGGGCGCCGCTATCGCCCGCAGATGCATACCGCCACTTTGATGCTTCTCGGATCGGGCGAGCTCGGCCGCGAGTTCGCGATCGCTGCGAAACGGCTCGGTTGCCGGGTCATTGCCTGCGACCGCTACGCGAATGCTCCGGCCATGCAGGTCGCTGATGCATTCGAGGTCTTCCCGATGCTCGACGGCAAGGCGCTCCGTGCTGCAGTCGAGAGTCATAAGCCCGATGTGATCGTCCCGGAAATCGAGGCGATCGATACGGAGACATTGGCCAGGCTCGAGGGTGAGGGCTGGCGCGTCGCTCCGTCGGCCAAGGCGGTCCAGCTGACGATGAACCGCGACGGCATCCGCGAATTCGCTGCGCGCGAACTGGCTCTGATTACGTCGCGCTACAAATTCGCGGAATCGCGCGACGAAGCGATCGCCGCGGTCGCGGAAATCGGGCTGCCCTGCGTGGTGAAGCCGGTGATGTCGAGCTCCGGCAAAGGCCAGACCACCGTCAAGTCGGCAGACGAGGTCGGCGCCGCCTACGACTATGCGGTCGCCAACATGCGCGGCGATCGTCCACGCGTGATCGTCGAGGAATTCATCGAGTTCGACAGCGAGATCACCTTGCTGACCGTCGCTACCGAAGCCGGCATCCTGTTCTGCTCGCCGATCGGGCATCGTCAGGAGGCCGGCGACTATCGCGAGAGCTGGCAGCCGGCCGGTATTTCGGACGGGGCCTTGCTCTCCGCCCGGCGGCAGGCGCGAAAGGTCGTCGAGGCGCTCGGCGGCTATGGCATTTTCGGTGTCGAATTCTTCGTCAAAGGCGACCAGGCGATCTTTTCGGAGCTGTCGCCCCGACCGCACGACACGGGCATGGTCACTTTGATCACCCAGTTTCCGAACGAGTTCGAGCTTCACCTGCGAGCGGTGCTCAGGCTCCCGATCCCCGCGATCGAGTTGACGCGTCCTGGCGCATCGGCGGTCATTCTCGCGGATCGCGAAAGTGACGCATTTAGCTTCGAAGGCATTGCCGAAGCGCTGCAGCGCGGACGTCCCGGCGCTCCGGTCGACCTTCGTATCTTCAGCAAGCCGAACACATTGAAGAACCGGCGCATGGGTGTCGCGCTGGCCGGCGGAAAGGATGCCGCAGAGGCCATCGAGACCGCCAAGGCGGCGGCAGCTTCGGTAAAGATTCGCTATTCCGGGTAGAACCGAACGGAAGGTTCGTAGTTTTCAGTCCGCCAAGCGAAAGGGACAGGCCATGCGCGCACAGCTCCTGACAGTGATGGTTCTCGCAGTGACCGTCGCGGGTTGCGGGAAGCCGCAGCCTGAACAGCCGACAAAGTCGATTTCGGTCCGCAGCGAACAGCAGAACGCCCTGCACAAGCTGAGCGAGCCGACTCTTAAGATCGCGCTCAGGCGGGCGATCTATGACAGCGGCAAGAAGTGCAACACGGTCACCAACGCCGGCTACGTCCAGGAATATGGAAACCTGTCGATGTGGACAGCAAGCTGCGCCGGCGACCGCAGCTTCGCGATCTTCGTGGGTCCTGACGGATCAGTGCAGGTCAGGGATTGCAAGGAAACGGAGCAGTTGAAGCTTCCGGCCTGCACGATCCGCGCCCCGAAGAAGAAGCCCGCCGCGGGCTAATCGCAGCGGCGGGATTCTTTATATTCGCCGGCGGTGGTCTTTTCCTTGATCGTTACGCACGAACCCTGACGCGTTTCTTCGCGCCAGCTGCCGTCCGCGTTGGTCACGCGGTTGCCGCTTTTCGGGACGCGCTTGCCGTCTTTGATTTCGTAGTTCCAGCCTTTCGGCGTGGCCTGGGAGGCGCCACTTGCGGTCTGCTGCGCCAGGGCTGCCCCGGCGAAGCCAACGTTCGCCGTAACGGCGACCGCAATCAGCAACGCACCCTTCGAAACCCGTTTCATCACACGACTCCTTGGCCCGTTCTCTATATTCACCCACGTGAACGACGGGTGAAAGATGAGGCGCAGGAAATCCGCGCCGAGTTGACGCAGATAGGCACGAAATCCGTGATTTTTGAGGGCTTGGCCCCCGGGACTTAGCCCTGGCGGGCCTTGAAGCGCCGGTTCGTCTTGTTGATGACGTAGGTGCGCCCGCGGCGGCGAATCACGCGGCAATCGCGGTGGCGCGACTTGAGCGACTTCAAGCTGTTGCGAATCTTCATGGCGCGCGCCTGTCTCTTCGTCTCGTTTTGTAAAAATAAGGAAGGCCGCCCGACGGGGCAGCCGCTCGGGGGGCGCTTAAGCGAAAATCCCTTTCCCCGTCAAGGTTCAGCGTCCCGGCTTCCTTTGGGCCTTAGGCTGCGAAGGCGCGTAGGTCTCCCCGAAATAGTCGCCGGCATACCAGAGCGGCCGCTGGTCGGCGTCCGCCATGTTGCGTGCAATCCGATAGTTGAGCTCCGCGAATTTGGCCCCGGCTTGCCAGCGGATCGGCTGCGCCAGGTCGTCCTTCACCGTGTGATAGGTCTCGGCCAGGAACTTCTGCCACGCTTGCGCGCCGCCGTTCGCCTGCCCGGTCATCAGGAATACCGCCGGCACTCCGGCCTGCACGAACGGATAATGGTCCGAGCGTACGAACAAGGTTTCCTGCGGCATCGGGTCCGGAGAGAGGCCGATGTGCATGCTCGCACCGGCCGCCGCGACCGCCCGCCCGGTCGTGGAATGATCGGCTCCGAACGCCACGACGTCCGTGAAGTCGTAGAGCAGCAACGGCATGTCGAGATCGACCAATCCGACGATCTGTTGAGCAGGTATGGTAGGATGCGAAGCGAAATAGCCGGCGCCGAGCAGGCCGTATTCCTCGCCCGTATTGGCGATGAACAGGACAGAGCGCCGAGGGGGCTTGCCCGATTCGACGAACTCGCGGGCTGCCTCGATCATCGTCGCGACCCCGGCGGCATTGTCGAGCGCGCCATTGTAGATGGCATCCTGTCCGGGCTTTGCATCCGGATACAGGCCGAGATGGTCGAGGTGACCCATCAGGACGACATGTTCCTGCGCCAGCTTCGGGTCTGATCCCGGAAGCACGGCGAGCACTTCCGGACTGGTGAAGTCCTGCCAGTTGCTCGTCGCGGAAACGGATAAAGTCGCCGGCAACTGGAAGCCGCGCACCTTCTTGCCAGCCGCGACGTCGGCGCGGATCGCCTTCAATTGCCTCGGGGCGCGCTCGAACAGCCGTTCCGTCCATTCCGACGAAAGGGCGACAAGCGCCTGCGCCGCCCCGCCACGGCTGGTCCGGCCGGCAGCGTCGATCCAGTCGACCACCGGTCTCGACCCGAAGCGCTGGACCTGGCTTCCCGCAGTGACGGCGTCGTTGATCTCGATAAACCCGATCGCGCCCTGCGCGCCAGCGGTCTCGACCTGCATCGACCGCAGATGCGCCGAGATTTCGGAAGGAACGCCCGGCACCGAATCCGCGAGCGCAACGACGATCTTCCCCCGCACGTCGAAACCCGAATAATCGTCGATGCCGAGCCGCGCGTCGCGTACGCCGTGTCCGACGAACACCAGCGGAACGTTGAGCGCTATCTCGCGACGGGTCGCGTTCGGCCGGACCGCCGCATCCTTGCCCACGACCAGCTTGGTGGTACGCCCGTTGATCGTCACCGAAATGGTCGGCGGGGCTGCCAGGGTCGCGCGCCGGAAAGGCACGTCCAGAAAGTAGTTGCCGTTAGAGCCGCCGGGTTTGAGCCCAAGCTGGCGGAATTCCGAAGCCACGTAATTGGCGGCGATCAGATGTCCGCGCGAACCCGTGTCGCGGCCTTCGAGCAAGTCGCTGGCAAGGAATTCGACATGGCCACGGATGCGGTCCGCGGCGTGAAGATCTTCGGCGGGCCTTGCCGGCGCCGCCCCGATCAGCAGCGCCGCGAGCAACGCGAGCGAAACGCGCTTCAGGCTCAAGCCCAGTTCCGCGATTGCAGCTTGCGCTCCCATTCGAGTGCATGGGTCAGGATCGTCTCGATGTCCGCGTATCGAGCATTCCAGTCGAGCGTGTCGAGCAGCGCCTTGTTCGAGGAAATGAGCAGCGGCGGATCGCCGGCGCGGCGGCCCCTCATTTCGCGGCGGATCGGCTGGCCCAGGACCTTGTCCAGCGCGTCGAGCACCTCGAGCACCGACAATCCGCGCCCGTAACCCAGGTTGAGCACGAGGTTCTCTTCCGGCCGTTCGATCAACCGTTCGAGCGCCTTCAAATGCGCATCCACAAGGTCGGAGACGTGAATATAGTCACGCACGCAGCTTCCGTCCGGCGTCGGATAGTCGGTCCCGAACACGTCGACATGGTCGCGCTTCCCGACTGCGGCCTCGACCGCCACCTTGATGAGATGGGTAGAGCCCTTGCCGACCTGCCCCGATCGGCCCCCCGGGTCCGCGCCGGAGACGTTGAAATAGCGCAGCGCCGCATAGTTGAGCGTGTAGGCGGCGGCCGAATCCTCGAGCATCCGCTCGGTCATCAGCTTCGACGCGCCGTACGGGTTGATCGGAAGCTTGGCGACGGCCTCGTCGACGGGCACGCGCTCCGGTTCGCCGTAGACCGCGGCGGTCGACGAGAAGACGAAATGGCGGATGCCAGCATCCACCGCAGTCGAGATCAGCGAATGGCTCGCGACCGTGTTGTTGCGATAATAGTCGAGCGGCTTTTCGACGCTCTCCGGCACGACGATCGATCCTGCGAAGTGCATGATCGCGCCGATGCCCTGCTCGGCGAAGATGCGCTCGACCAGCGCGCGGTCGGCGACATTGCCCTCGTAGAATGGCACGTCGTCCGGCACGACGTGGCGCGTGCCAGTCGACAGATCGTCGATGACGGACACGGACCAGCCCGCGTCGCGAAGGGCGAGAACTGCGTGGCTGCCGATATAGCCGGCCCCGCCGGTTACGAGCACTGGAACTTTGGACATGTGGCGGATGGCTAGCGAAGGAGTCGGGCGCGCGCCAGTGGCACGCGTTCGCGTCTAAACGAAGCCATCAGCCAAAGGTTCTCCAGGCGTCAGCGGTCGCCTTTGTCGCCCTCGCCTCTCTTGGGCTTGGTCTTCGAATCCCGCTTCTGGTCCTGCGCAAGGCTGCGGCCGACATCGTCTGACTCTTTGAAGCGGCCCTGATCGTCGCGCCGCACGAAGCGCTTGTCGGTTCCGGTGTCGATCAATTCACGTGGCATCTTGTCCCTCCAGGTCCATGATCACGGGAGAATCGCCACGGGCCCCCACCGGTTCCAACAGCCGTAGCAGTAGAAGTAACCGGCATTGGGTGCTTTTGACTCCTGGGGCTATGCTCTCGGAGTCGATGCCGTGCTGCAGGGGAGCAAGCATGCTGGTCGCACTTCTGATCCCGGTCGGGCTGGCGGTAATCGTCTATGCGCTGATGCTAATTCGAGCGGCCGCAGCGGCCCGCGCGGTTCCAACGCTCGAAGGTGTAATCCTGGGCGCGATCACGAACTTCTTCGACACGCTCGGCATCGGCTCGTTCGCGCCGACCATGGCCTGGTTCAAGGTCCGCAAGCTCGTTCCCGACCGCCTTATCCCGTGCACCATGCTGGTCGGGCACACGCTCCCGACGCTCGCCCAGGCAATCGTCTTCCTGATCCTGCTCGGAGTGCTCGTCGACCCGGTTCTCCTCACCGGCTGCATCTTCGCCTTGCTGTTGGGAGGACTGATGGGCGCCCCGCTTGTCGCAAAGACGAAGGTGTGGATCGTCCAGCTCGTCGTGGCCTGCGCGCTGATCCTTGCCGCGTCGCTTTATGCGATGACCAACCTCAACATGATGCCCGGCGGTGGAACGGCGTCCTCGCTGCCGCTCACCCTGATGGTCATCTCCATCATCGCGAACTTCGTCTTCGGCATTCTGCTCAACTTCGGCATCGGCAATTATGCGCCGACCCTGGTGATGTTCAGCCTGATGGGGATGGACCCCCGGCTCAGCTTCCCGATCATGGCCGGCGGGGCCGCAATGGCCGCAGCCGGAGCGAGCGCGCGTCACATCTCGATGGGCGAGATCGACCTGCGCATCGTGACCGGCATGGCGATCGGCGGCGTCCCGGCCGTCTTCGTCGCCGCTTTCATCGTGAAAAGCATGCCGGTCGAAATGCTCCGCTGGATGGTCATCGTCGTGGTCCTTTACGCCGCCCTGATGATGCTCCGCGCCGCTTACCTGGGCCGCCGTCACCCCATGTCGCTGACGGCGGACAGGGCGGCCGCTACGTAGAGGCAATCAGTCGCGACGGGATTCCAGCGGTTTCCTAATGTCCGCTTTCGACCCAAAGCGGACATTAGAAGCTGGAAGCTGACGCATATCGACAATGGCTGAAACCAGTGCAAACTTGAGCGCATGATCTGGGTTGCACTTGCCGCTCAATTGAGCGCTCCGGTTCCCATCGA
>Ga0255338_1000995_pt1 | contig 63460 bp, 61 predicted proteins | sample MeOH1_35cm_T4_19_FD_203715 | JGI IMG/M metagenome (GOLD analysis project Ga0255338, IMG submission 203715) | Sandy soil microbial communities from University of British Columbia, Vancouver, Canada - MeOH1_35cm_T4_195 | ecosystem: Engineered > Artificial ecosystem > Sand microcosm > Unclassified ... | reverse complement strand
TGCAGCCCGCGGTCTCGGAGCTGATGCCGAAGGTCTGCGTGTACGTCCCGTTGGTCGTCCCGCCGAGCAGGGCGAAGACCTTCTTGTCCAGCTTGCCCGCGAACAGCTCGGTGCCGAGACCACAGCCGATGTTCGGATCGCTGCCGCCGGCCGCGTGCGCCGCGGAAATGAACGACGTCAGAACCAACATCGCCAACAGTGCTTTTTTCATGATTTCTCCTTTTAGCCGACGACAAAGCTTACGGCCGGGTTAAGTCTAGCCCCGGCATCGCGGCTTGTCAATAGAGGCTCGGTTACTTTTTGGCGGGGGCCTTGAGGACCGATTCTATGTCGAGGGAGATCGAGACTTCCTCGCCGAGCATGAGCCCGCCCGCGTCGAGGGTCTTGTTCCAGACGATGCCGAAGTCCTTGCGGTTGATCTTGCCGGTGGCCGTGAAGCCCGCGCGGGTGTTCCCCCACGGGTCCTTGGTCGTGCCGCCGAGCTCGAGGTCGAGGACGACGGGCTTGGTCACGCCGTGCATGGTCAGCTCGCCGTGGAGCTTCGCCGTCTCCCCCTTGGCGTCGGTGACCTTGGTGGACTTGAAGGACATCTCGGGGTACTTGGCGACGTCGAAGAAGTCCGGGGACTTCAGGTGGCCGTCGCGCTTCTCGTTGTCGGTGTTGATCGTCGCGGGGTCGATCTTCGCGACGACCTTCCAGGACTCGGGCTTGCCGGGCGTGAACTCGATGACGCCGGAGAAGCCCGTGAAGCGGCCGGGGACCTTGCCGACGAGGTGCTTGATGCGGAAGCCGACCTGGGAGTGGGACGCGTCGATCTCGTAGGTCTCGGCGCGGACGGCGGGGGCGAGCACGGCGAGGACGGCGGAAAGGACGAGCAGAGTGCGCATGGTTGAGCCTCCTGTGCGGATGTGGCTATATGTAACAGGTTTGATTACAGCTTGTCAAGCGGGGCGTTGGCGAGACAGGATCCGCGCGCTCGCCCGCAGGCCGAAGCCCGCGGCCAGCACCGCCGCCGAGGCCGCGACCTGCATCCACCCCCCCTGGGCGCCGAGCCACAGCGTGGTGGCGGCGCCGGCCAGAGGCACGACGGCGCCCGAGCCGAGGAGCAGGGCGCCCCCGGCTCGGCGGGCGCGCCGCGTCAGCACGACGGCGCAGGTGGACAGGAACTGAGCGCCGATGACCACGTTGGAGAAATCCACGAGGCCGTTGAAGTCGAGCAGCAGGGCGGCCGCCAGCGCCGTGCCGGTGGACCACAGGATCGAGGCCGAGGGCGTGCCGAAGCGCGGGTGGACGGCGGAGAGGCCCTTGGGCAGATGGCCTTCCTCCGAGAGGGCCACGAGGTAGCGCGGGCCGCCCAGCGCCGAGCCGGCGACGTAGCCCGTCATGGAGATCACCGCACCCGCGGTCACGAGAGTACCGCCCCAGGGGCCCATCAAGGCGGCCGCGGCGTCGGCCAACGGCCGCTCCGACGCGGCGAGGCCAGGGACCAAGGACAGCGCGGCGACCTGCACCAGGATGTAGAGGACGGCGGAGCCTCCGAGCGCGGCCAGCACGGCGAAGGGGACGTCGCGCTTGGGGTTGCGCGCCTCGCCCGCGGGAACGGGCACGGTCTCGAAGCCCTGGTAGGCGAAATAGGCGAGGAAGCAGGCGGCTCCGAGCGGGCGCCAGCCCTCGGGGGGAGCCTCCGGGCGCCACGCCGGCAGGGCGTGGAGGCCGGCCAGCGCGATCAGCGCGATCGGGATGAGCTTGGCGACGGTGAAGAAGTCCGTGGTCCACGCCCCGAGCCGCACGCCGCGCCAGTTCAGGGCGCCGAAGCCGCCGATGGCGAGGCAGGCGATGGTCTTGCCGATCTCCGGCCGTCCGGTCGCCCACGGCAGGTAGGACGCGATGCCGTTGGCCACGGCGGCCCAGCTGACGACCATCGTGATCCAGCACAGCCAGCCGATGGCGAAGCCCCAGTCCGGGCCGAACTCCGTGTGCGCGTACAGGGCGGGGCCGCCGGCGCGGTCGTGCTCGGAGGCCGCCTCCGCGAAGCACAGCGCCACGGGGGCCAGGAGCGCGGCGGTCAGGGCGTAGGCCAGCGGCGAGGCCGAGCCGAGGTGCCCGGCCAGCCGTCCCGGGAACAGGAACACGCTCGAGCCGACGACGGCGTTGACGCCGAGGCAGAGGAGGTCGAAGCGCGTGAGCAGGCGCTTGGGCGGATGCGTCACCGCTTGGTCTCCGCGGCGAGGAGTATCTTCGTGCCCACGAAGCTCTGGCTGTAGAGGCGGGCCGCCACGGCCCGCGGCAGGGAGAGGCACAGGTGCGGGAAGGCCTCGTGCTCGGCCTCCTTGAGCTGCGGGCCGTGCAGGACGAGGCCCTCCTTCGTGAAGAGGACGAATTCCCCCAGCGCGCTGGCGCGCACCGAGGTGCCGACCTGAGGCGGCTCCCACTGGAGCTGTCCGCCGACCTGGTCGGACTTCGGCCGCTCGGTGCTGGCGAAGCGCTCCTTGCTGATGATGGTCGCCGTCTTGGGGATCGGGCGCGTTTCCCCGCCGACGGCGCGGGGCCGCGCTCCGGCGAGGAGCAGGCTCTCCGCGATCTGGTCGCCGCGCACGAGGTGGACCTTGTCGTTTTCCTCGTCGAGGCGGATCCAGAGGCTCATGATCTCGAGCTGTTTTTCGAGCAGCCGTTTCTCCTCGGAGAGCGCCAGCCCGCCCTCGAAGAGGGCCTTGCGCGAGCGCGTCAGGGTCGCCGCGCTGGCCTTGGCCCGGGCGAAATCGCGGGACACGAGCGCGCTCAGGGCCCGGCGCTCGGCCAGGTCCAGGTCGAGGTCCTCGCGCGCCACCGAGAGGGCGGCGCGCTCGTCGGCGGCCCGCGCGGCGTTCTCCGACACCCAGCGCCCCATCAGCCAGAGGCAGCCGATGATCGCGGCGCCCGCGGCGGCCAGGCCGAGGGCGCCGACGCGGCGGTCGAGACTATTAAGATAACGCGATAGCGTTATGCTCATTCGAAGATGAAGACCCGCGTCCCGTTCGGCACGGACGCGTACAGCTTCTCGAGGTCCGCGGCGCCGACGCGCACGCAGCCGTGGGAGGCCGGGCGGCCGAGCAGCTCCTCGCGCTTCGTGCCGTGGATCAGGTAGCCGTCGCCCAGGTTCATGACGAAGGCCCCGAGCTCGCCGGACACCATGCGCGACGGGTCCCCGGGCGGCGGCACGGGCTCGCCCGCCTCGACGTAGGCCCAGTCCGGCTTGCGCCACTGCGGGTTGACCGCCTTGCCGATGACGCGGAACTCCCCGCGAGGCGTCACGAACTCCCATTTGCGCCCGCTCCCGGCGTCCTTGAGGACGCCGCCGCGGCCCACGGAGACGTCGGCCTGCCAGAGGAGGGAGGACCCCTTCTTGACGTAGAGCTTGTTGGCCTTCGCGTCGATGACCAGGTGCAGGGCGCCCTTGAGGCGCTTGGCGACCTTCGCGCGCAGCAGGCCGACTTCCCCCTCGATGGCCTTCTGGGTCCGCAGGTAGCCCTTGTCCTCGGGGAGGATGTTCGGGATGTCCTGGAGGAAGCGCGCGTCGCCCGCCCGCTCGCCGGCCTCGCGCACGAGGGCCCGCAGGCTGCGGGAGCCGTCGTCGAGGGCGCGGGCCTCGTCCTCGAGGCGGCCCGCCTCGCGGGCGAGGGCGTCGCCGTCGCGGGAGATCGCGCAGGCGCGCCAGCCGAACGCCCCGGTCCACAGCGCGAGCGCCAGGGGATAGACCGTCCGGCCGAAGGAGTTCTCGCTCACGGCAGAGGTATCTCGTCGACGGGGTCGCCGGGGCGGGTGGCCTTCGCGCCGCGGCGTTCGCTGGCCAGGGGCGCCAGCGCTCGGGAGGCGGCGTCGGCGACCTCGGCCGCGTCCGCGAACGCGTCGCCGCGAGGGTGGGCGACGGAGCGCAGCACCGCGTCGCCGGTGCGCGCGTCGAGCGCGGAGACCTCGAGCCCGCGCCAGGCCGGGTCCAGGGAGAGGAAGACCACCGCGTCGGCGCCGGTCGCGCGGCGGATCTCGTCGAGCAGGCGAGGGTTGCGGGCGGCCTCGAGGCCGATCGCCGAGCCGGCCAGGACGCTGTCGGATTCCTCGAGGGCGGAGGCGGTCAGGCCCAGGGATTCGAGGCGCCGCACGAGGGCCCGGGAGATCTCGACTCCCTTGCCGCGGGCGCCGCGCGTCGCGGCGACGGCCACGGTCCGGGCCCGGAACGATGGGGAGCGGGACAGGGACTCCTGGCGCTCCGCGGTGCCGCACGCGGCGAGCAGGAGGAGCGCCGGCAGGAGGCGCCTCACCGGCGGCCTACCAGCCGTCGCTGTCGAAGTCGTCGTCGTTCTTCCCCTTCTTGCCGCCCTTGCCGCCGAAGCCGCCCTTCTTCTCGAAGCCCTCGCCGCGGGGCTTCTTCTTGTTGTCGTAGCGGTTCTTGCGGTCGGAGAAGGCCTTGCTGTCCGCGCCGAAGTTGGGGTTGCGCTCGCCGAAGCCGCCGGCGGGCCGGGGGGCGCCGCCGCCGGGCGCGCCGCCGCCGAAGGCGGGGCGGGGCGGGTAGCCGCCGGCCGGGCGCGGCTCCATCGGGCGCGCCTCGTTGACCATGATGCGGCGGGTCCCGAGGGTGAAGTTGTTGTACTTCAGGAGAGCGGCCTGGGCCTGCTCGTCCGTGGACATCTCGACGAAGCCGAAGCCCTTCGAGCGGTTGGTCATCTTGTCGATGATCACCTTCGCGCTCAGCACGACCCCGCACGCGGCGAACAGCTCCTTGAGCTGGGCGTCATTCGTCTCGTACGGCAGGCCGCCCACGAACAGCTTCTTACCCATTATCGATTTCTCTCCTTTGCGGCGAAAACCGCCTTTGACGACGACCTAGATTTTATCAGATTTCCCGTCGGGGTCTAGGCGGAAAACAAGAGGCTCAGGCAGGTGAGGCCCGCCTCCGCCTTGGCCAGCTCCGAGATCGGCGTCGCGACCGGCGCGAAGCCCTCGGCGCGGAGCGCATCGGCGGTGAGGGGGTGCTCCGCCGGATAGAGGAGCGAGTCTCCCAGCCGCAGGGAGTTCGCGGCGAACCGCTCCCCCTCCGCGACGGGGATCACGCGGTAGCCGGCGAACGGGCCGAGGTCCACCCAGCGAGGATTGGCCAGGACGGCGCCGTCGCCGAGCGCGGTGACCGCGGTCTTCAGGTGCAGGCAGTCGTTGATACGGACGGGCCGGACGGCGAAGCCGTGCTCCTCCGCGAAGCCGGTCAGCTGACGGACCCCGTCCGCGTTGGTCCGCGTCGACAGGCCGACGAACAGGGTCTTCCCGTCCCTCAGGACGTCGCCGCCGTCGAGCGTGCCGGGCGCGCGCATCCGGACGAGGCTCTTGACGAGCCCGCGCAGGACCGCCTCGACGCTGGCGCTCTCGAGGCGGCGCGACTCGGCCCCGGGGCGCGTCAGGAGCGCGACGCCGTCGAGGACGACCGCGGTGTCTTCGACGAAGGCTCCGTCGGCGTGCTTGGGCAGGTCCGGCAGGTAGCGGACCTCGGCGCCGAGCCGGGCGAGCGCGTCGCAGTAGCCCTTATGCTGGGCGCGGAGCAGCGCGAAGTCGATCGGGCGCCGGCCGATGAAGGTGAGCTCGCACTCCGCGATGGCGGGGCTGGGACGGCGGACCAACGCGATTGTCTTCGGCGTAACTACTTCGGGCTCATGAGCCCCGGGACGACGGGGTTCTGTTTGCCGAACAGGTCGAGGACGGCCGGGTCGGACTTCGGCGCCTTGTTCACGAAGCCGCGCAGCTCCTCGGGCACGAGCTCGGGCTCCTGGAAGACGGCGTGATCGTGGGTGAGCTGGGAGTCGAGCGAGGTCTGGTCCATCGCGACGGTCGGCGTCGGCACCATCCTGATCGTGTCCCAGGGGCAGTCCTTCGCGCACAGGTTGCAGCCGATGCAGATGTCGTAGTTGACGTAGACGCCCTTGGCCGCGGGAGATTCGTCGCCGAACTTCTCGATGCATGAGGGCACGGGGCAGACGGCGATGCAGACCTCGCAGCCGGTGCAGGAGTCGAGGTTGATGAGCGCCTTGATCTTGGCCTTCGACGCGCCCTTGACGAGGGCGGCGCGGCGCGAGTCGTTCTGGGGAGCGGGCATTCTAGACGGCCTCCAGGATGGCTTCGGCGTGGCCGGCCACGGACACCTTGCGCGCGGCCTGTACGATCCGGCCGGTCGGCCCGATCACGAAGGTCGAGCGCACCACGCCCATGAACTTGCGGCCGTACAGCGACTTCTCCTGCCAGACGCCGTACGCCCGGCAGATCTCCTTGTCCTCGTCGACGAGGAGCGGGAAAGGGAGGCCGTGCTTGGCCTTGAAGCCGGCGTGGGACTTCGCCGAGTCGGGGCTGACGCCCACGATGCGCGCGCCTTTCTTGACGAAGGCGTCGTAGCGGTCGCGGAAGTCGCAGGCCTCGGTGGTGCAGCCGGAGGTGTTGTCCTTCGGGTAGAAGTAGAGGACGACGGTCTTGCCCTTGAGCCCCTTGAGGGACCAGGTGCGGCCGGTCTCGTCGGCGGCGGAGAAGTCGGGAGCCTTGTCGCCGGCGGCGACGGCCTTCGCTTTGATCGCGGGCATCCCGTGATTGTAACAGGAATCACCGGGGGCGGTCAAACTCCCTGAGCGAGCAGGCGGCGGGCGGTCTGACGGAATTCGTCGATGTCGAAGGGTTTGGCCAGGAACTCGGACTTGGTCCCGGACAGGAACTCGAGGACCGCCGGATTGAGGATATCGCCCGTGACGAACAGGACCTTGGCGCCCGAGCGGCCGCCCCCGGCGGCCAGTCGCTTGAAGATGTCGGGGCCCTTGACCTTCTCCATCTCCATGTCCGAGATCACGAGGTCGAACGTCCCCGCCTCCAGGAGCTTGAGCGCCTCCGCGCCTCCCGGGGCGACCACCACCTCGTCGCCGTCCTCCCGCAGCAGTCGGGCGATCACCTCGGCGATATCGGCCTCGTCGTCGGCGACCAGGACACGCTTGCCCGGGACCGCGGGATGCCGGACGGGCTCCCCCACCGCCTCGAGGCGCTCGAAATCCGCTTCGTTGCCGGCGGGCAGGTCGAGCGTGAGGGCGCAGCCCTGCCCGGGGCGGTTCTCAAGGACGACGTCCCCGCCGTGCTCGCGCGCGATCTGCCGGCAGATCGACAGGCCCAGACCCGTCCCGCGGCCGGGCTCCTTGGTGGTGAAGAACGGCTGGAAGAGCCTCTGCGCCGTCTCGGGAGCGACGCCCGGGCCGTTGTCCTCGACACGGATGAAGGCCCGCCCCCCCGCCGCGCCGGTCCGGATCAGCAGGCGCTTGCCCTCGGGATAACGCACGACGCCGGCCATCGCGTCGCAGGCGTTGTTGATCAGGTTGACGAGGACCTGAACGACCTGCTGGAAATCCCCGACGATTAAGGGCGGCGTCGGGGAAACCTCCTTGGTCACGCTGACGTCGTCCGTCTTGAGGAGGCGGTACTCGAGCAGTTCCAAAGCCGAATCGACCGCCCGGTTCAGGTCGACCTTGCCGCGCTCGCGGCGGCTCTGCCGGACGAAGAAGAGGAGGTTGTCGACGACCTTGCGGCACCGCAGGACGTTCGCGTAAACGTGATCGAGGTCCCGCCGCAGCGAGGGGGGGCAATCCTCGAGCTGTGCCAGCTGCACGTAGCCGGAGATCGCGCCGAGCGGGTTGTTGAGCTCGTGGGCGACCGCCGAGATCAGGGTCCCGACGGCGGAGAGCTTCTCCGCCTGTATCAGCTGGGACTGGAGCTCGGCGTTCTGGCGGCGGTTCCCTTCCAGACGCTCGCCCATCTCGTTGAAGGCCCCCGACAGCCGGCCGATCTCGTCGGTCCCCCCGTCCGGGAGGCGCTGGGTGAAGTCTCCCTCTCCGACCTTGCCGGCGGCCGTCACCAAGGCGGCGATCGGCCGCGTGATCGAGCGGACCAGCAGCAGCAGGATGACGACGAGCCCCCCCATGCCGAACAGCGTGGTCAACAGGGCCGTATTGCGCACCGTGCGTAGCGGTCCCAGAAAGTCGTCGAGGGGCGATTCGACTACGACCGACCAAGGGCGGCCGGTCAGCGGGCTCTTGGCCGTCAATTGCTCGAGCCCGTGCTCGCTCGGAGGGCGGCCCTCGACGCGGCGATCCCCCTCGGCTTGTATGTAGGCTCGCCCTCGGCGCCCGACGACGACGCTGCGAAGATTCTCGCGAAGCCGGGACAGGTCGTAGGTCGCGGAGAGGACGCCCTTGAACCCGCCGAGGTCATCGAAAATGGGCTTCGCGTAATAGACGACCGGACCGACGCCCGGGCGATCCTCGATCGAGGAAGTCCAGAGGCCGCCGCGGCCCGACTCGCGCGCCTTCAGGAAGGACGCGTCCCGGGATCGCTCCCGTGCCTGGGTCGGCGGCGCGTTGGCTTCGGCCACGACGGCGCCATGAGCGTCGAGATACGCGATCCGCGCGTAGACTCCGGTCCGTGCGCTGAAGTTCCTCAGATAGCGATCGAGTTCCTTGCGGTAGGCTCCGGCCTCGTCGAGCAGGCCGAAATCCACGTTTCGGTAGTAGTCCGCGATGAGGGGCGTTTCCGACAAGGTGAGCATGTCCCGGCGGCGCTGTTCGAACAACTCGTCGACGTTCGAGGCGAGGCGCTTGGCCGTGGACGCCGCTTCCTTGTTGATCGCGCGGAGGATCTCCCGGCGCGCCATGACGTACTGGAACCACACGATCCCGCTCACGGCCAGGAGCACCGGCGGCAGTATGGCCGCCAGCAACTTCCAGGACAGGCTCGACGGAGTCCGAAGCTGGATCAAAGACGACGCCTCATGCCCGGTGGACATCGATGCCTCGCCCAGACAGATTCAGCGGCGGAGAGAAGACGACTACGGCTTCCATCGCGCAAGTGCCCGTCATCATCTGGTGCGGCACGCCGGGCGGCATGAATACGACCACGCCCGGCCGAAAAGTCACCCGGCGTCCGCCGATCACGCCCCGTCCCCGGCCTTTGATCACCATAAACCATTCCCTGGTCCTGCGGTGAAGGATCATGTCGTGCCTGCTGCGGGGCGGCACGGTGACGTGGAAGACGGCGGCGCCCGGGATCTGCCCGAGCGCCGAGACGGCCTTCAGGCGCACTGGCCCCAACCGATGGACCGGGATCCTTTCGAGCCGGTCAAGACAGAAGCAGGCGGGCCTTCTCCCCTTTTTCACCGGTTGCCGCCTTTGCTGACGCCGAAGAAATATGGCATGCCGGTGATCGAAGGGGCGAATTCGACGCCTTTCCTCACTCCGTAGGTCTTCACCCGCTGGTACAAGAATAGGAGCAGAGCTTCGTCGTACATGTACCTATCGAGGCTTTCGGCGAGTTCCCGACGCCGGTCATTGTCGAGTTCAGCGGCCATTCCTTCCAACAGCGCGTCGTACGACGGGTTTTTCGCGACGCGGTACGGGGAATGCCCGTAAAGATAGATGCTTTGGATGAAGTACGAGTGAGCCATGGGGTCGGGACAGCCGGCGATGAACATGTCCCAACGCTCTCCGGTCAGCGTTTTCACCACGTCGGCGTCGGTGACTAGATGCGGGTCGAGCGTGACCCCGACCTTAGCCAAGTGTTCACCGATGATCTTGGCCGCCCGTTCGCCCTGTACCTTGACCAAGGTCTTGAGCGTGAATCCGGAAGGGTAGCCGGCATCCTTGAGGAGCCGGATGGCTTTACTCCGATCGTAAGGATACGGCCTGAGCAGGCGATTATGACCTTCTTCGCCCTGCATCGTCACGGTAGCGATCTCGCGGCCGTTGCCGAGGAGGTCGTAGCGGATCAACTCCTCGGTATTGACGGCGTAGTTCAGAGCTTGGCGAACCCGTTTGTCGGAAAGGGGACCATTGGCGGAATCGAGCGAGCCGGTGACCGTATAGAAGCTCGGCGCCTTGATCACCTTCAGGCGTCCGCTGCGCATGGCTTCAGTGGTCTGGGTGCCCGCCAGTTCGGTCGCGATGTCGATCTCCCCGGAGAGCAGGGCCCGCAGTTGTTCGCCCGTAGGAATGAACTTGAAGACGAGCCCGTCGACCTTGGGATACCCGGGATTCCAGTACGTCTCATTGCGGATCATCGTCAACGAACGGCCGAGTTGCCGGCTGCCGAAGCGGAACGGCCCTGTCCCGACCGGGAACCCCTCCAGCGCGCCGTCGCCGTTTTCCTCCATGTATCGAGGCGGAACGATCAGAACGAAGCCGGCCAGGCGATTGAGCAGGAGTCCGTCGGGGACCTTCGTCAGCACGTCGACTGTGTGTTCGTCGACGATCTCGACTTTATCGAGCGAACTGATGAAACCCAAAGCCGGGAAGCCCGTCTTGGGGTCGACGTACCGCGCGACGGTGTATCGGACCGATTCGGCATCGAAGGGATCGCCGTTGTGGAATCGCACGCCTTTACGCAAGTGGAATCGCATGCGCAAAGGGCCCATACGTTCCCAAGAAACAGCAAGAGCCGGCTCGATCCGGCCTTGGGCGTCGAAGCGGACCAGGCCTTCGTACATTTGCTGGAGTAAAGTATGGTTTTTTTCCGCGAATTGCTTATGCGGATCGAGCGTCAACGGATCCTGGACGTCGTCGCAGACGTTCAGAACGCGGTCCGCGGCGGGAAGCGCCGCGGCGGAGGCCGGCGAGGGAAGGAGAAGCGCGAGGAAAGCGAGGAACGCCGTCAATCTCTATTCGTCCTTTACGCCGATTAATATCCGCGACGAGTTCCGCGATTTTACCGCAATTCGGTGCTCCGTGAGACGCCGGAATCCCGCGCGGCGCAGCCACTTCACGTATTCCGCGGCGGTGTAGGTCCGACCTCCTTCCGTGTAGGCCAGCATGTGCACCGAGAACAGCGCCCCGAACACGGGCTCGACGCGGTTGGCGTCGAGCATGAAGTCGTGGATGATGACCCGCCCCCCGGGCCTGAGCGCCGACATGCTTTCCTCGATGAGGCGGCGATTGACCTCGGGGCTCTCGTCGTGAGTGATGTGGGACAGCAGGACGAGATCGTACTCCTCCTTGCCGAAGGCCGCGCTGCGGTAGTTCCCCGCCTTGAGGCGCGTCCTCGCGGACAGCAGCGGGAACTCGGCGAGCATCCGCTTGGTGACCTTAAGAGTGCTGGGAAGATCGAGCAAAGTCGCGCTCATCCCGGGGTTCGCGCGCAGGAACGCGAGGCTGTACGTGCCCGGGCCGGCGCCGACGTCGAGAAGACGGGCTCCCGGCGCGGGAAGCGCGAGGGCGGCGATCTCCGCCGCCGGACCGCGCGCGATGTTGTCCATGCCCTTGATGTACTCCTGCGTGAAGCCCTTGTGGCGAAGGAGCCAGTACTCGAGCGGTCTCACCGCCCCGCCCTTGCCGATCGAATGCCTCAGGTCGCCCCAGGCGTCCCAGATCATCTCCTGATACTTGAGGTTGTCGCCCATGTACGTCGGGCGGCCGCGCACGAGATACAGGCTCGAGACCGGGGCGTTGGCGTAGTGCAGGCCGCGCTTGCGGAGATAGCCGATGGCGGTCAGGGCGTCGAGGAGGATCTCGACGGCCCGGACGTCGAGCGAGAGGCGGCGGGCGAGCGAGGCGGCGCTTCGCGGGACCTCGAGCGGAGTGAAGACGTCCAGATAGGCGGCGACCATGAGGATCTTGGCCTTCCGGTAGCCCATGATCTCGTCGATCAGGCGGTCGGAGGCCACGGCGAGGCGGTTCTTCATGCGTTGTCTCCCACGAACAATCTGTCGAGCGCCCGCACGCGCGAGTGGATCGGCGGGACCTCGTCGGCGTCGACGCGCACGTCGATCACCGCGGGCCGCCCCGAGGCCAGGGCGTCCGCGACGGCCGGCCCGAGGTCCCCCGGGAGCGTGACGCGCCGCGACCAGGCGCCGAGCGCCGAGGCGACGCCCGCGATGTCCATGCGCCGGAACTCGGTGCCGATCGTCCGCCCGTCGTACTGCATCGTCTGGCCGTGATGCACCGCGTTCAGGCGGCCGTCATTGAGCACGATCCAGACGACGGGGACGTCCTCGGTCACCGCGGTGGAGACCTCCATCCCGGCCATCGCGAAGCCGCCGTCGCCGACGACGGCGACCACGGTGCGGCGCGGCGCGGCGAGCTTCCCCCCCACCGCGGCGGCGACGCCGTAGCCCATCGCCGCGAACTCCCCCCAGTTATGGATGAAGGCGTTGCGGCCCGTGGCGCTCAGGTAGTGCGTGGCCCAGAGGGTGTTGCAGCCGACGTCGAGGAAGATCAGCGCGTCGCCGGGCAAGGCCGCGTCGAGCTCCGCCATCAGGCGCTGGGGTTTGATCGGCACGGCGTCCGAAGACATCGCCCCGGGGTCCAGGTACGAAGAGACTCCCGCCTTGAACCGGGCGAAGGCGGCCCGGGCGCCGTCGGGCGGAGTCTCCCCGCGCGAGATCCGGCGGCGCAGCTCGAAGAGCAGCTCGCGCAAAGTCGCCTTCGCGTCGCCGGCCATCGCGACCGCGAGAGGGTAGTTCCGGCCGAGCATCGCCGGATCGGCGTCCTGCTGCATCACCAGGCCCGCGCCGAGGCGCGGGTCCCAGCCGGCGGTCGAATTCTCGTGCAGGCTGCTGCCGAGGACCAGCAGCGCGTCGGTCCCTTCGGAGAGCAGGTAGCGCTCGGAAAGCGGCGAGCTCGCCAGGCCGAACACGCGCAAGGAAAGAGGATGTGATTCGGGGAAGGCGCCCTTGCCCTTCGGCGTCGTGGCCACCGGGAGGCAGAGCAATTCGGCCAGCTCCAGCAGCTCCGGTTGCGCTCCCGCGAGATTGACGCCGTGCCCGGCCAAGACGGCGGGTCGGCGGGCTTCCAGAAGATGCGCGGCGCAACGCCGGACGGCCTCGCGGTCGAACAGCTGGGCCGTCGGGCGATACTGGTCCGGCGCCAGGCTCCCTCCGGCGGCCGGCCGGGCCATGTAATCCGTCGGGATGCTGAGGTGCACCGGGCCCCGGCGTCCCGTCATCGCCGTGCGGAGGGCTTGGCGCAACAGGGCCCCCGCGCCGGCCGGGTTTGACAGCATCGCGCTCATCTTCGTGACCGGACGGAACAGCGCGACCGTGTCCACGCCGCTCTCGGTCGAGTCCTGGAGAGAACCCTTGCCGAAGGACGCCGAGGCCGTCTGAGCGGTCAGGACCAGGACCGGGAGACTGTCGGTCCTCGCCGCGGCCACTCCCGTGATCGCGTTGGTCGCGCCCGGCCCCGTGGTCAAGAGGCAGACGCCTACGCCGCCGCGAACGCGCGCGTCGCCTAGGGCCATGAACGCGGCGCCCGCTTCGTGCCGCGGCGCCACGAGCCGCAGGCCGGCATCGCCATGGAACGCGTCGAACAGGGGGGTGGCGGGGCCGCCCGGGATCCCGAACACCGTCCGGACCCCTTCGCGCTTCAATTGAGCGAGGATCAGCTTCGCGACGGAAAGGAAGGCCGTTTCGCCGGAGGCGACGGGAGGCGGCGATGCGGTCATCATCGAAATGGGCGGCCGCCCCGGATCAGCGCCCCGCTCGAACGGATTTGCGCGGTGCCGGCTCGATGCGCAGCAGCTCGGCGGCTCGGTCGGTCAGGTTCTTCAGTTCTAGCGGCTTGCGGAAATAGGCGTCGATCTTGATGTCGACGAGCTTCTTCTCGCTGAAGGGCAGCTTTTGTCCGCTGATCGCGATTAATTTGATGCCCCGCGTTTCCGGCTGGCTCTTCAGGACCTTGCAGACCTGCATCCCGTCCATCTTCGGGATGACGATGTCGAGAACGACGAGGTCGGGCGGGTGCTGGCCGATGCGGATGAGCGCGTTGATTCCGTCGCCGCAGGTCTCCACGTCGTAATCCGCGAAACGCGCGAAGGCCCGGGAGAGGACTTTGACCAGTTCCGCGTCGTCGTCGACGATGAGGATCCTCTTGCGCGCGACGAGCTCGTCCGGCAGGCGGATGTTCAGCTTGCGGAGGAACTCGACGAGGTCCTCACGGGTCACCCGATGATGGCCGCCGCCCGTCCGGTGGGTGCGGAGCTTCCCGTCGTTTATCCAATGCATGACGCTGGAGGGATAGACGTCGCAGAATCGCGCGATGTCGTGAGTGGTGTAAGTTCGCTCGGGCATATCCTCTCGATGCTTCGTTTGCTTCGGTTGCATAGTATACCCCGTTATGCCCATTGCCGTCAACCCGAATCCCCCACTACAATGAGGCATGGACAGGATTGCACGGCAGAGGACCTTGGTCGTCGAGGACGATCCGGGGATGAAGGAGTTCTACGCGCGTTTTTTCGCCGGCCTGACCGCCGAAGGATTCGACGCCGTCATCGTGGGGGATACCCCGCAAGCGCTCGCCGTCCTGCGCGGCGATCCCGTGGATCTCGCGGTGCTCGACTGGAATCTCCCCGGCATCTCGGGCGAACGCCTGCTCCGGGCGATGAGGGAGCACCCCAAGACCCGCTCCATCGGAGTCCTGATGGTGACGGGAAGGGATTCGGCCGCCGACGAGGTCCAAGCGCTCGACTCCGGCGCGGACGATTATCTGGCCAAGCCGTTCGATGCCGCGGCGCTCCTTGCGCGGCTGCGCGGCTTACGCCGCCGGCGAGAGCGCTCTATCTTAGGGGCCTTGCCCGGCCGCTTCGCCGACCTGGGCTTCGATCTGGCGTCCGGGATGGTCACCATCGGGACGAAGTCCGTGCGCTTGTCCCCGACGGAGGCGGGTCTGCTCTGGGTGTTCCTGAACCGGCCGAACGTCCGCCACACCCGGGAGCAGCTCTGGAACCAACTGTGGGGCTATGAATCCGCGCATTCGGGACAGCTTCTCGACTCAGCGGCTTCTTCGCTCAGAACGAAGCTGGGCGAGGCATGGGGCGGGCGCATCCGATGCCTCGGGGGCGAGGGCTATGTCTTCGATGATCCGCGCTGACGAACGCGGCGCCGCGCGCGGCGAGGGAGCTCGATGCGGTATGCGCTGTCCGTGATGACGATGATGCTGCTGCTTCCGGCGCCCGTCCCGGCTCGCGGCGCCAGCGCGCTCGTGGTGGTCAGCGAGCCGCTCACCGCGCCCTACCGCGAGGCGTACGAGGAACTGGTCTCGCGCTGGGCGGAGCCGCTCGACACCGCGCCCGCCGGCCGGCCCCTGCCCCCGGGGCCGCACGGAGTGATCATCGCGCTGGGCGGGCGCGCCGCGAAGACGGCCCGACAGGCCGACGCCCCGCTCGTGGTGGCGCTCGCCCCGTCTTATTCGGGCCGCGGCCGGCGGTCCGCGACGGTCATCGTCGAGATGACCCCGTCGCCCGAGCGCATCGTGAGCCTCCTCGCGGCGGCCGGCGTGCGCCGCCTGGTCGCGGTCCGCGCCGCTCCGGCGGAGCCCGGTTTCGCGGGGCGCGCGAGCGCGGCGGGGAAAGCCGCCGGCGTCGGGATCGAGGACGCGGTGTTACGGCCGCCGGAGAGCCTTTCGGCCCTGCTGAGGCGATCCGGGCGGCGCGCGGACGCGGTCTGGCTCGCGCCGGACCCGGAGGCGGTCACGCCCGAGGCCTTCGCCGCCGCGCGTGAATTCTCCCGGGCGCGCTCGATCCCTTTCTTCGCGCCCACGACGGGGCTCGTCGCCGGCGAGGTCCGAGGCGAACTCGCCGTCTCGTTCGCCGATTGCGGGCGGGCGGCCGCCCTCGCGGCCCGGGGCATCCTCGCCGGCCTTCCGGCGCCCGCTCGCGTGTATCCGGGCGACCCCTCAGAGGGACGCCGGCAGCCTGTCCCGTGAGGCGGAGAGGAGGCGCGCGATCGCGTCGGCGACGCGCGCGGCCGCGGCGGGACGGCCGCCGGCCGAGGCGGACGCGCGCAGGCGCGCGAGGACCGGGGCGTCGTGCAGGAGGGCGGCCGCGAGGCGCGCGGCGCGCTCCGGGGCGCCGCCTTCGATGGCCGCGCCGGCGGCGCGCAGATGGAGGGCGTTCGCCTCCTCCTGCCCCGGCAACGGGCTGGTCAGGACCATCGGCAGGCCCGCGGCGAGGCTCTCGGCCGCGCTCAGCCCTCCCGGCTTGCCGAGGTGGAGGTCGGAGGCGGCCATCATCGCCGCCACGAGCGCGGAGGGCTGCGGGCCGAAGGCGCGAAGACGGGCGCCGGCCTCGCGTCGTGAGGAGAGCGACGCCCTCAGGCGGTCGTTCGCGCCGCACAGGACCAGGAGATGGGCGCGCGGGCTCTCGGCCAGCAGGACGGCCGCCGCGCGGTCGAGGCCGCCGAGGCCCTTCCCCCCGCCCGAGAGAAGGGCCACGGGTGCCGAGGGCGGCAGAGCCAGGGCCCGGCGCGCCCTAGCCCGCGACGGGAGCTCGGCGAAAGCCGCGCCGATGGGGATGCCGGTGTCCCGCAGGCGCGTCCGGGGCGCGCCCAAGGCCGCCAGGGCGTCCACGGCGGCGGGGCCCGGAGCCAGGATCAGGTCCGCCGGGGGATCGGCCCAGAACGGGTGGGCGCCGTAGTCGGTCAGCACCGACACGACCGGGATGTCGAGTTCCCCGCGCGCCCGGGCCTCGCTCAGCACGGCGGCGACCGCGGCCTGGGGACAGACCACGACCTGGGCGCCGGAACGGCGCACGCCTTCCCGCAGGCGCCGGGCGCCGCCCAGGCTCAGATAGGCGCCGCGGACCGCCCTCAGGACCGAGCGGGCCCAACGGCTATGGTAAACATCGCCGTATAGGCCGGGCGCGGCGCGCAGCAAACAATGATAGCCACGCGCCGCGACTTGGCCCAGAAACGGGTGATGATCCGCCGCGACCTCCACCGGGTCGACAATGACGCCTTTCGCTCGGAGCGTCTCCGCGATCGCCGAAGCCGCCGCGGAATGCCCGCTCGGCTGGTAGCCGTAGACGAGCAGCGCCCGGGCGGCGTCGTTCAATCGATTAAAGGTCCTTCGCTTCCTTCAGCTCGTCGTAGCGCTTCGGGTTCTTCGCCTTGAGCTGCTCGACGAGGCCTTTGCGGTGCGCCGCCCAGGCCGCCGCGTTGGCGCCGGTCTTGCGCTTGATGGAGTCGTAAGCGAGGAACTCGTAGATGGCCTTGCCGTCGGCCTTCTGGATGCCGCAGCCGGGCTTGTTCATCATCCGCTTCACGTAGCGGCTCCAGATCTTCGTCTCGATCTGCCACACGGTGGCGTCGGCGAACAGCTCGGGCTGGGCCTTTTTGAGGGCCGCGAGCGCGGCCTCCTGCTTCTTGTCGTCGATGCCGCCTTCGGGTTCGACGAAGCGGCTGTTCAGCGGGCGCGCGGCGGAGTGGCACTGGGCGCAGCCGCCCTTGGTGCTGATCAGCTTCTTGTAGCCCGCCTGGACGTTGGCCGGGTAGGACTTGAGGACGGCGTCCGGCAGGGTCTCCGGGCCGAAATCGTTCGGGTACGGGTTGGTGAGGGCCTTCTCCTTTTCGGTCATCTCGGCGGCGCGCAAGGGCGCGGCGAAAACGGCTCCGAGGAGCGCGACGGCGGCGATCAAAGTCAGCTTGCGGTTCATTTCATTCCCCCTAAGTTATGCGGCTTCGGTTAAAACCCGCTGTCGTCCTTCACGCCGATGCTGATCAGCCAGGTCGCGAGGTCTTCCAGCTCTTGCTTCGAGATCTTCCCCTTCCACGCCGGCATGTACACCATCGGCATGGGCCCCTTCGGGCTCCACTTCTTCGCGTCGGCGGCGGGCACGCCCGCCTCGATCTTGTGGATGAGCTCGTCCTTGGTGTAGGTTCCCACCAGCTTCGGCAAGGTCGGCTCCGCGCCGAGGTTCATCTGCTCGAGCTGCTCGGCCTCGGGCATCTTCTCGTCGTATTCCTTCTGCCCGTCGCCCGCCGCGTTGAAGCGGCGGCGGCCCTGCTTGGCCTCGAGGCCGTGGCAGCCCTGGCAGCCGTACTTCTCGTAGACCCGCTTGCCGTTCGCCGCGCCCGAGAGCTGAGGCTCCTTGGCGGGCGGCGCCGTCACGTGGTAGCGGTACGGGATGATCTCTTCCTTGGTCAGGCCCGAGAGGTAGGCCACGATGGCCTCGGCCTCGTCCTTGCCGATCTCCTTGGTGAAGTCGGGCATGCCCGACGGCGGGATCGGCTCGGAGTTGTAGTGCGCGAACGGGTCGTTGGGCGTGACGACGGCCGGATCGTTGACGATGTGGGCCCGGATCCAGTTCTGGAGGTTCCAGTGGCTGTCGTGGTGCTCGTTGGGGAGCTCCTTGCCGTCGATGCGCACCTTCTTGAAGTTGTAGCCGGCGATGCGCTCGAAGGGTTTGTCGGCGATGTCGCCGAGCTCGACGGAGACGACTCCGCCCTTTCCGTTGATCGCGTGGCAGCCCTGGCAGCCGTGCTTGTTGAACAGCTTCTTGCCCTGGGCCGCGACTTCCGCGCCCTTCAAGGTCTCGAAGTTGTCGTGGCACTTCACGCAGGAGCCCTGGATCGTGACGCCCTTGAGCATGGGCTTCTCCCAGTGCTTGACCCAGCCGTGAGCCGCTTCCACGGTCGTGGCGAGGCCCTGGCCGGAGTGGCACGAGGTGCAGCCGAACTTGTTGAACGGGTGCGCCTTGATCAGCGCCGTGTCCACCTTCGGGTGCGCCTTGTACGGATGCTCGGTGAAGTTGTTCTTGAGCGTCGTGTTCGTGTACTCGTCCATGCCCACGTGGCAGGTCACGCAGCGGTCGAAGCGGCCGAGGTCGACGGAGATGATCTGCTTGATCTCCATCGGCGAGCGGCGCATCTTCTTCGCCGCGACCTTGAGGTCCGCGGACTTCTTCTCGTCCTTCTCGGCGGCCGCCTGCTTGTCCAGCTCGTCGGCGGCCATCTGGTAGTACTTCGCCTGATACGGCCGCCAGGGAGCGTAGAAGTCCTTGGCGAAGGCCCAGACGAAGGCCGCCAGCACCAGCGCGTTCGAGACGATAAAGGCTTTTCGGTAGCTCATGTCAGAAGTTCATGCTGATCGAAGGGATCGTCAGCACGTATTTGATGTTGAACGCGAGACGAGCGCACATTTTGAGGAGCACGCTCATCGTGCTGACGACCAGGACCATCGTGACGAGATAGCGCGGCCAGTCCAGGGTCCTGATATGCCGTTGAGGAAGGACGAAGCCGTAATAGAAGGAAGCTCCCGTGAAGAAGAGGAGGAAGGCGCCTTCGATCGGGCCCATCTTGCCCATCGCCATGCCGATGCCGGCGACGACGGCGAGCGCTCCGAGGAAGGCCCCCATCGTCTTCTTGCCGTCGAGCTCCTTCTGGATCAGCTTCGGCAGGAGCATCCAGGCCGCGGTGACCGCGCCCATCAGCGGGATGCCGATGAGCATGGAGTACGCGCCTTCGCCCTTGGGCCCGAACACGCTCCAGGTGGGCGGCGGCGCGGGCTTGACCATGAACCACGACTCCCAGGGCCAGTACCAGGCGTAGTTCGGCCCGCGCAGGGCGTAGCCGATGTAGATCAGCGCGAACCACATCACGACGCCGAGCATGAACAAGGTGTTCGCGAACGGCCGCTCCTTCCAGGCGTAGTAGCCGACGCCCTTCGGGTTCGTGTCGATGTACGGGATCGCGATCAGCCCGACGATGATCAGGCCGGGCATGACGACGCCGGCGATCCACGGGTCGAAGTACACCAGCAGCTCCTGCAGGCCCACGAAATACCAAGGGGCCTTGGAGGGGTTCGTGGTGACGTTGGGGTTGGCGATCGCCTCGAGCGGGGCGTTCTGCAATATCGACCAGACCATGATGAAGAGCACCGTCGCCGCGGCGGCGATGTACTCGCGCTTGACGAGGTGGGGCCAGACGTCCACCTTCTCCTCGTTGGCGACGTAAGGCGCCGCCGAGAAGCTGTCCTTGCGGATGCGCCAGAAGTGCAGGATGAGCAGGATGCCCACGACGAGCGGCACCGCCACGCAGTGCATCACGTAGAAGCGCAGCAAGGTGTTCTCGCCGACCATGGTGCCGCCGAGCAAGGTGAAGCGCACGTCGTTGTTGATGCGCATGCCGACGAGCGAGCCGAGCGGGCCCTCGTTGCCGAGCACCGGGGTGGCGCCGGCCATGTTCGTGCCGACGGTGACGGCCCAGATCGCCAGCTGGTCCCACGGCAGGAGATAGCCGGTGAACGAGAGGAACAGGGTGAGCGTCAGCAGGAGGACGCCGATGCCCCAGTTGAACTCGCGGGGCTTCTTATACGCGCCGGTCAGGAACACGCGCACCATGTGCGCGATGACGGCGACGACCATCGCCTGCGCGGCCCAGCGATGGGCGTTGCGCAGGAACATGCCGAGCGTGACCGCGAACTCGAGGTCCTTGATGTCGCGGTAGGCCAGGCCGATCGTCGGGCGGTAGTAGAACATCAGCGCCACGCCCGTCAGCGTCAGGATCAGGTACAGCGCGAAGGAGATGCCGCCCATGCCCCAGGTGTACAGCCACTCGAGCGCGCGCGGGCGGACCTTGACGGGGTGCAGGTGCAGCCAGACGTTGCCGATGATGTGGCCGGCGCGGTCGCGAGGGGTGTCCTTCCAGACGCCGCCGCGGAAGACGGACCGCCAGAGCTGGGAGTCGATGACCTCTTTCTTGATCTTCTCGATGTCGAGGGTGGGCATTTTGATCGATTATCCTCAGGCGGACGCGTAGTTCGCGAAGTAGGGCGCGTGCTCGCGCTTGCCGGGCTTGTTCTCGAGGACGGCCTTGTCCACGATCAGGTCGCCGGTCGGGGCCAGCTCCACCTTGGTGCGCCACAGCGGCATCGGCGCGGGGCCGGCGATCACGTCGCCGTCGAGGGTGTAGTTCGAGCCGTGGCACGGGCACTTGAAGCGGTTCTGGTCGCCCCACCAGTTGGGCGTGCAGCCGAGGTGGGTGCAGCGCGCCCACATCGCGTAGAAGCCGCTCGGCGTGCGCACGATCCAGACGCGCTGCTCGTTGAGCCACTTCGTGGAGACGCCCAGGTCGTAGCCCGACGCCTGCCCGGCGTTGAACTTCTGCGACGGCTCGTAGATCACGTTCGGGAACATGAAGCGCGCGCCGGCGGCCGCGGAGGCGGCGAAGAAGGCGGCGAGCATGCTCCACCCGGCCCAGAGGAAATCTCCGCGGGAGATCGGCTTGGCGGGAGCGGCGGGCTTGGCGGGAGCCGCGGCGACGGGCGCGGCGGGCGATTGAGGCGTCGAGTCGGGAGCCGGATTCGGATTGGTATCGCTCATTTTTGTCGTTTCTTACCTGTGTCAGTTTTGAGAAAAGATTAACGCCAAGCGTCAGAAAATATCAATTACCGCGCGGCCTGTCAAACTAAGGGCGCGCCGCCCATTCCGCCGTCGCGGCGCGTTCGAGCACCCAGGCGTCGAAACCGGCGTGCGGCATCAGGGTCTTCCCGTCCCAGGCGAAGTCCAGGCCCGAGAGGTCCTTCGGGATCTTCCTTTCGATGCCGCCGCGCGCGATGAGCAGCGGGACCACGACCACGGGGCCGGCCCGGCCTTCCTTAGTACGCGCGACCTTCTCGCGCAGGTCCGCGACGGCCGCCGCGCGGATCTCGGGCGCGGCGTCGTCCCGCAGGAGCGCGGTCGCGCAATCGACGAACTTCCCGCCCTTGGAGGCCCTGGCGCAAAGAGACAGCATCGAGTCCCGCCAGACGGGCACGGCGGCCTCGTCGACCGGGCCGTGCGCGACGAGGACGAGGTGGGCCTTGGGGGCCTTCCCGGCGAGGGCGTTCGCGCGCTCCCCGAGGATGCGTCCGACGAGATCGTGGTCGTCGAGGGCGCGCGCCATCGCGATCGGCGCGCGGGCCTTCACGCGCTCGGTGGAGAACTCCATGGAATGTCCGTGTCCGCCGGGCAGGTGGTGGGCGTGAGCCGCGGCCATGCGCTCGAGGCCGGCGCGAAGCACCTCGGAGGGCGTGTCCGACAGGCCGAGGGCGTAGCGCGTCTGGTCGAGGACCTCGGAGCGGCTCTGCACGTACAGCGGCACGGCGACGATGCGTTTCACCCCCCGCTTCTCGAGAAGGTCCACGGCCGCCTGCAAGGTCTTCGGGTCCGCCATGCCGAGGGCGGCCTCCGTCGGGACCTTGGCGTTCACGCGCGCGCGCAGGGTCTCGATCTCCTTGTTCCAGGAGGCGTCGCCGCCGTGCGCCATCAGGATGATCCCGTAGGGCTCGGGCGCGGCGCGCGCGACGGAAGACAGGAGCAGCAGGGCGAACGCGAGCCTCATGCCCGGTATTCCGAATGCTTGAGGCTGAGCTCGCGGCCGGTCGACAGCGAGCGGGCCCAGGCGACGAACTCCGCGGACTTGGCGTCGACGATGCGGCGCGCCGCGGCGACCGCCTCGGCGCGGGAGGCCATGTTCTTGGCCACGATCGCCTCGAGGTCCTCGATGCGGTAGAGGTAGACGCCGTCGATCTTATGGACCGATTCCTCGATGTCGCGCGGCATCGCGATGTCGATGAGGAACAGCGAGCGTCCCCCTCGGCGGCGCACGGCCGCGGAGACGATGTCGCTCGTGAGCACCGCGGACGGCGCTCCGGTCGAGCAGATGACGACGTCGGCGCGCTCGAGCTCGGCGGGGAAGGTCTCCCACTTGACGGCCTCTCCCTGGTAGCGGGCGGCCAGCTGATAGGCGCGGTCCCAGGTGCGGTTGGCGACGACGAGTTTGCTGACCCCTTTCGCGGCCAGGTGCTTGGCGGCGAGCTCGGACATGGCGCCCGCGCCCAGTATCAGCGCGCATTTGCCGTCGAGACGGCCGAAGATCGTCTCGGCCAGCTGGACGGCGACGGACGGGACCGACAACGAGCCGGAGGCGAGCGCGGTCTCGGTGCGGACCTTCTTGCCGACGAACAGCGCCCGCTGGAAAAGGACGTTGAGGCGCTTGCCGGTCATGCCCGCGGCCATCGCCTTCTCGTAGCCTGTCTTCACCTGGCCGAGGATCTCGGTCTCGCCGACGACCAGGGAGTCGAGGCCCGCGGCGACCGCGAAGAGATGGTCGACCGCGGCGGCGTCCTCCCGGATCTCGGCCTGCCGGCCGAGCTCCGCTTCCGCCAGCTCCTCGAGCATGGAGACGAGCTTCGTCGCCGCAAGATCCTGATCCGAGGGCCCGGCGACGTACAATTCGAAGCGGTTGCAGGTGGACACCGCGGCGGCCTCCGAGAAGCCGCGAGTCTTGAGCTCGAGCAGCACGCGCTCCACGGGGACCGAGGCGAGCGCCTCGCGCGCCGCGCAGACGCGGTCGCGGTGGCTCCAGCTCAGGCAGACGAGCTTCATTTGCCCCCCAGGTAGTCGTGGCTGTCGGAGAAGACCCCGGCGCCGAAGAAGGTCAGGAGGATGCAGGCGAAGCCGGCCATGGAGACGTAGACGGGGATGCGCCCGCGCCGGCCGGAGACGTAGCGCAGCCACAGGAACTCGGCGTAGAAGCCGACCGTGACCAAAGACATGACCTCCTTCGCGTTCCCGGACCAGGCGCGGCCCGAGGCCTGGTACGACCACACCGCGCCCATCACGAGGCCGAGGACGAGGATGGGGAGCGTGATGGCGATGATGCGGCTGTTGAGGGCGTCGAGCTCGTCGAGCGAGGGAAGCCGGTAGCACAGCTCGCTCGGCGTGCGCGACTTGATCTGGCGTTCCTGGATCAGCAGCGCCAGGGCCACGCCGAAGGCGTTGGTGAACGTGGCATATGCGGTCATTAAAATCATGGGGTGAATATTGAGCCAGTAGCTGCGCAGCTTGGGCTCGAGCGGCGCGAGCTCAGGGTTCGCCAGGACCACGGCGAGGCCGAGGCCCAGGGCGGCCATGGGCAGGACGAAGGCCCCGAGTATGCCCAGGTGCCGCCTTACCTCGATCGTGAAGAACGCGCCGGCCAGGGCGAAGGACATGTAGGAAAGCGCGCCGAAGAAGTTGTTGATCGGCAGGAACCAGCGGTTCTCCGGGTAGGCCCAGAACGCGGCGAGGTGGATGCCGAAGGCCATGAACTGAAGGACGAGCCCGCAGCCGATGAGCGTAAGCATGAGGCGGCTGGAGCGCTCGTTCTTCGTCAGTAGGTAGTAGAGGGCCGCGATGGAAGCCGCGCTGTATAGCGAGAACGCGGACCAGGACAGGAGCGACTTGATCATGTCAGGGCTATTCTAGCATGCGACGAAGGGGCGCCGCTTGACCGACGTCAATCAGTCGCCCGACCACGGGTTGAAGCGCCCGCCGATGACCGGGGCCTCGGCGCACAGCTTCTCGAACAGGGCGATCTGCTTCTTGGTCGCGCCGCGGGACTTCAGGCTCTCGAGGGTGTTGTAGTACGCCATGTTGTACTCGGTCTGCGACCAGATGCCGCCCTTCGACGAGGCGACCGACTTGGCCGCGGAGGCGATCTCGTCGTCGGTGACCTTGGCCTTCTTCGCGCCGCGCAAGGTGCCGGCGAGCATGCCCAACCCGAGCACGCCGCCCATGCCGCTCAAGCCGCGGAAGAAGTCGTCGATGGTCGGAATCGGGCCGTTGTACCCTTCGGGGATGCCCTGGGGCACGGCGACGGGCGCGTTCGACGCCGCCCAGTAGAAGCCGCCGTAGATCAAAGCGACGAGCGCCACGCCGCCGAGCCAGAGCAGGAAGCTCTTGAACGCGGAGCCCTTCGGAGCGATCTCCGTCTTGCGGATCTCGCCGGTGCGCGCGTTCATCGAGGCCAATTCGTCGCGGGAATCCTGATAGGAGTACCAGAGGTCCTTGTCGCCGCTGCCCGGCTCGACGCGGGGCAGGAGGCTGACGCGGGTCACGCCGTCGAGGCCTTTGAGCGCCGCGTCGGGGCCCATCTTCACGCCCATGCTGAAGGACCCGGCGTTGACGCCCTCGGAGAGGCGCTCCTTCGAGACCATTCCCTTGAGCTCGGGCTCGAAGGCGTCCATCATCGTCTCGGAGACCATCGTGCGGCGCGCCGGGACCATGTATGAGACTCCGCCGTTCTCCCCGCCCCAGCCGAAGAAGAAGCGCCACTCGTCGCCGATCCAGGCGCCGTTGAAGGAGCGGGACTGGTGCACGGCGGACAGGAACTTGATCTTGTCGGCGGAGACGCCGGCGGTCGCGGCCTTGGCCGTGATGTTCTCGAGCGCCAGGGCGTACAGGTCGTTGGGCTCGACGGCGTAAGTCAGACCGGTCGCCGGCGCTGAGGCCTTCTTGGCCTTCTCGGAGAGCTGGTCCGCGCGGACGAAGGCGCCCGCGGCGCCGACGGTGCCGACGCTGCCCGCGTCGTCGTAGAACTTGTAGGACATCTGCGAGCCGTTGCCGTCCGCGGCCGGGCGCAGGGCCAGGGAGACGGAGACGCCGGAGCCGAACCCGGGGACCTCGTTCTTAAGGAGGCTGAGCGCGGCGTCGGGGGTCAGGGCCACGAAGGACGAGAAGCCCTCGGCCGAGATCGGATAGGCCTTGTGGGACGGGAGCGCGCCTTCGTAGACGCTGGTGCGGAAGTCCTGGCCGTTGCCGAGGAAGGTGGAGAAGTCCACGTACACCAGAGCGCCGGGGACGGAGAAGGTGTACTTCCACTGCGCGCCGTCGCGGACGGGCATGCCGGCGGTCGCCTCGACGAACTCGACCCGGTCGGCGGCGACGCCGCGCTTGGCGGCGATCTCGCGGGCCTGCTTCAGGGCGGTCGCGTAGGTGTCGTTCGGGTTGGAGAGGATGGAGCGGCCCGCGCCCATGATCCCGGCCATGCCGAGGGTCGTCGCGCCGAGGAAGAAGCCGGCGTCCTGGCCGAAGGGCGAGAGCTGCCAGTTGCGGACGGCTTCCTCTCCCATGCGGACGATGTCGGCGAGAGCGGAGGCGAAGGCGTACCAGCCCAGGGCGCCGAGGCCGATGATCATGCCGACGAGTCCGAGCTGGATGGCGGTGCCGACCTTGTCGCCCTCATCTGAGGGGCCGACGCGGGCGGCCTTCGAGGCCACGGCTTCAAGGACCTTCTGCGTGACCTCCGGCCCGTGGCCGGCGAGGTTCCAGCCGTTGGGGATGCGGGGATCCATCTTCTGGCCGACGCCGATGGCGAGCACGCCGGGCAGGCCCTTGGACATGTTGCGGTCGGTCTCGTTGCCGGTCTCGCCGATGGGCAGGCCGCTGAGCGTGAGGCCCAGGCGCGTCAGCCACGAGGCCTTCTTCGACGCGCGGGGCAGGTACATCATGTCGCCGATGACGAGGGCCTGGTCGGGGGTGAGGCCGAGCTTCTCGGCGATCTTCGCGGTCGCCGGGGCCTTGGTGATGATGGAGAAGGTCGCGTAGCCGGGGTTCTTGGGGTCCTTCGGGAGGCGGCCCATCACCTCGACCTCGATGCCGCGCTTGGCGAGCTCCTCGCTCATGATCGCGGCGACCTGCTTCATCTGGGCCGGGGTCGCGCCGACCTTGATCATCAGGGCGTAGCCGTAGGTGTTGTAGGACTCCTTGGGGTTGAGCGAGTCGCCGGGGTGCTGCTCGACGCCGGCCTCGGCGAGCCGCGCGATGGTCGCGGCGGAGGCTTCCTTGACCGCGTCGAGCTTCTCGGCGGCGAGGGCTTCGGCCTCCCAGACCTTGACCGGGGCGCCGTTCTGGTACTGGTAGAGCTTGCCGCCGCTGTTGGCGGCGACGAACATGCCCTCGGTCACGTCGGCGGGAAGGCTGGCGAGCGACTCGAACACGGTGAGCTGGGTGGAGCCCGCGCGCTTCTCGTCGCCGCGGTCGCTGACGACGGCGAAGTGCTTGCCGGCCTTGCGGATGGCGCGGATCGCGTCGATCTTCTCCTGGGGCAGGACGGCGTTGTAGCCGGCGAGGGTGTCGTCGAAATCGGAGACCACGAGCTGCTTGTCGGCGGCGGAGGCGATGATCTTCGCGGTGAGCGCCGCGCCGGCCTGGGGCAAAGAGAACACCGCGCCGGTCATCGCGGCGATCGCCTTGAGGGCCATGCGGTGGGCATAATATGAGGAAGCGCCCGCCACCGTCTTCGGCGTCTGGACGACGGGGGCGGCGGCGGGGACCGCGGCCTTGGGGGCCTCGGGCGCGGCGGACGGCGCGGAGAGGGACGGGGTCAGGGCGGAGGGCGCGGCGGCGACGGCGTCGGCCTCGGAGGAGGAGCGCGCGGATCTCGCGCCGGTCAGGATGTCTTCCAGGTCGCGGCCGGCGGAGGCGGCGGCGGAGCCGCCGGTCGCGGGCTTGGCCAACGCCTGCAGCGCGGGCGCGGCGGCGAGGACCTTCTCGGCGATCGCGGCGGCGGGGCTGACGGGCTTGAGCGCGGCCGGAGCGGCGAAGACGGGCGCGGCGAGCGCCGGCGCGACGGACAGGGCGGAAGGAGCCGACAAAGAGGGCGCGGACAAAGACAGGACGGGCGCGGCCATGGACGGCATCGGCGCGTTCAGGGAGCCGAGGCCGAGCTGCGGCGCGGCGGAAACGGGAGCCGCGCGGCCGGCGACGGTCTGCGCGAAGGCCTGCTGCGCGTCGAGCCCCGAGGAGAGGACGACGAGAGCGGCGGCAAGGACGATCCGGACGAGACGGTTGAGGCGTCGGGCCATGCGAGGTTTTCTCCCTACTGCTGGTCTAACGTCTGCTTCTATTGTACCCGGCGCCTCCTCCCGCGCCCTGGGCCGTACGGGGAAGCGCCGCAAGGCATTCGGCCTGGGTCCAAGGGACTAGGCTAGGGAAGGCCAGCGGGACGCGCGGGATGACAAAGCTCACTCATGGGCCTTTGGGCCCAGATGGTCCTGGGCCTCATGGCCCACGCGCGGACCGAAGGACCCGGCTAATAATAGGCCCATGAGCCCCCTCCGCCCCGCCCTCGTGATCCTCACCGTCCTTCTCTCCACCACCGCCCGCGCGCAGTTCTGCCCGCTCGACGCCGGCGAGACCGTCCAGAAGATCGTGGCCTGCAAGGCCGGGGTGAGCGTGGAGCGGTGCCGCGAGCTCGCGCAGAGCGTCGGCTGCTCGGTCGTGCGCGAGCTCCCCTCGATCAACGCCATCGTCATCGAGCTCCCCGCGTTCCGCGCCGACGCCGCCGAGACCAAGCTCATGCGCACCTTCCAGGTCGACCTGGTCGAGACCGACAAGGTCGTCAACTGGCTGAAGGCCGTGACCGTCGCCCCGCCGGCGGCGGCGCCGAAGTTCGAGTTCGGCGAGGGCGTGCGCGACATCCTTAAGAAGATAAGCTCGATCAAGCCGGTCGCGGTCGCCGACCCCGAGCAGCCCTGGGGCATCCGCCGCGTGAAGGCCGAGGCGGCCTGGACCTCGCCGCGCGGGCAGGGGCAGGGCGCCGTCGTCGCCGTCATCGACACCGGCATCTCCCGCAGCCACCCGGACCTCGCGGGCGTCGTCCTGGGCGGCTTCAACGCGCTCGACCCCAAGAGGCCCGACGCGTGGGACGACGACCAGGGCCACGGCTCCCACGTCGCGGGCACCATCGCGGGCAAGCGCGACGGCAAGGGCGTCGTCGGCGTGGCGCCGATGGCCAAGCTCTACGCCGTGAAGGTCCTCGACGCGGACGGCAACGGCGGCTACTCGAGCGTCATCGCCGGCATCGAGTGGGCCGTCAAGAAGGGCGCCAAGGTCGCCAACATGAGCCTCGGCGCCGACGAGGGCAGCGAGGCGCTCAAGCGCGCCGTCGCGGCCGCCAGCAAGGCGGGCATGACCATCGTCGCCGCGGCCGGCAACGGCGGCGGGGCGGTCGGCTTCCCGGCGAGCTACCCGGAGACCCTCGCCATCGGCGCCTCCGACGTCAAGGACGCGGTCGCCGAGTTCTCGAGCCGCGGGCCCGAGGTGGATTTCATCGCCCCCGGCGTCGACGTGAAGTCGGTGAAGATGGAGGGCGGCTACGAGGAGCTCTCGGGCACCTCGATGGCCACCCCGCACGTCGCCGGCCTGGCCGCTTTGGCGGTCGCGCGCGGCGCGTCGTCGCCCGCCGCGGTGCGCGCCATGCTCCGCAAGGCCGCGACGCCGCTCCCCGGCCTGCCCTCCATCACCCAGGGCATGGGCATGATCGACGCCGGCAAGCTCCAGTAAGGCGGAAGAATTAGACGGGCGCCGGTCCGCGGGGTCTTACCCCAGGCTTTCGCGGGCAACCGGCGCCCGTCCTTATTTATCGGGGGCGGTGTAGACGACCTCGGAGCCCGGCAGCAGCGCGCCCTTGGAGAAGCCCGGCGTGCGCAGATCGTAGAAGTCGCGGTAGGCGCGGAAGCGCGTGCCGCCCGACGAGGGGACCTCGACGAGGATGTAGTCCCCCTCGGCGTCCTTGCGCACGCCGAAGAAGCGCCCCGCCACGGTCTTGCCGCCGTGGAGCACGACCTCGACCGGCGCGCCGTCGGGGAGCTTGCCTTTGACGTCGGAGAGCGAGGAGATCCTGTCGCGCGAGGCGTAGTGCTCGGTGCGCAGCGCCACCTTATCCACGCGGTGGAACTCGCGGGAGATGTGGGTGATCCCCTTCGGGCCGTCGAGCTGGATCTCGTCCCCGTCGGCCTTCACGATCCGCCCGGAGACGGTCTGCGCGGACCACTTCAGGTCGTCGAGGTCGCGCGTGTCGATGTCGACGAAGCGCCCCTGATGACGGGCGAGGTCCTTGAACGGGTCGGCGACCGGCGCGCGGCTGTGGACGACGACCTCGTCGGGCCGCAGGTTCGCGCCGTCGAACATCACGTCCACCGTGCGGCGGACCTCGGCGATGCCCCCCGCCTCCAGGCTCAGGCCGACGAGCTTGCCGCCCGTCTGGAAGATCATCTTGCCGTCGGCCAGGCCGCGGAACGCTCCCTCGACCTTCTCGCCGTTGGCCAAGGTCACGGCCAGGCGCGGGTCGGACGGGTTGTCCCCGACCGCCGAGTTCAGGACCGCCTTCGCGCCGTCGTCCTTGGCGCCGGCGGCGAGCTTGCTCCACTCCGCGGGGGTGTAATCCTTCCCCTTGGCGGGCAGGGCGGCGAGGTCGATCGGGACGATGAGCGAAGGGGTCAGCGCGGGCACCGGAGCGCCGGGCGAGATCGCGCCCTGCAGGCCCGGCGCCGACGCGGGGCTGAGAGAGGGCGCGGACAGGGCGCCGGGGACCGCGCTCACGGAGGCGCCTGACGCGGACGAGCGGGAGGCGGCGGAGGCGGCCTCGCCGACGACCTGGGCGGACGACGGGACGGCGAGAAGGCACGCGAGAACGGCAGAGAGGGGTCTCATGCCGCCAGTGTAGCCCCGGCGGGCTCAATTCGCAAGCCGTTCCTTCAAGCGATCTTCGCCCGCAGAAAAAGCATGAAGGAGACAGGCGCGCGTCCGTACGCCGGCCGCAACTGCGCGGGCAAGGCGTAAACGCTGCCGACGGCGCCGGCGCCCCAGACGCTCCGCCTCCATCGCGCGAAGTCGTAGCGATAGCCGAGGCTAAGCTTGCCGATGGCGAAAATACGGCCCTCGAGCAACTCGCCGCGCTCGAACAGCTCGTCCTTCTCGACGCGCTCAACGCGGCCGAACACACTGTGGCGGTCCTCCCATTTGGACGCGGCCTCAAGGAGATATGCGTCGAGGAGGCGGCCCGGCGAGCCGTCGTTCCGACCGTAGGCAAACGTGGTCTGTTGAACGCCGCCGGCCAGGCGAGTGTTCACGCTCGCCGACGCGGTCAGACGCCTCACGTCCGTCTCGGGCTCCAGGGCTTCGGGGCTCACGACGCGGCCGTAACTCGCTTGCAGGGACCAGTCTTTCCCCGGGTTCCAGGACAGACGACAAGAATAGGAGTCGAACCTCGGCTTCTCGACATCCCAACGGTATTGATCCGGCTCGCGCCCGGTGAACACGGATCCCTCGAGCTTAAAGGGTCCGTGGGAGGCGCCCACCGTGCTCACGCCCGAAGCGATGTGCGTCGAGTCGAGCCAGTGGTGGGAGAGCGGCGCCTCTGGGATCTCCGAGCCTGACAGACGGTGCATGAACGCGGGCGGGCCCAGCGCGGGCTCTCCGGGCAGACCCAAATAGGCGAATAGAGCGCTTTTCTCGCCCAGGCTCGCGCTGTAGGAGCCCGAGAGCTCCATGAACAGATCGTGCGGGTGCTGGCGGTCGACGAGCCCGCGACGGCCGTCGGACGTCTCTCCGGTCTGGAGAAGGAGCGGATAGCCCGAGGAGCCCATCGCGGGATCGATCGATAGCATGCCGCGCAGTCCGAAGGTCCCAGGCCCGAGCGGCCTGCGGGCCGCCGCCATCAGGTTCCCCGCGGCGAAGTTCTTCTCCCCGCCACGCGCACCTCCCTGACGGTCGTATACGAGGTCGAGCGTCCCGTGCCCCATCATCATCCACTCACCCCGCATGAGGTGAAGGCCCTCGTGCGGCGTGGAGTCGGGCTGCCAACTCGTCCCCGAGGCCTCGCGGGTCATCGCGTGCGGCCCGAAAAGGCCCGCGGCTTCTCGCGGCGCCGAATCTTCGCCGTGGTCCATCCCCGGCATCGCCGCGGAAGCCGCGGAGGCGCTTGAAATCAGGAAGGCGAAGAGAGCGTGCCTCATGCCGTACTCTACAGGGTCCCGGACGCCGCGGCAATTGCCGGAACATGAATGTCTCGTGAACGGCGGCGCAATCGTGCCCGCGTCAAGGCAAGCCGGGGGAGAGCGAGCCTCGCTAACGGCTTCTTTCGGACAGCGCCGGGCTCGAGGCCGCGAGAGTCTTCCCATCGGCCGGGAGAGACAGCTCGAAGCGTGCGCCGCCCGCGGCCGACCGTCCGGCGGTGAGGTCCCCCCCATGGCGCCGCGCGATCTCGCGGCACAGGTACAGGCCCAGCCCCACCCCTCCCGTCTTCGCGTTCCCGGTGGCGAACGGGGTGAACAGGCGCGGCAGGAGCCCCGGCGGTAGGCCCGGCCCGTCGTCCTCAACGCTGACGATCACACGAGGACCTTGCAGGGACACCGACACTTCGATGTTCCCGCCCGAAGGCATCGCCTTGGCCGCGTTGCCGATGAGGTTGACCAGGACCCGCTCCAGCTCGAGCCCGGCCGCCCGCACGGTCACCGTCTCCAAAGGGAAATGCCGGTGGATCTCGATCTTTCGCGCGCGGACCGGGTCCTCGCACAGACGCAAGGCGGATTCGACAAGATCGGAGGCGCTGCGGGCCCGCATCGTGGGGTCGCGGCGCGTCATGAGGCCGCGCACGAGCTCCTGGCAATAGCGGGCGGAGCGCTCGATGTGGGACATGTCGTCACGCACGGCCGCCGACAGATCCTGGTCCTCCCGCAGCATGCTGGCGTAGCCGAGGATCACGGTAAGAGGCGCGCCCAGGTCGTGGATGGCCCCGGCGCCGTCGACGGCCACGGAGGCGACGGCCTCCAGTCGCTCGATCTCCGCGCGCTGACCGGCCGCCTTAGCGCTGACCTCGCGTTCGGACTTCGACAGCGCCCAGGTCCCGGCCGCGCCTCCCGCGAGGATTGTCGTCTTCAGGACGAGCGAGAAGACATCGGCCGCGCCGAGGGCGTGATGCTCGGAGGCCAGCCCGGCGGCGTTGGCGAGGACGGCGCCCGCGGCGATCCAGGCGGTCTCGCGGCCGCCGAGGAGGATCGCCGCGCTGAAGATCGGAAGGAGGTAGAGCACCCATAGGTCCGAATCCGCCCCGCCTGACTTTGATTGGATCCCGGCCACGATGACGAACGAGGCGACCAGCGCGAGGGCCGCGGGCATCGTTTTCCCCGGCCGCAGCCGGACCGCGACGCTCGCCGCGAGGCTCGCCGCGAGGAGGAGCAGGAACAGCCACAGGCACTCGGGAAGGACCAGATGAGGATTGTCCTTCGAAAGGAAAGCCAGGGACGCGAGCGCGACGCCGAGTGCCGCCTCGTAGCGGCCCGTCGTCCTCGTTGAAGAGAACAAGGCGTTCATATGCCGCTCCTGCGGCGGTCGAAGGCGTGCGCGCTCGGGCCCGCCGTCCTCGTGCTCTTGAGCCAGGACTTCATCTCGCCCGCCCAGCGCGCGGCGTCCGCGTAGCCCATGATCGGGCGCCGGGTCGAATCGACGCCGGCCACGGTGAGGCTCAGCAGCGCGTGCTGGCGCCATGCCCCGGAGCGGTCCTCGATCTCGATGACGCCGCGGGCGGCGTCCGCCGCGTCGTACATCCCGGGGGCCGCCTCATCGAACCTCATCGTCGCGAACGCCGCGACGAGCGGCGCCTTCTCCGCGTCGCACACCAGCGCGAAGTCGTCCCCGCCGATGTGGCCAAGGAACCCTCCGGTCTCCCCCGCGGCGGCCATCGCCTCGGCCAGGAGCTCCGCCGTCTGCAGGATCACCCGGTCGCCCCGCTCGCAGCCGTAGTGGTCGTTGAAGGCCTTGAAGCGGTCGATGTCGGCGAGCAGGAACGCGAACGGGAGCCCCGCACGGATGCGGCTCTCGACCTCCTCCTGGATCGAGGGCCTCCCCGGCAGGCGCGTCAGCGGGTTGACGGCGAGGGCCTCCGCGTGCCGGTTCAGACGGGACAGCACGCGCGCCTTCAGGTCGCGGCCGGAGAACGGCTTCGTGACATAATCATCCGCGCCGAGGCCGAAGCCCTCGTCCTGGGCGTCCGCGTCGGCGCAGCCGGTCAGCATGATGACGGGGGTCGTCCGGGTCTTCCGGGCCTGGCGAAGCTCCTTGAGCACCTCCCAACCGGTCATGCCGGGCATGTGCACGTCCAGCAGGATCAGGTCCGGCTCGCGCGCCTCGGCCGCGGCGAGCGCCTCGGGCCCGTCGCGCGCCACGATGACGCGGCAGTCTCCGCCGAGCAGGCGGCCGACGACCGAAGCGACGCCCAGATCGTCGTCGGCGAGCAATATCGTGTTTTCCATGGTCTTGTCCTCAGAGTCCGCAGTCTTGATGCAGGGAGTACGCTTCGCCGTCGGCCTTCACGAAACGGGTGACCTCGGCGGCCGTCAACGGAGGCACCTTCCCTTCATGGTACACGCGGCGCAGCAAATCGTAGAACCGGGCCTTCAGCTGGGGGTCCGGGATCGTCGAGCCGGGATTGACCTTGAGCTCGGAGGCGGCCAGGCCCTCCTGGAGGCGGCGCGCCCAGTAGCGGGCCTTGATGTCGAGTATGCTCTCCTCGAGGGCGTTGATGCGCGCCTCCGCGTTGGAGCAGCGCGCGGCCGTGTCCGCCACCGCGTCGCGGGCCGCGTCGACCTCGAAGTCGAAGCGCCCGCCGATCACCGGCGCGGGCACGTCGAAAGGGTCCATGTCGGCGATCACCTGCTCGCCCTCGCGCTCGAGCTCCCCTTCGACCGCGCCGACGATGACCCCGGTCTTGTAGTCCACGACCCGGAGGACGAGCCGCACGAGCTTCCCGGACGCGCGGTAGGTCCCCATGACGACCCCGTCCACGCGCGCCAGGCGCGAGGCGCCCGCCGCCTCCGGCTCGAGCGCGCCGGTCCGTCCGAGCGAGCGCTCCTCCATGAGCTTGGGCAGCATGCTGCGCTCCACCGCCTGCACCTTGCCGGAGCGGACCAGCGCCGTGGTCAGGCGCTCGGTGAGGAGGGCGCCCTCGCCGTTATCCGAGCCGCGGGAGGAGTCGATCCGCGACACCGCGACGCGAGTGAGGCCCGCCGCCCGGGCCGCGTCCGCCAGCTCCCGTCCCAGGCCCCGCATCGCGTCGGCGCTCCGGGCCGGCTCGGCCGCCGCGGCCAGGAGGAGGAAGGCGCCGGCGATCATCTTGAGGTCCATGCCGACAGGATAGCCCCGCGGCCTGTGCGCGCGCCGACGCCGCGCTGAATTCCCGCTTAACGAGGGCGGGCTTCGGGGGACGGATCGAACTTGTAGCCGTGGCCGGGGACGTTGACGATGTGGCGCGCGTGGCGCGGGCCCAGCTTCTTGCGCAGGTGGGAGACGTGGACCTCGACGGTGCCGGGGTCGTTGTAGTTGGCGGGGTCGTAGCCCCAGACGGTCTCGAGGAGATAGGTCACGGACAGCAGGCGTCCGCTCTTGCTCATGAGCACCGCCAGGAGGTCGAACTCCTTGCCGGTCAGGGCGACCGTCTTGCCGTCCACCTTCACCGTGCGGCCCTCCGGATCGAGCTCGATGCCCGACTTGCTCACCGCCGCGGTCGCGGGCGACGCGGCCTCGTACCGGCGCAGGACGGCGCGCAGACGCGCGAGCACGACGGACATGGTGAAAGGCTTGAGGATGTAATCGTCCGCGCCCTGCTCGAGGCCCGAGACCACGTCCTGGTCGCCCATGCGCTCGCCCGACATCAGGACGACCGGGATGGAGGCCGTCCTCGCCTCGCGCTTGATGGCCCGGCACAGCGCCTGGCCGTCGAGGCCCGGCATCTGGGAGTCGCAAAGGACGAGGTCCGGGCGGGAATCCTTGATAAGGAGCAGGGCCTCGGAGCCGTTGTCCGTGATCACGACGGCCACGCCGTTGGCGGTCAGGTATTGCTTGACCATCTTGAGGATGGCGCGGTCGTCGTCGACGACGAGGATCTTGCTCGGCATGTTGCGAAAAGCAGTCTAGCGCTTAGGCGTCCTCGCGTCAAGGACGCAGCCAGGCCGCCTCGTCGAGCGCGACGAGCGTCTCCCGGAACGCGCCGCGGGCCGCCTCGGCGGCGGCCGAGCGCGCGGCGGACGAGCCGTCCGCGTCGAGGGCCGCGGCCTCATGACGCGTCTCGCGCACGACGCGGCCGTCCCGGGCGTCGACGACGCGCACGGTCATCTCGACGCGCGCGCCGACGAACGGAAGCACGCGCGGGTCGCGGTGGGGCGCGACGAAGGCCGTTCCGTAGACCCGGTAGTCGGCGCCTTTCGCCGTGACGGAGACGCCTTGCAGCGCCAGCTCCGCCCTCAGGGCCGACTCGGCGGCGCGCGCCGCGTCCGCGCCGAAAGGCCCCTCTCCGGAGAAGCGCACCGACACCGTCGAATCCTCGAAGGCGACCGGCGGCAGGGAGGTCCGTCCGGCGCAATCCCCCCCGTCCGAGGAGACCTCCACCCGCACCCGCGCCGATCGCCCGCCCTGGGATGGCCCCCTCTCGAGCACCTCGTGCTTCATGACGCACCCCGAGGACCGGGTCACCACCCGCGCGTCCATCGCCATGCCCTTGTCCACGCGGGTGCGCGCGTCCACCCGCACCCCGCCGGCCTGCTCGACGGCGCGCTTGAGCGCGTCGGCGACCGCCCTCCGGTCGGCGCCCTCGCCCTCGGACGCCCACCCCTCGACGACCACGGTCCGCCTCGCCGGGGCGTGGGAGCAGGCCCCGGCGAGGACGGCCAGGACGGCGAGGAGCGCGGGCTTCACGGCAGCACCAGCCCTGTCCCGCGCTCGAGGTCCTTCTTAGGAAGCCTCACGGTCACCATGCAGCCTCCGTCCTGGGTGAACTCGCTTTTCAGGACGCGGGCGCCCCGTATGCTCTCATGCACGCGCGTGGCGAGCTTGGAGTCCACGGAGATGGCCCGGGACACGGTGTAGCCGCCGTCGAGCTCCACGCCCTTGATCAAGGACAGCAGCTCGTACTGCGCCTTCACGATGGCCGCGTCGCGAGCCAGCGAGCGCCGCTGGGTCTCGGTGGCCAGGGCCGGGTCGCCGGCGCCGATGCCTATCGCTTCATAGTAGGAACCCTTTTCGGGCGTTTCGTTGATCACGTCAGGGACCTTCCCGTCCGCGAGACGGGAACGCACCGACGAACATCCCGCCGACATCACGACGGCCAGGGCCGCCGCCAGAACCGCGATCGTCTTCATAAAGCCTCCCGGACGCCTCGCGTCCTGCCGACAGCATAGGCCCCGGAGGCGGCGGCCGCGCTGAACCCGGGCTTAATGACCGCTTAAGGAGCCGGCGGGGACATAAGCGTTCCTTAAGCGCCGCGTCATGCGCGCGCAATCGGACGCGGTTAACCTTGGGGCATGGATGTCGGCGCGCCGGAAGGAGGTTATGTTGTATAAGGCCTTGAACATGCTGCGCGATATACCAAGGGTGACTGCCCGTTCCCTGGCGCTCGGCGCGCTCGCGCTGGCCGCGGCGGGCGCGCTCGCGGCCTTCGCGGAATTCGCCATGTTCCGCGCCGAGAGATCCCAATTCCTCGCCTCGCGCCTGGACTACCTTTCGGTCGTGGCCGACCTCAAGGCCGGCATCATCCGGGATTTCCATCATGGGCGCCTGCACGACCTCGACATCTACGTGTCCAACATCCAGCTCGTGCCCGGCTTCCAGGACGCGCTGAGGGGCGACGCCGGGAAGCTCCGATTGCTCGCGAAGATATTCGATCCTTTGTTCGACTACGGCGACTACGAGAGCCTGTCGATCGTCGACGGCAAGGGACGGACCCTCCTGGTCCGCCCGGCCGGCGCCGAGCCTCCCCGGCCGTCGGCCGGGCCGGGGTATCCCCTGCGGTTCCTGGGGACCCGCCGCGCCGCCTCCGGCGCGGCCGTCTTCGAATACGAGGCCGCGATATCCGGCGGAGCCCGCCTGGTCGCCCGGGTCAGGAGCAACGCCTTGCTCGCTCCCCTCACCGAGCGCTGGCCCGGCGTCGAGAAGACCGCCGAGACGAGCGTATTCGAGCGCGACGGGGAATTCATGGTCCCGCTCAACGATCTTCGGCACAAGAAGGGTTCGGCCCTCTCTTTGAGGATCCCCCTCGGCGCGGACATAATCTCCGCCCGCGCGGCGCGCGGCGAGGCCGGCCCGCTCCTGGGCCGCGACTACCACGGCGTGCCGTGCTACGCCGCGGTCCGGGACATGCGCGAGTTCGGCTGGGTGCTCGTCACCAAGGCCGACGAGGCGGAGCTCCTCGCTCCCCTGCGCGGAAAGGTCCGCATGCTCGTCCTCGCCTCCGCCGGAGCCTTCGGCCTCGTCGCCCTGCTCGTCTTCCTCTTCCTCCGCTGGCAGACCGACCGCCTGAGCGCCGAGGCCAAGGCCGAGCGGCTCCTCCTGGCGGCGGCGATCGAGCAGGCCGGCGAGAGCGTCGTCATCACGGACAAAAAAGGCGCCATCCTCTATACGAACCCGGCCTTCACCCACGCGACGGGCTACACCCGCGAGGAGGCTTACGGGAAGACCCCCGCCGTGCTCAAGAGCGGCCGGCAGGAGGACGCTTTCTATAAGACCCTGTGGGAGACGGTCTCCCGCGGCGAGGTCTGGAAGGGCCGCTTCGTCAACCGGCGCAAGGACGGGAGCATATTCGAGGAGGACGCCACCATCACGCCCGTGCGCGACGCCGGCGGAGACATCACCCACTTCATCGCCGTCAAGCGCGACGTCAGCGCGGTCAAGTCGCTCGAGGAACAGCTCTTCCATTCGCAGAAGATGGAGGCGATCGGCCGCCTCGCCGGCGGCGTCGCCCACGACTTCAACAACATCCTGACGACGATCAACGGCTACGCCGAGATGCTCGCCGACGCCTCGCCCCCCGACTCCCAGGCCGCCGCCGACCTCGCGGAGATACTCGGCGCGGGACGCCGCGCCGCCCTGCTCACGCGCCAGCTGCTCACCTTCTCCCGCCGCGCCCCGGCCGACCCGGTGGTCGTCGACCTCCGGGTCGCGGTCCGCGCCATGGAGAAGATGCTGCGACGCACGCTCGGCGAGGATGTCCGCCTCACGTTCGACCTCCCCGGAACGTCGCTCTGGGTTCGGACCGACCCCGGGCAGGCCGACCAGGTCCTCATGAACCTCGCGGTCAACGCCCGCGACGCGATGGCCCATGGCGGGACCCTCAGCGTCAAGGTCGACGAGGTCGTTTTCGCGAGCGACGAGGTCCACTCGCTGGAGGTCATCCCCGCGGGCCGCTACGCCGCCCTCGTGGTCAGGGACGACGGCTGCGGGATGGATCCGTCGGTCCTTCCCCGGATCTTCGAGCCGTTCTTCACCACCAAGGAAAAGGGGAAGGGCACCGGCCTCGGCCTCTCGACGGTGTTCGGCATCGTCAAGCAGAACAAAGGCTACATCTCGGTGGACAGCGCTCCCGGAAGGGGAACCGCGTTCACCGTGCTCCTCCCCCTCGTCGCGGCTCCGGACGACACGCTGGAGCCCGCGGCGACGAAGGCCGCGACCTCCTTGCGCGGCGACGAGACCCTCCTGGTCGTCGAGGACCAGAGCGAGGTCCTGCGTCTGGTCACGCGAGCGCTGACCCCCCAAGGCTACCGCGTGATCGCCTGCGCCGGCGCGGCCGAGGCGCTCAAGGAGGCCCGGTCCCTCGAAGGTCCGATCCATCTCCTGCTGACCGACGTCGTGATGCCGGGGATGGGCGGCGAGGAACTGGCCGAGCACCTGCGCCAGGCCCGACCCGAGACGCGGATTCTCTTCATGTCGGGCTACACGGACGGCCGCCTGGACAGCCTCGGCCGGACGCACGAGAAGGCCGACCTCCTGCTCAAGCCCTTCACCGCCGAGCAGGTCTGCCGGCGGGTGCGCGACGCGCTCGACGGCGCGCCTCCGAGGACGGCCTAGCGCCATGAGCTCCGACGAGCGGGACTGCAGGCGCCTCACCGAGAACCTCGGCAAGGGGTACTTCTTCTTTCGCCACGATGCCTCGGGCGTGTTGACCTACGTGAGCCCTTCCATCCAGGACATGCTCGGCTATACTCCGGCCGATTACCTGCCGCATTTCAAAGCGCGCATGACCGACGATCCCGGGAACGCCTCCGTCGCCCGCCGCACCGAGATGGGCCTTCAGGGCGAGCGCCAGCCGCCCTACGAGGTCGAGGTGCTCCACAAGGACGGGAGCGCGCGCTGGCTGGAGGTGACCGAGTTCCCCATGCGCGATCGGTCGGGCAGGATCACGGGCCTCGAGGGCATCGCCAAGGACGTCACCGAGTACAAGCGGCTGGCGACGGCGCTGCAGGCCAGCGAACGCCGGTTCAAGGAGCTGTTCGCCCAGGCGCCCGTGGGCGTCGCGATGATCGATTCCCATACGGGGCGCATCCAGGAGCTCAACCCGATGTTCGCCCGGATCGCGGGCCGAAGCGAGGAGGAGATGCGCCGCGTCGACTGGATGAGCATCACCCACCCCGACGACATCCAGAAGGACCTCGATCAGATGGCGAGGATGAACGCGGGCGAGATCCCGGGGTTCCGGATGGAGAAGCGTTATCTCCGTCCCGGCGGGGCCGTCGTCTGGATCGACATGACGATCGCGCCGCTGAAGATCGAGGCGGACGCCCCGCCGCACCATCTGTGCATGATCCAAGACATCACCGAGCGCAAGAAGCTGGAGGAAGCCCTGACCAGGGCTCAGAACCTCGATTCCCTGGGGAACCTCGCCGGCGGCATCGCTCACGACTTCAACAACATCCTGACCGCCATCCTCGGGAACCTCTCCCTGCTGCACGCGAAGCTGGGCGCCGATGGCGAGGCGCTCGCGCTGCTCACGGAAGCGAGGGAAGCCTGCGGCACCGCGAAGGGCCTGTCGAACGAGCTTCTGACCTTCGCCAAAGGAGGCTCACCGATCGTCCAGGCCGCGGATCTGCGCCTCGTGTTCGCCCAGGCGGCCCTCTTCGCGGCGCGCGGCACGAAGACCCGCTGCGTCTTCCACTTCGGAGAGACGCCGCTGATGGTCGACATCGACAAAGGTCTCATCTCGCGGGTCGTCCAAAACCTGGTCCTCAACGCGACCCAGGCGATGCCGCAGGGCGGGGACTTCACCGTGACGGCCGAGATCGTCGACCAGGAAGCGACGGGAAATCCCCCCCGGGCCGCCGGCCGCTATGTCCGGGTGACGGCCGAGGACGAGGGCCTGGGGATCAAGCCCGAGGCTCTGCCCAAGATATTCGACCCCTACTTCAGCACCAAGGGCGTGGGACGCGGCCTCGGGCTGTCCATCTGTTATTCCATCATGCTCAAGCACGGCGGGAACATCAGCGCGGCGCCGCGGCCCGGGGCCGGAGCCGTCTTCACCCTCCACTTCCCTTGCGCCGCCGCCGGAGCCGCCGACGCCCCGGCCGACCGGGAGAAGCCGGCCCTCGGCGCCAGCATCCTCATCATGGACGACGAGGTCTCGCTCGTCCGGGTCCTCAAGCGCATCGTCGAGCACCTCGGAGGCGAAGCCGACACCGTGACGAACGGCAAGGACGCGCTCGACGCCTACCGCCGGGCGATGGAGGCGGGCAGGCCTTTCGACGCGGTCATCATGGACCTGACCGTCGCGGGAGGCATGGGCGGCATGGAGATGATCGGCTCTCTCCTGGCGCTCGATCCCTCGGCGAAAGCCATCGTCTCGAGCGGCTATGCCGACGACCCCGTAATGACGGAGTTCACCCGCCGCGGCTTCTCCGACAAGCTCGTGAAGCCTTATGACATCGCGCAGGCCTCCGCCGCCCTGCGCCGGGTCTTAGGACGGAGTTAAGCCCCGATTCAGCGCCCCGTGGGCGCGCGAGGGCATCCTATGGGCGACGAAGCTCGACAGGAGCCCTTATGAACCCCGCGACCTCGACCTGTCCTTCCGCCGCCCTCCCCCCCGAGACCTATTTCCTCCCCGCGGCGCTCGCGCCGCGCGAGGAGGTCCTGCGTCAGCACGAGCTCCTGTCGGGCGACCCCGTCATCCGCGCCCTGCTCGACCACTCTCTCAGCCTGACGCTCATCCTCAATGAGCGGAGGCAAGCGGTGTTCATCAACGAGGCCTTCCGCGCCCGTCTCGGCCTGTCCGATCCCGGGGAGGCCGTGGGTGCGCGCCTCGGCGAATACTTCGGATGCCGGCGCGAGGCCGAGGCTCCGTCGGGCTGCGGGACCTCCCAGGCGTGCCGGGCCTGCGGCGCGGGGCGCGCCATGTTCTCCGCCCTCAAGGGGATGCCCGCGGTCAATCCTTGCCGCATTCAGACCGTCGTCTGCGGCCAGGACCTGAACCTGATGGCCCGCGTCACCCCTTTCGCCTTCAAGGGCGAGCAGTTCCTGCTCTTGTCGGCGTCCGACATCAGCCACGAAATCCGGCGCCGGGAACTCGAGCAGATATTCTTCCACGACGTCCTCAACACCGCGAGCGGCGTGCAGGGCCTGCTGCACTTCATGCAGGATTCCCCTCGCGAGACCGTCGTCACGGATTGCCTGCCGATCGCGCGCCGGGCCTCCGACACCCTCATCGACGAGCTCCTCAGCCAACGGGACCTGGCCGACGCGGAGAACGGCGAGCTCAAGGTCGTGCGCAAGCACGTCGCGACGAAGGCCCTCCTCATGCAGCTCGGCGGGATGTTCGCGAGCCACCCGCTCGCCAAGGACCGCCTCATCGTCGTCGAACCGGACAGCGAGAGCCTGGCCCTCGCGACGGATGAGACCTTGCTCTCCCGCGTTCTCGTGAACCTGATCAAGAACGCGCTGGAGGCGGTCCCCGCGGGCGCCGCCGTCACCGTTTCCTGCCGCCGCGACGGCGAGGCGGCCGTGTTCTCCGTGCACAATCCGGGCTTCATGCCGCCCGAGGTGCGGGATCAGGTGTTCCAGCGCTCGTTCTCGACCAAGGGCGCGGGCCGCGGCCTCGGGACCTACAGCATACGCCTGCTGACGGAGAACTATCTCGGCGGCACGGCGAGCTTCACCTCGGACCCGGCGCACGGCACGACCTTCCGCGTCACCTATCCGCTCGGATCCATCGCGAACGCATAAGACGAAGAGCGGATTCGCGTGGCCCGAACGAGAGCCTCGCCGAGACGGGGGAGCCCGGAGATCAGCCGCACCGCCGCCTCCCCCGCCGGCGCCCACAGCAGCGCCGATTGGAGGAGGCGTCCCCGCCGCAGGCGCTCGTCGAACCGGTCTCGCCAGGCCTCATCCCAGCGACGCCCGAGCGCCGCGATGTCCTCGTCGCCGAGACGCGCGGGGAGCGCGCCCATCAGCTCGGCGAGCATGACCGCCGATTCCAAGGCCATCGCCTGGCCGTCGCCGCAGAGCGGCGCGATCATGCCCGCGGCGTCGCCGATGAAGATCACGCTTCCCCGGCTCGTCTCCTTCGGTGAAAACCCCAGCCCCGCCGCGGCGTGGAACCCTTCCTCGTCGGGGGTCAGCGCGGCCAGCCGCTCGCGTAAGCTCGCGCTGCGCTCGCGCATCGCCGCGGAAACGTCATCCCAGCGCGGGGCGGCCAGGCTTTTAAGGAGCTCTTTCTCGAGGAGGACGCAGACATTGACCCGGCCGCCCTCGACATGGCTCAAGCCGCAATAGCCGCCGTCGAAGAGATGGATCTCCACGCGCCCCTCCAGCTCGGAGAACCGGCGCCGTCCTTCCTCCGTGTCCGCCGGGCGATGGTGCCGCTTGAGACCGAGATAGGGAGCCGGTTCCTGGAGGAAAGCCCGGGAGAACGGGACATCGAGCGCGGATCGGCGGCCGTAGGCCGCCACGACCAACCGCGCCTCGACCGTCGTCCGCCTCCCGCCCTTCCACTCCACGCCGAGGCGGCGGACGCCGCCGGCCTCCTCGACGCGGAGGACCTTGGCCCCCTCGCGCGCGGACGCCCCGCTGCGGCCGGCATGGCGGAAAAGCGCCTCGTCGAGAGCCCAGCGGCTCAGCCCCAGGGCTTCTCCGCCCAGGCCGAAGAGCGCGTCGCGGCCCGAGGGAGAGAAGAACCGGCCGTGCGTGATGCGCGCGGGCCCCAAAGCGAGGACCTCCCGCAAGCAGCCGATGCGTTCGAGCAGGAGCTGGGACTCCGGGGACAGGAATTCTCCGCACAGCTTATGACGCGGGAAGACGTCTTTTTCGAGGAGCATCACCTCGCGGCCGGAGCGCGCGAGCAGGGCCGCCAGGGCGCTTCCCGCGATGCCTCCGCCGATCACCGCGACATCGCAGCGATCGCTCATGCGCGGGCCACCATGAGCCAGCGGAAGGCCCAGCGCCAGGATATCTCGGGAGAAGCCAAGCCGGCGCGCTTCGCCAGGCCTTCCAGGTCGCGGCGGCTGAAGCCGCGTAGGACCGACAGAGGAGCGTCGTGCCGGATGAGGCGGTTCTTGGAGAATAGGGCGGCCAGGCCTTTGATCGGATGATAGGCGGCCGGGTGGCGATGAAGGTCGTTGATCACGAGCCCCAGGCGGCTCAGCGCGCGCATCTTGGCCAGCGCCTTCGCCGCCGTCTCGTCGGGGAGATGGTGGAGGAGCAGGGCAGCGTGTACGACGTCGTATTTCCGCGCCGGCGGCAGGTCGAAGAGGTCGCCGGCGGCGAAGTCCAGGCCGGGCACGCCGGCGTGCGCCCGGCGCGCGCAGGCGGCGGCCTCGGGCGCCAGGTCGACGCCGTGCACGCGCGCCGTCAGGCCCCGGAGCCGCGCCCACTCGACGATGGCCCGCGCCGTGTCTCCGCCGCCGCAGCCCACGTCGAGGACGTCGAACTCGAGGCGCCCCGGCGGGACGAGGCGGGCCAGGCCCGCCAAGGTCGTCGCGTGGCCGCCCAGGGACCGGTTGATGAAGGCCAGCTCTCCCAAGGTCTCCGCCAATTCCTCCGGGTCGAGGCCGGGCTCGTCCATCAGTTCGAGAGCCGCGCTGCGCGAGCCGAAGTCGATCGCGCTCATGGGCGGCGGAGAACGGCCCCTTCCATGGTCAGGCCCGGCCCGAATCCGAGCGCCGTGACGGCCCCCGTCTTCTCGCGGCGCAGCTCCCGGTCGAGGACGAAGAGGATGGTCGCGCTCGACATGTTGCCGAAGTCCCTCAGGATCTCCCGGGACGACGACACCGCCGGGTCCGTCAGGCCCAGCGCGGCCTGGATCTCATCGACGATCCTGCGCCCCCCCGGGTGGACGGCCCAGGAGCTCTCCTCGCGCGCGAGGCCCGCCTTCTCCAAAAGCTCCGCGACGAACCCCGGGGCCGCGGCCTTGAGCCGCGCCGGGACCTCGCGGTCCAGGCGCATCTCGAAGCCCGAGGGTCCGATGCGCCAGGACATGTGATCGAGGCTGTCGTTCTCGACGAGGCTGTGCGTCGCGACGAGGTCTCCCAGGCCCTTGTCGAGGCGCCCGGGGCGGGCGTAGACGGCGGCGGAGGCGCCGTCGCCGAAGAGGCTGTTGGCCACGATGAAGTCGGGAAGGGGCTTCTTCTGGAAATGCAGAGTGCACAGCTCGACGCAGGCCTGCAGGACCACCGCCTCGGGCTCGGCGGCCAGGATCTGCCCGGCCATGCGCAAGCCGTTGAAGCCCGCGTAGCAGCCCATGAACCCCAGCACCGAGCGCTGCACCCGGGGCCCCAGCCCCAGGCGGCCGAGCAGGAGGATGTCGGGGCCGGGCGCGAAAAGCCCCGTGCACGTCGTGAAGACGAGGTGGGTCACCTCCTCGGCGCGGGCGCCCGACTCGCGCAGGGCCTTCCGGCAGGCCTCCTCGGCCAGGTCGACGCTCCACCGCTCAAACAGCTTCATGCGCGCCGCCGTGTCCGGGAACGGCTCGAGAGCCCAGTTCGGCGGATAGAAATCGAAGTCCTCCGGCCCGTCCGCGGCGTAGTCGCTCAGGACGCTGTGCCGCTTCTCGATGCCCGAAGAGGCGTAGATCTTGCCGAGGAAATCGAGGGTGAGCACGCGCCGCCGGCCCGTGAGCGTGGCCTCGGCCAACGAGGACATGAAGCGCCGGACCTGGGGCTGGCCCGCTTGATGCGGAGGCAGCGCCGTTCCCAGCCCGTAGAGGCGGGCGCGGGGAGAAGGGCGAGTCACGACGCCTTCAGAGGCTTGCGGACGATCTTGCGCAGGATGCCGTGGTCTTCGCCGAAACGGCACAGCGCCTCCTCGTTCGCGGTGAGCTCGCCGAACGGGATGTAGGAGAATTCGAGGCTGGAGCCCAGGAAGGCGGGGCGGGCCAACTGCGCCATCACCTCGCGTTCGCGCTCGTCAGGAGCGACGAGGTAAAGGCTGCACGGGCAGGCCGGCAGCGAGAGCGCCAGATCCTGAAGGCGCAGCATGCCCGAATAAATCGACGTGCTCTTCTCGACCTCGAAGGCGCAGACGATCTCCGCGGCGCCGCGCCGCAGCCAGAGCACGTCGATGAGAGAAACCGTGTCGCGGACATCCTCGGGCAACGCGAGGGCGGGAAGTTCCGGCAGCGTCTTCACGGAAAAAGATTCCCCTCCGAAGCTGCGGTGGCGGTCGTTGCGCGCGACGTGAACGTCGTAGTTCAAGGCGCGTCCGACTTTGATGAGCAGATGCTGGATCCGGCTGTGCTCGGACTCCGCGCCTCTTTCATCGAGAACCTTCGCGTGCCGCGCGCGCTCCGAGCGCTGGGCCGCCTCCTTTCCTTCCGCCAAAGCCGGCGCCATGCCGTCGACCGAGTAGCGGCCGACGCCTATCTCGAAGAGCAGCCCGGCATAAGCCCCAAGGTCCGTGGAGAGTCCCGCCTCGGCGTTGTCCGAGAGCATGGCGGCCCGCATCTCCAGATAGTCCTTCCAGGAGCCGAGCTTCTTTTTGTCCTGGTAGAGCGCGTTGAAGCCCCGGACCATCGCCGTGTTGAACGGCGGGATCAAGGTCGGGTGAAGGAAGTAAAGGATGTTGGCGACGGCCGGTCCGAGTCCCTTGATCTTCCGAGCGGAAAGTCCGCTGATCTGGTCCAACAGCTGCGTCTCTTTGCCCGCGTTGAGGCAGGCGGCGAGGAACGAGGCGAACAGCCTCTTGTTCCCCTCGTTCTCGTAGATGTCCGGGATGCGCAGCTTCGGCTTCCAGTAGAACGGATGCGCGGCGCCCGCGAAGACCTCCTTCTGCTCGGTGATCGCGTTGAGGACGACCTCCAAGGCGGAGCCTTTGAAGTCGTTGCCGAAGTCCCCTCGCGCGACGCTGTCGACCGTCTCACGCACGCCGAGACGGATCGCCCGGAAGGCCTTCATGCGCGAATCGCCGTTGACGAACCAGGTGTTGTAGACCGATTCCGGATCCGAACGATAACGATCGACGAGGCGGCTCAACGCGCCGTTGTTCATTTCCCGTCCATTGTAGCCCATAAAGACGCTTCGGGCCGGAAGTCCCCTTGAATGGGCCGAAGAAACCTCCAGGTTCTCATCGTCATGGCTCCGTCTCCAGCAAGACGGCTCCGTGTCGACCGGCCGCTTCCGCGAGCGCGTGAAAGGGGATTCCCGCGAAAGCCTTGACGACACGAGGATCGAGGGCGGCTCCGGCCTGGTCGCATAGGACGGCGGTCGCCGCCAGGTGAGAGAAGGCCGGCTTGTAAGGCCGCGCCGTGGTCAGGGCGTCGTAGACGTCCGCCACGGCCGTGATCCGCGCGCCGAGCGGGATGGCCTCGCCCGCCTGCCCCGCGGGGTAGCCCCGTCCGTCCCAGCGCTCGTGGTGGGCGGCGATGATGGACGCCGCGCCCTCCAGGGCGTCGGACCCGCGCGCCAGGTCCGCGCCGTTCTCGGGATGACGCCGCATCGCCTCCCACTCCTCTTCGTTGAGCGCCCCTGTCTTGAGAAGCGCCGAATCGGGGACCCCGATCTTGCCGGCATCGTGGAGCAGCGCGCCGGTCTCGAGCGTGCGCAGGAACATGGGATCGCGAAGCCCCATCCGGTCGGCGACAAGGAGGCTGTAGGCGGCGACGCGACGGGAATGGCCCGCCGTGCAGGGCTCCCGCAGCTCCAGCGTCGAGACCAAGGTCAGCAAGGTGTCCGCGTGCGCGCGGCGAAGACGCTCGGCCGCGCTCCGCTCGGAGCGGAAGAACGCCCAGCCGGCGGGGGCCACGACCCACAGGTTGACGAGCTCGGCCAGCTGGTCGGCCTGCACCATGGGCTGGCCGCGCCAGTGCGCGGCGATGTGGAGACCGAAGGCGGCGCTGACGAGGGCGGTCATGAGCAAGGTCTCGCGCAGACCGTACCACGCCGCGCACATCAGCACCGGGATGAAGAGGAGCTTCTGCGCGACGAGGTGAAGCCAGTGCCACTCGTGCGGGCCCGCCGGCGTCGCCCAGTGAAGAGTGAAGACGAAAGTGAACGCGGCGGCCGCCCAAGCTGCCCGCCCGCGGGGCGGCGCCACCATGGCCGTCTCGACGCGATTATTCAGGGAGCCTCCACGCGTGAGACCACGACGCCGGCCAACCCGTCGCGCATGCGGATCTCCCCTTCGACGCGGACCTGTTCTCCCGGCCGCGCCTTGAGGCTCTCGAACGCGGAGGGATCGCGCCTGTCGGGGAGGGCGATGAACACGCGCCCGTCGGAAGCCGCGATGCCCACGGGCCCCCCGGCCGCGAAGCACTCCCGCGCGCACTCCTCGTGCCCCTCCGGCCGTGCCCCGAGCTTGAAGTAGCAGCACATGTCCGTGACGGTGCCGAGCAGCGAGCTCGGCCGGGCCTGAGCGCGGGCGAGAAGCGCTTCCTCCCAGGCCTTGGCGTCCACCTTGAACTGCGTGACGCCGACGCCGTCGATCGCGACGATCGGCGTGCTCCAGCCGGCGAAGCCGCGCAGGCGCTCGTCGCGGTCCACCCGCTGCACCTCGAAGACCGCGCCGTGCCGCTCCGAGAGCTTGCGCAGTTCCTCCTCGGCCGCGTCGCAATGCTTGCAGGTGCAGCGATAGAGGGTGACTTTCGGCCGGTATTGTTCAGGCGCGCTCATCCTTGCCTCCCCGCGGCTCCGCTACTTCTTCTCGATCAGGTTCATGCCGCATTTCGGGCAGCGGCCGTTCGGCGTCCGGGGCCCCGTGTAATCCCCCATATGGCAGAAGTAGACGGCCCCGCCCGGTTCCGCCTTCTTGAGCGGGGGGGCGGCGGTCGCCAGAGCGACCCGCGGCTTGCCCCCCACCTTATGGAGGACGGCCTGCCGGACCGTCCAGCCCGACGCGGAGCGATTGACCAGGAAATCGATGTCGAGCTTCGTCCCGCCCTCGGTATCCTTGAAATCGGCGCAGAGGGCGTAAACGTTCTCGGCGGCCTGCCGGACCTCGTCATGGAGGCGGACGAGGCCGGCTCGCCAGTCCTTGTCGAGCTTGTCGTCGCGGACCACGAAGGCTCCGTCCTCCTCGTCGAGTTGCTCTTGGACATGGGCCCTCACGGCCTTCCGAAGACCATTCCGCTCCGCCTGAGAGAGCTCGAGCGCGAGCGCCCCCGTCGCCCCCATCATTCCCAACGCCAGAACCATCGCGCCGGCCGCCGCCGCGTGTCGCCGTCTCATTTGGACGGTCCTCCCGCCGGCGCGGGCTGGGGCTTGGCCGGGGAGAGCCGCTTGCCGGAGAGATGCAGGTGGCGGATCCTCCAGCCCTTCGTCTCCTTCGAAAGAACGAGGGTCTCGGCTCCGAGCATCACGACCGTCTCCTTGGCGTCGACGATGGTGTAGGTCGCCTCTTGGACGGCGTAGGCCATGTCTCCCCTGATCTCGAGCTTCGTCAGCGTCGGTGAGGAGACCTTGAACTCCTTCCACTCCGCCATCTCGGGGCCGATGTGCTTGTCGCGGTAGTCCGGCCAGCCGTCGTTCTTATGGGTGCCCTCCAAGACCAGAAGGTCGTCCGAGACGACCTCGGCGAGCTTCGCGACGCTGCGCGCCTCCATCGCCGCGCGGTAGTCCGCGAGGACCTTCCGGACCGCGGCCTCTTCCGGCGCCGCCGCGACCGCGGCCGTCGCCGCGATCACGAGAGCCAAAACGCCCATCATTCGAAAACCCTTCTTCATGTTCCGTCCTCCGTTTTCGCTCACAGCGCGTTCACGCCCACGCCGAAGCCGTAGACCAGCTGCGCCCCGTGCATCGCCGTGGCGACGAGCAGGCCGAGGCCGATCATCCATAACAGGACCTGCGCGGCGCGCAGCTTGCCGGCGTCAGGCCCCCTGCGGACCGCGTACAGGCGCAGGAGGGACAGCGCGGTGAACGCCGCGACGGTCCCCCACGCCAGCTCCTCGTGCTCGGCCTGAACCTCCCAGGCCAGCGCCCGGTGCGGCGCCGTCTTCTCGGCGAGGAGCCCCAGAGCGAGCGCCGCCCACGCGGACAGCGTCCCCAGCCACAGCAGCCTCGACTCGGCCCAAGAGCTCCACGGCGCCTCCCGGCGCAGCCGCAGCCCGGCGGCCGCCGCTCCCGCGATCAACAGCGCGATCGGGAAATGGACGGCCGCCGGGTGCAGATGGTAGAGCTGGAGCTCCACCTAGGGCTTCTCCACCTTGCTCACGACGATGGCCGTCAGGCCGCCGCGGGTGAACACGGTGCCGGTGATCTTGGCGTTGTTGCCGGCCTGAGCCTTCGCCTCGACGTAAGGCTTCTGGTCCTCGTGGTTGCCCACGACGAGCAGGACCTTGCCTTCCTTGGTGAGGAGCCCGAGCGGAGCCCCTCCGGTCACGCAGGCGCCGGCGCACTTGGCGTGCTTCTTTCCTTTCCCCTCGTGCATCATGTAGCAGGACATGTCGAGCAGTTCCCCCGAGATCGTCTCGGTCTTGCCCGACGGGTCCATGTGGCTGCCGGCGGCGAAGGCGCCTCCGGCGACGGCGGCCACGACGAGCGCGGCGCTGATCAGCTTTCTCATTTTCCATCTCCTTGGTTATCTGGAATGACGGCCGTATCGAGCACGAAGGCGCGCTGCTGCTCCTCGTCCTCGAAGAAGAAGGTCTTGCCGCCCACGACGGCGCGCGGCGTGGCGGGGGTCACCGCCAGACGCCGGCCGCCGGCCGGCGAGACGGCGAAGGCCGGGTCTTGCGCGGGCGCCCGCCGGGACTTCCACACGGACCCGAGGCCGACCACCCCCATGACGCCCATCATCACGCCCATGATCAGAAGCGAGCCCATCTCAGTGCCCCTCGTGGGCCCCGGAGGCCGGGGCCTGCGCGGGCGCCTTGAACGAATCCGGCGCCGCGGCGAAGCGCTTGAGGTGCTCCTCGCCGGCGAAGTACAGCCGTTTCCCCTTCCAGGTCATGCTGGGGGTGTCGGCCTTGACCTTGACCGTCTCTCCCGTGACCGGGCAGATCGCCTTGGACGGTCCGCCGTGGCCTCCATGCATCATCATGCAGCCCGAAAGGAACAGCGAAGAAGCGAGCGCGATAACCGTCAATCCCGACAATCTCATCATTTGAGTACGACCTCCTTGTCAGTCTTCCATCACGTGCAAAGTCGCGGCATCGGGCACCACGGTCCCCTTCTTCATGTCCCCGTGCCACTTCCAGAGCAGGAAGACGGCGGGGTAGACGACGAGCTCCATCGTGAAGCTCGTGAACAGGCCGAAGATGATGGGCGCGGCGATGCGCTTCATCAGGTCGGAGCCGGCGCCGATGGCCCACATCACGGGCATCAGGCCCAGGAAGTCGGTGAACACCGTCATCATCTTCGGGCGGATGCGCTTGACCGCGCCGTGGACCACCGCCTCCTCGAGGTCCTTGTAGGTGCGCATGCGGCCCGCGCGCACCGCGTCGGCGTAGGCGAGGTCCAGATACAGGAGCATGAAGGTCCCCGTCTCCGCGTCGAGGCCCATCAGCGCGATCATGCCGACCCAGGCCGCCACCGAGAGGTTGTAGTCGAGGAGGTAGAAGCCCCAGAAGGCGCCGATCAGGGAGAACGGGACCGCGAGCATCACGATGCCCGTCTTCACCCAGGACTTGGTGTTCATGTACATGAGGAGGATGATGACCACCATGGTCAGGGGCAGCAGCAGCGCCATCTTCTCCCGCACGCGGGCGAGGTTCTCGTACTGGCCGCTCCACTGGAGCGAATAGCCGGCGGGCATGGCCACCGCGGCGGCGACCTTCTCCTTCGCCTCGTCGACGTAGCCGCCTATGTCGCGTCCGGCGACGTCCACGTAGACGTAGCCGGTGAGCAGACCGTTCTCGTTGCGGATCATCGCCGGGCCCATGGCCAGCTCGATGTCGGCGAGCTGAGCCAGGGGGATCTGCGCCCCGTCCATCGCGGAGACGAGCACGCGGCGGAGCTTGGGGAGGTTGTCCCGCAGCTCGCGCGGGTAGCGGACGCTGACGCTGTAGCGCTCGCGTCCCTCGACGGTGACCGTCACGGGCTCCCCGCCGATGGCGGAGACGATCACCATCTCGACCTCCTTGACGGACAGGCCGTAGCGCGCCAGCTGGTCGCGCTTGAGCTTGAAATCGACGAAGTAGCCGCCGGCCGTGCGCTCCGCGTAGACCGAGCGGGTGCCCTTCACGTCGCGCAGGGCCGCTTCGACGGAAAGCCCCAGGGCCTCGATCCTCGCCAGGTCGGCGCCCTGGACCTTGATGCCGATCGGCGTGCGCACGCCGGTGGTCAGCATGTCGATGCGCGCCTTGATGGGCATGGTCCAGGCGTTGGTCACGCCGGGGAACTTCATGCGGGAGTCCATCTCGGCGACGAGCTCCTCCCAGGTCACGCGGTCCCACCAGACGCGCCGCAGGGGCGCCTGCAGGAAACCGGGCAGGCCCGAGTACCAGCGCTCCTTCCGGCGCCACTCCTCCATGGGCTTGAGGACCACGGTGGTCTCCATCATCGAGAACGGCGCCGAGTCGGTCGAGGTCTCCGCGCGCCCGGCCTTGCCGAAGACGCGCTCGACCTCTGGGAAGCTCTTGAGCACCTCGTCCTGGCGCTGCAGGAGGTCCGCGGCCTGCGTGACCGAGATGCCCGGCAAGGTCGTCGGCATGAAGAGGATGGTCCCCTCGTTGAGCGGGGGCATGAACTCCGAGCCGAGGCGGAGATAGATCGGGACGGTCGCCAAGGTGACGAGCGCGGCGGCGCCGATCACCTTCCAGGGCCGCTCCAGGACCCAGCGGCAGACGGGGTCGTAGAGGCGGAAGAGGGTCTTGCTGATCGGGTGGTCCTCCTCCGCGTAGTAGCGGCCGACGACGGCCTGGTTGAGCGTCCAGGCCAGCCACTTGGGCTTGAAGACGAAGAAGTCCATGCGCGAGAACATCATGCGCACCGCCGGGTCGAGGGTCAGCGCGAGGAACGCCGCGAGGAACATCGTCAGGTTCTTCGTGTAGGCGAGCGGCTTGAAAAGCCTCCCCTCCTGGTCGACGAGGGCGAAGATGGGGAAGAAGGCGACGGCCACGACGAGCAGGGAGTAGAACACCGACGGTCCGACCTCCTGCATCGCCTCCAGGCGGACCTTGTGGTAGTCGCCCTTGCGTCCGCCCGCGTCCCAGAGCTGGAGTTTTTTATACGCGTTCTCCACCTCGACCATCGAGCCGTCGACGAGCACGCCGATGGACAGCATGATGCCGGCGATGGACATGATGTTGGCGCTGATGCCCATGAAGTACAGCGGGATGAAGGCCAGCAAGGTGGAGATCGGGATGGTCACGATCGGCACGATCGCCGAGGGGATGTGCCAGAGGAAGACCAGCAGGACGAGGCTGACCAGGAGCATCTGGGTGAAGAGCTCGTCCTTGAGGGTGTCGATGGCGCCCTTGATCAGCTTCGACCGGTCGTAGGTCTCGACGAGCTCCACGCCCTCGGGCAAGGACGGCTTGAGCTCCGCGATGCGCGCCTTGACCCGCTCGATGACGCTCAGCGCGTTCTCGCCGTGGCGCATCACGACGATGCCGCCGACGGTGTCGCCTTCGCCGTCGAGGTCGGCCACCCCGCGGCGGATGTCCGGCCCCAGGGCCACCTTGGCGACGCTCTTGACGAGGATGGGCGTGCCGCCCTTGTCGCGTCCGACGACGATCTGCTCGAGGTCCTCCACGGACTTGGCGTAGCCGCGGCCGCGGATCATGTACTCCGTGCCCCCGAACTCGACGAGGCGTCCGCCGACGTCGTTGTTCCCGTCGCGGACGGCGTCGACGACCTTGGACAGCGGGACGCGGTAGGCGGACAGCGCGTTCGGGTCGACCTGGACCTGGTACTGCTTCTGGAAGCCGCCGATGGAGGCGACCTCGGCCACGCCCGGGACGGACTGCAGGTGATAGCGCAGGTTCCAGTCCTGGAAGGACCTCAGGTCCGCCAGGCTGTGGCGGCCGGTCTTGTCCACGAGCGCGTACTGGTACACCCAGCCCACGCCCGTGGCGTCGGGGCCGAGCTCGGTGCGCACGCCCTCGGGCATCTGAGGGAGGATCTTGCTCAGGTACTCGAGCACCCGCGAGCGCGCCCAGTACACGTCGGTGCCGTCCTGGAAGACGACGTAGACGTAGGAGTAGCCGAAGTCGGAGAAGCCGCGAACCGCCTTGACGCCCGGGGCGCCCAGGAGCGAGGTGACGATCGGATAGGTGACCTGGTCCTCGATGATGTCGGGCGAGCGGTCCCAGCGGGAGTACACGATGACCTGGGTGTCGGACAGGTCCGGGATCGCGTCGAGCGCGATGTTCTTCATGCACCACCAGCCCACGGCCATCGCTACGCCCGTGAGGGCCAGGACCAGGAACTTGTTGTGCGCCGACCAGGCGATGGTTTTTCTGATCATCGGAGCGATTTCAGCTTGGACTCGGAGTCGATGAGGAAGTTGGCGGTGGTCACGACCTTCTCCCCCTCCTTCGCGCCCGACAGGAGCTCGTAATAGCCGTCGGCCTCCCGTCCCACGCGGACCTCACGGGGCTCGAGGCGCCCCTCGCCGAGGTCGACGAAGACGAGCTTGCGCGCGCCGCTGTCGAGGAGCGCTCCCTCGGGCAAGGCGAGCGCCAGGCCCAGGTCCGCCTTGATGGCGGCGTTGACGAACATCTCGAGCTTGAGCAGCCCGCCGGGGTTGGGGACCTCGATGCGCACGCGCAGCGAGCGGGTCTCGGGAGAGAGGTTCGGGTCGATGGTCCGGACCGTGCCGCGGAAGACGCGCCCGGGGTAGGCGGGCGTGGTGATCTCCGCCTCCTGGCCGGCGCGGACCTGGGAGATCTCGTACTCGTAGATCTGCGCGTACACCCACACCGAGCCGCCGGCGCCTCCGATGAGGAGGTTCTCGGGCACGGCCTCCGTCCCGGTGTAGGCGCCGATCTGGGACTCGGAGAGGCCGAGCTGGCGCAGGCGCAGGGCCGAGGCGCGTACCAGGGCCTCCGCGCGCTCGTGGACGTCGGGCCAGGGGCTGTCCTTGACCTTCTCGCGGGCGACCATGGCGGAGTGATGCTCCGAGATGGCGTTGTAGAGCTCGGGGTCGTAGGCGACGCTGCCGGAGGCGCGCACGGTGAACTTGAGCCGGCGCCGCGCGAGAGCCTCGGTCTTCATCCCGATGAGGCTCCGCTTCTGGTCGGAGACGACCGTCGAGGCCTGTCCGGCGACGGCGGCGCCCGCGGGCGCTTCTTCATAGACCGCGACGTAGTCCATGCCCATCGGGTCCTTCATCGGCACGGGCGAGGTCACCGCGGGGTTCATCGGGTTGCGGTAATAGAGGAGCTTGCCCGTCGCGCCGGCCGCCGGGGCGGTGTGAGTGCCGCAGACAGGGCAGGTCACGGTCTCCCCGGGCTTCATCGGAAGCTCCATGCGGCAGTTCGCCATCGTGCACTTGTGCAGGACGCAGATGCTCTTGCCCGTCGTCGCGGTCGAGGCCGAAGGCGCCTCGGCGGTCTCGACGCGGACGAGGTCCATGCCGCAGATCGGGCAGCTGCCCGGCTTGTCCGCCGTGACGGCCGGGTGCATCGGGCATTGCCAGAGCGTCGCTCGATGGCTCTCGTGCGGTGCGGAGGCGCGGCGGAGCACGAAGGTGCCGGCGGCGGCGCCGCCGAGGACGACGAGGCCGACGATCAGGAAGATCTTCTTGTTCATGGCGTTCACAGCTCCTCTCCGATCACGCGTTCGAGCTCCGCGACGCGCTGCTCGTAGTCGGCCAAAGACTTGTAGTACTCGAGCTTGAAATTCAACAGGGACCGCTGGGCGTCGAGCAGGTCCAGGAAGGTCGTCCAGCCCGCCCGGTAGCCGGACTCGGCCACGGTCAACGCCGATTCGGCCTGGGGCAGGAGGCTCGTCCGATAGCTCTCGACGAGGCGCTGCGCGGTCTGGGCCCGGACGAAGGCCGCGCGAAGCTCGGCGGCGGTCGTGAGGCGCGCCGCCTCGAGCTCGGCCTCGGCCGCCTCCCTCTCCGCGGAGGCCTCGCCGACGGCGGCCGCCGGCTTCCAGAACCACAGCGGCAGCGACAGCCCCAGCACGGCGTCGCTGGTGCGGCCGCGCATCGGGTCCCTTCGGCTGCGGTACGACAGCATGATGTCCGGCAGGAACTCGGACCGCGCCAGGGCCAGGCTGGTCCGCGAGAGCTCGGCGGCGAGGACGGCCTGCCGCAGCTCGGGGCGGCGCGAGAACGCCGCCGCCTCGAGGTCGGCGTAGGCCTTCTCCAGCCGGCCCGGCTGGAGGTCGATGGGCGCGCCCAGCGCGTCTCCCGCCGGACGCCCCATCAGCGCGTTGAGCGTGACGCCGGCCAGCTCGCGCTCCTCGTCGACGACCAACCCCATCTGCAGCATCTTCGTCAGCTCGACCTGGGCCTTCAGCGCGTCCGATTCGGCGGAGGTCCCCGCGGAGAACTTCGACTCCGCCACCTTGGCGAAGCGGCGCATGAGCTCGATGTTCTCGTCGAGCAGGCCGCGGCTGCGGTTGGTCAGGTACAGCATCGCGTAGGCCGTCCGCGTCCGCGCCCGGACCTCGCTGACCTTGGCGAGGTACGCCTGCTCCGCGGCCTGGGCCGCCTTCGAGGCGCGGCTTCCCCGAAGATACAGCGTCGTGGGGAACGGGAATTCCTGCGTGATGGAGACGGACTTCTCGTCGGCCCCGTTCAAGGGCGTCCGGCCGGACGGAGCGTACATCCGCTCGATGTCCAGCCGCGGCTTGTCCGGCGTCGCTTCGGAGGCGATCCGCTTGCGCGCCGCGTCCCAGCGCTTGAGCGCGGCCCGGACCTCCGGGTTGGCGCGACGGACGGCGTCGAGGGCCTGCGCCAGGCTCAGGGCGGCCGGAGCGCCCTCGGCGGGCGCGGCGGCGCGGGACGGGACGGCGAGCACGAGGATGAGGACGGGAACGATGAGTTTCGGCACGAGACCTCCGGGGTCGACGGCTGACGGCTTCGCCTTGAGACGCAGGCGGGCGGCGGACCTTACAGCCCGGAGGAAGGAGGCGACAGGCCGGAATGCGTCCCGGGAGGCGCCTGGGGAGAGGCGGGGACGAAAGGCGACGGAGCGTCCCGACGGACGACGGGAGCGTCGGCGACCATTAAGGAAGACGGAAGAAGGGCGGGGGCGGGCGCCAGAAGGACGGCGACCGGCGCGGCGGGTACGGTGTCGGCGGGCCGGCAGCAGGCCGGCAGATCGCCCTTCGGGGCCTCGCCGCCCGGGCAGCAGGCATGGGACGCCCCCATCGGCATGGCGCAGAGAGGGCCGGCCCATGCGACGGAAAGGGCGAGGGAAAGGAGCACACCGAAGACTTTGCGCGCCATCAGGACAGGATACCATGCAACGGTCCATCCATCAAGGGGCCTCGCCCGCCTCCGGCTCGCGCCGCGTCTCGCCGTTCGCCTCGTGCCGGAAGGCCGACACCGCCTCGTAAACGGCCTTCCGCGTCCGGTTGACGCCGCCCAGCGGCCGGTGCGCGGGCAGGCTGTGCCATGGGGTGAACGAGAGGTTCTCGCAGAAGCGCGTCCGCTTCTCGCCGTCGAACGACTGCGCGGGTATCGTGATCGTCGCGACGGGGATGAAGGGCGACCGGGCCTCGTCCCACGGCACGCGGGAGTCCTCGACCGGCATCGCCGCCGGCTCGGTCCTCCTCTGGACCAGGAAGCGCAGGCAGGCGGGCGCCCCCTCCTTCGGGTCGAGCGCGCGCGCCATGTTCAGGCGAAGGTAATCCGGCGAGCCGGCGAGCGCGTTGGGGCGCGCGGCCCGAGGCTCGCAGGGTCGCGCGGAATACTTGACGACGCTCCGCTCTCCGAGGAGGTACGGCGTGGCGCTGAAGTACGGGCCCTGCAGGGGGTCGGTCATCGCCTTACCCCTCGAGACGAGCCGGGACGCCGCGCGGAACTCCCTCCAGCGCCAGGGCAGGCGCCCGAAGAAGAACCACGCCGGGTTCGAGCCCCGCTCGAGGCGGCGGAAGAAATCCGCGTAATCCTTCCCGTCTTTCACGAAGAAGGCGTCGTGCGTGATGAGGAGGAAATCCTGGGTCCCGGCCTTCTTCTCGCCGTCCAGGAGCTTCTCGCCCTCCACGCCCATGAGCTTGATCGCCATGCCGCGGGCGTCGGCCTTCTTGTCGGGCTGTATCTTGGGCGAGCCGTTGGAGAACCGGATCCAGGAGGCGTAGGACCGTCCGGGCTCGGCGAAGACGCCCGCGCGCAGGTCGGCGGGGATGCCGGGGTCCACCCTGAACTCCGCCCGGACGCAGCCGTGGGCCTTGGCGTGGACGTCCCGGGTCATGACGCCCGCGACCGAGGCGCGCTCCTTCTTGAGGACGGCCACGCTGAGAGCGGCGATCTCCCGGTCGAGAGCCTCCTCCCCGGGGGCCACGGACTCGCCGTAACCGTTCTCGGCGGCCGGAGGGGCCGCGGGCGAGCCGGAGCAGCCGACGGACAGAAGAAGGAGCAGGACGGAGCCGGTAATTCTCATCTTGCCCGCATCATATATAACCTTCGGCCGAACGGAGCGCCGATATTGTTGTAGAATTTTGACCGTGAAAGGACGAGGCCCCCAGGCCGCCGTGTTCGCCGCCGTCGCCGGAGCCGCCCTCGGCGGCGTCTTCGCCATCCGCCACGTCAACGCGACGCGCGCCCGCCACGAGAGCGAATGCCGCGCCCTGACCAAGGCCCTCGACAAGACCGTCCGAGCCCGCTCCCCCCGCTTCTTCGAGGGCATCGTCGAGCACACCTTCGACCGCGAGAAGGGGCGCTGCCTGGCCTCGCTCGAGTACCACTACAAGCCCTGCAACGCGACCTTGCTCAAGAAGACCCCCCTGCTGTGCACCGGCCCCGACGCCGACATCGCGATCTACACCTTCAACGACGGCGGCGCCAGCCCCTTGTTCATCTGCGAGCGGACCTACGAGACCGGGGAAGCCCGCTGCACCGAGTCGGTGTACGGCAACGACGGCAGCCTCCTGTCCAGCCGCGAGTTCCCTCCCGACCAGTTCCCGGCCATCAAGGCGGAGCTGATCAAAGCCAAGCCTTAACCCCTAAAGCCTGGCACCGCCGGGTTGACGGGGATCAATGACCGAAACCGGTCAGGACATGGTAAAATACTCGAATGGATCAGAAAAACACTCTCGATTTCCACGGTTCCGGCCTCTGGGCGGTCGTCCTCGGCGGCTCCTCCGGCTTCGGCCTGGCGACGTCTAAAAGGCTGGCACGCGCCGGCTTCAACATCCTGATCGGGCACAAGGACAAGGAAGGCACCGTCGAAACGGTGATCAAGCCGCACTTCGACGAGATCCGGGCCACCGGAGTCAAGCTCGTCACCCACAACATCAACCTGTTCGACGAGGACGGCCGCGGCGAGCTCTTCGAGAGCATCCAGACCAACTGCGGGCCCGGCAAGGTCCACCTGTTCATGCAGTCCATCGCCGCCGGGTCCTGCCGCCTGATGATCGAGGACAAGACCCCCGACTTCCGCGGCCAGGCCATCAAAGGCCTCGCGGACGCCCTCGGCCTCCCCCCCGAGAAGGTCAAGGCCGCCGTCAACACCGCCTTCCACGAGAAGGGCTGCGACGCGCTGCACACCCTCGCGGATTCCAGGATCCCCTACCGCGAAGAGCTCCTCACCCAGGAAGACATGGAGAAGACGATCTTCATGATGGGCTACGACTACCTGCTGTGGGGCCGCGAGCTGTGCAAGGAAGGCCTCCTCACGAAGGACGCGCGCCTGGTCGCGATGACCTCCGAAGGCAACGAGGTCGCGTGGAAGGGCTACGCCGCCGTCTCCGCCGCCAAGACCGCGCTCGAGGCCTCCTGCCGCGCGATGGCCGTCGAACTGGCGCCTTATGGCGTTTCCTCCTACATCATGCAGGCCGGCATCACCGACACGCCCGCCGGCAACGCGATCCCGAACTTCGACCTCATGAAGGCCGCGGCGCGCATCCGCAACCCGTTCCACCGCCTGACGACGCCCGAGGACGTGGCCGAGACCATCCTGGGCCTCTGCGGCCCGACCTTGCGCTGGTCCAACGGGACCATCATCCGCGCCGACGGCGGAGAGGCGATCTCGGGTCTCTCATGAGCGCGACCTTCGACATCCTCGGGATGGGCTGGGCCCTGCCCAGGACCGAGATCGACAACGACTTCCTCCATAAAGAGGTCGGCCTGCGCATCCCCCCGCGCTGGGCGATGTCGCGCCTGGGCATCTCCAAGCGCTACACCTGCCTCTCGAAGGAATACATCGTCAAGACCAAGAACGCCGACCCGGTGGAGGCGATGAAGAACGCCATCGCCAACGGCGTGACCCCGGTGTCCCTCGGCGCCGAGGCCGCGCTCATGGCCCTCCACCGCGCCGGCGTCAGGCCGGATCAGGTCGGCATGATCATCTGCAACTGCGACTTCCCCTTCGTCATCGCCCCGGGCGCGGCCAACTACATCGCCAAGGCCATCGGCGTCGGCAACGGCCCGCACATGGACGTCAACACGGCCTGCTCCTCGTTCGCGCGGCACATGAAGATCCTGGGCGACACGCGCCCCGAGGCCTGGCCCGAGTACGTCCTCACCATCCAGACCGGCTGCTACACCACGCGCACGAGCTACGCCGCCGACAGCTTCGACGGCTACATCTGGGGCGACGGCGCGGCCGCCCAGGTCTGCTCGATCAAGCACCAGGGCCGCCTCAAGGTCGAGCCGATGTACTTCGAGACCGATCCGAGCGGCGTCGACGACGTCAAGGTCGACGGCGTCTCCCACTTCATCCAGGACGGGACCAAGGTGCGCGAGTTCTCCATCCGCAAGACCGTCGAGACCTTCGAGGCGATCGCCGCGGCGAAGAAGCTCTACGCCGAGGACGCCTACACGGTCACGCATCAGGCGAACGCGGTGATGATGAAAAGCATCATCGGCCACCTTCATCTGCCCGAGGAGAAGCACATCTCGAACGTGCGCGAGCAGGGCAACATCGCCGGGGCAGGGATGCCTTCCGCGGTCGCCCAACATCTCGACAAACTGAAGAAGGGCGACCAGATCGTGTACGCCGTCATCGGCGCGGGCTTGGCCTGGGGCGGCGGGTTCATGGAGGTCAGGTAATGGATATCGCGGTCGTGACCGGCGCTTCCGGCGGAATCGGCGCCGCCATCGCTAGAATGATCGGCCAAAAAGCCGAAGGCCAGCTCCAGGTCTGCATACACTACAACGGGAATCGTCAGGCCGCGGAGGCGCTTTCCAACGAGATCCCCGATTCGTTCGCCGTTCAAGCCGATATCTCGACGGCCGAAGGCCGAAAAACCTTGCTGGATGCCGTGCTCGCCAAAGGATCCCCGTTCTGCTTGATCAACAACGCCGGCATCGACAAGCCCCACGAGCCGGCTTTGATGATCTCCGACGAAGGCTTCGACAAGATCATCGCCACGAATTTGAAGGCGCCGTTGATGCTCATGCGCGACTTCGCCAAGGAGATGGCCCGCAACGAATCCGGTGTGATCGTCAACATCTCGACCGTATTGGCCCGCAAGGCCGTCGTCGGCTCCGCCGTGTACCGCGCCTCCAAGGCCGCGCTCGAAGCTCTGACGCTCCAGTTCGCCTCAGAATTGGGTCCCAAGGGCATCCGCGTCGTCGCCGTCGCCCCCGGCTTCATCGAGACGGCCATGACGGCCTCCATCCCTGAAGAGCAGCGCGCCGGCATCAAAAAGGACGTCGCCCTCGGCTCCTTCGGCGCCCCCGAGGCCATCGCGGAGTCCGTCTGGCATGCGATCGAGAACCAGTACCTGACCGGCGCCGTCATCGCCGTCGACGGGGGCATGGCGCTGTGATCGATCCGGACGCTATCTTCGACCTGCTCTGGGAGCATTGGGCGTACGTGCTGGGAGCGTTCGTCGTCGCAGGCTTCGTCGCCTGGTCCTATAGAGGCTCCCCTCTATGAGCGACCTCACGCCCGCCGAGGTCCTCCGGCTCGTCCCCCAGCGCCCGCCGATGCGCTTCATCGACGTCATCCTCGAGATCGACAAGCAGCACGTGCTGACCCGGTACACCTGGAAGGACGAGGACTGCGCGGGCCACTTCCCCGGCAACCCCGTCGTGCCGGGCGTGAAGATGGTCGAGATGGCGGTGCAGACCTCGGTCGTGGCCTGGGCCATCTACCTGATGGGCGCCAAGGCCGGAGAGGACACCTTGGCCGAGCTGGTCAACCTGTTCACGCACGTGGACAAGGGCTCCTTCAAGAAGATGGTGCGCCCCGGCGACACCCTCGCCTGCCGCGCGCAGTTCGGCAAGGACGGATTTTTTCGCGACGGCAAGCTCGTGGCCGAGGCCGAGATCAAGTTCCTCGGCGGGCCGAAGGACGGAGAGACCGCGTTTTCCGGCGTCGTCTCCGGGCTGTGGATCCCCAAGGATTCGGAGAAACTGAAATGAGCCGATTTCCCAAACGAATCGTCATCACCGGCATCGGGGCGGTCGCCCCGAACGGCCTCGGCATCAAGGACTATCGGGCCGCGCTCATGGCGGGCAAGTCCGGGATCGCCCATCACGAGGAGCTCAAGGCCCTCAACTTCGCCTGCCAGATCGGAGGCAAGCCGCCCGTCGGCCCCGACGAGGCCGAGGCGCTCATCACCGGCCCCGACCTCGCCAAGCTCAACGAAGCGATGGTGTACGCCACGATGGCGGCCGTCGAGGCCGCGCGGATGTCCGGCGTGAGCGTCGACCTCAAGAAGGGCTACAACGAGACGCCCGTCGACTGGAACACCGGCGCCATCATCGGCTGCGGCATCGGCGGCATGGACACCATGTTCGACGAGCTGGCCCCCGTCATGAACGCCGCGGCCGAGCAGGACCCCGGCATGGGCTGCCGGCCCATGGGCACGGACATCGTGCCGAAGATCATGGAGAGCTCGGTGTCGGTCGCCGTGGGCAAGTTCCTCGGCCTCGGCGGCCAGACCACCACGAACTCCTCGGCCTGCAACACGGGCACCGAGGCCATCTTCGAGGCCTTCAAGCACATCCAGATGGGCTACGCCGAGTCCATGTACGCCGGCGGCGCCGAGGGCACCCACGCGGGCACCTGGTCGGGCTTCGACGCGATGCGCGACGTCCTGTGCTCCAAGTTCAACGACCGCCCCGAGAAGGGCTCACAGCCGATGGGCGCCGGCGCCTGCGGCTTCGTGCCCTCCGGCGGCGCGGGCGTCCTGCGCCTGGAGACCCTCGAGTCCGCGCAGAAGCGCGGCGCGACCATCCTGTGCGAGGTCGTCGCCTCCTACGCCAACTCCGGCGGCCAGCGCGACGGCGGCACGATGACCTTCCCCAACCCGGACGGCGTCATGCGCTGCATCCGGCAGGTGCTCAAGGATAGCGGGGTGGACCCGAAGCGCATCTCGCTCATCAACGGCCACCTGACCTCGACCGGCGCCGATCCCAGGGAGGTGGGCAGCTGGATCAAGGCGCTGGAGCTCCCGCTGGACAAGTTCCCCCTCATCCAGTCGACGAAGTCGATGATCGGGCACAGCCTCGGCGCCGCGGGCGCCTTGGAATGCGTCGCGGTCGTGGACCAGATCGTGAATGGCTACGTTCACCCCTCGATCAACAGCGAGGACGTGCATCCCCAGATCCCCATCGGCGACAGCATACCGCACGAAATGAAGAAGAAGGAGCTCGAATACGTCATAAAAGCGAGCTTTGGTTTTGGCGACGTCAACGGATGTGTTCTCTTCAAACGCTGGGACGGAAAGTAATAGAATCAGATCAAGAGAGGAATTAACGACATGGCATTCATGAGAAAGCAGGCGGTCGTCGAGGCGGTCGACGTGAACACGCTCACCCCGGAGGACACGGAGAAGCGGATCACGGCGGGCGTCAAGAAGTACGCCACCAACGAGGCGAACTACGC
>Ga0255338_1000994_pt1 | contig 63499 bp, 62 predicted proteins | sample MeOH1_35cm_T4_19_FD_203715 | JGI IMG/M metagenome (GOLD analysis project Ga0255338, IMG submission 203715) | Sandy soil microbial communities from University of British Columbia, Vancouver, Canada - MeOH1_35cm_T4_195 | ecosystem: Engineered > Artificial ecosystem > Sand microcosm > Unclassified ... | reverse complement strand
CGATCCCTTCGCGGTCAGCAGTTCGGCGCGGGCGATGGCATGGAGCGGACCCGGCTTCATCGCGTCGAGTTGCAGCTGCGCATCCAGCCACTTCTGGTCCCGGATGCTCTGGAACACCGCGCGGTAGCCGGCACGCTGCTCGGCATCCAGCAGGTCGGGAACGATTCGGCTCGGCGTCGCGCCGGACAGTCGCGGCGCGTCTGCCGCATGCGCCGCACCGAAGGGTGCAAGGGCAAGGGTGCAGGCCAGAAGGAATTTCGCGGTCACTTGTTCAGTCCCCCGATCAGCATCTGCAGATCTTTCCAGGCTTCCGCCTTGGCGGCTGGCCGTTCGAGCAGGAAGCGCGGATGGAAGCTCGCGACAGCCTGCGGATGAACGACATTATTGTCAGCCCCGTTATTTCCGCCACTAAGGTTAATCACGTGTAAACGACCACGGCAACGTAAAGCGTCCGCCCCGAGCAGCGCACGGCTCGGCGCATTGCCCAGCAGCAACAGGCGTTTCGGTGCCGCAAGCATGACGTGATGCCGTGCGATTTCGTTGAGGCGATCCTCGATCTCGGGCGATACGCGCCCGGCCGGCGGCCGCGACGCGCAGAGCGGCACGAGATAGATCGATTCGCGATCGCGTCCGATCGCGGCGAGCATGCGATCGAACAGGCGGCCGGCAGCGCCGCTCAGCAGAACGCCCGCATCGGCATCCTCGCGCTCCGGAAGGTCGACCATCACCATGATATCGGCCGAGGACCGGCCCTGGGCGGCGACCGGCCGCCCGGACCAGCCGGCTTCGGGGGCGTCCGGCCCCATCCGCCAGGCCTCGAACGCGACAAGGGTGGCGGGCAATGGTGCGGCGATTTCCGCTACGGCCTCGGCACGGGCGACCGGACGCGGCGCCTCCACGGGCGCGAGCCAGTCGCGCGGCGCCTCGTCGATCGACGCATCGACGCCGGCATCGCGCCACCAATCGAGCGCGCTTGCCGCCATCATTCTCAAATCGATGTTCTGGTCCGCCCCCATGATCCCCGCATAGAGTCGACAGTTGACGGCGCGGTCAATTCGCTGGCACCGCTGATTGGACAGGACGTTGCTGTGGCGCGACGAGAGCGCCCACTTCGTCCCGATTGGAGACGATGATGAGCGAACGAGAGTCCATGCCCTACGACGTCGTGATCGTCGGCGCGGGGCCTGCCGGCCTTTCCGCGGCGATCCGGCTGAAGCAGCTCGCGGCCGAAAAGGGCGGCGAGGTGTCGGTCTGCGTGCTCGAAAAGGGGTCCGAGGTCGGCGCCCATATCCTGTCCGGCGCGGTGGTCGATCCGAAGGGGCTCGACGAGCTGATTCCGGACTGGCGCGACAAGGGCTGCCCGCTCGCCGAAGTGCCCGTCACCGACAACCAGCACTGGGTTCTCGGCAAGAAGACCAAGTTCGGGCTGCCGCATTTCCTTACCCCGCCCTTCATGCACAACAAGGGCACCTATACCGGGTCGCTCGGCAACCTGTGCCGCTGGCTGGCGGGCCAGGCAGAGGAACTGGGCGTCGAGATTTTTCCTGGCTTCGCAGCGGCCGAGATCCTGTTCAACGAGGACGGATCGGTCAAGGGCGTCGCGACCGGCGACATGGGCGTGGCACGCGACGGCACGCACAAGTCCGATTACACGCCGGGCCTCGAACTCCACGCCAAATACACCTTCCTCGGCGAAGGGGTGCGCGGACATCTGAGCAAGGAACTGATCCGCACCTTCGATCTCGCGAAGGATGCGCAGCCGCAGGTCTACGGTCTCGGCATCAAGGAATTGTGGGATATCAAGCCGGAGAATCACGTTCCCGGCCGCGTCATCCACACCCAGGGCTGGCCGCTGTCCGACGGCGCCAGCGGCGGCGGCTTCTTCTACCACCAGGCGAACGGGCAGGTCGCGATCGGCTTCGTCACCTGGCTCAACTACACCAACCCCTATCTCTCGCCCTTCCAGGAGATGCAGCGCTGGAAGACCCATCCGGCGATCGCCGCCATGCTCGAAGGGGGCAAGCGCGTCTCCTATGGCGCACGGGCGATCAGCGACGGCGGGCTGCAATCCATCCCGAAGCTGGTATTCCCGGGCGGTGCGCTGATCGGGGATTCGGCCGGGTTCCTCAACGTGCCCCGCATCAAGGGCAGCCACACCGCGGTGAAAAGCGGCATGATGGCCGCCGAGGCAGCGTTCGACGCGATCCAGGCCGGGCGCGCGGGCGACGAACTGACCGCTTATCCGGACGCCTTCGAGCATAGCTGGGTGAAGAAGGAGCTGTCGGTCGTCCGCAACGTCGTGCCGCTGGTGAAGTCCTTCGGCGATTTCGTCGGCTCGGGCCTGGCCGGCATCACCATGTGGCTCGAGCATTTCGGGATCAGGATGCCCTTCACCCTGAAGCACCACCCGGACAATGAGAGCCTGTGGCGCAAGGACCAGGTCAGCAAGATCGATTATCCCAAGCCCGACGGCGTGCTGACCTTCGATCGCCTCTCCTCGGTATTCCTGTCGAACACCAATCATGAGGAAGACCAGCCGGTTCACCTGACGCTCAAGGATCCCACGATCCCGGTTGCCTACGACCTGCCGATGTATGACGAGCCGGCACAGCGCTATTGCCCGGGGGGCGTCTACGAGATCGTCGGCGAGGAAACGGGTGATCCGAAGTTCGTGATCAACGCGCAGAATTGCGTCCACTGCAAGACCTGCGACATCAAAGATCCGACCCAGAACATCAACTGGGTAGTGCCCGAGGGCGGCGGAGGACCGAATTATCCGAACATGTGATCGCCTTGGACTGGCCGCGCTCCTGCTGTGCGTCGCGGCGCCCGCCTGGGCTGATCGTGGAACCGAGGGCCTGCTTGCCTATGCCCGCGCCCGCGCCGCGGATGGCGACGGGCGGGTAACGCAGGCCGCCCAGGGCTATGCGGCCGCGCTGGCGGCTTCACCGGGGAATATCGAGATCGCGCGGCGCGCCTATCGCGAGGCGCTGGAGGCTGGGGACAATGCCCTTGCCGACCGCGCCATCGAGGTGCTGGACGCCGCACGGGCAGCGCCGCCCGACGCGGCGCTGTTCAGCTATGCGCGCCTGCTGCGTTCCGGCGACAAGCCGGCAGCCGCTGCCGCGCTCAAGCGGATCGGAAACGGTCCGTTCGATTTCGTTGCCGGCCTGCTCGACGCCTGGGCCACTTTCGACGCAGGCGGCGACGCGCTCGCCAAGCTGAATGACGGTCGGTCCAATCCCGTTGCACGCCGGTACGTCGCGGAGAACCGGGCGCTGCTGCTCATCGCCGGCGGTCACGCCGACCAGGGCGCCGTCGCCATCCAGGCGCTTCTCGGGACCGACCGCGCGAGCCTGGATTTGCGGTTCAACGCCGCCCAGCTGCTCGCGGCCAAGGGCAGGAGCGACATTGCCGAGGCGCTGCTTGCCGGCAACGACAGCGCGCTGGCGGGGTTGCGCCGGACGATCGGAGATGGCGTCGCTCCTTCCGCCGCCTTCGGGGCATCGCGATTGTTCACGCGTCTCGCCGCCGATCTTTCCGAGGGCGATCCCACGCCGATCGTGATTTCGCTGACACGCGCCGCCCTGCGCCTCGATCCGGAAAACGATCGCGCGCGGATTCTTCTCGCCCAGGCGCTGGTACGCGGCGGCGGTGGTGAACGGGCGCTAGCGACGCTCGATGAAATCGGCCCGACGAGCCCGTATCGCGAAACCGCCCTCCAGACCCGTATCGCAATCCTGAACGCACAAGGCGATGCGACGGCAGCGCTCGCCGCCGCGACCGCGCTCTCCCAGCGCAAGGAGGCGGTCAGCGCCGACGCCGCGCGTGTCGGGGACCTGCTCGTCGCAGCCGAGCGCTTCGACGAGGCGGCGCGCGCCTATGAGCTGGCCATCCGCCGCGCCGGCGCAGCGCCGTCCTGGACATTGTACCTCCAGCTCGGCGGGGCGCTCGACGAAGCGGGGCGGTGGCCCGAGGCGCGGCGCGCGCTCGAGCGGGCAGTGGCGCTCGCGCCGGACTCGCCCGTGGCGCTGAACTATCTCGGCTATGCGCGCCTCGAACATGGCGAGGATGCCGCGGCCTCGATCGCCTTGCTCGAGCGGGCCAGCGCGCTCCGGCCCGACGACTCGTCGATCACCGATTCGCTCGGCTGGGCCTATTTCCGGCGCGGCGATGTGGGAATGGCCTTGCCGATGCTGGAGCGCGCCGCGCGAGGCGAACCCGCCAACCCGACGATCAACGAGCATCTCGGGGACGCCTATTGGTCAGTCGGCCGGCGCTACGAGGCGCGCTATGCCTGGCAGGCGGCTTCGGTCGTGGCCGAAGGGGAGGACGGCGCGCGCCTTGCCGGCAAGATAGCGAACGGGATACGGACCGCCAGGTGATCATCGAATCGGCACCGGCCAAGATCAATCTGGCGCTTCATGTCCGGTCGCGGCGACCCGACGGCTATCATGAGATCGAGACGCTCTTTGCGTTTCTGCGCGACGGCGACGAGGTCCGTATCGCTCCCGGCCCCGCCTCCTTCGCGATCGAAGGGCCGTTTGCCGGCGTGCTGAGCGGCGAGGGCGACAACCTCGTGACGCGTGCGGCGAATGCCTATGCGCGCGTCTTTTCGCTTCCATCCGAAGGCGCGATCACGCTCGACAAGCGCTTGCCGGTCGCCTCGGGGATCGGCGGCGGATCGGCCGACGCGGCAGCGGCGCTGCGCGCCCTGGCGCGTCGGGACGGCGTTGCGTTGGACGACCCGCGCCTGTTCTCGATCGCGGATTCGCTTGGATCGGACGTGCCCGCCTGCCTGTTGGGCCGAAGCGCGCTCGGACGCGGCAGGGGCGAGGAGCTGGAACCGCTGCACGGCCTGTCCGGAATGCCGGTGCTGCTGGTGAATCCCGGCATCGGCGTCTCGACGGCGGCGGTGTTCGCCGCCTGGGGCGGCCAGGACCGGGGACCCATCGGGGAGGGCGACCTGCTCGGGCGCGCGTTGCTGGGCCGCAACGATCTCGAAGGCCCCGCCCGCACCATCGCGCCGGTCATCGGCGAGGCGCTTGCCCTGCTGCTCGACACCGTCGGGACCCGGCTCGTGCGCATGTCGGGTTCGGGCGCGACCTGTTTCGCCCTTTATGAGCACGAGGCCGATCGCATCGCCGCGGCGGGCATGATCCGCGCGGCCCGCCCGGGCTGGTGGTGTCTCGAATCGGCACTGTCATGACGATCTTCCGCCCTGAAACGGGACGGTCCGGTCGGCGTCGCAGTTCCAAACGACGGTTTTCCGCGACTGGCACCACCCTTGCTCCGTCCGGTTCGAACGGGTCCAGCGCGTCACGCGTTGCGCCCGCTGATGATCCTCGGTGCGCCCGAGCGTCATCCCCCCCGGAGGGCGGCGGATGCGAGTCCGTCGCCCTTTTGCGGGCGGCGCGCGCATGAGTGCGCCGGTCGTCCTGTCGGGTACGCCTGGCGATATCCTGCTGATTTGCGATCACGCTTCCAACGCGGTCCCGGCCGATATCGATCTGGGTGTCGCTCCGGCAGTGCTCGACAAGCATGTCGCGATCGATATCGGGGCAGGCCCGCTCACCGAGGCACTGGCGGCGCGGCTGGATGCACCGGCCATTCTTGCAAGCGTTTCGCGGCTGGTCATCGACCTGCACCGCCAGCCGGATCACCGATCGCTCATTCCCGAGACGAGCGACGGCCATGTTGTGCCGGGCAATGTCGGGGTGGACCGCGCGGCGCGGATCGCACGCTTCCACGCGCCCTATCATCGGCGGCTGGCGAAGCTGATCGGCGAGGCGCAACCGATACTGCTGGCGTCCATCCACAGCTTCACGCCGCAACTCGAGAGCGGCGGGGCAGGGGCGCGTCCCTGGGAGGCCGGCATCCTTTATAACCGCGACCGTCGCGCTGCAGATCTTGCCATCCATTTCCTGCGCCGGGCGGGAATCATTACCGGCGACAACGAGCCCTATTCGGGGCGGGTGCTGAACGCGACGCTCAACCGCCATGGCGAAGCCAATGGCATCGCCAGCGTCGCCATCGAAATCCGCAACGACCTGATCAGCGATGCGGCGGGCATCGCCCGCTGGAGTGAGGTTCTGGCGCCGATCCTCGTCAAGATCCGCAATAGTCTTGCGCAAGAGATGGCCACGGCGACATAGCCGTCGGCATGACCCATCAGTTCGACAAATCGAAGCTTCCGAGCCGCCACGTCTCTGTCGGCCCGGAGCGCGCGCCGCACCGCAGCTATTATTACGCGATGGGGATCGCCGAGGAGGATATCGCCAAGCCGTTCGTCGCGCTCGCCAGCGCCGGGAACGACAGCGCTCCCTGCAACACAACCCTCGACGCCCAGGCCGATGCCGCCCGGGCCGGCGTGATCCAGGGCGGCGGCATGCCGCGGCGCTTCAACACCATCACCGTCACCGACGGGATCGCGATGGGCCATCAGGGCATGAAGTCCTCGCTGGTGAGTCGCGAGGTGATCGCCGACTCGGTCGAGCTCAGCGTGCGCGGCCATTGCTATGACGCGCTGGTCGGCTTTGCCGGCTGCGACAAGTCGCTGCCCGGGATGATGATGGCGATGCTCCGCCTCAACGTGCCGAGCATCTTCGTCTATGGGGGATCGATCCTGCCCGGCCGCTATCACGGGCGCGACGTCACCGTGGTCGATGTGTTCGAGGCAGTCGGCCAGCACGCCGCCGGCAATTGCCCGCTCAAGGACCTGACCGAGTTGGAGAAGGTCGCCTGTCCGGGGCACGGCGCTTGCGGTGGGCAGTACACCGCCAATACCATGGCCTGTGTCGGCGAGGCGATCGGCCTGTCGTTGCCCAATTCCAACATGGTGCCGGCACCCTATACGACGCGAGAGCAGATCGCGGTCGCGGCCGGCGCTCAGGTGATGGAACTGCTCGCTGCGAGGATCCGCCCGCGCGATATCTGCACCCGGGAGGCGTTCATCAACGCGGCCCGCGTCATCGCAGCGACCGGCGGCTCGACCAACGGCGCGCTCCACCTGCCGGCGATGGCACATGAGGCCGGGATCGATTTCGATTTGCTCGATGTGGCAGAGGCTTTCAAATCAACGCCTTACATCGCCAACCTGAAGCCAGGTGGCAAATATGTGGCCAAGGATATGTATGAAGCCGGCGGCGTCTACATGCTGATGAAGACGATGCTGGAGGGCGGCTTCCTCGACGGCAACTGCCTCACGGTCACGGGAAAGACGCTCGGCGAGAATATCGACAAGGTGACGTGGAATCCCGACCAGAAGGTCATCTATGACGTCAAGACGCCGCTGTCGCCGACCGGCGGCGTCGTCGGCCTGCGCGGCAGCCTCGCGCCCGACGGCGCGATCGTGAAGGTTGCGGGGATGCACCGGCTCCAGTTCACCGGCCCGGCGCGGGTGTTCGATTGCGAGGAGGATACCTTCGCCGCGGTCGAGGCGCGTTCGATCAGCGAGGGCGTGGTCATCGTGATCCGCTATGAGGGACCCAAGGGCGGGCCGGGCATGCGCGAGATGCTGTCGACCACCGCTGCGCTTTACGGGCTCGGCATGGGCGAGAAGGTCGCGCTCATTACCGACGGGCGCTTCTCCGGCGCGACGCGCGGCTTCTGCATCGGCCATGTCGGCCCGGAGGCGGCCGAGGGCGGCCCGATCGCGCTGGTACAGGATGGCGACATCATCAGGATCGACGCTGAAGCCGGTACGATCGACCTCGACGTTCCCGAGGAAGTCCTCGCCGCGCGCCGCGCAGCATGGCAACCGCGCCGGCATGACTATCAGTCGGGCGCACTGTGGCGCTATGCGGCTACTGTCGGCCCGGCCTATAAGGGCGCGGTCACGCACCCAGGAGCCAGCGCTGAAACCCATGTCTACGCGGATATCTAGCGCGGCTCTGCTTGCCCTCGGCCTCGTCGGCTGCGGCGAGCCAAAGACCGATCATCAAGCGCTCGCCAATGTCGAGGCGGCCCAGCGGGTGCGTGCCGAGGAATCCGGCAACATCGTCTGTGCGCATCGCGGATCCGGCGATTTCGCGCGCGTGTGCACGCTCGACCGCGAACAGGCGGCGCAGGGGTTGATCCTGACGATCCGCCACCCGGACGGCGCCTTCCACCGGCTGCTGGTGACGAAGGACGGCCGTGGCGTGATCGCGGCGGACGGCGCGGAAAGGGCCGTCGTGACGATCATGGGCAAGGACAGCATCGAGGTCGCGCTCGGCGGGGATCGTTATCGCCTGCCCGCGACGGTGCGCGGAAATGGCGGGCCGGCGTCATGACGCCCCTCGCGCGACAGCCGATCCTGACGGCCGCGGCAATGCGGGCGGCGGAGCAATCGGCAATGGACCGGGGCGCAACGGTGGACAGCCTGATGGCGCGGGCCGGCGCAGCCGTGGCCGAGGTCGTGCGGCGGCTGTCGTCCGCCGCGCCGGTGCTGGTGCTGTGCGGTCCCGGCAACAATGGCGGCGACGGCTATGTCGTCGCCGGCGAACTGGCCCGGGCCGGACTGTCCGTGCGGATCGCCGCAAGCGGATTGCCGGCGACCGACGCGGCCCGCAATGCGCGGGCACGGTGGACCGGGCCGGTCGAGGACCTTGGCGACGCCGGGCCGGCCCCGGTCCTCGTCGATGCGCTGTTCGGTACCGGTCTTTCCCGGCCGCTCGACGCTGCGATCGCAAAGCCGTTCCTGAAGCTGGTTGCTGCCGCCCGCCTGTCGGTCGCGGTCGACCTGCCGAGCGGCGTCGCCACCGACGACGGCGCCGTTCTCGGGACGGTGCCCCGTTTCGACCTCACCCTGGCGCTCGGATCGGCCAAGCCCTCGCACCTGCTCCAGCCGGCGGCGCGTTTCTGCGGGGCGGTTCGGGTGCTCGATATCGGCATTCCGATCGAGAGCGAGACATTCGTGCTCGGGCGCCCGGTGCTTGCCGGGCCTGGTCCCGATGCGCACAAATATTCGCGCGGCATGGTCGTGGTGATCGCCGGCGCGATGCCCGGTGCGGCCGAGCTTGCCGCGCAGGCGGCTTTGCGGGCTGGGGCGGGCTATGCCCTGCTCCTGGACGGCGCGGCGCACGGGGCACCCCATGCCGTGGTGCGCAAACCCTGGCAGGCCGAATTGCTGGATGACGCGCGCATCGGGGCCATCCTGATCGGCCCCGGCCTGGGGCGGGACGGTTCGGCCATGGCGAAGCTCGATTCTGCCCTGGCCAGCGGGCATCGCCTGGTGATCGACGGTGATGCCCTGCACCTGCTCGACCAGCGCCGCCTCGGCATGCTGCGGTCGCGGGACACTGTTGCGATCCTTACGCCGCATGCCGGTGAATTCGCGGCACTGTTCGGCAAGCCTGCGGGCAGCAAGATCGACGCGGCACGTGGCGCGGCAAGGCAATCCGGTGCCGTCGTCGTGTTCAAGGGCCCGGACACGGTGGTAGCCGCGCCCGACGGCACTGTCCTGGTTACCGAGACCTCCAGCGACTGGCTGTCGACCGCAGGGACCGGCGACGTTCTTGCAGGGACGATCGCTGCGATGCTGGCGGCGGACCCCGCGCCGATGAACGGGGCAGGGGCGGGCGTCTGGCTTCACGCTGAAGCCGCGCGGCGGCTCGGCCCCGCTTTCCTGGCGGACGATTTGGCGCAGGCGCTGACCGCGGCCCGGGCTTCGCTATGAGCGACGTCATCGTCCGCGTCGCCGCTCGTGGTGACGGCGTAACCGGAAATGGTCGCCATGCAGCGCTGGCGGCGCCGGGCGACACGCTGACGGCCGACGGCCAGGTGCTTCCGGGGCCGCATCACCAGGTGCCGCCATGCCGTCACTTTCCGACCTGCGGGGGCTGCCAACTGCAGCATCTCGACGACGAGAGCTATGCCGGCTTCATCACTGACCGCATCGCGGGTGCGCTCGCGGCCCAGGGCCTCGGGGCGGACATCCGCGCGCCCGCACTGTCGCCCGCGCGGACGCGGCGTCGCGCCGCGCTGCAGGCCGAGGCGAAGGGCGGTCGAGTCCGGATCGGGTTCAGCGAGGGATCGAGCCACGCGCTGGTCGATCTTCAGGAGTGCTGGATCCTGACGCCGGGGCTGTTCGCCCTGGTCGCGCCGCTGCGGGGGTTGCTCGCCCGCTTCCTCAAGGCCAACCGGCGCGCGCGCCTGCACCTGACCCAGGCGGATCAGGGCATCGACCTGCTCATCGAAGGGATCGAGGCGGAAGGCCTGGCTGCTGCCGAGGAAATCACGGCGTTCTGCCAGCGCCACGGCGTTGCGCGCCTTTCCATCGACAACGGGCTGGGCCCGGAAACCCGCTGGGAACCGGAGCCCGTTACGATCACCCTGTCGGGCGTGGCGGTGCCGTTGCCGCATAATTCCTTCCTGCAGGCAACCGGCGAGGGCGAGGCCGCGCTCGTCGCGGCGGTGCGCGCGGCGGTAGGGCAGGCGGGCGTGACCGCTGATCTGTTCTCCGGGCTCGGGACCTTTGCCCTCGCCCTGCCCGGTAGGGTCTATGCCGCCGAGGCGGCGCGCGATGCGATCCTGTCGCTCAAGGGAGCCGGCGCGCGCGCCGGGCGGCAGCTCTTCGCCGATCATCGCGACCTGTTCCGTCGCCCGCTGACGCCGGCCGAATGCGATCGCTTTGCCGCCATCGTCCTCGATCCGCCGCGGGCCGGCGCGCGCGAACAGGCACTGCAACTGGCCGAGGCGAAGACGCCTTCGATCGCCTATGTCTCGTGCAATCCCAGTAGCTTCGCGAGCGATGCCGAGATCCTGTGCAAGGGTGGCTATACGCTGGACTGGATTCAGCCGGTCGGGCAGTTCCGGTGGTCGACGCATGTCGAACTGGCGGCGCGCTTCAGCCGCTGACCAGGTGCCGGATCAGGGATAGTCGGCGCGCAGGAAAAACAGGCCGTCGGGAGGCGCATTGAGGCCCAGCTGTGACCGGTCACGCGCCTCGAGCGCTGCCTGCAGGTCATCGGCCGACCATTTTCCCTGGCCGACAAGGGCGAGGCACCCGACCATCGACCGCACCTGATGATGCAGGAACGAGCGGGCCGAGGCGAACACGCTGATCCGTTCCCCCTGTTGCCTGACGTCAAGCCGGTCGAGCGTGCGCAACGGGCTGTCCGCCTGACAATGAGCGGACCGGAAGGTCGTGAAGTCATGCCGCCCGACCAGTCGCGCCGCGGCATCCGCCATTGCCGACGCGTCGAGCGGGGTAGGCACGCGCCAGGCCAGCCCGTTCTCGAAGGTCAGCGGCGCGCGGCGGCTGATGATCCGATACTCGTAATGGCGCGCCAGGCACGAGAAGCGGGCGTGCCAGTCGTCCGCGACAAGCTGGCAATCCAGGATCGCGACGGGCGCCGGGCGCAGTTTGGCGTTGAGCGCCTCCATCAGCCGGAACGGCGTGATGATTCGTTCGAGATCGAGATGGGCGCGCATGCCGCGCGCGTGCACGCCGGCATCGGTCCTTCCGGCGGCATGGACGGCGACAGTTTCGCCGGTGATCGCGAGCGCCGCGCGCTCGATCGCCTCCTGCACGCTGGGCCCGTGCGCCTGGCGCTGCCAGCCCATGAACGGCCGGCCATCATATTCGACGGTCAGCGCGAAGCGGCTCACGTCAGCTGCGTTCCGGCCGGGATGGGGAAGCCGCGCAGCAGCTCCGACGACGTCATGGCGGCGCGTCCGGCGCGTTGGACCTTCCCCGGCAACAACACGGCATCGGCGCAGGCAATCGCCAGCTTGTCGTCGGTCACCAGCCCGGGCGGCATCGGGGACGAAAGGGGCGCGATCGCCGCGCTCAGGATACGGATCCGCTCCCCGGCATATTCGAAATAGGCACCCGGCGCGGGATTGAACGCCCGGATTTGCCGCTCGATCTGGCTGGCGGGGCGGCTCCAGTCGATCCGCGCCTCGGCCTTGTCGACCTTGGGAGCATAGGTCAGGCCCGCCTCGGACTGCGCCACTGCAGGATAGCCGTCCGGATCGGCCAGCACCTGTACCATCAGCCGGGCGCCCATCGCACTCAATTCGTCGGTCAGCGCACCCGCTGTCTTCCCGTCGACCGGCGTCCGCTCCTCCAGCCGCACCGGCCCGGTATCCAGACCCGCCTCCATCTGCATGATGCCAACCCCGGTTTCGGCATCGCCGGCGAGGATGGCGCGCTGGATCGGTGCCGCGCCGCGCCAGCGCGGCAGCAGCGACGCGTGGACGTTGAGGCAACCAAGGCGCGGGGCCTCCAGTACCGCGGGCGGCAGAATCAGGCCATAGGCCGCCACGACCGCCGCATCGGCATCGCAAGCGGAAAATTCCGCTTGGACCGCAGGCGCGCGCAGCGTCGCGGGCGTTCGCACTGCAAGGCCCAGTGCCTCGGCCCGTGCCTGGACGGGGGAGGGGGTCAGCGCCTTGCCACGCCCGGCGCGGCGTGGCGGCTGGCTGTAGACCGCCACGACCTCGTGGCCGGCATCGACCAGCGCCTGAAGCACCGGCACCGAAAATTCGGGGGTTCCCATGAAGACGATCCGCATGGTTACGCTCTGGCCGCTTGGCAGAGGGCCACGCAAGCCCCTATCTGTTCCACCATGGCGTCTCCAGAGATCGAAGCCCTTACCCAGGCACTTTCCCGGCTTCCGGGGCTGGGCCCCCGATCGGCACGGCGCGCGGTGCTGCATCTGCTGAAGAAGCGCGAGGCAGCGCTGGGGCCCCTGCTGTCGGCGCTGACGGCAGTGGAGGAGAGACTCTCAAGCTGCTCTGTTTGCGGCAATATCGACACGACCAACCCGTGCGGTGTCTGCGCCGACCCGCGCCGGGATGCCCGTTCGCTCTGCGTCGTCGAGGAAGTGGCGGATCTCTGGGCGCTCGACCGCTCGCGGCTCTTTCCCGGCCGCTTTCACGTCCTTGGGGGCAGGTTGTCCGCCCTGGAAGGCGTCCGGCCGGAGGATCTGAGCATCGATTCGCTCGTCCGCCGGATCGAGTCGGGGGGTATCGATGAAGTCGTGCTCGCCATGAACGCGACGCTGGAGGGCCAGACGACGGCGCACTATATCGCCGAGCGCATCGAGCGCTTCCCCGTCCGGGTCACCCAGCTCGCCCATGGCCTGCCGGTGGGCGGTGAGCTCGACTATCTCGACGAGGGAACCCTGGCCCAGGCATTGCGGGCACGGCGCCCGGTTTCCTAGGCATGCTTGACGGCGGGCGCTGGCTTTCCTAGCTCGCGATCATGTCCGTTCTCGAAATCCTAGAAGTCCCGCATCCGGGCCTCCGTGCCGTTGCCGCACCCGTCGCCGCCGTGGACGATTCCATCCGCGCGATCGTCGCCGACATGTTCGACACCATGTACGACGCCCGGGGTATCGGCCTCGCCGCCACCCAGGTCGCGATCGAGCAGCGCATCGTCGTGATCGACCTGCAGGAGCCCGAGAGCGACGCGGAGGATGCCAAGCCCGTCCGTAAGCCGCTGGTGTTCATCAATCCCGAGCTGGTCTCGGTCAGCGAAGAGACCTCGACCTATAACGAGGGCTGCCTGTCGATCCCGGAGCAATATGCCGAGGTCGAGCGCCCGGCGCGCTGCCGGGTGACGTGGCTCGACGGAGACGGCACCGCGCATGAGGAGGACTTTGACGGCCTGCTCGCGACCTGCATCCAGCATGAGATCGATCATTTGAACGGGGTGCTGTTCATCGACCACATCTCGCGCCTCAAGCGCGACATGGTGCTCAAGAAGCTGGCCAAGGCGCGCAAGGCGGCCTGAGGACCGGCGATTTGGGCCGGATCAGAACAGGCCCTCGACCTCGCCGTTCGCCCCGAACCGGATCGACTCCGCCGCCGGGACGCGGGGCAGGCCGGGCATCGTCATGATTTCCCCGCAGATCGCCACCACGAAGCCGGCTCCCGCCGAGAGTCGCACCTCGCGGACCGGAACGACATGCCCGGTGGGCGCCCCGAGCCTCGCCGGGTCGGTCGAGAAACTATACTGGGTCTTCGCCATGCAGACCGGCAAGTGGCCGAACCCGGCTTCCTCCCAGCGCGCCAGTTGCCGGAGGATATGCGGGTCAGCGATCGCTTCCTCGGCGCGGTAGATCCGCGTCGCCACCGCATTGATCTTGTCGAACAGGGGCAGGGCGTCGTCATAGAGCGGCGCGAACTGCGCAGCGCCCTGATCGCACAGCGCGGCGACCTTCACAGCCAGCGCCTCGGCGCCGGCACCGCCCTCGGCCCAATGGGTGCAGAGCACGGCTTCGGCACCCTGGCCAGCTGCGATCTTGTGGATAACCTCGATTTCAGCCGCTGTGTCGCCGCCGAACCGGTTGATCGCGACGACCACCGGGACGCCGAACTGGCGCACATTTTCGATATGTCGCGCAAGATTGACCCCGCCGCGCCGCACCGCCGCGGCGTCGGCGGTACCGAAGTCGGCCTTCGCGACGCCGCCGTTCATCTTGAGTGCGCGCACCGTGGCGACGATCACCGCGGCGGCGGGCTTCAGCCCCGCCTGCCGGCATTTGATGTCGAAGAACTTCTCGGCGCCCAGATCGGCCCCGAAGCCGGCCTCGGTTACCACATAGTCGCCGAGCGCCAGTGCCGCCCGCGTCGCGATCACGGAGTTGCACCCATGAGCGATGTTCGCGAACGGCCCGCCATGCACGAAGGCCGGGTTGCCCTCGAGCGTCTGCACCAGGTTCGGCTTGATCGCCTGGGCGAGCAGCACCGCCATCGCGCCGTCGGCCTTGAGGTCGCGTGCCGTTACCGGGCGTCTGTCGCGGCTATAGCCGATGACGATCGCGCCCAGCCGTCGCTCGAGATCCTCCAGCCCGGTCGCGAGGCACAGGATCGCCATCACCTCGGACGCGACGGTAATGTCGAAGCCGGATTCGCGCGGAAAGCCGTTCGCCGGTCCGCCGAGCGACTGGGCGATGTCGCGCAGGGCCCGATCGTTCATGTCCAGCACACGGCGCCACATGATCCGGCGCACGTCGATGTCGAGCGCGTTGCCCCAATGGATGTGATTGTCGATCATGGCGGCAAGGAGGTTATGGGCGCTCGTGATCGCGTGAAAATCGCCGGTGAAATGAAGGTTGATGTCCTCCATGGGCGCCACCTGCGCATAGCCGCCGCCCGCCGCGCCGCCCTTGGTGCCGAAACAGGGCCCCAGCGATGGCTCGCGCAGGCACAGCACCGTGCGCCGGCCGATGCGGTTGAGCGCGTCGGCCAGGCCGACCGACGTCGTCGACTTGCCCTCTCCGGCCGGCGTGGGATTGATTGCGGTGACGAGGATCAGCTTGCCCGTGCTTTCGCTGGCCGGCACCTGCGCCAGATCGATCTTGGCCTTGAAATGTCCATAGGGCTCAACGGCTGCGGGCGGGATCGCGAGCTTGGCAGCGATGTCGCCAATGGGCTTCAGCGTGGCGGCGCGCGAGATCGCGATGTCGGTCAACATGGTGCCAGTCGTAGCGAAGGGCGACGCCGCTGCAAGCCAGGCAATGCGCGAGACATGGCCGAAATCGCGGCCGGCCGGAGCCACGCCCTGGCGTCATACCGCGGGAATGACCCGGCGTGATTTGCGACGAGCGCCTGAGGACGCACGCGCCCGGTTGATCGCGCCGCCCCTTGTTAACCCCCCGGCATCGGGATAGGTTCGCGCTTCGTTCCATGGGAGTATCTGTCTTGGATTCCGTTGCCCTTCTCGTTGTCGTCGCCGCCGTGCTCGGGGCACTTGCCCTTGGCTGGTTTCTTGGCGGCCGGGGCGTCGCGCAGGCGCGGGCGGAGCGCGACGCGCGCACGGAAGAGTTCAAGCGCGCGATCATCGACCTTGCCGGTGCTGAAGAGCGTGCACGAAGCGCGGCGCAGCTGCGCGACGAACTCGATGCCATTCGCGAAGAGCGCGACGGTTTCCGAACGGAGAATGCCACGCTCCGCGCTCATGCCGAGGCGTTCGAAGCCAGGCTCGAGGAATTCAAGAATTCCCGCGAACTGATGACGGGCCATTTCAACGAGACGGCGAGCAAGCTGCTCAACGATGCGCAGAAGCAGTTCCTCGAACGTGCCGAGGCGCGCTTCAAGCAATCCGAGGAAACTGCCGGGCAGAACCTCAAGTCGATGCTCCAGCCGGTCAGCGACCGTCTTCTGAAATATGAGGAGACCGTCACCAAGGTCGAGAGCGAGCGGCAGGGTGCCTTCGATCAGCTCAAGGGCCAGCTGGAAGGCTTGCGCATCGGGCAGGAAAAGGTGAGCAGCGAAGCGGCGAAACTGGTGAATTCGCTGCGCAACGCGCCGAAATCGCGCGGCCGCTGGGGCGAGCAGCAGTTGAAGAACGTCCTCGAAACCTGCGGCTTGTCCGAACATACTGATTTCCAGACCGAGGTGAGCGTCGCGGGCGGCGACGAGGGTGGGCGCCTGCGCCCCGACGCGATCGTGCGGGTGCCGGGTGGCCGGTCGCTCGTCATCGACGCCAAGGTCTCGCTCAATGCCTATCAGGATGCGTTCGGGGCGGTCGACGAGGCCGAGCGCCACATCGGGCTGGCAGCTCATGCCGCCTCGATGCGCGCTCATGTCAACGGGCTGGGAAACAAGGCCTATTGGAGCCAGTTCGCCGACGCGCCCGACTATGTCATCATGTTCGTGCCGGGCGAACATTTCCTGTCAGCGGCGCTCGAGCATGACCCGACCCTGTGGGATTTCGCCTTCGAGAAGCGCGTGCTGCTTGCCACGCCCACCAATCTGATTGCGATTGCGCGCACCGTCTCGGCGGTATGGCGGCAGGAGCGGCTGGCCAAGGAAGCGCGGCAGATCGGCGAGCTCGGCAAGGAACTCTACGATCGCCTGGCCAAGGCGGCCGGAGACCTGCGAAAGGTCGGCGGCGGGCTGACATCGGCGGTCAACAACTACAACGCCTTTGTCAGCAGCTTCGAAAGCCGCACGCTGGTGACGGCACGCAAGCTTCGCGACCTCAATATCGAGCCCGGTGCGCGCGACATCGAGGATGTGCCGCCAGTCGAAGCGCTCGCCCGCTATGGCGACACGCCGATCCTGATTGAAGGGCTGGGCGAAGCCGCAGAATAGGCCCGTCGCGGAAACCTGACGAAGGCGCTATCGGCGTTCGCGCCCGGTTCGCGCGAGTACCAGGGTCCTGGTCCCGCCGGCGCTGAGCACCAGTTTGCCCGCGTGGTTGGAGCTCACGCTCAGCGGCTGACCCAGCAGGCGGAGGATCGCCTGCTCCTGAAGCATGACCGGGCCCAGGCACGCCATCTTGGTCGCGATGAGCGGACCCGCCGTCAGCAATCCACGCTCAAATCGGAACGAGCCGCCGAACCCGTTGCATCCGGTATTACCGCTGATGCGATTGTCGTCGAAGCGGATCGTCACCGGTCTTCCATCGCGCACCGGAATGCCGTCGATCGCCTCGACCTGCCAGCTGCCTTCAATCGCCGGTATGCGCGCCGGCGCCACGATCGGTTCACCGCCGCATCCCCGCACGGTGCGGCGACCGACCGTCACCATCACGCTGTCGGGATAGTCGCGATCGCTCATCCCGTCGTTGCATCGGGCATGGGTGATGTCGATGGTGATCCGCGGTGTCACGTAACGCAGGCCGTTGAAGCTTGGCCGTGGAACGGGTGCGCTGGTCGTCACCTTCGTTCGCCCGTAATCCCCGACATAGCGGATCAGGCCGTTCTGGATCGTCAAGGCCCAGCCGGGTTCCGTGCCGATGGCGCGATACGGGGCCTCGCGCGGCTCGGCGACGGCGGTGCCGGCGATCAGCAGCGCCGAGCAAAAGGGAAGTACGAACTTCATCTCGAATCTCCTCCGCCGTCGGTTAGCCAAGCCTGGCTGAACCGATCGTTACAGGGTGATTCAACCGCTCCGCTTTCGACAAGCGGATTGGAGCAATCAGCGGCGCGCGAGCACCTCATAGGCCATTACGGCGGTGGCGACCGCCGCATTGAGGCTGTCCGCCTTGCCGAGCATCGGAATCTTAACCAACAGGTCGCACTCGGCCGCATAGTCGCCGGGCATGCCCTGCGCTTCGTTGCCCGTCAGCAGAAATGTCGGTGAAACATAGGTTGCCGACCGATAATCCTGATCCGTATCGAGACTCAATCCGACCAGTTGCCCGGGGCCGGCCCGAAGCCAGGGCACGAAAGCGTCCCATTCGGTTTGAACGATCGGCACGGTGAACAGCGCCCCCATGCTCGCACGCACCGCCTCGACGGAAAAGGGATCGACGCATTCGCCGATCAGGATCAGCCCGCCCGCGCCGACCGCATCGCCGGTCCGCAGGATCGTCCCGAGATTGCCCGGATCTCGCAGCCGTTCCGCGACCAGCCAGATGGATGCGCGGGTCCGGTCCAGCGCGGCGAGCGGTGTGGCGAATTCGGCGAATACGCCGACGACCGCCTGCGGGTTATCCTTGCCCGACAGCTTGGAAAGGATATCGGGCATCGTTTCGATTGCCTCGCCGCCGGCTGCCTCGACATCGGCGACAAGCGCCCGGACGAGCGGATGGTTCGCGCTGTCGCGGGCGAAGAACAGATATTCCGGCAGCCGGCCGCTTTCGCGCGCCTCGGTCAGGATGCGCAGGCCCTCGGCGAGGAACAGGCCCTCCTCGCGCCGGTGCCGTTTCTCGCGCAGCGAGCGAACGCGCTTGATCAGCGGATTGGAATAAGCGGTGATTTCCCGAGGCATGGGAAGTTCAATCCTCCCCGAACTTCGCCTCGACCAACTCGCACAGCGCGCCAACGGCTTGTTCGGCGCCATCGCCTTCAGCGCTGATGATGATCGAATCGCCCATCGCGGCGCCCAGCATCATCAACCCCATGATCGAGGTTCCGGTCACGCTGCCGGCGCCGTCCTTCTCCACGGCGACCTCGACCGGCTGGCTCGAGGCGAGCGTGACGAACTTAGCGCTGGCGCGAGCATGCAGGCCGCGCTTGTTCGTGATCAGGACGGTGCGGCTGACGGCCATCAGGCTGCGGCCTCCCCGAGGACTTCCGACGCGACCGAGATATATTTCCGGCCGGCCTCGCGCGCGGCGGCGACCGCATCGACGACCTTCATCGATTTGCGCGCCGATTCGAGCCGGATCAGCATCGGCAGGTTGATGCCCGCGATCACCTCGATCCGCCCGCGCTCCATCAGCGAGATGGCAAGATTGGAGGGGGTCCCGCCGAACAGGTCGGTCAGCACGATCACGCCGCGCCCGGCATCGACCGCGGCGATTGCCTTGGCAATGTCCGCGCGGCGCGCCTCCATATCGTCCTCGGGACCGATCGCGATGGTCGCGATCCGCTCCTGCTTGCCCACGACGTGCTCCATCGCAGTCACGAACTCCTCGGCGAGGCGTCCATGCGTCACCAGAACCAGGCCGATCATTGCCCCGACTCTTTCGCTTTCCCGGCTTCCAACACTTAAGAAACATCCCCTTGGGCGGTTTCGGCAACACCCTCCAGCGAGTCCTGGGGGGCGGCAGCGAGATCGCGGTGCGCGACCGTGGGCGAAAATCCTTCGTCGCGCAACCGTGCCGCGACACGCTCCGTCACATGGACGGAGCGGTGCCGACCGCCGGTGCACCCGAACGCGACGGTGACGTAGGATTTCCCTTCCGCGCGGTAGCGCGGCAGCAGAAACAGCAGCAGTGATTCGATCTGGGCCACGGCTTGTTCATAGGCCGGATCGTCGGCGATATACGCGCTGACGTCCTTGTCGAGGCCCGTTCCGGGGCGAAGCTTCTCCACCCAGTGCGGGTTGCGCAGGAAGCGCATGTCGAACACCAGGTCAGCCGTGCGCGGCAGGCCGCGCGCGAAGCCGAAGGAGGTGACGGCGAGCGTTGGCTCGCCGAGGCCCTCGCCGGAGAAGGTCGAGCGCACCTGTTGCGCGAGTTCGTTCGCGCTGAGGTTCGTCGTATCGATCAACCTGTTCGCCCAGCGTCGCAGCGGCGCAAGCAACTCGCGTTCGCGGGCAATGCCGTCCGTCGCCGGACGGTCGATCGCGAGCGGATGGCGGCGGCGGGTCTCGGAATAGCGCCGCTCCAGCTCGCTGCCCGAGCAATCCAGGAACAGGGTGCCGATATCATGGCCATGTTCCTCGCGAAGCTTCTTGATTCGCTTCACGATCCGGTCGGGGTCGAAATCGCGGGTGCGTGCGCCGATCCCGATCGCCAGCGGCTGCGACGAGCGCTCCGCACCTTCGGGGAGCGGCGCGCCGAGGAGGCGGTCCAGCAGGAGGAGGGGAAGGTTGTCGACCACTTCCCAGCCCAGGTCCTCTAGGGTCCTCAGCACCGTCGACTTGCCGGCGCCCGACATGCCGGTAACGAGCAGGATGTCCTTGGGTTCGCGCTTCATGATGGGCCGTCTAGCAGGTGCTTGAGGGCGAGTTCCACCTTGATCGGCGCCGAGGCTTCGCGAGAGTCGAGCCTTATTGCGGGAATCGCAACTCCTTCGAACCAGCGCGACTCGGCTTCCGGCAGGCGTGGAACCTGCCCCGAGAGCGACACCAGCATCGCGACCGGGGCACGCTCAATATGGGTAGTCGGGACAATGCCGACACCGCGAATCTCGATGCGACCGGCAATGGTTTCAGGCGCGCTGGCGACCAGAACGGCCCCCTCTGCGGTCAGAATGGTGTAATCATCGCTCACCAGCACCGCGCCGCGATCGATCAGCCGTAGCGCCAGATCGGACTTGCCGGCACCCGACGGGCCTTCGATCAGCACGGCGCGGCCGGCGATCGCGACAGTCGAGGCGTGGATCGTCTCGCTCATCGCCGATCCGCAAGCGGAAGACGAACCACGAAGCGCGCCCCGCTCAGACGATCCTCGCGCGACTCGACGGCGATCGCCCCCTGATGGCCCTCCACGATCGTCCGGGCGATCGCGAGGCCGAGCCCGCTATGCTTGCCGAACTCCTCGCTGTCGGGCCTGAGCGACTGGAAACGCCTAAAGACCTGTTCGCGCGCCTCTTCGGGCACGCCCGGGCCTTCGTCCTCGACACGGACGATGAGGTCGCTGCCCTCGCGCGCGGCGGACACCACGATCAATCCGGAGTCGGGCGAAAAGGAGACGGCATTCTCGATCAGATTCTCGAAGACGCGCTCCAGCCGCCCGCCTTCCCCCATCACGATCAGGTTGTCGCCGGCCCGGTGATCGAAGCGAATCCGGATGTCGCGCTCGATGCCGCGCTCCGCGCGCTGATCGAGCAGCGCGCCGATCATCGCGCCCACATCGACCTCCTCGAACTTGGCGCGGCTCAGCTGTGCATCGAGGCGCGACGCCTCGGAGATGTCCGTGATGAGGCGGTCGAGCCGGTGCACATCGTCCCGGACGATCGCAAGGAGCCGCTCCTGCAAGGCGGGATCCCGGACGGTCGCCAGTCCTTCCACGGCGGAGCGGAGCGAGGCGAGGGGATTCTTCATCTCATGGGTGACGTCCGCGGCAAAGGCCTCGGTCGCATCGATCCGCGCACGCAGGGCGAGGCTCATGTCCGACAGCGCCCGGGCGAGCATGCCGACCTCGTCGCGGCGCGAGGGAAGGCGGGGCACCACCACTTCGCGCGCCCGCCCCAAGCGTACGCGAACCGCGGCCCGGGCGAGACGCCGCAGCGGCCGGACGATGGTCCGGGCGAGAAAGAGCGACAGGAGGATCGACACGATCGACACGATGGCCAGCACCACGCTCAGCCGGAAGCGCTCGACGCGAACGATCTGCGTGATGTCGCGTGCGTTGACCGTGGTCATCACGACTCCGCCCGCCGGAAGGGCTGCCGCGGCGGTGATCACCGGCGTACGGTCCGGCGCGCGCCACACGGTGGCGGGAGCGCTCTCGGCCGTTCGGGCGGTATGGACGTCGGGCCATTCCAGGCCGGCGGCGCGTTCGCGATACAGGGGCGCCCGCGGCGCGCCGACGACCGTGTCGATCACTGCGTCAAGGAAGCGGGCCGTGCTCTGGCGCCAGTCCTGCTTGTCCGGATCCTGCAGCACGAAATTGCGCAGGCCGAGCGACCGCGTGTCGGTCACTTCCTTGCCCGCTGCATCGTACAACCTGATCCGCGCGCCCGTATCGCGGGCAAGGCGCAGCGCGAGCGCGTCGCGGCGATCGGGCGCGACTACCCCCATTGCCTCCGCGATCAGGCGCACCTCGCGGCTTGCCTGTGCGGCACGGCCATCGAGGAGCCGGCTGCGATAGCTGTCGAGGTAGAAGAAGCCCCCGGCAAGCATCGCCAGCGCGATGATATTGACCGCCAGGATCCGCGGCGTGAGCGAAACCTGCCCGGACCAGCGAAGCGTCAGCTCGCGGTCGTCATTCCTCGGAGAATCGGTAACCCGCGCCATATAGAGTCTCTATGGCATCGAATTCGGGGTCGATCTGCCTGAACTTGCGGCGCACGCGCTTGATGTGGCTGTCGATGGTGCGATCGTCGACATAGATATCGTCGTGATAGGCAGCGTCCATCAGCTGGTTGCGCGTCTTCACGATGCCCGGTCGCTGGGCCAGTGTTTCCAGGATCAGGAATTCGGTTACGGTCAGCGTCACGCCCGCGCCGTTCCAGGTGACCCGGTGTCGCGCCGTGTCCATGGCGAGCCTGCCGCGGACCAGTTCGCCCCCCGCATTTTCCTCCTCGCCGGTCGCGCCGCTCTGCGCGAGCTCGGTGCGGCGCAGGATGGCGCGGATCCGCGCGATAAGCAGGCGCTGCGAGAAGGGCTTCGCGATATAATCGTCGGCGCCCATCGCGAGCCCGAGCGCCTCGTCCAGCTCGTCGTCCTTGGATGTCAGGAAGATCACCGGGATGGTGCTCTTCTCGCGAAGCCGCCGCAGCAGCTCGAGCCCGTCCATGCGCGGCATCTTGATATCGAAGATGGCGAGATCCGGCGGGTTCTCGATCAGTGCCTTCAGCGCAGTCTCGCCATCCGAATAGACGCGGGTGACGAATCCCTCGGTCTGCAGGGCGATGGAAACGGAAGTCAGGATATTGCGATCGTCATCGACGAGCGCGATCGAAGCCGTCATCGGCGGTGCAACCCTTGCGTTGTTGAACATCGGGTTAGTCCAATCCGGCCGTTGGCTCAACTGATCGTGGTATGACAAATTGTCTCGTCTGGACATTTGGGCTTCCGGGGCGATATGCGCGACTCGCATTCACGCATTCGTATGCGGGACCAACCGCATGCTCATATTTCAGGAGAGCAAACCGTGAGCGATCGTACACCCGACGCGGGCCTTGAGGCACAGGGCATTGAGACGCGCGCCACGCTGCACTGGAATCTGGTCACGGCCCGGCTGATCGAGGCTGCGGTGGCGCGTGGCGAGGGCAAGCTTTCAGCGGACGGGCCGCTCGTGGTCGAAACCGGCCAGCACACCGGCCGGTCTGCGCAGGACAAGTTCATCGTCCGCGACGGCGAGACCGAAGACACGGTCTGGTGGGGCAAGAGCAACAAGTCGATGACCCCGGAGCATTTCGCCGCGCTGAAGGCGGATTTCTTCGCCGCGCTCAAGGACAAGGAGGACTTGTTCGTCCAGGACCTGTTCGGCGGTTCGCAGCCTGAGCACCGCGTTCGCGTGCGGATCGTGACTGAGCTGGCCTGGCACAACAGCTTCATTCGCACCATGCTGGTACGCCCCGAGGAGAGCGAACTGCGCGGATTCGAGGCGGAATACACCATCATCGACCTGCCCAGCTTCCGCGCCGACCCGGCACGCCATGGCTGTCGCAGCGGGACGGTGATCGCAGTCAACTTCACCGACAAGCTGATCCTGATCGGCGGCACGAGCTATGCCGGCGAGATGAAGAAATCAGTGTTCAGCCTGCTCAACTATCTTCTCCCGCCGACCGGGGTAATGCCGATGCATTGCTCGGCCAATATCGGGCCGAACGGCGACACGGCGGTGTTCTTCGGCCTGTCGGGCACGGGCAAGACGACGCTTTCGGCCGATGCCAGCCGCACGCTGATCGGCGACGACGAGCATGGCTGGTCGGACACTGCGGTCTTCAATTTCGAGGGTGGCTGCTACGCTAAGATGATCCGTCTCTCGGCCGATGCCGAGCCCGAGATCTTCGCCACCACCAAGCGCTTCGGAACGATCCTCGAGAATGTCGTGATGGACAATGTCACGCGTCAGCTGGATCTCCACGATGCCAGCCTCGCGGAGAACAGCCGCGGCGCCTATCCAATCGACTTCATCCCCAATGCCTCGGAAGAGAATATGGGGCCGGTACCGCGCAACATCGTCATGCTGACAGCGGACGCCTATGGCATCCTGCCGCCGATCTCCAAGCTTACGCCCGAGCAGGCGATGTATCACTTCCTCTCGGGCTATACCGCGCGAGTGGCCGGCACCGAGATCGGTGTGACCGAGCCCGACGCGACCTTCTCGACCTGCTTCGGCGCGCCGTTCATGGCCCGGCATCCGTCGGTCTATGGCAATCTGCTGAAGAGCCGGATCGCCAAGGGCGGGGTGGATTGCTGGCTGGTCAACACCGGTTGGACCGGGGGAAAATACGGCATCGGCCGTCGCATGCCGATCAAGGCGACGCGCGCGCTGCTCAACGCAGCGCTCGACGGCAGCCTCAACAATGCCGAGTTCCGCACCGATCCCAATTTCGGGTTCAAGGTGCCGGTCAGCGTACCCGGAGTCGACACCGCGATTCTCGATCCGCGCGAGACCTGGTCGAACAAGGCGGAATATGACGCGACAGCCGCGAAGCTGGTCGATCTGTTCGTCGAGAATTTCGCCCAGTTCGCGGATCAAGTCGACGAAGGGGTGCGCCAAGCGGCACCCCGGACCGCCGAAAACGCCTGAACCGCCCGGTCATCGATCGGGCCGCAAAGAAAGCCCGATCGATGACTGACCTGCCGTTCCGCCCCTTCAAGGATGACGCCGAGATTCGCCGGATCGGCGAAGGGTTGCTCGCCTGTGGCCTTCCGCGCGCCGACTGGACGCATGAGGCGCATCTCGCCGCGACGCTCTGGCTGATCCGCGATCGGTCCGATATCGACGTCGACCGGGAGATCGCCGGGATCATCTCGCGTTTCAACGAGAGCGTCGGCGGCGTGAACGACTCGACCCAAGGCTATCACGAGACGATCACGCGCGCCTTCATCGCCGGCATCCGGCTGTATCTGGCAGGAAGACGGCCCGCGGAGCCGCTGCTGACGGCGGTCAATGCCTTGCTGGCGAGCCCGATGGGGAAGCGAGACTGGCCACTGCGCTTCTACAGCCGGGAACTGCTGTTCTCGGTGCCCGCGCGATGTAAATTCGTTGCACCTGATCTCGCTCCGCTTCCGGTCGCGTGTTAGGAGCCTACGATCTTCTGCGGCATAGGGACGATATCATGGGGTTGCTCGACGGACTGCTCGGCCAGGTCGCTGAAAATGTCGATGTCAAGAATCTCGCGGCGAAGGTCGGGCTTACGCCGGAGCAGATCGAGTCCGCCGTGACCGCGCTCGGTCATGCTCATATCGCGCCTGGCGATACGGTCAGCACAGCCGCCGCCGCGACGGGCCTGTCGGCCGAGACGCTGCAGCAGATCATCGGACACATCGGCGGCGAGGGTGCCCTCGCGCGGTTCGCAAGCCTGCTCGGCGAACAGGGCGGCGAAGGCCTGCTCGGCCAGCTTGGCAGCCTCGCCGGCGGTCTTTTCGGGAAAAACTAGGTCGGCTCGACCAAGAGGACGCTGCCGGTCGCGCCGACGATGCGCACGACGGCACCCGTGTTTGCGTCAGGACCACGCGCCTTCCAGGCGCCGTCGCCGACCTTGACGCGGCCCTCGCCCGATACGATCGGATCGCACACTTCCGCCATGGTGCCGATCAGCCGGGATGTCCGGTCATTGAGCAACGGATCCTCGGTCTCGACCTCGCTGCGCTGATACCAGCGCCGGCCGATCCCGACTGCCGCGCCGGTAAACAGCGCGAACAGCACGGCCTGGATGAGCACGGACAGTCCCGGCACCAGGAGGATGCCGAACCCGGTCAGCGCCGCGCCCGCGGCGAGGAAGATCATGAAGAATCCGGGCGCGATCAGTTCCGCGATCGCCAGCGCGAGCGCGGCCGCCAGCCACAGGGCGCCATCGCTCCACCACAAACCGAGCAGCGTCATTGCGCTCCCCCCTCGAACGGACCACGCGGCCGAACAGGCGGGCGGTCGGGCGCAGGCGGCGAAGAGGGGCCACTCAGCGCATCCCGCGCCAACTCGCCGATGCCGCCAAGCGTCCCCATCAACTGGGTCGCCTCGACCGGGAACAGGATCGTCTTGGCGTTGGGCGAGGTTGCGAACATGCCGATCGCCTCGACATATTTCTGCGCGATGAAATAGTTGATCGCTTGGGTGCTGCCACCCTCGATTGCGTCGGACACCATCTTGGTTGCCGCGGCCTCGGCCTGGGCGGAGCGCTCGCGCGCCTCGGCATCCCGGAACGCCGCCTCCTTGCGGCCCTCGGCTTCCAGTATCTGCGCCTGCTTCAGGCCCTCGGCGCGGTTGATCTCATTCTGGCGCGCTGCTTCGGATTCGAGGATCGTCGCGCGCTTCTCGCGCTCCGCCTTCATCTGGCGCGTCATTGCGTTGACGATATCGGCGGGCGGTCGGATGTCCTTCAACTCGACGCGGGTGATCTTGACGCCCCAGGCCTCGGTCGCCTGGTCGACTACCTGCAGCAGCCGGGTGTTGATCTCGTCGCGCTTGGACAAGGTCTCGTCCAGGTCCATCGATCCCATCACGGTGCGCAGGTTGGTCGTCGAAAGCTGCATGATCGCGAGATAGAGGTCGCTCACCTCATAGGCGGCCTTCGCTGCGTCGAGCACCTGGAAGAAGACCACGCCATCGACCGCGACCATCGCATTGTCCTTGGTGATGATCTCCTGGCCCGGGATATCGAGCACCTGCTCCATCATGTTCACGCGCCGTCCGACGCGGTAGAAAAAGGCCGGGTAGAAGTTGAGGCCCGGCCGCGCGACCGTGGTGAAGCGCCCGAAATGCTCGATCGTGTACTGATAGCCCTGGCGGACCACCTTGATGCTCGTCATGAAATAGAAGATCACGACGACGAGCACGAGGCCGGCGAGTGTGAGAGTCATGGCTGCGAGCCCCCGACAATTTGGCCGCGAAAGGCAGCCGGTGCGCGCAGATTAGCAGATTGGCCGGGCCGTTATAGCGAAATGCGACACCGGCGCTGGCGCGAGGATGCCGCCCCTAGCGCCGCGAGGGACCTTTGTTTACATGGACCGCCACGACTCGCTCCCCGCAGGATACTGGCACCCCATGGACATTCGCCTCGGCCTCACTTTTGATGATGTTCTGCTGTACCCGGCGGAATCGGACATCGTTCCGAGCCAGACCAACACGGCGACGCGCCTGAGCCGCGGCATCGCGCTCAACATTCCGGTGCTTTCCGCCGCGATGGATACCGTCACCGAAGCCGATATGGCGATCGTCATGGCCCAGCTTGGCGGCATCGGCGTGCTTCATCGCAACATGACGGTCGAGGAGCAGGTCGCCGCGGTGCGGGCCGTGAAGCGATATGAATCGGGCATGGTGGTCAATCCCATCACGATCACGCCCGATGCGACGCTGGCCGACGCGCAGGCGCTGATGGCCTATCACAAGATCAGCGGGATTCCGGTGACCGAGAAGAGCGGCAAGCTCGTCGGCATCCTCACCAACCGCGACGTGCGTTTTGCCGGCAACCCGCATCAGCCGGTCGCCGAGCTGATGACGCACGAGAATCTGGCTACGGTGTCGCCGGGCGTCGACCAGGAAGAGGCGCGCCGCCTGCTGCACCAGCGCCGGATCGAAAAGCTGCTGGTGGTCGACGAGGCTTATCGCTGCATCGGCCTGATCACGGTCAAGGATATCGAGAAAGCAGTGATGTATCCGAATGCGACCAAGGACGAGACGGGCCGGCTGCGCGTCGCCGCCGCCAGCACGGTCGGCGACAAGGGTTTCGAGCGCACCGAGGCGCTGATCGATGCCGAACTCGACCTCATCGTGATCGATACCGCGCACGGCCATAATCGCGACGTCGCCCGTGCGGTCGAGCGCGCCAAGCGCATTTCCAACTCGGTTCAAGTGATCGCGGGGAACGTCGCCACGGCGGAGGCGACGCGCGCGCTGATCGATGCGGGTGCCGACGGGATCAAGGTCGGGATCGGGCCGGGGTCGATCTGCACGACCCGCGTCGTGGCGGGCGTCGGCGTGCCGCAGCTTACCGCGGTAATGGATTGCGCCGAGGAGGCGGCCAAGTCCGGCGTGCCGGTGATCGCCGACGGCGGCATCCGCACCTCGGGCGACATGGCCAAGGCGATCGCCGCCGGCGCGTCGACGGTGATGATCGGGTCGCTTCTGGCGGGCACCGAGGAAGCGCCGGGCGAGACCTTCCTGTATCAGGGGCGCGCCTACAAGTCCTATCGCGGCATGGGCTCGGTCGGCGCAATGGCCCGGGGATCGGCCGATCGCTATTTCCAGCAGGACATCAAGGATCAGCTCAAGCTCGTCCCGGAGGGGATCGAGGGACAGGTGGCCTATAAGGGGGCGGCGCGCGACGTGATCCATCAGCTCGTCGGCGGCGTCCGCGCGGCGATGGGCTATACCGGCTCGGCGACCATCCCGGACCTTCAGAAGCGCGCGCGTTTCGTCCAGATCACCGGCGCCGGCCTGCGCGAAAGCCATGTGCACGACGTGACGATCACGCGCGAAGCGCCCAATTATCCGACCCAGTAATGAAATCGCCCTCTCCCCGGAGGGAGCGGGAGACAAAGAATGACACCTTCAGCCCAAGTCCAGGCAGCGATCGAGCTTCTCGACGCGATCATCGCCGCCGCGCGCGATTCCGGCGCGGCGGCTGACACCCTGGTCGCGCGTTATTTTGCGGAGCGCCGCTACGCGGGCAGCAAGGATCGACGCGCGGTGCGCGAGCTCGTCTACGCCGCGATCCGCCAGCTCGGCGAGCGTCCGGCCAGCGGCCGCGCTGCGATGCTGGCGCTTGCGCAGACCGATCCGGAGATTGCGGCGCTGTTCGACGGGGTCGGCCACGGGCCCGCCCCGATCGGCTCGAATGAGGTGCCCGCCGCGACCGGCATCGCCCCGGAATGGATCATGGCGAAGCTGCGCGAGTCGGGCCTGTCCGATGAGGAACTCGCTGCTTTGATCGAGCGCGCGCCGCTCGATATCCGGGTCAACTGGCTTCAGCCCGCGCCCGCGCCGATCGACGGCGCGGTGCCCATTCCCGGGTTGCCGGACGCCCTGCGCCTTCCGTCCGGGACCAATATCGAAGCGCTGGACGCCTATCAGGACGGGGCGATCGAAGTGCAGGACGCCGGCAGCCAGATCGTTACGCTCGCGGCGCGCGCGGCGCCGGGCATGCGTATCGTCGATCTCTGCGCCGGGGCGGGAGGAAAGACGCTCGCCCTGGCTGCGCTGATGGGCAACGAGGGCGCGCTGCTTGCGACGGATACCGATCGCGCGCGCCTGTCACGGCTGGCGCCGCGGGCGGCACGGGCCGGGGCGACCATCGTCGAGACGCGCCTGCTCAACCCCGGGCGGGAAACGGAGATGCTGGCCGATTGGTCGGGTGCCGCCGATTGCGTTCTGATCGACGCGCCCTGCTCGGGTACGGGGACATGGCGGCGCAATCCGGAGGCGCGCTGGCGGCTGTCGCCGGGCCGGATCGAGCGCCTGGTCGAGACCCAGCGTCGCGTGCTCGACATCGGGGCGGGCCTGGTCAAGCCCGGCGGAACGCTGGTCTATATCGTCTGCTCGCTGCTCGACGAGGAGGGGGCGGGGCAAGTCGCCGGCTTCCTCGCCGATCATCCCGGCTGGCGCGCCGACACCCTGGTTCTTCCGGCGGGCCGACCCCACGGTGCCGGCGTCCGGCTGACACCGGCGCACGATGCCACCGACGGGTTTTTTGTCGCAAGACTGACATACGCATGCTAGCCAAGGCCATTGTGCCGAAGCTGGAGTTGATCATGCGTTATTCGTCCGTCGCCGCTGCTGCAGCGCTGACGCTCCTCGCGATTTCCACATCGCTCCACGGCCAGCGACCCGACGACCAGATCGACCCGCGCTCGATGGCGCTTCTCGCCAAGGGACGCGCGGCGCAGGCGGCGGGCAATCTCGATGCCGCCACCGACACGCTCGAGACGGCGGTCGCGGTCGATCCGCGCAACCGGGCTGCCTTCGTGGCCCTCGGCCAGGTCGCCGATGCACGCGGCCTCCCGGGCAAGGCCATCAGGCTGTACCGCGAGGCGCTGCTCCTCGAGCCGAACGACGTCGCCGCGCTGAAGGGGCAGGGCGAGGCGCTGGTCGCCAAGGGCGCGGTGCAACGGGCGAAGGACAATCTGGCGAAGATTCGCGCGATCTGCGCGAAGACCGGGTGCACCGACGCGACGTCGCTCGCTGCGGTGATCGCCAAGGGGCCGCCGATCGCCACGGCGTCCGTCGAGCCCCCTGCGGCCAAGCCGACCGCGAAGGAATGAACGGACTGTTTCTCTCCCGGTGGGAGGGGAATTTCAGCTCAGCGCCCGTGCCAGCTCCACGAATTCCGCCACGCTGACTGTTTCCGCGCGGCGCGTCGGCTCGATTCCCACCCGATCGAGTGCCTCCAGCGCGCCCGGCACGGATTTCAGGCTCTGGCGCAGCATCTTGCGCCGCTGGCCGAACGCGGCTGCGGTCAATCGCTCCAGTACCGCGAAGGTCACTCCGGCCGGCGCCTCGTCCGGCGTTATATGGACCACCGCCGACATCACCTTGGGGGCGGGCGTGAAGGCCGAGCGATGGACCGGCATCGCCAGTTTCGCCGTGCTGCGCCACTGGGCGAGCACAGCAAGGCGGCCATAGGCATCATCATCGGTCTTTGCGACGATGCGGTCTGCCACTTCCTTCTGGAACATCAGCGTCAGGCTGCGCCACCAGGGTGACCACTCGGCCGACAGCCATCGCACCAGCAAGGCGGTGCCGATATTATAGGGCAGGTTGGAGGCGATATGCGGCTTGCCCTCGAACAGCGGCGCGGCGTCGATCTCCAGCGCATCACCCTCGATCACGCGTAACCGGCCTGGATAGAAGTCGCCCAGTTCAGCCAATGCCGGGATGCAGCGCCGGTCGCGCTCGATCGCCGTCACGTGCGCGCCGGCCGCAAGCAAGGCCCGCGTCAGGCCACCCGGGCCAGGCCCGATCTCAAGTACTTCGGCATCCGTCAGGTCGCCCGGAATTCGCGCGATTCGAGCGAGCAGCTGGGCGTCGAGCAGGAAATTCTGCCCGAGCGCCTTGCTTGCAGCGAGTCCATGACGCGCGATCACCTCGCGCAGGGGCGGGAGGTTCACGCGGCGGGCGCGGCGCGCCGGTCGGCCGCGCTCGCGGCAAGCCGGATCGCCGCGATCGTCGCACCGGGCTCGGCCCGATCCTGGCCTGCGATGCCGAATGCCGTGCCGTGATCGGGCGAGGTGCGCACGATCGGCAGGCCGAGCGTGATATTCACCCCTTCATCGAAATGAAGCGTCTTGAGCGGCACCAGCGCTTGATCATGGTAGCAGCAGAGCGCCGCGTCATAAGTGGCACGAGCGCGCCCATGGAACATCGTGTCGGCGGCGAAAGGTCCGCTCGCGTCGATGCCCTCGCTGCGCAGAAGTTCTACCGCGGGGATGATAAAATCGATCTCCTCCCGCCCGATCGCACCGCCTTCGCCGGCATGCGGATTGAATCCGGCAAAGGCCAGCCGCGGGACAAGAATGCCGAAATTGCGGATCAGCCCGCGCGCCGTTGCCCGCGCCTTCGCGACGATCAACTCGACCGACAACAGGCTTGAGACCGCGGCCAGGGGGACATGCGTGGTGATCGGCACGACGCGCAGCGTTGGGCCGGCGAGCATCATCACGGCATTCTCGCCGGCGATGCCGCAGCGCTCGGCCACAAATTCGGTCTGGCCGGGGTGCGTGAAACCGATCTGGTAGAGTTGGGCTTTGGATACCGGTCCGGTCACCAGCGCCCGGGCGGTGCCCGAACGGGCGAGCCCGGCGGCGATTTCAAGCGCATGCAGCGCGCAGCGGGCACCGTCCACGTCAGGCGATCCGGGCGTGATTTCGCCGCCATCCTCCACGTTGAGCACCGGGAGGGCAGTGGCGAAGCAGGCATTGGCTTCGGCCGGATCGGTAATCCGCGCCACCGGCCCAGCCCAGACCGCGTCGATCGCGCGTGCGTCGCCGACCGCAAAGAAGGGCGCAAGCTTCTCCCGCTCGCGCATGGCCCAAGCCTTCGCGATTACTTCTGGGCCGACCCCGGCGGGATCGCCCATGGAGACCGCAAGCGGGGCGATCATCTCGGGGCGTCCTTCGTCAGCGATATTCGATCACCGCATCGCGGCGCAGATCGCGTAGCACGCCCTGGGCGCGCAGATTCACGCGCTGCTGCTCAATGCGGGTCTGGACCTGTTCCGCCTGCGGCAAGCCGCCGGCGGGAGGATCGTCGCGGCCGCACAGCACGAGCGAGCGAACACCTTCGGTCGGCGATCCGAACCACGGCGTCGCTTCGCCGACCTGCATCTTCAGCACCATATCCTGGAGCTTCGGGGGCAGGACACGCACCTGCACCGACGCATTGTCCACGACCTCGGCATTCAGATCGGCGGCAACCTTCGCCACCGCACCGCACCCGCGCATCGCGCGCGTCGCGGTCTCGAGCTCTGCCACCTTGGAGGTCGCTGCCGCCTGGGTCATTCCGGGCGGGAAGCGGACGGTCAGCTGCTTGAGCGTCAACGTCGCGTCGCGCGGATCGGCCATCAGCACCTGGCGCTTGTCGACCAGATAGAGGATCGAGAAGCCGCCCGGAACCTCGATCGGGCCAGCGATCTCGCCGACTTCCATTTTCTTGGCGGCCTCGGCAAGGCTGTCCGGCAGGTAGCTGAGCTGCGCCGTGCCGACCCAGTCGAGATCGCCGCCGGTGGAGCGTGTCGTCGCCTCGGAGAATTGCGCGTAATATTCGAAGGGCTTGGTTCCCTTCTGGATGTCCTGGATCATCTGGCGCATATTGTCGAAGACCTGCTGCGCACGGTCTGGCCCCGCTGACAGATAGATTTCTTTCAGATGATATTCGTTGGTGCCCTGCGCCGCCTTGAGCCGGTCGATGATGCCCTTCACCTCCTCGTCGCTCACATTGACGAACGGCTCCACCTTGCGGCGGAGATAGCGGTTCCAGGCAAGGTCCGCTTCGATCTGCCGGCGCAGCGAACGCTCGGACGACCCGACGCTGCGCAGATAGGCGCGCATTTCCGCCTCGGTCTTGTTGAACTGCTGCGATACCCGCGAGAAGCTCTGGTTGATTTCGTCCGAGGCGACGGTCACCTCGGCTGTCTTAGCCTGCTGGATCTGCAGCGTCTCGTCGATCAGGCTGCGCAGCACCTGGAGCCGAAGCCGGTCATGCTCTTCCGGGTTCAGCTTGAGCTGGTTGGCCGCGATGATCAGGTTGACCCGCTGATCGACGTCGGTGCCGGTGATCACCGTTTCGTTGACGATCGCGGTCGGCTTGCGAACGTTCGGATCAAGCTTGCCGAAAATCTGCAGATTCTTCGGAATGTCCAGCCCAACCGTCGGAACGCTGTCGTCGCCGACCGTCTGCGCAGGCACGCCGCTCGTCGCAAGGACGATCGCCAGCAGTCCGGAACTTGCCAGAACGATTCGGCGCCCGATGCCGCGTTCGTTTTTCTTCGAAATCATCACGTTCTTTAAAATCCCATCCCGCGCCACTGGCGACTTGGCATATCTTCTACTTAAGCTGAACAAGCGCTTAGCGTCCCAGATTCTTGAAGGCCAGCGACAAGAGGAAGCTGTTGCCGCTGCGCGCGTCACCCGTATCCTGGTAGGTGCGCCGCCACGTCAGCCCCAGCTTCAGGCAATCGTCCTCATAGGACAGACCGATGCGATGCCGCACCGGGGAAAAGCCGTCGGCCACCGACAGCGGATCCTCGTTGCGATCGGTCAGATCGATTACCGTCGATCCCCATAGCGACCAGAAGCGGGCGAACTGCACGCGGCCCGCCACGCGGGCTTCCTCGCGATCCTGCAGATCCTCCAGCGTCGGGTCGATGTTGCGGTTGAGGCGCAGATAGCCCAGCAGCACATAGGTGCTGCGCGAGCCGATCGTCGCATCGACCTCGTTGCGCCGTATCGCCAGGTTGTCCTTGTCGAGCCGATAGCGGTGCGTGATCGACACGAAATCCCTGAACCGGACCTCGGTGCGGCCGACGATATCGGAGGTGCGGTCGCTCAGGCCGGTGCCGCTGGGAAACAGGGCAGGGCGGCTGTTGAGCCGATAGCTCTGCCCGACTGTCGCGTTGAGGGTGAATCCGGGCAGGTCGACCGCCCAGTCCACGCCATAGGTGAACCGGGTGGAATCCTCGAAGCGATCGTATCCGGCGAAGCGGTTGAGGGCGAACAGGTTCGAATCCTCGAGATCCACCGACCGCGCGTCCTCGTTCGGCACGCCCAGATTCTCCGTCGGCGGCGACGCGACGATCTGGAAGCGCGGGGTCAGTCGCTGCGTGCCGTTCAGGAAGGAACCGATGAAGGGCCATTTGACGTCGATTGCCAGGGCGCCGATCGCCCGCGCATGGATTCCCTCGTCGCCGCGATAGCTCGCGATCGTGGTCGCGACGGTATCATTGGCGTTGTACACGTCGCCACGCGCATAGGCCGTGAAGGTGACTTCCTGACCGAACGGCGTGAGCTTGCGCAGGTCCCAGCGCGCACTGGCAAAGGCACGCTGCGTGTCCTGGCCACCGGTGCGGGTAATCGCCAGGGTGTTGACCTCGAACTCGAACTTGCCGCCGATCAGGCCATCATCCATGCGCCGGCGATAATCGATTTCCGGCAATGCGATCGGTTGCAGGCCCTGGCGATCATTGACCCGCAGCGTCTGGACCGCCCAGCCGTTGATCGAAAAATAGCTGTCCGCGTCGATATGCTCGAGATTGACGTTCGTGCGCAGCCGGTCGTCGTTGGAAATGTCATAGCGACGGAGGAAGGTGCGGTCCGTGGTGAGGCGCAGTGAACCGCTCAGCGTCCAGTCCGAGCCCAGCTGGTACCGCCCGGCAGCGTCGATATAGCCGCGGAATGCCTGCTCGGTGCTCGTCGGGGTCGACGTCAGCAAATCGTCGCTGCGCCGGCTGACCGTCGCATACCCCCCGACCCGGAACGCCCCCTTGCTGTCGAGCGAGGCATAGTCCGCCTGCAGCATCGGCAGGACGCTGCTGAAAATATGCGGCGTGACGGTCAGCGCGCGGTTGGGGGCGAGCGAGAAGAAATAGGGCTGGGCGAATTCGAAGCCATTCACCCCATTGTACCGGAAGCTGGGGCTCAGCAGGCCGCTGTCGCTCTCGCCACCTGCCGGATGCGAGAAGGCGGGGAGTGGAACGGTCGGCAGGCCGAACAGGTTGATGCGCGCGCCGGTATAGTAGATTCGGTTCCTGTCGGGGCGATACACCACCTTCACGGCGGTGATCTTCCACGAGGGCTCTTTTGGACATCCCTTGGAATTGGTGACGCCGCACGGGGTATAGGCGGCGTCATCGAGCGTTACGGTTTCGTCCAGGGCCCGCGTTCCGCGCCGTGCCGCCAGGCGTCCACCGCGCTCGAGCACGACCAGCATGTTGTCGACCACGCCGTCCTTCAGCGAATCGGTCAGCTCGATCGAATCGCCATAGGCGGTGTCCCCGCCCGGATTGACCACCACGATGCTGCCCGTCGCGACGACCTTGCCGGTCTTGCGATTCCACACGACCTTGTCGGCGCGCAGCCGATCGCCGGCGCGCGACATATGGACGTCGCCGCTCGCGACCACGGTGTCGTCATCGATGTCATACTCCAGCGATCCGGCGCTGAACTGCACCTGCTCGTCGCTCGCAGCCGTGGTTTCGACCGGGGGCGGCAGCGGGGTGGCAGGGACCTGGAGATCCTGCGCATGCGCCGCGGTGCCCAGACACAGCAGGATGGGGAGGGCGCAGGATGAAAGGAAATCGGAACGCTTCACGTTGGAAAAAACACTCCCAAGCACGCCGGATGCGGTCGCGATGAAGCCGCCCTATCGCACCGGGCGGGCCGCGCTGCAATCGCGCGCGTGCTTTGCCAGCGCGGTACGGCTGGCCTAGAGGTCTCCGACTCAAGCGAGACAAGACGAACCGAGGATATCCATGAAGATCAGTTTTTCCACTGCCGCCCCCGCCACCACGCTGGCGCTTCCCGTGGAGAAGGATGGTCTCGACCGGGTCGCGACCGTCGAAATCGAATCGGACGCGCTGCGTGTCGTGATCGCCGCCGCCCGGGCAAGCCGGTTCGAGGGAGAAGCGGGCGCGATTGCTGAAGCGTTCGTCCCGGAGGGGGACGGCGTCCGCCGTGTCCTGCTGGTCGGCGCCGGCAGCGGCAGCGAGCCTGATTACGAACGGGCCGGCGGCGCGCTGACCGCGCGGCTGCTCACCTCGGGGGTCGAATCGGTCGCGGTCGATTTCGGCTCGGCTGGCGCCACGCCGAAGGCGGTTGCGCGCTTCGCCGCCGCCGCCGCGCAACGCAGCTGGCGCCACGACGTCTATCGCACCAAATTGCCCGAGAAATCGAAGCCCACCCTGACCTCGGTCATCCTGCTCAACGCGCCGGACGGCAGCGAAGCTGCCTGGGCGCCGCAAAAGGCGCTGACCGAGGGGCTGGAGCTCACCCGCACGCTGGTCGCCGAGCCGCCCAACGTGATCTACCCCGAAACCTTCGTTGCCAGGGTTCTCGCCGAAATCGACGGTCTCGGCCTCGAAGTCACCGTGCTCGGCGAGACCGAGATGCGCGAACTCGGCATGGGCGCCCTCCTCGGCGTCAGCCAGGGCTCGGCACGCGATGCCCGGCTGCTCGCGCTCAAATGGAGCGGCGCGGGGGCGGGCCATCCCTCGCTGGCGCTGGTCGGCAAGGGCGTGACGTTCGATACCGGCGGCATCTCGCTGAAGCCCGGCGCCGGCATGGAGGACATGAAGTGGGATATGGGCGGTGCCGGCGCCGTCGTCGGCACGATGAAGGCGCTGGCCGCGCGCAAGGCGAAGGCCAATGTCATTGGCGTGTGCGGGCTGGTCGAGAACATGCCGGACGGCAATGCCATTCGCCCCGGTGACGTGCTGACCTCGATGTCGGGTCAGACGATCGAGGTGCTGAACACCGACGCGGAGGGCCGGCTGGTGCTGTGCGACGCGCTCACCTGGGTGCAGCGGATGCATCACCCGAGGACGATCATCGACCTCGCGACTCTCACCGGCGCCATGATCATCAGCCTCGGCAACGAGCATGGTGGTTGCTTCGCCAATGACGATTCGCTCGCGGAGCAGCTGCTCGCGGCAGGCAAGGCCTCGGGCGACCTGCTGTGGCGCTTCCCGCTGTCGGACGCCTATAACAAGCTGATCGACTCCCCGATCGCCGACATGAAGAATGTCGGCCCGCGCGGAGCCGGTTCGATCACCGCGGCGCAGTTCCTGCAGCGCTATATCGACCCCGGCGTGCGCTGGGCGCACCTCGACATTGCCGGCATGGTATGGGCGGACAAGCCCGGGACGACGTGGGACAAGGGCGCGACCGGGTACGGCGTGCGCCTGCTCGACCGGTTCGTGGCGGACAATTTCGAGGGCTGAGCGGCACGATCGCTGGAGAGTTTTTGCGCAAGGTGGCCGCGAAGCTCTCCACCGTTCCACAGGCCAGGACGAGCTTATACCGAATGCAGGTCGACTTTTATCATCTGACGGCACAACCGCTCGACCGCGTCCTGCCGCGGATCGCCGAGCGCGTGGTCGAGACGGGCGGGCGCCTGTTGATCGTCGCGGAGAGCGAGGGGCAACGGGCCGATCTCGACAAATTGCTGTGGACCTACGCACCCGAGAGCTTTCTCGCCCATGCCAGGGCTGGCGGCGACCATGACGAAGCCCAGCCCATCCTGATCGACGAATCGGTCCGCGCAACCAACGGAGCCCGCCATATCGCGATCGCTGACGGCATGTGGCGGGAGGATGCCCTTTCGTTCGACCGGGCCTTTCACTTCTTCGACGAAGAGCGAATCGTCGAGGCACGGGCCGCCTGGAAGGCGCTGGCCGATCGCGACGGCGTGGAACGCCGCTACTGGAAACAGGGCGAAGCCGGACGCTGGGAGCAGGCTGCCTGAAGACCCGCCGGACTTGCATCTCGGCCCGCGCCCGCCTAGGGGACCCGCGACTTTTCAGCCCTTTCAAATACAGGAGCCCGTGACCGTCATGGCCGCGAACCGTACCTTTTCGATCATCAAGCCCGATGCCACGCGCCGCAACCTGACGGGCGCCGTCACCAAGATGCTGGAGGAAGCTGGCCTGCGCGTCGTCGCCTCCAAGCGCATCCAGATGACCAAGGAGCAGGCAGAAGGCTTTTACGGCGTTCATCGCGAGCGCCCCTTCTTCAACGACCTCGTCGCCTTCATGATCTCCGGCCCGGTCGTCGTGCAGGTGCTCGAGGGCGAGAACGCCGTGCAGCGCAACCGTGACATCATGGGCGCGACCAACCCCGCCAATGCGGATGCCGGCACGATCCGCAAGGAACTGGCCGAATCGATCGAGGCGAACTCGGTCCATGGTTCGGATTCGGACGAGAATGCAGCGATCGAGATCGCCTATTTCTTCAAGCCGGAAGAGATTGTCGGCTGAAATGAGCTGGCGGGTCCGCGGCGCGACGGCGGCTGACGCCGAAGCTCTGGCGCTCGTAGCCTCCGCGACGTTTCTGGAAACGTTCGCGGGGCTCTTCGAGGGCCGGGACATTGTCGCGCATTGCGCCGCCAACAATACGCCCGACACCTTCACGCTGTGGGCGAACGACCCTTCCGCATCGGTTCTGATCGCGGAAGTGGAATCGGGCCGCGCACCGATCGGCTATGCCGTGCTCGCCGAGCAGGATCTGCCGATCGCCGCTGGCCCGGCCGATATCGAGTTGAAGCGCATCTATGCGCTTTCGCTGATGCACGGCACCGGCGTCGGCGCGGCGCTCATGGCAACCGCGATCGAGGATGCCGGGCGGATGGGGCGTCGCCGGGTCCTGCTCGGCGTCTACGCCCGTAATCCCCGCGCGCACGCCTTCTACAAGCGGCAGGGATTCGAGGTGATCGGCCAGCGCAAGTTCCTGGTCGGCAGCACCCTGCAGGACGATCTGGTTTTCGCGCGCGAGATCTAGCTCAGTTGGACGGCTTGGGCTTTTCCCTGGCCCAAAGGGCTTCGAGCCGCGCCGGATTGGATGTGCGTTCGCGCAGCATCACGCCTTTCAGCCGCAGGGCGCGACCGCGCAACAGCCGCCCCTCGGTCTGCCACACGATATCGTAGATCGCGCTGTCGCTGCGCTGCTGGTCCGCGTCCCAATAGCTGCTCGTGATCAAGACCGGCATGCGGCCTTGTCGGTTGTCGGGCCCCTTGTCCGTTGCCTGCAGGATCGCATCGGCGAACCACGCGGCTTCGATGCGGGGGTCGAGCACGCTCGTCTGCGAGGCGACGCCGAGCGCAGCGGGAAAGCGCACATCGATGCTCTGGATCTGGTGCGCCTCGTCCTTGAGCGCCAGCCGGGACCCGCCATGCTCCGGGGAGGCGGTGAGGAGGACCAGCGTGCGCGCCCTGGTCTCGCTCGCACGCTCGACCTGCTTCTCCTGCTCGTCGGCGCGACGGTCCGACCAGGTCATCCACAGGCTGAGGGCGGCGATCAGCAGGCCCGCGATGCCGACCACCTCGGCAAGGGTGACCCAGCGCCGGCGTGTCGCCGCGGCCTCGGCCCGTTCCACTGCCTGTCGTGCGGCGCTCTCCAGCGGGTTTTCGGGAAGGCCGGAAGCCGCCGGCTCGGGCACTGCAGACGGCAACGGTGTCGGGTCGGGCGAGGGAAGGGGCGTCTCGTCGGTCATCGTCCACCTGCTTCGAGCAATTTCCGCGGCGCGACAAGCTCCCAGCTGCTCGCGATCCGGTCGCCGACATGGTCCCAATCGGTATCGTCCCTATCGAGCCTCATCCCGATCCAGCCCGACGGTCCGGTATAGGGTGGGACGAAATAGAGCGCAGGATCCATCTCGACCAGCATCGCCTGTTCCTCTCGACCGCTCGTCTTCACCTGCACGGCGGTTCTGCCGTCACTATGATGGTTGTGCGTGAAATAGGCGAAGACCTTGCCCTTCTCGATGAAGAAGGTGGGCGCCCCATGCGAGATTTTTTCGGCGGCCCGGGGGAGCGCCAGGCACAGCGCGCGGACTTTCGCGAGAACGGGTTCCGGATCTGGACTCATCGCCTCACAAAGTCTGCCAGAACCCGGGGATAAAGGCGATGTTCCTCATCGAGGACGCGGGCGGCCAGCGTATCGGCCGTATCGCCGGGCAGGATCGGCACCTCGGCCCGGCCAAGCACCGCACCGCCATCCAGTTCCTCAGTGACGACATGGACGGAGCAGCCCGCGATCCGATCCCCGGCGTCGATCGCGCGACGATGGGTGTCGAGCCCCTTGTATTTGGGGAGCAGCGACGGGTGGATATTGATGATCTTTCCGCGCCAGCGCGCGACGAAGTCGTCCGACAAGAGGCGCATATAGCCGGCCAGCGCGATGAATTCGGCGCCGGCGGCGCGCAGCGCGTGATCGATCGACGCCTCATATTCCGCTTTGGGCAAAGCTTTCGGCGACAGGGTGAAGACCGTCAGACCTTCGGCACGTGCCCAGGCGATGCCCGCGGCATCCGGTTTGTCCGAGGCGACGATTGCGATCTCATACCCGCAATCGGCTTGGCGCGCGGCCTCGACGAGCGACATCATGTTCGAACCGCGTCCCGAGATCAGAACGCCGACCCGTGCCTTAGCCATGGTGCGTGGCAGACCATGCGCTCCGGGCGCTCCACGCCTCGTCGCTGCCGAACACCGTGCAGCCGCGCGGCCCGACCTCGATCGATCCGATCGCGAAGACTGTTTCGCCCGCTGCCTCCAGCGCCTGCTGGACGCCGCCGGCCGCGTCGGCAGCGACGATGGCGACCATCCCGATTCCGCAATTGAAGGTGCGCGCCATCTCCTCGGGTTCGATTGCGCCCTGGCCCTGCAGGAAGGCCATCAGTCGCGGCTGGGTCCAGGCATTGGCGTCGATTCGCGCATGCACCCCTTCCGGCAGCACGCGCGGGACATTTTCGAGCAAGCCGCCGCCGGTGATATGCGCGAGGCCCTTGATGCGCTTTTCGGCGAGCAGCGGCAGCAATGCCTTCACATAGATCCGCGTCGGCGCCATCAGCGCATCGATCAGCAGCACGTCCTGGTCGAACAGGGCAGGGCGATCCAGTTTCCAGCCCCGGTCGGCTGCGAGTCGGCGCACGAGCGAGAAGCCGTTCGAGTGCACGCCGGACGAAGCGAGGCCCAGAATGACGTCGCCCGGTGCGATGGTCGCGCCGGTCAGCACCCGGTCGCGCTCCACCGCGCCAACGCAGAAGCCGGCGAGGTCATAGTCACCGGCGGCATACATGCCCGGCATCTCCGCGGTCTCGCCACCGATCAGCGCGCACCCGGCCTGCTTGCAGCCATCCGCGATCGACGCGACCACGCGCTCCGCCACGGCAGGATCGAGTTTGCCGCTCGCGTAATAATCGAGGAAGAACAGGGGCTCCGCGCCCTGGACGATCAAGTCGTTGGCGCACATCGCGACCAGGTCGATCCCGACCCCGTCATGCCGGTCATGCTCGATCGCGAGTTTCAGCTTGGTGCCGACCCCGTCATTCGCCGCGACGAGCAGCGGATCCTTGAAGCCGGCGGCCTTCAGGTCGAAGAAGCCGCCGAATCCGCCAAGGTCGGCGTCGGCCCCGGGCCGTCTGGTGGACTTTGCCAGCGGCGCGATGGCGCGCACCAGGGCATTTCCTGCCGCGATCGAGACGCCCGCCTGGGCATAGGTGTAGGGCGCAGTGTCCCTTTCGGTATCGGTCATCCGCGCGCCCTACCGATATCGCGCTTGGATTTCCACGCCTCCTTCGCCAAAAGGGCGCCGTAATGATGTCCCCCCGCCTGCTTCGCCTCCTGCCGATCGCGCTCATGGTCGCCGTCACCGGTGGAATCGTCGCCGCGCAGGACGATGGCATCACCGATCAGGGCATCTCCGCGGCTGACGGTTCCGGAAGCTATGAAGTCGGCGGCATCCAGGTGGACGTCACGGCCAAGACCGCTGAGGCGGCCCGTACCGGCGGCTGGCGGATCGCGCAGCGCAAGGGCTGGCAGTTGCTATCCCAGCGCCTTGGCGGCGACGGCGGTACGCTATCGGACAGCGCGCTCGATTCGATCGTGTCGGGGATCGTCGTCGAGAATGAGCAGATCGGCCCCAACCGCTATATCGCCCGGCTCGGCGTGTTGTTCAGCCGGGCGCGTGCAGGCGCCATCCTTGGTGTGTCGATTGGATCGGCCCGGTCGGTTCCCATGCTCACCATTCCGATCCAGTGGTCGGGAGGCGCCGGGCAGGCGTTCGAACAGCAGACCGACTGGCAACAGGCCTGGGGCCGGTATCGCACCGGCAACAGCGCGATCGACTATGTCCGGCCTGCCGGTTCGGGCCCGGATTCGATGCTGCTCAACGCGGGGCAGGTCGGCCGTCCCGGACGGGCGTGGTGGCGGACCATATTGGATCAATATGGCGCCTCCGATATCCTGGTGCCGGTCGTCCGGTTGTCGCGTCAATGGCCCGGCGGGCCGATCATCGGTGAATTCGAGGCGCGACACGGCCCCGACAACCATATCATCGCCCGCTTCACCCTTCGCGTCCGCAGCAGCGACGCGCTCCCGGTGCTGCTCGATGCCGGCGTGAAGCGGATCGACGACGCCTATCAGGCGGCGCTGCGGAACGGCGCGCTGCGAACCGATCCCGGCCTGTCCCATCGCCCGCCTTCCGCGACCGAAAAGCCGGTCGAAGCCGCGGCCGAGGATACGAAGCTGGAATCGGCGGTAGCGGATATCGCCGGCGGTACGGCGATCAACATTCAGGTCGATACGCCTGGGGTCGCCTCGGTTTCCGCGACCGAAGCCGCGCTGCGCGGCATCCCCGGCGTGCGCTCGGCCATCACCACCAGCCTCGCGCTGGGCGGCGTTTCGGTGGTGCGGCTCAGTTTCGACGGAGATCCCGCTGCGCTGCGCCCGTTGCTCGAGGCGCGGGGCTGGACCGTGCAGGGGACCGGCACGACGCTGCGGATCCGCCGCGCCGGCGCCCCGTCGCAAGGCGGCCCGCAGCCGCCCGCGGACAACGCGACCGGCGGATGAGTCAACTCGCGCTGCCGTTCGACTGGCCGGCGGATCCGCGCGACGATGAGTTTCTCGTCAGCGATTCGAACGCTCGCGCAGTCCAGCAACTGGAACATTGGAGTACCTGGCCGGTCATGGCGGTGGTGCTCACCGGCCCGCGCAAGTCCGGACGCAGCCTCCTTGCCCGCATCTTCGCGGCCAAGAGCGGCGGCGAGATCATCGATGATGCCGAGCGCCAGAGCGAAAGCGCCATCTTCCATGCGTGGAACCGCGCGCAGGAGACACGCCATCCGCTCGTCGTCGTCGCCGACGCCGCGCCGCCGGAATGGAGCATCAAGCTTCCCGATCTCCGTTCTCGCCTTACCGCGAGCCCGATCGCGCGAATCGGCCCGCCCGACGAAGCGCTGATGCAGGCACTGTTCGAGCGTCAGTTCCTGCGCCGGGGCCTCGATGCGCGGCCCGAGTTGATCCAGTGGCTGCTGCTTCGGGTCGAACGCAGCCATATCGCCCTTCTGCGCACGGTCGACGTGCTCGATCAGGCGGTGCTCGAACGCCACAAACGCTTGTCGATTCCGCTCGCGCGGGCCACATTGCAGGAAGCGGGGCTGATCGCCGGCCGCGCACCCGAATTACCGATCGAGAATCTATGACTCGACCTGCTCACATCATGCGCCTGGACGACGATGACGATCCCTTCGTCACCGGCGAGGGCAGCGATCGCTATTTCAACCGCGAGCTCTCATGGCTCGCCTTCAATCGCCGCGTGCTGGAAGAGGCATGCAATCCGGCCCATCCGCTGCTCGAGCGGGTGCGCTTCCTGTCGATCTCGGGCTCCAATCTCGACGAGTTCTTCATGGTCCGCGTCGCGGGGCTGAAGGGGCAGCAGCTTCAGGACGTCGATCGCCTGTCGGTCGACGGCATGTCCTCCCGCCAGCAGCTCGCCGCGATCGTCGCCGAGGCGGATGTGCTGGTGGAAAGCCAGCGCGCTGTATGGCGCGACCTGCGCCACGAACTCGCCGAAACGGGGATCGTGGTGCTGGGCTCGAAGACGATCGATGCCGCGGTCACGCCGGAGGAGTTGGTCTGGCTCGAGACGCATTTCCGCGAGCAGATCTTTCCGATCCTGACGCCCCAGGCGCTCGACCCGGCTCATCCGTTCCCGTTCATGCCCAACAAGGGCCTGGCGGTGATGTTCGATCTCGTGCGCCTGTCGGATTCCGCGCCGATCCGGGAACTGGTGATGCTCCCCGCGCCGATGGCACGCTTCATCCGCCTGCCGGGCGAGACGGCGCGCTATGTCGCGGTCGAGTCGCTGGTCAAGCGCTTCTCCGACCTGGTTTTTCCCGGCTATCGCATCGAAGGGGGCGCCGAGTTCCGCGTCCTGCGTGACAGCGATATCGAGATCGAGGAAGAGGCGGAGGATCTCGTCCGCTACTTCGCCAACGCGATCAAGCGCCGCCGCCGCGGCCGCGTGATCCGGCTCGAGCTGGAGAGCGGCATGCCGGAGGGACTGTCCAAGGCGCTGCGTGACGAGCTTGGCGGCCCGGATGCGTTCGTTACCGAGAGTGGTGCCTTTCTTGGGGTGGGCGATCTGGAGGCGATCGTCGACGAAGACCGCCCCGATCTGAAATTCCCGCCTTACAGCCCGCGTTTCCCCGAGCGGATCCGAGAGTTCAACGGCGATTGCTTCGCGGCGATCCGCGCCAAGGACATCGTCGTCCACCACCCTTATGAGAGCTTCGACGTCGTGCTCGCCTTCTTGCGGCAGGCCGCGGCCGACCCCGACGTGGTGGCGATCAAGCAGACATTGTATCGCGCAGGCAAGCAACCCGCCGTCATCAATGCGCTGATCGCGGCGGCGGAGGCCGGCAAGTCGGTCACGGCCGTAGTCGAGTTGAAGGCGCGCTTCGACGAGGAGCAGAACCTGCTCTGGGCCTCGGCCCTGGAGCGGGCCGGCGTGCAGGTCGTCTATGGTTTCATGGAGTGGAAGACGCACGCCAAGGTGTCGATGGTGGTGCGGCGCGAGGCTGGCCAGTTCCGTACCTACTGCCACTTCGGCACCGGCAATTATCATCCCGTGACGGCCAAGATTTACACGGATCTCAGCTTCTTTACGGCGGATCCTCGCATCGGGCGGGATGCTGCACAGATGTTCAACTACGTCACCGGCTATGTCGAGCCGCATGACATGGCGCTGGTCAGCCTCTCGCCGCGCGATTTGCGTCCGCGCCTGATGGGCCTGATCGACGCCGAAATCGCGTTCGCCAGGGCAGGGAAGCCCGGCGCGATCTGGGCGAAGATGAACTCGGTCGTCGATCCCGCGGTGATCGAGAAGCTGTACGAGGCCAGTGCCGCAGGGGTGCGGATCGACCTGATCATTCGCGGCATCTGCTGCCTGAAACCGGGCGTGCCGGGGTTGTCCGAGAATATTCGCGTGAAATCGGTGATCGGCCGTTTCCTCGAACACAGCCGCATCTGGGCGTTCGGCAACGGCAAGGCGCTGCCCAATGACGGCGCGAAGGTGTTCATCTCCTCGGCGGACTGGATGCCGCGCAATTTCGATCGCCGCGTCGAATATATGCTCCCGATCGAGAATCCGACGGTGCACGACCAGATCCTCGACCAGGTCATGGTCGCCAACCTGATCGACAATGAGCAAAGCTGGGAACTCCGCGCCGATGGAAGCTATGTCCGCACCCAGCCCGGCGATCGCCCCTTCAACCTGCATCGCTATTTCATGACCAATCCCTCGCTGTCCGGCCGTGGTGCCGCCCTTGCCGCGCGCGACTCGGTTCCGAAACTCTCGCTGAGCCGCAGGCGTTAAGCCCTCGTGGCAACGCTCCTTCTCCGCAAGCCGAGGTCCGATCTGGCGATCGAGCCACGCACCGGCATCATCGACATCGGTTCGAACTCGATCCGTCTCGTCGTCTATCAGGGCCCGGAACGGCTGCCCGCCATTCTTTTCAACGAGAAGGTAATGGCAGGCCTGGGGCGCGGCCTGGCCGAGACCGGCGCGATCGCGGAAACGGCGCTGGCGGTTGCAACCGAAGCGCTTGCCCGTTTCGCGGCAGTCGCGCGCGAGATGGAGGTGACCCGGCTGCGCACCGTCGCCACCGCCGCCGTCCGCGAGGCTTCCAATGGCGCCATCCTGCTGGAAGCAGTCCGCGCCCTCGGCCTCGAGGTCGAACTGCTCTCCGGCGAACAGGAAGCGATTGCCGCCGGCCACGGGGTCCTGTCCGCCATTCCCGATGCGGACGGGATCGTCGGTGACCTTGGGGGGGGCAGCCTCGAACTGGTGCGGGTGTCCGCCGGCAAGGTGCTCGACCGGGTGTCCTTCCCGCTTGGGGTGCTCCGGATCGGCGCGATCCGGAACAAGGGGCCAGGGGCGCTCGAGCGCCAGGTCTACAAGGCCCTGAAAAATGCCGGCTGGCTCGGGCGGGGATCCGGCCTGCCGCTGTATCTCGTCGGCGGCTCCTGGCGCGCCCTGGCGCGGCTCGACATGCATCTCAACAGCTATCCGCTGCCAGTGATCCACCAATATTCCATGGGCCTGCCCGCGATCGCGCGGATGGGCCGTACGATCAGCCACGTCCCGAAAAGCTGGCTGCGCGCGATTCCGGGCCTGTCCTCGGGCCGCGCGACCACGCTCGGCGACGCCGCGGCGCTGCTGGCCGCGCTCCTCAAGCATCTCGAGACCGACACCACGATCGTTTCCGCCTTCGGGCTGCGGGAAGGCCTGCTCTACGGTCAGCTCGACGCGGAACGCCGCAGCGAGGATCCGCTGATCGTCGCTGCGCGGGATGAAGGGCAACGCCATGGTCGCTTCCCGGAGCATGGCGATCTGCTGGATCACTGGATTTCGCCGCTCTTCGTCAGCGATACGCCCGAGCTGGCGCGCCTCCGACTCGCCGCCTGTCTGCTCGCTGATGTGGGCTGGCGGGCGAATCCGGAATTCCGGGCCGAGCGCGGCGTGGAGATCGCGCTGCACGGCAATTGGGTGGCGATCGACGCACGGGGCAGGGCGCTTCTCGCCCAGACGCTGTTCACCAGCCTCGGCGGGGGCACGCAAGTCCCCGCGCCGATCGAATCGCTCGCCCCCGCGGAGGATCTGAAGCGCGCGATCGTCTGGGGCCTGGCGATGCGGCTTGGTCAGCGGCTGAGCGGAGGCCTAGCCGGCCCGCTCCGCCGGTCCCGGCTGACCGACGATGGCGAGATCGTCACACTGCATGTCTCGTCCGACGATCTCGCCCTGTACGGCGAGGCGGTGGAACGACGCCATAACGCGCTTGCGACTGCCCTTGGACGGAAGCCGATCGTCATCGCCTGACGCGCTCGATCACTCGGCCGAGTGTTCGGTCCGGGTCATCTTCAGCTTCCCCTTCACCACCGCAAAGGCCAGCCGCCCCTCGACCAGGTCGAGCGCATCGCGCCCGAACTGATCGAAGCGCCAGCTTTCGAGGATCGACAGGCCTTCGCGTTGCCCGGCGGCCAAGGCCTCCAGTTCCTCGCTGCGCGCGAGCAGGCGTGCCGCCACATCGATTTCCTTCGAGCGGATCTTGAGCAGCAGCTTGAGCAGGTCGGCAACCAGCGCGCCGTCCTTGCCCAGTCCGGGCTTGCGGTCGTCGCGCGCGGGCATCTCCTCCGGCGTCATCGGTACCGCCGACTCGAGCGCCGCCATCAGGCGTGCGCCGATGTCGTTCCCCGCCCAGGTCGCGGAAAGCCCACGCACCTTGGCGAGGTCGGCCTGCTTGCGCGGTGCGTGCCCCGCCAGGTCGGCCAGCGTCTCGTCCTTGACGATGCGGCCGCGCGGCAGATCCTTGTTGCGTGCCTCGAGTTCGCGCCAGCGTGCCAGCGCCTTCAGGCGGCCAAGGACCTCCGGCTTGCGGCCGGCGATTCGCACCCGCTTCCACGCCTCTTCCGGATCATTGGCATAATTGGCCGGATCGCCGAGTCGTTCCATCTCCTGGTCCAGCCAGGCACCCCGGCCCGTCTTGCGCAGCCGCTCGAGCATCTTGGGGAAGATCTTCGCCAGATGAGTGACGTCACCGATCGCATATTCGATCTGCCGCGCGTCGAGCGGGCGCCGGCTCCAGTCGGTAAAGCGTGCGCCCTTGTCGACCGCGATCCCGAGATAGGCGTCGACCAGATTGGAATAGCCCACCTGTTCACCCTGGCCCAGCGCCATGGCCGCGATCTGCGTGTCGAACAGGGGGAAGGGCGTCTTGCCCGTGAGATTATAGACGATCTCGAGATCCTGCCCGCCGGCATGGAAGACCTTGAGCACCTCGTCGTTGTTCACCAGCAGTTCGAGCAACGGCGTCATGTCCAGGCCTGACGCCATGGGGTCGATCGCCGCCGCCTCGTTCACATCGGCGATCTGGATGAGGCAAAGTTCCGGCCAGAAGGTGTTCTCCCGCATGAACTCGGTGTCCACGCAGACGAAGTCGGCCTGGCTGAGTCGGGCGCAGAGATTGGCGAGGGTGGCGCTGTCGGTGATCAGGGGATGGATATGCATCGTGACGCCATAGACATGTGACGCCGCCTTGACAAAGAGGCGTATGACGGAGAAGCGCGCGGGCTCACGCCCACCGGCATTCACTCGTTCGAAAAGACAGATCATGCACGCCTATCGCACCCATAACTGCGCCGAACTGCGCCCTGACCATGTCGGGCAGGAAGTCCGTGTCTCGGGCTGGGTCCACAAGAAGCGCGACCATGGCGATCTCGTCTTCGTCGATCTGCGCGATCATTATGGCATCACCCAGATCGTTACCGACGTGAGCGGCCCGGCCTTCAAGGTGATCGAGAGCCTGAAGAACGAATCGGTGGTCACGATCACCGGCATCGTCACTGCACGCGCGCCCGAAGTGGTGAATCCGAACCTGCCCACCGGCGCGATCGAGGTCCGCGCCACCGCCGCGGCGATCCAGAGCCATGCGCAGGAACTGCCCATGCCGGTCGCCGGCGATGCCGAATATCCCGAGGATATCCGGCTGCGGTACCGTTTCCTCGATCTCCGGCGCGAGCGGCTCCACGCCAACATCATGTTGCGCTCCAAGGTGATCACCTCGCTGCGTCAGCGGATGAACGGCCAGGGCTTCACTGAATTCCAGACGCCGATCCTGACTGCATCGAGCCCCGAGGGCGCCCGCGACTATCTCGTCCCGTCGCGAGTCCATCCGGGCAAGTTCTACGCCCTTCCGCAGGCGCCGCAGATGTTCAAGCAGCTGCTGATGGTCGCGGGTTTCGATCGCTATTTCCAGATCGCACCCTGCTTCCGCGACGAGGATGCCCGAGCCGATCGTTCGCCGGGCGAATTCTATCAACTCGATTTCGAGATGAGCTTCGTCACGCAAGATGATGTCTTCGCGGCGATCGAGCCCGTGCTCCACGGCGTGTTCGAGGAATTCGCCGACTGGCAGGGCAAGGGCCGCACGGTCTCGGCACTCCCGTTCCGGCGCATCCCGTACCGCGAATCGATGCTGAAATATGGCAGCGACAAGCCCGATCTGCGCAACCCGATCATCATCTCGGATGTCGGCCATCACTTCGTCGACTCGGGTTTCGGCCTGTTCGCTGGCATCGTGGCGGGCGGCGACGTCGTTCGCGCCATCCCCGCGCCGAACACGGCCGAAAAGAGCCGCAAATTCTTCACGGACATGAACGACTGGGCGCGCGCCGAAGGCCATGCCGGGCTCGGCTATATCACCCAGAAGGATGGCGAACTCGGCGGCCCCATCGCCAAGAATCATGGTGAAGAGGCGACGCGCAAGCTGATCGCCGAGATGGGCCTCGGCCCGAACGACGGCATCTTCTTCGCCGCCGGCAAGGAGCTTCAGGCCGCGAAGCTCGCCGGCGCCGCCCGGGCGCGCATCGGCCAGGAACTCGGCCTGATCGACGAGAGCCGCTTCGAATTCTGCTGGATCGTCGACTTCCCGATGTTCGAATATGACGAGGACGCGAAGAAGATCGATTTCAGCCACAACCCCTTCTCGATGCCGCAGGGCGAACTGGAGGCGCTGGAGACCAAGGATCCGCTCGATATCCTCGCCTATCAGTACGACATCGTCTGCAACGGCGTGGAGCTGTCCTCGGGCGCGATCCGGAACCATCGGCCGGAGATCATGTACAAGGCGTTCGAGATCGCGGGTTACACCCAGGCTGACGTGGACACCAACTTCGCGGGCATGATCAACGCCTTCAAGTTCGGCGCACCGCCGCATGGCGGGTCGGCGCCGGGCATCGATCGCATGGTGATGCTGCTCGCCGGCGAACCCAACATCCGCGAAGTCGTGCTCTTCCCGATGAACCAGAAGGCCGAGGATCTGATGATGGGCGCGCCCAACTTCGCCACCGCGAAGCAACTGCGCGAGCTCAACATCCGCACGATCGAGGTCGCGGCGGCCAAGCCGGCTGCGGAAGCGGTGCGCCCGGAATAGCCGGCGTTCCCGTCACCCCGGACTTGTTCCGGGGGCCACCCTGCCGCATGGATTGCGGTCGCGGCCCGCGCGGCGCGGTGGATGCCGGAACGACCCGGCATGACGGAATGGGCAGGTTATGACGATCAATCTCTCGGATTACGAATCCGGCGCCAAATACACGGGCGACTATGACACGGATCTGGCGAAGCTGCAGGAGCGGCTTGCCCATATCCAGGTCGCGCACATCGTTCATCACCGGCGGGCACTGGTGCTGCTCGAGGGCTGGGACGCGGCGGGGAAGGGCGGGATCATCCAGCGCCTCACCTCCGAATGGGACCCGCGGAACTTCCAGGTCTGGCCGATCAAGGCTCCCAGCCCCCAGGAACTCGCGCATCATTTCCTGTGGCGGTTCTGGAACAAGCTCCCCGGCAACGGGAATATCGCGGTGTTCGATCGCAGCTGGTACGGCCGGGTCCTGGTCGAACGTGTGGATGGCTTCGCGACCGAGGCTGAATGGCGTCGCGGCTATGACGAGATCAACGAATTCGAAGCGCAGCAAGGCGATTCGGGCACCACGATCGTGAAGCTGTTCGTCCATGTCACGCAGGCCGAGCAGGACGAGCGGCTGAAAGCCCGGCTGCTTCATCCGTGGAAGCGCTGGAAGACCGGCCTCGCCGACTATCACAATCGCGCCAAGCGCGCTGAATATCTGGACGCGATGGCGGAAATGTTTCGTCGCACCGATACGCGCTGGGCACCTTGGCATGCGATTGACGGCAACAACAAGAAGGCGGCGCGGATCGCGGCCCTAACGGTGATCGCGGATCGCCTCCAGGCGGGCATTCCCATGAACCCGCCAGCGCTGGATCCGGAGGTGGAAAAGGTAGCGCGCAAGGCGCTCGGAATCACCTGAGCGCTGCCGCACCGGCGCCCGGCAACCTCCTTACGGGCAAGTACCGAATGGCGCTGTTGCGCCCGTGGAACGATGATCCGCTCACTCCGATCGCGGAGACACGTTGGCGGAAGGCAGCGACATGCGCAGGACTGAACGACTCACTGGACGCGACAGCGGCTCGATTCTGGAATATTGCCTCGTCTTCACCTTGCTGATGACGGCGCTCATATTCTCGCTGCCCCAATCCGAAAGCTATGTGACGGATACGCTGGGCAATTTCGTCGCCAATCTGAAGGCAGTCTAGATCGCCTCCGGCTTTATGCCGGCGCGAATTCGCCCCTGTCGTCCATGACGTGCAGGATGCCGTCCGCGATCGCGAAATAGGCGCCGCGCAACCGCAGCGTGCCAGCGGCCTCCCGTTCCGGAATGCAGGGAAAGGTCCGCAGGTTGGCAATGCTCACCCGCACCGTTTCCAGTTCCAGCGCCCGCATCGCTTCCGGGCCGGTGCCATATTCGGCCACGATTCGGCCGCGCGCCTCGTCGAGCATGTCGACCCAGTGCGCGATGAAGCCACCCGCGCCGGGCGGGTGCCCTTCGAAACGCTGCGACAGCGCCGCTTCGACGCCACCGCACGAGCCATGCCCCATCACGACGACCTCGGACACTTCGAGCTGGGTCACCGCGAATTCCAGGGCCGCGGATACGCCGTGGCGGCTCCCGTCGAGTTCGAAGGGAGGCACCAGGTTGGCGATATTGCGCACCACGAAAATCTCGCCCGGCGAGGTATCGAAGATCTGCGCCGGGTCCACCCGGCTGTCGGAGCAGGCGATCACCATCACGCTGGGGCTCTGGCCCTGGCGCAGTTCCACCCAGCGCCCGCGCTGTCGCGCCCAATCGGTGTCGCGGAAACGATGATAGCCATCGAGCAGGTCTGTAAAGCCGGTCATGAGGCTCCCATTTGCACTGCTGACGGGGGGTGGCAAGGGCGGTCTGCAATCGCTATCTGGCGCTCATGAACGAGATGATGCCGCTCGCACCGCTGCCGCGCCAGCGCAAGCCCGACTGGATCAGGGTCAAGGCCCCGACAGGCGCCGGAGTCGCCGAGACCCGCACGATGATGCGCCGTCTCAATCTCAACACGGTTTGCGAAGAGGCTGCCTGCCCGAACATCGGCGAGTGCTGGACCAAGAAGCACGCGACGGTGATGATCCTCGGCGATACCTGCACGCGCGCCTGCGCCTTCTGCAACGTGAAGACCGGCATGCCGCGCGCGGTCGACGCGCTCGAGCCGCAGCACACCGCGGACGCTGCCGCCGAGCTGGGGCTCGAGCATATCGTCATCACCTCGGTCGATCGCGACGATTTGCCGGATGGGGGCGCCTCGCAATTCGTGAAGGTAATCCAGGCGCTGCGCCGCACGACCCCGAAAACCACGATCGAGATCCTGACCCCTGATTTCCGCAACAAGGCCCAGGCCGCGGTCGAGTCGATCGTCGAGGCGCGCCCCGACGTCTACAACCACAATCTCGAAACGGTGCCGCGGCTCTACCCGACCATTCGTCCCGGCGCGCGCTACTACGCTTCGCTCCGCCTGCTCGAATCGGTCAAGCGGCACGATCCGTCGATCTTCACCAAGTCCGGCGTGATGGTCGGGCTGGGCGAGGAGCGGCTCGAGGTCCATCAGGTGATGGATGACATGCGCTCCGCCGATATCGATTTCCTGACGATGGGCCAGTATCTCCAGCCCACGCCGCGCCATGTCAAGGTAATGGATTTCGTCACGCCCCAAGCGTTCGATGCCTATGCCGCGATCGCCCGGGCCAAGGGCTTCCTGCTCGTAGCCGCGTCACCGCTCACCCGGTCGAGCTATCATGCCGGCGACGATTTCGAGAAGATGCGGGCTGCGCGCGAGGCGAAGCTGGCGAGGGGCTGATGCCACGCCATTCGGAAACCCGGCGGCTTCCCTATTCGCGAGAGCAGATGTTCGATCTCGTGGCGGACGTCGGCGGGTATGCGGAATTCCTGCCCTGGGTCACTGCGATCCGCGTCCGCTCGAACAGCGACACCGAGATGGTCGCCGACATGATCGTCGGCTTCAAGGGGCTGCGCGAGACCTTCACATCGAAGGTAGAGAAGATCCGGCCCGAGCGCATCCATGTCGATTATCTCGACGGGCCGTTGAAATATCTTCGGAACGACTGGGTGTTTCGCGCCGACGGCACCGGGTGCGAAGTCGATTTCAGCGTCGATTTCGCCTTCAAGAACCGGGTGTTCGAAATGCTCGCGGGGCAGGTGTTCGGCGCCGCGCTGCGCAAGATGATCGGGGCGTTCGAGGAGCGTGCGGCGAAGCTCTACGGAGTCTCGACGGCAACCGGCAGCAATAGTTCGAGCGCGCACAACGCCGCTTGAAGGCGTACGCCGCCCCGCCCGATATCGCCGAAATCCCTGCGATCCGCGACCACATGCCCCGGGTCGGCGCCCTTCTCGGCGCGGGCGAACACCACGGTACCGACTGGCTTCTTCTCCGTTCCGCCGCCGGGGCCGGCGACGCCGGTGATCGCGACTGCGACATCGGCGCCGCTCAACTCGAGCGCGCCCTGCGCCATGCTCCAGGCCGTTGCGATCGAAACCGCGCCGAAGGTCTCCAGCACGTCCGAGCTCACCTTCAGCATGTCGAGCTTCGCGTCGTTCGAATAGGTGACGAACCCGCTTTCGAAGATGTCCGAGGAGCCCGGGATCTCGGTGATCGCCGCGGCGACGAGTCCGCCGGTACAGCTTTCGGCAACGCAGACACGCCGTCCCGCCGCGAGGTTTTCGGTAACGACACGCTGCGCGGCGGCGACGAGTTCGGGGGGCAGGATGGTATCCACGGTCAAAGTCCCGTCTTTGCGCAGATCGGAACGGGGCTTTCGGAAGATTTTTGCTTCGTGCTCTTCAACTGCATGATGGTCACGATCAGGTCGGCGGCGTTCCGCGGGGGAAGGGGGGCAAGGAGGGTGACGATATGGTCGATCGTCGCGCAGTCGGCCGGCTTGATCGCCTTGGTGATCTCCGGGACGAGCATCGCGGACAACATCGGCCGCAGGAAAGCGGAATCGAGCATGGCAGTGCTGTCGTCGCCGGCGATCTTGCCGATGGCCAGCTTCGCCTTCGGCCATGCCAGATCCGCTTCCGCCCGAAACTTGTCGAGAAAGGGCCCATTCGTCTGTCGGATGAGTGCCGAACTCGGCAGGGATTTCGCGCAGGCCATGCCCGCCGCCTCGATCGCGTCCGGCGCGACGACCAGCATGAGGCGCGAGGCCTCATCGGCACTGACGCACAGCTTTGCGGTAACGTCGATCGCCTGGGCGCCCGTCGCCCCGAGGCCGATCCACAATGCGGCAAGGGCCCTAATGCCGGCTCGTTTCATCATGCAGCGTCTCCCGGGATACGGATCGTCGCAATGGCCTGGGCGGCGATCCCTTCACCTCGCCCGGCGAAGCCGAGGCGTTCGGTCGTCGTCGCCTTGACGCTAATCTGCCCTGGCGCGAGCCGCAACAGCGCGGCGATCCGCCGGCGCATTGCCTCGCGGTGGGGGCCGATCTTCGGTGCCTCGCAAATGATCGTCAGGTCGACGAAATCGACAATGCCGCCACGGGCCGCGACCAGCTCCGCCGCATGTTGCAGGAACTGCGCGGAATCTGCGCCACGCCATTTCGGATCGCTGGGCGGGAAGTGCATCCCGATATCGCCATCGCCGATCGTCGCCAGCAGCGCGTCGGTGATGGCATGCAGCGCGACATCGGCGTCGCTATGGCCGGACAGGCCCTTGTCATGCGGAACCAGCACGCCGCCGAGCCACAATCGTTCGCCTTCGACGAGCCGGTGAACGTCAAACCCGGTCGCGCTGCGGACGCGCATGGCCGCGGCGTGCCGCATCTCCGCTGCGGCGAAGTCGGCCGGATAGGTGATCTTCTCGAGCATGATATCCCCTTCGACCAAGGCGACGGTGCCGCCCGTAGCGCGCACCATCTGGGCGTCATCCGTCGGTTCCCCGCCCGACCAGCCGCGATGGGCCGCAATGATGGTCTCGAACCGGAAGGCCTGGGGTGTCTGAATCCGGTGCAGCCCGTCGCGCGGGACCACGTCGCCCAGCAGCCCGTCACCGCGCGCAAGCGTGTCGGCGATGGGGAGGGCCGGCACGCTGCCATCGTTCGCGGCAAGCGCGCCGAGCAATCGATCGATGATCGCGGCGCTCAGGAACGGGCGTGCCGCATCATGGATGAGGACGCGCTCCGGCGCCGTCGCGGCGAGCGCGTCGAGACCCGCCCGCACGGACATCCGCCGGGTCGCGCCGCCCGGAACGTGGCGCACGTCGCCCAGCGCGGCGTTCAGCGCCTCGGCCTGCCCTTCGCCCACCACGACCATGATTTGATCGATCTGCGGGTGGCCTGCCAGCGCGGCATGGCTGTGGGCGATCATTGGCTTGCCCGCCAGCAGGGCGAACTGCTTCGGCAAGGTGCTGCCACTTCGCACGCCCTGTCCGGCGGCGACGATCAGCGCTGCGGTACCCCGTTGCGTCATGGCGCTCGCCTAGCCCAAGCGCATCCCGACCGCCAGCCTTGCCGGTCAGGGCGTTCTTGCCTATAGGCTGCCCATTTTTCAGGCAGTTTATGCGCACTCTCGCCCCCATTCAGGTCGGCACTGTCCGGATCGATCATCCCGTGATTCTCGCGCCGATGACGGGCGTCACCGATCTCCCGTTCCGTACGCTCGTGCGCCGCTACGGCTCGGGGCTGAATGTGACCGAGATGGTCGCCAGCCAGGCCGCGATCCGCGAGACGCGCCAGTCGTTGCAGAAGGCAGCATGGCATCCGATCGAGAATCCCGTCTCGATGCAGCTCGTCGGCTGCACGCCCCGTGAGATGGGGGAGGCTGCACGGCTCAGCGAGGATCGCGGTGCAGCGATCATCGACATCAATATGGGTTGCCCCGTCCGCAAGGTCACCAATGGCGATGCCGGATCCGCGCTGATGCGCGATCTCGATAATGCCGGGGCGATCATCAAGGCGACGGTGGAGGCGGTCAGCGTACCGGTCACGCTCAAGATGCGCATGGGGTGGGATCATAGCAACCTGAACGCGCCGGAGCTCGCGAAGATCGCCCAGGACCTCGGCGTGAAGCTGGTCACCGTCCATGGCCGCACCCGCAACCAGATGTATCGCGACACCGCTGACTGGGCGTTCATCCGCCGCGTGAAGGATGCGGTGACGATCCCGGTGATCGCCAATGGCGATATCTGCTCGATCGAAGATGCGGAGACGGCGCTCGATCAGTCCGGCGCCGATGGCGTGATGATTGGCCGTGGTGCCTATGGCCGCCCCTGGATTCTCGCTCAGGTAATGGAATGGTTCGCGACGGGCCGGCGCGTCGCCGACCCGTCGATCGAAGAACAATATGACGTGATCTCAGAGCATTATGAAGCGATGCTCTCACACTATGGCACTGAAGTCGGCGTCAACATGGCCCGCAAGCATATCGGGTGGTACACCAAGGGCCTGCACGGCTCGGCCGAGTTCCGCAACCGCGTGAACCAGATTGCCGATCCGAAGCTGGTCCAGTCGATGCTCGCTGAGTTCTATGCGCCCTGGCGCAGCCGCGCGGCGGCCTGAGACCATGGCCGACAAGGCGGGGCCAAGCTTCGCCGCCCTTTTCGCGGCCCTGCCGATCGCGGTGATGGTGATCGATCCAGAAGGCAGGATCGCGTCCGCCAATGCGGAGTGCGAGACGCTGCTCAACCTGTCCGAACGGGCGATGCGCGGCCAGCCGCTCGAGAGCGTGCTGATCCCGCCCGGCGAGCCGAGCCGGCGCGACAATCAGGGATTTTCCGCGTTCGATGCCGAAATCGAGATCGTCCGCGGGGGCCGCGTGATGGTCGACTATATCGAGGCACGCATTCCCGATCATGCCGGCTGGCGCTCGATCACGCTGCACCACGGGGCCACGTCGCGGCGGATGGGGCATTCGGTCGACCGCGCCTCGGCCGCGCGGGCCGCGATCGGCGCCGCGGCGATGCTCGCGCATGAGATCAAGAACCCGCTCTCCGGCATTCGCGGGGCGGCGCAGCTCCTCGCGACGGACGGCAACGAGGAGCTGACCACCCTCATCACGACGGAAGTCGATCGAATCGCCGCCCTGATCGATCGGATGCAGGATTTCACCGATACGCGGCCGCTCAGCCTGCTGCCGGAGAATATCTATCCGCTGCTCGACCACGCCCGGCGCGTGGCGCTGGCGGGCTTCGCCCGGCACGTGACGATCGACGAGCGCTTCGATCCCTCGCTCCCGCCGGTGCTGACCGACCGCGATGCGATCCTCCAGGTCGTCCTCAACCTGATCAAGAACGCGACGGAGGCGATGCGGGAACAGGCCGATGCCCGGATCACGCTCGCGACGGCCTATCGTCACGGTATGGCGGTGAGCCCTGCGCCCGGCCGGCCGCGTCAGCCCTTGCCGATCGAAATCTGCGTGATCGACAACGGCCCCGGCGCCCCGGAGGATATTGCCGATCACCTGTTCGATCCGTTCGTCTCGGGCAAGCCGGAGGGGCAGGGGCTTGGGCTTGCGCTCGTCGACAAGCTGGTGCGCGACATGGGCGGAATCGTGCAATATGCGCGGGAGGGAACGCCGCCCCAATCGGTCTTCCGTATCTTGTTGCCCAGAGGATCCGCGTAAAAGACCATGAAGAAATCGGGCACAATCCTCGTCGTCGATGACGATTCGGCGATCCGCACCGTCGTTGCCCAGGCGCTGCGCCGCGACGGCCATCGCGTCACCACCGCTTCGACGCTTGCGGAGATGGACGTCCAGCTCGCCGCGAGCCTGCCTGACGTGCTGATCTCCGATGTGGTGCTCCCCGACGGGAACGGCCTCGACCGGGTGGAGCGGCTCACCGTTGAATATCCCGGGCTGCCGGTCATCGTCTTCTCGGCGCGGAACACGCTGACCACGGCCGTGCGGGCGACCGAGGTCGGTGCCTATGATTATCTGCCCAAGCCCTTCGATCTCGACGTGCTGGCGCGTGCCGTTCAAGGGGCACTCGCGCGTGAGAAGGGCGTGCCGGAGGAGCGCGGGGACGAGGTCGATCCGACGCTCCCTCTCATCGGCCGTTCGCCCGCGATGCAGGATGTCTATCGGATCATCGCCCGTGTCGTCTCGAACGATCTGACCGTGCTGATCTCGGGCGAATCCGGGACCGGCAAGGAATTGGTGGCGCGCGCGATCCATGATCTCGGCCCGCGCAAGCGCTCCCCCTTCGTCGCGCTCAACATGGCGGCCATCCCGCGCGAACTGATCGAGGCAGAGCTGTTCGGGCACGAACGTGGCGCCTTTACGGGCGCCCAGGCACGTTCTGCCGGTCGCTTCGAGCAGGCTGAAGGCGGCACGCTGTTCCTCGACGAGATCGGCGACATGCCGATGGAGGCACAGACCCGGCTGCTTCGCGTGCTGCAGTCCGGCGAATTCACCACTGTCGGCGGTGCCCGGACGATCCGCGCCAATGTCCGCATCGTCGCCGCGACCAACCGCGACCTTGCCCAGCTCGTCGCCACCGGGCAGTTCCGCGAGGACCTGTTCTATCGCCTCAACGTCGTCCCCGTCAGCCTGCCGGCGCTGCGGGCACGACGCCAGGACATCGCGCTGCTCGCCCGTCATTTCCTCGACCGTGCCGCCGAGGGCGGCCTCCCGCGCAAGCAACTGGATGCCGCGGCCGTCACCGCGCTCGAAAGCTATGACTGGCCCGGCAACGTCCGCGAGCTGGAAAATATCATGCGTCGGATCGCCGTGCTGAGCCGCGACGAGCGCATCGGCGCAGAGGATGTTCGGTCGATGATCGGCGCCGCCTCGGCGATGCCGCCCGCCCTGCCGGGGGATCCCGGGATCGAGGCGGCGGTGCGGGCGCGCCTCGAGCGGCTGGCGCGCGAGGAACCGTCGGCGCTGGACGATGGCAGCCTCTACGATCGGATCATCGGCGAGGTCGAACGTCCGCTCATCGAAGCGCTCCTCGCCCGGCACGGCCACAACCAGCTGCGTGCCGCCAGGGCCTTGGGAATCAACCGCAATACCCTGCGCAAACGCCTCGATACGCTGGGCATCGATTTCGATGCGGGGCGGCCGAACGGTAGCGGACCGGGATAGGTCGTGCCGATTGTGTGTTTTCCTTGCAACAAAACGTTGTATTGAAGACACGATGACGGCCGACGCGGCTCCTGCTCCACGAACAAAACCGCTGAGTTTGCGCTTCAGCGTGACGCCGTTCGTCGAAGTGCTGGTACTGGCCGGCGCGATTGCGATCGCTACCGGCACCTATTTCATCATCTCGAGCGGACACGCTTCGCCGATCCTCCTGACACCGCTGCTGGTCGCCCTGATGCTCGTGGCCAATCTGGTGCCGGGCGTTGCGTTGCTCGTTCTCCTCGGCCGTCGCATTGCCATGCGGCGGGCCGCGCGATCGCCAATCGGGGGCAGGGGCCGGCTGCATGTCCGCCTCGTCGCCCTATTCTCGGTGATTGCCGCGGTGCCGACACTGCTGGTCGTCATCTTCGCCTCCCTGTTGTTCCAGTACGGTGTCGAGTTCTGGTTCTCGGACCGAGCACGCGGCATGCTCGAAAACGCGACCACGCTGGCGCAGGAGAACTACAAGGCGGAGCTCAATCGAGTCAGCAGCGAAACCGCTACGATGGGCGGTGACCTTGCAGATTATCTGAGCGCCAACTCGCTGGATGAGAAGCGCTTTTCCCAATATTTCGGATATCAGGTCTATCGGCGCAACCTGTCCGAAGCCGTGATCGCGCGGGTGGGATCGGATGGCCAGGCCCGCGTGTTGGCGATGGTCAATCTCTACGACCGCCCGCTCGACCGCGTCATCACGCCGGAGATCGTCGCGTCGATCAAGCGCGGCGCGCCCAGCGTCATCATCCAGAGCAAGGACCGCGCCGCCGCCGTGGTGAAGCTCAGCTATGGCGATGATACCTATCTCTACGCCGCACGCATCTTCGACCCGGAGCTGTCGACCCAGCTGAAGCGCGGCGAGACGATCCTGAGTGACTATCGAACGCTGCAGACCCGGTCGCGCTCGCTTCAGCTCAAGTTCAACGCCGCCTTGCTGTTCATTTCGCTCCTGATCGTCGGCATCGCCGTCTGGATCGCGCTCGAGGTGGCGGACCGTCTGGTTCGGCCGGTCGGAGAACTTGTTGCCGCCGCCCACCGCGTCGCAACGGGCGATCTCACGGCACGGGTTCCCGATCCCAAGACCGATGATGAAGTCGGCACCCTCGGCAATGCCTTCAATCAGATGACCGGACGCCTCCAGGCCCAGACGGGTGCGCTCGAGAGCCGCCGCGCACTGATCGAGGCAGTGATGTCGGGCGTCACCGCCGGCGTCATTTCGATTGCCGCCGACGGCACCATCCGGCTCATCAATCGCTCTGCCGCCATGCTGCTCCACACCGGCGATGAGAACCTCGTTGGCCGGCCGCTCGCGCTGATATCGCCCGAACTCGACGCCCTGATCGGGGGGGATACCCGCGAGGCGATCGTCGAGGTCGATGTCGAGGGCGACCAGCGCACCCTCGCGGTGAAGATCACCCGCGCGGTCGAGGGCCCGATCCTGACCTTCGACGACATCACGGGCCAGTTGCTCGACCAGCGCCGCGCCGCCTGGGCCGATGTGGCGCGGCGCATCGCGCACGAGATCAAGAACCCGCTGACCCCGATCCAGCTTGCGGCTGAACGCCTGCAGCGCCGGTACAACAAGCAGCTGCCGAACGACGACGGGACCTTCACGCGCCTGACCGAGACGATCGTGCGCCAGGTCGGCGATCTGCGCCGCATGGTCGACGAATTCTCCTCCTTCGCGCGCATGCCCAAGCCGATCTTCCGCGAGGAATCGCTGCTCGATATCGCGCGGCAGGCACTGTTCCTCCACGAAGTCGCCCACCCCCTGGTCAGGTTCGAGCTCATTCATGACGATCCCGGGCCGGAACTCATCTGCGACCGGCGACAGATCGGCCAGGCGCTGACCAACCTGGTCAAGAATGCGGTCGAGGCGATCGAGGCGCGCGGCGAGGGATCGAGCGGCGAGGTCGTGATGACCCTGGTCGAGGCGGGCAACACGGTGACGGTGTGCGTCGCCGACAACGGCGTCGGCCTGCCTGCCGCCCGCGAGCGGCTCGTCGAGCCCTATGTAACGACGCGCGCCCGCGGCACCGGGCTCGGCCTCGCGATCGTGAAGAAGATCGTCGAGGAACATTGCGGCACCATGACCTTCGGGGACCGCGAGGGGGGCGGCACCATGGTGAAGATGGTTTTCGACACGGCAGCACTCGCAGCGATCGATACCGGCGATCGCGACGCGACCGAGGGGGAAGACGACCGCCGGGCCCCGGAACTCACGCGAAATCGGACCTGAACAATGGCACTCGACATCCTTATCGTCGACGACGAGCACGACATCCGCGAACTGGTCGCCGGGGTGCTGGAGGACGAAGGCTATGAGACGCGCGGCGCGGCGGACAGCGACGCGGCGCTCGAGGCGATCTCGGCGCGTCGCCCGTCGCTCGTGTTGCTCGATGTCTGGCTGCAGGGCTCGCGACTCGACGGGCTGGAGCTGCTCGATGAACTGAAGCGCCGCGACCCGTCGATTCCCGTGCTCGTCATCTCCGGGCACGGCAATCTCGATACGGCGGTCGCCGCGATCCGTCGCGGCGCGGCTGATTTCATCGAGAAGCCGTTCGAGGCGGAACGCCTCCTGCTGATGGTCGACCGCGCGACCGAGACCGAGCGGCTTCGCCGCGAGGTTGCGTCGCTGCGCGCTTCGGTCGGCAGCAATAATGATCTCACCGGCAATTCGACCGCGATCAACGGCGTGCGCGCGACCTTGAAGCGCGTCGCGTCGACCGGCAGCCGCGTGCTGGTGATGGGCGCAGCGGGTGTGGGCAAGGAAGTCGCCGCCCGGCTGCTCCATGGCTGGAGCCAGCGTGCAGCGGCTCCCTTCGTTATCGTCAGCGCCGCGCGGATGACGCCCGAGCGGGTCGAGGAGGAGTTGTTCGGGGTGGAGGAGGGGGGCCAACTGGTCCGCTCCGGCCTGCTCGAGCAGGCGCATGGCGGCACGCTGTTCCTCGACGAGATCGCCGACATGCCGATCGCGACCCAGGCGCGCATCCTGCGCGTGCTGACCGACCAGAGCTTCACCCGCGTCGGCGGCCAGCGCGTCGTCAAGGTCGATGTTCGCGTCGTCTCCGCGACCTCGCGCGACCTGACTCACGAGATTGCCGAGGGCCGCTTCCGCGAAGACCTCTATTACCGTCTCAACGTGGTGCCGGTCGTCATCCCCGGCCTGTCCGAGCGCCGCGAGGACATCCCGCCGCTCGTCAGCCATTTCATCGCGCATTACGCCGCCGAACGCCGCGTGCCGACGCCGGAAATCGCCCCCGACGCGATGGTCGCGCTGCAAAGCTATGAATGGCCGGGCAATGTCCGCCAGCTGCGCAACGTGGTCGAGCGCACGGTCATCATGGCGCCGGGCGACCGGATCGGCCGGATCGATCTCGATCTCTTGCCAGCGGAAGTGCTTGGGGATCCCGGCGAGATGGGCGGCAGCACCAATGCGATCATGGGATCGCCGCTGCGCGAGGCGCGCGAGACGTTCGAACGCGAGTATCTCCGGATCCAGATCCGGCGCTTTTCGGGCAATATCTCGCGCACCGCGAGCTTTATCGGCATGGAGCGGTCCGCGCTGCACCGGAAGTTGAAGCTGCTCGGCATCACCGAGACGCGCGACGAATAAAGCCGCGACACATGGTGGACGAAAGCGGCCATCGCCCCTAGATTGGCGTCGCCGCGCTCAACGAGCGCGTATCCGACGCCGGGAAACGGCGCACAGCGGGCAAAAGCCCGCCAAGAACAAAGGATCGACCGATGGCCGACAAGCCCACCTCGCT
>Ga0255338_1000993_pt1 | contig 63552 bp, 57 predicted proteins | sample MeOH1_35cm_T4_19_FD_203715 | JGI IMG/M metagenome (GOLD analysis project Ga0255338, IMG submission 203715) | Sandy soil microbial communities from University of British Columbia, Vancouver, Canada - MeOH1_35cm_T4_195 | ecosystem: Engineered > Artificial ecosystem > Sand microcosm > Unclassified ... | reverse complement strand
TTCGGGGAAAATCTCCGAGCGCGTTCGGCAAAATTCCCGTTTTGCTGAGACCGGCATTTGCGCCGTGAGCGAAGGCGGGTGCCGCGTTGTAGACAAAGCTTGGATTTCAAGCTGCCAGTTAGTTGCGATTACGTCGCAAGGGGACGCCCGGCAGACTGCAGTGGGAACGGCATTGACACCGTAGGAGGATGCTTTCCCAGTAATCGTGACTAGATAGAGACTAGGGGTTTCGGAACTAGCCGTCTGCACTTCCGTGTCTCATTTTCCCTCGTGCTCGTTTCCGAGGTTGCGAGGTATCATTGAACAGTTTCTTTTCACGCCTTCTTCCGACGATTACGTCAGCTCCACCGTGGGCCGATGAAGAGACAATTCGTGAAGAGCTCTTCAGCGTCGAGCGCCTTGAACAGCACGCCGAGAGCCTGGCGGCGGCGCAATCGGTCAGTGCGCGACCGGAGAGAGGGCGGCCCCTCGGGAGACGGGTTCACGACAACGATGAAGCCCTCCTTGCTGCCTATCGGGTCATTGCGGCCGCCATTGCGGCTAAGCGCCCCATAACGCCGGCAGCCGAATGGCTGATCGACAATTTCCATCTCGCGGAAGACCAGATCCGCGAAATCCGCACCGATCTGCCCGAAAGTTATTATCGGCAGCTTCCAAAGTTGGCCGAAGGTCCGTTTGCGGGCTATCCGCGCATCTTGGAAATAGCCTGGGCCTTCGTTGCGCACACCGATAGCCGTTTTGAAGCCGAGATGCTGCGACGCTTCGTAATAGCGTATCAGCGCGCGCAGCCGCTGACGATCGGCGAGTTATGGGCACTGGCCATCACACTTCGTGTCGTGCTTGTCGAAAATCTACGGCGGGTGGCCGAAACCATTGTTGGCAGTCAGGCCGCGCGTGAGGCCGCCGATGCATTGGCCGATCTTTTGCTCAGCGCAGAGGGCAGGTCTCAAGCGGCGGCGGCGATGGCCCTGCGATCATACGCAGATCGGCCGCTGGCGCGATCTTTTGTGGTCCAACTTGTGCAACGGTTACGCGACGAAGATCCGGCGACGACGCCTGCGCTTCATTGGCTAGACGAGCGCCTGACTGCGCGGGGCACCAATGCCGATGAGATCGTGCGCGAAGAGCATCGCCGGCAGGGTGCCGCAAACGTCACCGTGCGCAACATCGTCACCAGCATGCGGCTCATATCCGAATTGGATTGGGCGGAGTTCTTCGAGAGCGTCAGTCTGGTCGACGAGGAACTGCGGGCGGGCAGTGATTTCGCCGCCATGGATTTCCCGACGCGCGACCGGTATCGCCGCGCCATCGAAGAGCTGGCACGCGGGTCGGTCCATTCGGAAACCGAAGTTGCCCGGGCTGCCATCCTCAGCGCCAAACGCGCGGAGGCTGACCAACTCGCTGGGTCGGCTGAGCTGGATCTGCGCCGGCGGGATCCCGGCTATTCCCTGATCGGCCAAGGACGTCGAGCGTTCGAAGCGAAACTTGGTTTTCGCGCTCCCCTGAAAGATTGGCTGGTTCGCACGAACGCGGCGGTAGGAATTTCAGGCTACCTCGCGGCACTCGCAGTGGCGGCCGGCCTACTTCTGGCAGTGGCATTGCTCGTGACCGGCATGGTTGGCGCTGGCGGATGGACTGTTCTGCCGCTGGCGGTTCTGGGACTCTTTGTTTCCGTCGATGCTGCAATCATGCTGGTGAACCGTGCGGTCACCCATCGGTTTGGTCCAGCCGCGCTTCCCGGGCTTGAGCTCCGTGACGGTGTATCGAGCGAATTCCGCACCCTCGTCGTTACGCCGACGCTATTGACGAGCAGCGCAACAGTCGACGAGCTGATCGAGCAACTGGAGATCCATTATCTCGCCAGCCCGGACGGCGATATCCGGTTTGCTCTGCTTTCGGACTGGACGGACGCGGTCACTGAAAACGTCGCGGGCGATGAGGCGCTTCTGGGTGCGGCGATCGAGGGGATCGCCCGGCTCAACCGGGAATATGGGCCGGCCTCTGATGGACCGCGCTTCTTCTTGTTCCACCGCCGTCGGATCTGGAGTGAAGGCCAGGGCAAGTGGATCGGCTGGGAGCGCAAACGCGGAAAGCTGCATGAGTTGAATCGGCTGCTGCGTGGCGCCACCGACACCACGTTCTTGGCCGTGGCCGGCCAGCCGCCGCAGGTGCCGGCAGGCGTGCGTTACGTCATCACCCTGGACACCGACACGCGACTCCCGATTGGCACTGCAAAGCGCCTGATCGGGAAAATGGCACACCCGCTTAACCGGCCCAGGCTCGATCCTGTTTCTCGTCGCGTCGTTGAGGGCTACGGCGTGCTGCAGCCGCGGGTGACGCCGTCGCTTCCGACAGCACGGGATGGTTCGCTCTTTCAGCGTGTGTTCTCGAGCCCGACCGGCATCGACCCCTACGCAGCCGCCGTGTCCGACGTTTATCAGGATCTGTTCGAGGAGGGCTCCTACAGCGGCAAGGGGATTTATGATGTGGACGCCTTCGAGGCCGCTCTCGCAGGCCGTATCGCAGAAAACAGCGTTCTTAGCCACGACTTGTTGGAGGGCCTTTTTGTCCGCGCCGGACTGGTCTCCGACGTCGAGGTCTTTGAAGATTATCCGTCGCGTTACGACGTCGACGCATCCCGCAAGCACCGATGGGCGCGCGGCGACTGGCAGCTGCTTCCTTGGATCTTTGGCAAGGTGACCGGCAGGCTTGGCCGAACGGATATTCCGCCGCTCGGCCTCTGGAAGCTTATCGACAATCTCCGCCGCACCCTGTCGGCGCCCGCGAGTTATCTTGCTCTCGTGGTCGGGTGGATCTTATTGGCTCCGGAAGCAGCCTGGCTCTGGACCGGCTTCGTCCTTCTCCCCTTCGCGATATCGGCGTTCCTGCCGCTCGTAGCGCGCGTCATGCCACACAGTTCCGGCGCTACGGCCGGCAGTCACTTCCGCGCATTTCGTCTGGAATTTGGCGTTGCCTCACTCCAGTTCGGCCTGCAGCTGGCGTTTCTCGCGCATCAAGCCTGGCTGATGGTCGATGCGATCGTCCGCACGCTGTCGAGATTGTATCGGCGTCGACAATTGCTGGAATGGGTGACCGCGGCGGCGGCGAGTTCCGTTCGGGAGCTCGACCTCATTAGATTCTACCGGCGGATGCTGGGCGCCGTCGTGCTGGCCTTATGCGGGGCGCTCGCCCTTATCGACGCCAATCGTGGGGTCTGGTTGGTCGCCGCTCCGTTCCTCGGCGCCTGGATGCTGTCACCGGCCATCGCTTGGTGGGTCAGCCAGACGCCACGTCCGGCCCGGAGTGCGCTTTCGGAGGCTGACGCGGAAAGCCTCCGTCTCACCGCGCGGCGCACGTGGCATTTCTTTGAAACATTCGTCACGGCGGAAGACAACATGCTTCCTCCGGACAATTTTCAGGAGGATCCCCAGCCGGTCGTCGCGCACCGCACCTCACCGACCAATCTTGGCCTCTACCTTCTCTCCGTGCTGGCTGCACGGGACTTCGGCTGGTTGGGCCTCACCTCGACAGTCGACCGGCTGGAAGAGACGCTTGCTACAATGAATCGTCTGGAGCGATTTCGCGGCCATTTCTACAATTGGTATGACACGCGCGATCTTCGTCCGCTCGATCCCAGATACATATCGTCGGTCGACAGCGGGAATCTTGCCGGTCACTTGCTGGCGGTCCGGAGCGCTTGTCGGGAGATGCTCGCGACGCCTGTGGTTCATCCGGAGGCGCTTGCCGGCATCGCCGACCCAGTGAAGCTGGCTCGCGGCGCTCTGGACGCACTCGGCGGCGATCCCCGGATACTGGAGCCCGCCCGCAAACAGCTTCACGTCGCACTCGATTCATTTCGCGCTTCGTTGAAAGCGCCGACAGCCTCGCCCAGGGAGTATGCCGCCCGATTGTCGGACCTCAAAGAACAATCCGAAAAGCTTCCGGGTCTCGCGCGGGCGCTGTTTGAGGAAGGTTTCAGTGATGGTGCCGGCATAGCCGATGTGGTGATCTGGACTGAAGCGGTGGTGTCCGCGGTTCAGAGTCATCAACGCGACATCGATACCGGGCTTTTTTTGCGCGATCGCCCTGGGCATGAATTGAGCACTTCGTCTGAGCCGACATTAGCCGATCTGCCCGATCACTGCCTTGCGTTGAAAGCGACAGCGAACGGCACCGGAGGTGATGCCAAGTCGGATCGCCTCATGGCGGCCCTGGACCAATCAGCGGCAGCAGCTCAAGCGCTCATGGGGCGCATTGAAAGTATCGATCGCATCGCCGGGACCATGTTCGACGAGATGCAGTTCGGTTTCCTGTTGGATCCGGCCAGGCAGTTGCTCTCGATCGGGTTTCAGTGTGCAGAGGGTACGCTCGATCCAAGCTGTTACGACCTGTTGGCATCCGAGGCGCGCTTGGCGAGCTTCATCGCGATCGCCAAAGGCGACATCGGACCGAAACATTGGTTCAAGCTGGGGCGTGCGGTGACGCCGATCGGCCGTGGCTCGGCCCTGATCTCATGGTCGGGATCGATGTTCGAATATCTGATGCCGGAGCTGGTGATGCGCGAGCCGGTAGGGAGCCTGTTGCATCAAACCGCCCGGTTGATCGTCAGTCGGCAGATCGAATACGGCTCGCAACGAGGCGTTCCGTGGGGCATTTCGGAGTCGGCGTATAACTTCCGCGACCTGGAGCTCACCTACCAGTATTCCAATTTCGGTGTTCCCGGTCTCGGCCTCAAGCGCGGTCTCAGCGAAAACGTCGTCGTCGCGCCCTATGCGACCGTGCTTGCCTCGATGATCGATCCGGAGGCGGCGGTGCGGAATCTATCGCGCCTGGCGGATGCCGGCGGGTCCGGGCGTTACGGCTGGTATGAAGCTCTGGATTACACGCCTGGGCGCATCCCGGAGGGCAAAAGCGTCGCTGTCGTGCGCGCCTACATGGCCCATCACCAAGGGATGAGCCTGGTTGCTATTGCCAACACGCTTGGCGGCGGGGCAATGCGGACGCGCTTCCATGCCAGTCCGATTGTGCAGGCGACAGAGCTGTTGCTGCAGGAAAGGCCCCCGCGCGACGTCGCGGTCAAATGGGTACGCACTGAGGAAGTAAGTCAGACGACGCAGGTGCGCGAGCTCGTGCCACCGATGCTGCGCCGGTTCCGCTCACCACACGATCGTGTCCCGCGAAGCCACCTTCTGTCGAACGGCCGTTACGCCGTCATGATCACCGCCGCCGGAGCGGGGTACAGCCGCTGGCGGGACCTCGCGGTATCGCGCTGGCAAGAAGACGTCACCTTCGATCCATGGGGGTCGTACATCTTTCTACGGGATGTCGATAGCGGGGCCGTGTGGTCGGCGGGATACCAGCCGAGCGGCGCCAAGCCGGACAGTTATGAAGTAGCGTTTTCCGAAGATCGCGCCGAGTTCACGCGGCGAGATGGAGCCTTGACGACGACTCTCGACGTCATCGTGTCCCCGGAGGATGACGGGGAGGTCAGACGCGTCTCAATTACGAATTATGGCATGCGTACGCGCGAGATCGACCTGACATCCTATTCTGAACTCGTCCTGGCGCGTCCAAGCGACGATGCGGCGCATCCGGCATTTTCGAAGCTCTTTGTACAGACCGAATTCGTGCCCGAACTCGGTGCTCTTCTGGCGACCCGGCGAAGGCGTGCGCCGACGGAACCGGAAGTCTGGGCCGCCCATCTGGCCGTGTTGGAAGGCAAGGCCACCGACGAGCTGCAATTCGAGACCGACCGGGCGCGCTTCCTTGGGCGTGGCAACGGCGTTCGCTTCCCGGTTTCCATCACGAGCGGTCAGCCGCTGTCTAACACGGTCGGCACAGTGCTCGACCCGATCTTCAGCATTCGTCGACGCGTGAGCATCCGACCCGGCGCGACCGTGCGCGTCTCGTTCTGGACGCTGGTCGCGCGCTCGCGCGAAGATGTCATCAGTCTGGCCGACAAGCACCACGATGTTGCGGCGTTCGAACGTGCCGCCACCTTGGCTTGGACCCAGGCCCAGGTTCAGCTTCATCATATCGGCATAACGCCGGACGAGGCGCATCTCTTCCAGCGGCTTGCGAACCGTATCCTCTATTCGGACCCAACGCTGCGGCCATCGTCTGAAATCTTGAAACGAAACGACCTCGGACCGTCGGCGCTTTGGGCGCACGGCATTTCCGGCGATTTGCCTATCGTGCTGTGCCGGATCGACGACGCTGCACATTTGGAGACCGTACGCCAATTGATCCGCGCGCATCATTACTGGCGGATGAAGCAGCTCGCGGTCGACTTGGTGATCGTCAACGAGAGAAGCACCTCTTACGTCCAGGATTTGCAATCGGCGCTGGAGTCGCTCGTCCGAGTGAACTTGTCGCGCTCGCAAACGGAGAAAGATGACGCTCCAGGCACCGTATTCCTGCTGCGCGCCGACGTGTTGTCTGCCGAAGTGCGAAACCTGCTGCAGACGGTGGCGCGTGTGGTGATCGTGAGCCGGCGCGGCAGCCTTGCCGAGCAGGTCAAGCGTCTGCAGGAGATCGCGCCTGCCGCCGAGCCGCCACGCCCGCCGCCGAGAAGCGTGGCTCCTGCCGAGTTCGTTGCACCGCCGGCGCTCGAATTCTTCAACGGCATCGGCGGGTTTGACCGCGACGGAAGGGAATACGTCACCATCCTCGACGGCGATCAGGAGACGCCCGCGCCGTGGGTGAATGTCATCGCCAATCCCTCGTTCGGCTTCCAGGTTTCGGCCGACGGCAGCGGTTACACCTGGTCGGTCAATAGCCGGGAAAACCAGCTGACGCCGCGGTCAAACGACCCGGTTAGCGACAGTCCCGGTGAATGCATTTATGTGAGCGACGAAGACACCGGAGAGGTCTGGACAGCAACCGCTCTGCCCATCCGAGACGATGCGTCCCGCTACATTGCGAGGCACGGCCAAGGCTACAGTCGGTTCGAGCATACGTCGCATGGAATTGCACTCGACCTTCTCCAATTCGTTCCGCTCGACGAATCCGTCAAGATTTCCAGACTGAAGATCAAGAATGTCTCGGGCCGCCGGCGTCGTCTTTCGATAACGGCCTATGTAGAGTGGGCGCTCGGGCCGTCGCGCTCCACTTGCGCGCCCTATGTGGTTACCGAGATCGACCCGAAAACCGGGGTGATGCTCGCGCGCAACCCGTGGCGCATGGAGTTCGGCTCGCGGGTGGCCTTTGCCGATCTAGCTGGCCGGCAACGGTCGTGGTCCGGCGATCGCACCGAGTTCATCGGCCGGAATGGCAGCTTCGTTTTGCCGGCGGCGCTCGCCAGGCGGGATCCGCTGTCCAACCGGATCGGCGCCGGCCTCGACCCGTGCGGTGTTCTGCAGACTACGGTCGAGATCCCGGCCAACGCGGAAGTTGAGATAACATTTTCGCTGGGTGAAGCAGCGAGCGGAGTGGAGGCCCTTTTGTTGGCCGAGTGGTGTCGTGCCGCCAACCTCGATGAAGTGTTCGGCAATGTGACCCGCTACTGGGAAAAGACGCTCGGTGCTGTGCAGGTGCGCACGCCCGATCGGGCGATGGATATACTTCTCAACGGCTGGCTGCTTTATCAAACAATCGTTTGCCGCTTGTGGGCTCGCTCCGGTTTTTACCAGGCGAGCGGCGCTTACGGCTTCCGCGATCAGCTGCAAGACGGGATGGCGCTGTGCGTGTCGCAGCCGGGTCAGACGCGCGAGCATCTTTTGCGCGCTGCCGCGCGGCAATTCACCGAGGGTGACGTTCAACATTGGTGGTTGCCGTCCTCGGGCAAGGGCCTTCGCACGCGCGTTTCCGACGATCTGCTCTGGTTGCCCTATACCGCGGCACAATACGTCACTGCGACGGGCGATGCGTCCGTCCTCGACGAGCAAATCCCATTTCTCGAAGGAATGCTTCTCGCCGCCGATGAGCACGACGCGTTTTTTCAGCCCATGCCGTCGGAAGAACGGGCGACTTTGTTCGAACACTGCGCGCGTAGTCTCGATCGCAGCCTTTCGGTCGGACGGCATGGGCTGCCGCTGATCGGCGGCGGCGACTGGAACGACGGCATGAACTTGGTCGGCGCCGGCGGAGAGGGCGAAAGCATATGGTTGGGGTGGTTTCTGTGCACCACCATTGAAAACTTCGTTTCCTTCGCTGAGCAGCGGGGTCAGCACGAGCGGGCCACAATCTGGCGCAAGCACGCAGCCTCGCTGCGCGAGGCCCTCGAACGCGATGGCTGGGATGGCGATTGGTATCGCCGCGGCTATTTCGACGACGGAACCCCGCTCGGCTCGGCATCGAGCAGCGAGTGCCGCATCGACTCGATTGCCCAGTCTTGGGGCGTGCTTTCCGGCGCGGCCGAACCGGCGCGCGCCGCACGCGCCATGAAGGCGGCCGACGAAAACCTTGTCCTGCGCGATGAGGGACTGGCGCTCCTGTTCACGCCGCCGTTCGACCAAACCCCGCTCAACCCCGGTTACATCAAGGGCTATCCACCCGGCATCCGCGAGAACGGTGGCCAATATACCCATGCGGCGATCTGGTCGGTGCAAGCGCTTGCCAAGCTGGGCGACGGCGACAAGGCGGCCGAGCTGTTATCGCTGCTCAATCCGATCAACCACGCGCGGACCTGGACCGAAGCGCAGCGCTACAAGGTTGAACCCTATGTGGTGTGTGCGGATGTCTATTCCGTTGTACCCCACGTCGGGCGCGGCGGCTGGACGTGGTACACAGGATCGTCCGGTTGGATGTATCGCGCAGGCCTCGAGTCGATCCTGGGCTTCACCGTTGAGGGCAACACTTTACGGCTCGACCCGTGTGTGCCGCGCGCATGGAAAGATTTCGAGATCGCATTTCGACACCGCACGGCCCGCTATGAGATATCCGTCGACAATCAAGCCGGCGTTTGCCGCGGCATTGCCCGCCTGGAACTGGATGACCAAGTGTTGCCGGACGGTACAGCGGCCATCACGCTGGTGGATGATGGCAAAATCCATCGTGTCCGTGCCATCCTCGGATGACGCGTCTGTGACGTGTCACACGCCAAGCATTGCCAAAAAGACACTCGTAGCGAGGCTAAGCCGCCTTGGGGTCCGGTATACGGCGCACGGTGTGATTATGGCTCACGGTACACGCCTGCTCATGGCCACACTTGATGCAGACGAGTATTTCGCTGTCCAAATCAAGGGTGCGATTGGCCGTCTCAATCTGTTTGAGGCGCAACTCGCCACCACAGACTTCGCAGTGTAACGAGGGTGGCGGCTCGACAAGGGTACGCATAGGCTATCCCTTCGCTCGATGTGCTTCGGAACGAGGTAACGAGATTCTCGAAAGAGCCAAGATTGAAAGTCATTTTCAGAAAATGCCGAGCGTCTTGCGCTGACGTTTCGATACATAAAAGCCTGCTCCTTTAGCGCGGGCGTGTCCAGTAACAAACCAGTGGCTTTCCTCTTTTTCTGGAAACGGGCGCACAAGCGGACGTAACGCATAGAGAATTTTGTTTGGATTACCACTCCCTCCGCCAGCGCTCCAGGGCGAACGGCAGCCAAACCTATTTTCGAGCGCTAAGGACGCGTGATTTTGCGGAAAACGGCGCCGACCTCTGCACCCCAGCCTTCAACCCGACTTAATTCGTGCCCCTTGTTATTTGCGCGCGGTCGTTGGCGCACTAACGTCTTTCGCGACGTCAAAGCCTCATCAAAAACTTTCGGATTTCAAACGCTAGCTCGTTGGCGGTATTGGCGGCAGTATGCCCGCCTCGCTGGGGATGACTGATGGCCGAGCCGCTGAAAGTGATCACGACTGTCGCGATGCAGGGCGTGATCGACCGATTGACGCCCGCGTTCACGCAAGCGACCGGTCGCGGCATCGCCATGGTGTTCGGGCCGCCGTCGGCGGCGGTGAAGCTCATACGCGAGGGCGAGAGCGCCGATGTGGTGATCTCGAACCCGGAGGGGATCAAGGATCTGGCCCGCGAAGGCAAAGTGGACCGCGATTCGTGCCGCATCGTCGCGCGCATGATCATGGGCTTGGCCGTCGGTTTGAATGAACCGAAGCCCGCAATCGGTAAAGCGGAAGAGTTCAAGCAGGCGCTGTTGCATGCAAAGTCGATCATCCACGCCGATCCGAGCACAGGCAGCCCAAGCGCCGCGCATTTTCTCAAAGTGATCGAACGGCTTGGCATCGCCGACGAGATCAGGCGCAAGACGACGTTGCGCGCGGGCGTCGTGGCACACGCGGTGGCGAGTGGGCAGTGCGCCATGGCGGTGCAGCAATTGGCCGAGCTGATGCTGGTCGAGGGTGTACATGTGCTCGGTCCGTTTCCGGATGAATTGCAGAACGTCATGCCGTTGGCGGCCGCTGTTCACTCCGGCTCTGCTGCGCCGCAGGTGGCGACGGCTTTGATCGATTTGATGGCGGCGCCGGCGACAAAGGCGATCGTCGAGCGTGCGGGGCTGTTGGCGGCTCCGTAGGAACCATGCCACCGCAGTTGTCGTTTGCGTAGCGTGAAATATCGCTTTCTTGACCGTGCCCGAACCCCTATCCCATAATTCTTACAAAGAACCGGCACGTTCAGAACTAAGCCGCCGTAGAAAGCCAACTGAGGAAACGGCCATGAACCTCCACGAACCGATCAAGGCGCAACAGACGAGCAATCCGCCGGCCGGTATGTCGGCGGAGGAATGGCAGGCACGCACCGATCTCGCCGCGGTCTATCGGCTGTGCCATCACTGGGGTTGGGGCGACCTCATCTATAACCACTGCTCGATGCGCGTACCGGGCGAACCCAAGATGCTGCTGATGAAGCAGCACGAGCTGATGTGGGAAGAGGTTACGGCGTCCAACCTGCGCAAGGTCGACATGACCGCCGATCTCGACGAGCGCGCCGGCGTCAACCGCCCAGGCTTCACGCTGCATGGTGGCATCTTGCAAGGGCGCTCCGACGTGAACTGCGTGATCCACGTGCATACCGAACGTGGCATGGCTTTGGCCGGGCTCAAGCATGGCCTGCGCATGGTTTCGCAGCAAGCGCTGCGTTTCTACAATCGCGTCGGCTATCATCCCTACGAAGGCATTACCGAAGATTTTGCCGAGCGCGAGCGTATCTTGAAGCATCTCGGCAAGAACCGAGCGCTGATCATGCACAACCATGGCTTCACGACCGTGGGCAAGAGCGCGCGTGAAGCCTTCGTGCTGATGAAATACCTGATGAGCGCCGCCGAGATCCAGTTGCGCATCGAGGCGACCGGCGGCGAAGCGATCGAGATTCCGCCGGAGATCTGCGAGAAGACGGCCGCGCAGTTCGAAACGCACGACGCCGGTCGTGGATCGGCGGATTGGCCGGCCTATCTGCGGCTGATGGATCGGGTCGATCCGAGCTATCGGGACTGATGTCGCGCGCCAAACATTGAGGACGGCCGGCAGCGGCCTTACTTGCGGATGATGTCGAGCAGCGTCTGCACGGCTGTCTCGGGCGCGCCGATGTTTTCGATGACATGGTCTGCCTGGAAGCCGGCGAAGGCGTCGCTGCGCTGCAGGCGTTCGCTCACGCCGCCGCCGCTTTCACGGCCTCGGTGCGCGAGCCTTTCAGCGAGGACTTCCGGCGGCGCGGTGATCAGCACCGTTTCCACATTGGTATAACGCGCGCGCACGTCGCCGACGATGGCGCGCGACACATTGCAGATCACGGTGCGCCCCGCGCGGATATCGTCGTCGACGGCACTCGGAATGCCGTACTTCAGCCCGTGCGCTTGCCACCACAGGGCAAATGCGCCTTGGGCCAAGGCGGCGTCGAACGCTTCGGGCGTCAGACTGTCGTGGTCTTCCGCCTCCGAGACTGGGCGGGTGACCACGCGGCGGGGAAAGGCGATTTCTGGATCGCCGGCGCAACGTCGCCGCAGGCCCGCCAGCACGGTGTCCTTGCCAGCGCCGCTCGGCCCAACCACCAGAATGAAACGTCCCGGCCCGATCGGCGCGGTCTTAGCCGCCGATGACGCCGCCGCGGTCATGCGACGCGCATGCCTCCGCTCCAGACGCCGCGTACCGCCGCGGCATTCTGCGCCCGACGCACGCGGATGAGGTCGGCCCGCTTACCGACGGCGATCTCGCCGCGGTCGGTGAGGCCCACCACCTCAGCGGGCGTCTTGCTGACGGTGCGGACGGCGGCGGGAAGATCGAAGTTCGCCGCGGCTTCGGGCAAGCGCAGGGCGGCCAGCAGCAGGCTCGACGGTACATAGTCCGACGATAGGATGTCGAGCATGCCGGCTTGCGCGAGTTCGGCTGTCGCCACATTGCCGGAATGCGACCCGCCACGAATGAGGTTGGGCGCGCCCATCAGCACCTTCACCCCGCCACCGTGCAATGCCGCCGCCGCCTCGACCGTGGTCGGAAATTCGGCGACAGCGACGCCGTCGCCGATCGACTGCTGGACGTGCTCCGACGTGGTGTCGTCATGACTGGCGAGCGGCGTTCCATGTTCTCCGGCGAGCTTGAGCAGGCCCTGATAGTTGTCCGCCGCATAGCGTGCATGATTTTCGATGCGCCGCGCAAATAGAATATCGAGCTGGGCGTCGGTCATGCCGCCGCTCTTGCCGCGGTAGTATTCGCGCAGCTTCTGCGGATCGCGAAACTGGCGCTGTCCCGGCGTGTGGTCCATCAGCGACATCAGCCGCACATCCGGACGGCCGATCAGCGCGGCGGCATCGCCGACCACTTTCGGCATCGGCACCTCGCAGCGCAGATGCAGATAATGCTCGATGCGCAAGAGACCGGCGTCGCGCGTCTTGTCGATGGCGGCCGCCATCTCGCCGGCCAGACCGTCCACGTCCTCGGCGCCTTCCTCGCGCCAGACCCGGAGCGAATCGAGCACGGTGGTGATGCCGCTGGTGGCGATCTGGGCGTCGTAAGAGATCACCGCGGCAACCGAATCCCAATGTACCTTCGGCCGCGGCATGTAGTGAGCTTCGAGATGATCGGTGTGCAGTTCGACCAGACCCGGCAGCAGCAAATCGCCGCCGAAATCGATGCCGCGCAGGGGCGCCGCGCCTTCGCCGATTTCCGCGATGCGGCCGTTCTCGACCGCGATATAGCCATGCTCGATCACGCGATCGGCCAGCACGACGCGGGCATTCTGGAGAACGTAGGATTCGGCTTCGGTCATGACATTCACGCGGCGATTGCAAATTGGGTGACGTCGACGTTGATATCGGCGACCGCCTCGCGCACGTCGTCGTCGTGCATGATGGCGACGATGGCGGTGCCTTGGGCTTTGCGCTCGTGCACCAGCTCCACCACCACGGCGCGGTTGTGCGCGTCGAGCGAGGCGGTCGGCTCATCGAGCAGCAGGATGGGGTGCTCCGGCAGGAGGCCGCGCGCGAGATTGATGCGCTGCTGCTCGCCGCCGGAGAACGTGGCCGGCGGCAGGGACCAGAGCCGTTCCGGCACATTGAAGCGGCGCAGCATGTCGCCGGCGCGTACGGTCGCTTCCTCGCGCGCCACGCCTTTGCCGACCAGCGGCTCGGCGACGATATCAAGCGCGGAGACGCGCGGCACGGCGCGCAGGAACTGTGTGACGTAGCCGAGCGAAGTCTGGCGCACGGAGAGAATCTGCCGCGGCTCGGCGCTGGCAACGTCAACGACGCTGTCGCCGGCGCGAACGAGGATGCGGCCTTCATCACAGCGATAATTGCCGTAGATGAGCTTGAGGATGGATGACTTGCCGGCGCCCGACGGACCGGTGAGCGCCACGCATTGTCCCGGCGCGACCGCGAAGGTCACGTCGTTCAGCACCGGCAAGCGGAGGCCGCCTTGCAGGTGCATGGTGAAGGTCTTGGTGACGGCGGACAGTTCAAGAGCGGGCATGTCGGGCCTCACGCCGGCAGAATCGATGAAACGAGGAGCTGCGTGTAAGGCTCGTGCGGATCGTCGAGCACCTGGTCGGTCAGGCCCGCCTCGATCACCGCGCCGCCTTTCATCACCATGATGCGGTTCGATAACAGCCGTGCGACGGCGAGATCGTGTGTCACCACGATGGCGGCAAGCCGCATCTCCGACACGATCCGGCGCAGCAGGTCGAGCAGACGCGCCTGCACGGAGACGTCGAGGCCGCCGGTCGGCTCGTCCATGAAAATGAGGCGCGGCGAGGTGACGAGATTGCGCGCGATCTGGAGACGCTGCCGCATGCCGCCGGAATACGTGCGCGGCGTGTCGTCGATGCGCTCTTGCGGGATTTCCACGCGGCCGAGCCAGTCGGTGGCCACGTCGCGGATGTCGCCGTAGTTGCGCCAGCCGACCGCCATCAGCCGTTCGCCGACATTGCCGCCGGCGGAAACGCCCATGCGCAGGCCGAGCTGTGGATCCTGGTGCACGAAGCCCCAGTCGGTGCGATACAGAAGACGCCGCATCGGCTCGCTCAGCGACCACAGGTCGGCAAGCGAGCCGTCGCGCATGCGATAGAGCACGCGGCCGGCGCTCGGCTCGTTCTGGCCCGACAGCAACTGCAAGAGCGTCGACTTGCCCGAGCCGGATTCGCCGACGACGGCCATCACCTCGCCTTCGTACAACTCGAAGGAGGCGTCACGGCAGCCGAGCTGGCGGCCGTAATATTTGGTCAGGCCTTCGGCGATCAGTAAAGGCTGTTCGGTTTCGGCGAGGCTCATGCCATGGCTTCCTCGAACAGAATACGAAAGCTGTAGCCGTGGCGCTCGAAGCCGAGCGATTCATAGAAAGCATGGGCGCGTTCGCGTTTGGCGTTCGACGACAGCACCAGCTTGTAACAGCGCTTCTCGCGCGCGCGCTCGATGGCGAAAGCCATCATCTCCTGGCCGATGCCGCGGCCCTGCAGTGCGGGATCGACCGCCACATCTTCGACCACGGCCGACGACGCGCCGAGATGACCGAGATTGTCCATGATCAGCAGCGCGAAGGTGCCGACGATCTGGCGGTCGGTTTCGGCGACATAGAGCGTGTAATCGGGATAGCGCGCAAAGCGCGCGAAGATTTTCTCCGCGTCCTGAACCGGTAATACGCGGCCGTCATCCAAGGTCGGCTGCGCATAAAGTGCCAGTACGCCGGGGAGATCGATGGATATCGCGGTACGAATGGTCAGTGTATCGGCGCTGCTCATGACGCGGTTTTCGTTTCGAGTCCGGCGGAAGGTGCCTGGTGGCCCATGGCGCGGCGGGTTTCGCAGTAGTCGCTATCGGAGCAGACGAACATGCGCGTGCCGCTGTCGTCGGTGATGACTTCATCGAGATAGCTGTCGGTCGCGCCGCAAAGCTCGCAGCAGGCGTCATGGCGATAGGGCTCGAACGGATGATCCTCGAAGTCGAGCGACACGACCTGCGTATAGGGCGGGATGGCATAGATGCGCTTCTCACGGCCGGCGCCGAAGAGCTGCAAAGCGGCGCAGTCGTTCAGCTTCGGATTGTCGAACTTCGGGATGGGCGAGGGATCCATCACATAGCGCTCGTCGACCTTGACCGGATAGGCATAAGCGGTCGCGATATGGCCGTGCCGCGCGATATCCTCGTAGAGCTTCACATGCATCAGCCCGTATTCGGACAGCGCGTGCATGCGGCGCGTCTCGGTCTCGCGCGGCTCGAGGAAGCGCAAGGGCTCCGGAATCGGCACCTGATAGACCAGCACCTGGCCTTCGGCGAGCGGGGTTTCCGGCACGCGATGGCGCGTCTGGATGACGGTCGCGTCGGCCGTCGCGGTGGTGGTGCGCACGCCGGCGGTCTTGACGAAGAACTTGCGGATCGAGACGGCGTTGGTGGTGTCGTCGGAGCCCTGGTCGATGACCTTGAGCACGTCATCGGGGCCGAGGATCGACGCGGTCACCTGCACGCCGCCGGTGCCCCAGCCGTAAGGCATCGGCATCTCGCGGCTGGCGAATGGCACCTGATAGCCGGGAATCGCGATCGCCTTCAGGATCGCGCGGCGGATCATCCGCTTGGTCTGCTCATCGAGATAGGCGAAGTTGTAAGCGGGCGCGGTCATTCGGCGGCGTCCTGCATGGGCGTTTCGGTCCCGCCGTCGCGTGCGAAAAACTCGGCTTGCAGCTTGCGCAGGAGGTCGAGCTCGGCCTGGAAGTCGACGTAGTGCGGCAGCTTCAGGTGTTCGACGAAGCCGGTGGCCTGCACGTTGTCGGAATGGCTGAGCACGAATTCTTCGTCCTGCGCCGGCGCTCCCGTCTCCTCGCCGAGCTCGCGTGCGCGCAAGGCGCGATCGACCAGCGCCATGGCCATGGCCTTGCGCTCGCATTGGCCGAAGGCGAAGCCATAACCGCGCGTGAAGCGCGGCGCTTCGTTGCCGGCGCCGGTGAACTGATTGACCATCTGGCATTCAGTGAGCGCAATAGTGCCGAGCGGCACGGCGAAGCCGATCTCCTCGGCGAAAAACTCGACTTCGACCTCACCGAAGCGGATTTCGCCGGCGAAGGGATGGTTGCGGCCATAGCCGCGCTGGGTGGAGTAACCGAGCGCCAGCAGGAAGCCCTCGTCGCCACGCGCGAGATTTTGCAGGCGCAGATCGCGCGCCGCCGGGAACGACAGCGGCTCGCGGGTGAGGTCGCCGACGTCGCCGCCCTTGGGCGCTTCGCGCTCGATCAGGCCATTGTCGCCGAGCAGTTCAGCGACCGAGCGGAAAGGCGTGTCATCGGTCGGCGCGGTGGCGGGAGGCGCAACGGCGCTCTCCTGCACCAGCGTGTGGTCGAGCAAGCGGTGGGTGTAGTCGAAGGTGGGGCCGAGTACCTGGCCGCCGGGCAGGTCCTTGAAGGTCGCCGAGATGCGGCGGCGGATGTCCATGCGCGACGTTTCGATCGGTTCAGAGGCGCCGAAGCGGGGCAGCGTCGTGCGATAAGCGCGCAAGAGGAAGATCGCCTCGATCATGTCGCCGCGCGCCTGCTTGATGGCGAGCGCGGCCAACTCGCGGTCGTAAAGCGAGCCCTCGCACATCACCCGGTCGACGCCGAGCGCCAATTGATTGTCGATCTGCGCCAGCGAGAGCTCCGGCACAGAACGGTCGCCGCGCCGGGTGTCGGCGAGCAAGGTGTGGGCGTTCTCGATCGCGCGTTCGCCGCCTTTGACCGCGACATACATGGCTCACATCCCCTTCAGGATACGCACCGACCGCGGCAAAGCGACGATCTCGTCTCCCGACACGAGCACGAGATCGACGCCACGCGGAAACAGCTCGCGGTTGGCCGAGAAACGCGCGGCGAAGTCGTCCGGCAGCGGCTCCGCCGCGAGCGAACGCCGACCTTTGATGCCGGGGCCGCTGATATGGATCACTTCGCCGCGAAAGCGCTCAATTTGCACGATCAGCATGGTGGAACGATCAGGGTATTCCTCATTACCGAGCGCGAATTGTGTGAAGTCCGGCATGCGGCTGGGATCGGCAATGAGGGCGAAGGCGGCGGCACGCTTGTCCTCGACAATCGGCGCGCCAGTATGGAAGCGAATCCAGTCTTTGACCGCCGACACGCTGAGTTTGGTGTCGAGCCAGATCGGCGTCTCGTAGTCGGAGAGACTTTTCATCAGCGCGGCGGTCGCCGGCGCGAGCGACGATGGCGCGGTAACGCCGCGCATGGTCTTGATCTCGCCCGGCCGCGCCATGGCTTCCATGGCGGCGCGGAACGCCGCTTGGCTCTCGAAGGCTAAGTTCGCAGTCGCCACGTTCATCAGTCTTCCCCGCGCACCAGCGTGAAGAAATCGACCCGCGTCGCGGCGGTCTGCGCACGCTTGACGGCGCGCCGCTCATCCTGTGCCGCGCGCAACGGTGCCAGTACGTGTTGTTCGACTGACTGCCGATGCGTTTTCGTCTGCCACAGCGCGTCGCACAGTGCAGCGAGCCGCGCCTTCCTGGCGTCGCGGCCGAGCACATAGGCGAAGCCCTTTTCGCCGGACGCGATCTGCACCGCCGCTCGCGTCACCGTCGCTTCGCCCGCGTTGAACGGTGCGCCGTCGCCGCCGATGCGTCCGCGCAACATCACGAGACCGGTCTCGGCCGACCGCAATTCGATGAAATCGATGTCCTTACCGACAAGCGTCAAACCGCGCGCGATCTCATCGCCCTGCGCTTGCGCCAGCACCGCCATAACGGTGCGGCGCTCGTCGATAATTTGCGGGTGAGCGATTGACATTGGTGCGCTGCAAGTTGTCTAGTTCAATAGACAACTAATAGATCGCGTCCAATGACGCTTTGATGACAACGGCGCCCAATGCTCACAAAGAGTCCGCGTGGATCGAGCAAGAATCATCTGCTGGAACGCGGCGTCATGCTGTGGCGTTGCATCGCCGATGATTTCGAGCAGATGATTCTCGTCGGCAAGCACGAGAACGGCGAGCGCCTGCCGGCGGAGCAGGAGATCGCGGCGCGCTACGGCGTCAATCGCCATACCGTGCGGCGCGCGATGGCGGAGCTGGCGGCGCGCGGCATGGTCTATACCGAACGCGGCAGCGGCACCTACGTCAAAACCGACAAGCTCGATTATCGTATCGGCCAGCGCACGCGCTTTTCGGAGATCATCGCGGCCGCCGGTCATGAGGCCGAAGGGCGGTTGCAGGGCCACCGCCTGGAGCCGGCGAGCGACGAAATTGCGCAGCGTTTAGGCTTAAAGGCGGGCGATTCAGTCGTGCGGCTGGAAATCGTGCGCGCCGCCGACCGCGTGCCGATTTCGGTCGCGTCCACTTGGCTGCCGGCTGAGCGTTACTCGGATGCGGCGAAAGTCTTCCGGCGCACGCGCTCTGTGACTCGCATGCTGGAGCATTACGGCGTCGACGGTTTCCGCCGCAAATGGACCCGTATCAGCGCCGCTTTCACGGATGCGGTGGACGCGGGGCGCCTGCGGCTATCAGTGCACCGGCCGATCCTGATTGTGGAAAGCGTGGATACGACGGCGCGCGGCGAGCCGATCCTGACCACGCGCGGGCGATTTGCCGCCGACCGTATCGCGCTCATCGTCGAAAGCTGAGCACGAGTCGGCGAATTGTTCGAGCGCGGCGGTCTTTGTCATGCGGCTGTCGTCTAGATGTCGTTTTTCTGCTCGGCCATGTCCGAACAGAAGCTCTCGACCATGCCCCTCGTGGATCCGTCGGCGTCGCTGACCGCGGTCACCCTCGGCGCCTATACCGAGGTGGGCGCCCGCACCAAGCTCTTGGAAGTGGAGCTTGGCGATTACTCCTACGTGGTCAATGACAGCGACATCGCCTACGCGAAGGTCGGCAAGTTCACCTCGATTGCGGCGATGACCCGGATCAATCCCGGCAATCATCCGATGGAGCGCTCCAGCCAATCGCATTTCACCTATCGCGCCAGTGCCTACTTTGAAGGCGAGCGCGATGAGGACGAGTTCTTTGCCTGGCGCCGATCGCACCGCGTCATCATCGGCCACGATGTTTGGATCGGTCATGGTGCCATCGTGCTGCCGGGGCGTCGCATCGGCACGGGCGCGGTGATCGGCGCCGGGAGCGTCGTGACGAAGGATATCCCGGCCTATGCCATCGCGGTCGGCAACCCGGCACGCGTGATCCGTCAGCGGTTTGAGTCCGATGTCGCCGCCGGTATGCAAGCGCTCGCCTGGTGGAATTGGCCGCATACGCAACTGCGCGCGGCGCTCCCGGATTTCCGCAAGCTCACGGCCGAGCAGTTCCTCGACAAATATTCGCAAGCGACAGCGGTCGCGGGAGCGGCCTGAATATGCGTATCCAAGGCGGGCAGGCGCTGGTCGATGGCCAACTTGTCGCGGCCGATATTTCGATCGACGAAGCCGACGGCGTCATCACGGCCGTTGGAGCCGCGACCGGCAATGGCCGCTTGCTCGATGCGCGCGGGCTCTATGTGCTGCCCGGCATCGTCGATGTTCACGGCGACGCCTTCGAGCGGCAATTGATGCCGCGCCCCGGCGTCGGCTTTCCCATCGACGTGGCGCTGATGGAAAGCGATCGCCAATGCGTAAGCAACGGCATTACCACCATGTACCACGGCGTCACATGCTCGTGGGAACCGGGCCTGCGCAGCATCGACAACGCGCGCGCCATCCTCGAGGCGTTGGAAGGCCTGCAGCCCGCGCTCGGCGCGGATACGCGCTTTCACCTGCGCTACGAGACCTTCAATCTCGATGCGGAGAGTGAAGTCACCTCGTGGCTCGATGAAGGCCGCATCGGCATGCTCGGGTTCAACGATCATATGCCGGGCGAGAACACGCCGCCGCGCACGCGCAAGATCGCACAGATGGCGGAGCGGGCAGGGCTGTCGGCGGAGGATTTCGTCGCGCTGGTCGAGCGTCTGCGCGCGCGGGCCGACGAAGTGCCGGGCTCGATCGCGCGGCTCGCCGCCGCGGCGCGCGCGCAAGGAACGCCGATGTTGTCGCACGACGACATGAGCCCGGAACAACGGCGCTGGTTCCGCGCGCTCGATTGCCGGCTGGCGGAATTTCCGACCACGGTTGAGACCGCGCAGGACGCGACCGCTGCCGGCGACGACATCGTGCTGGGCGCGCCCAATGTCGTGCGCGGCGGCAGCCATATCGGTTGGATCGGCGCGGCCGACATGATCGCGCGTGGCTGCTGCACCATTCTGGCGTCGGACTATTACTATCCGGCGCCGCTTCTGGCCGCATTTCGGCTTGCCGCCGATGGCGTCGCTCCCTTGGAGCAGGCGTGGGCTTACGTCTCGTCGCAACCCGCCAAAGCTGCTGGCTTGGACGACCGCGGCGTGCTGGAAGCCGGCCGCCGCGCCGATGTGATCGCAGTCGATGCCAGCGACGTGCGGCGGCCGAAATTGGTCGCGGCCATCGTCAACGGGCGCGTCGTTCATCTGAGCGAGACCAAGCGCTTGCAGTGACGGGATGAACATGGAGCCGCGTTACGCCATCTATTTCGTCCCCGGCGCCGACACGCCGCTCCATCGCTTCGGCGCTTCGGTGCTTGGCTACGATTGTCACAGCGGGCGCGAGGTGCCGTTCATCGATGGCGTTGACGCATCCTGGCCGACCGTGACGCAGGAGCCGCGCGTCTACGGCTTTCATGCGACGCTCAAGGCGCCGTTCCGGCTCGCCGAGGGCTCGACGGTAAGCGATCTTGAGCGTGCCGTTGAGACCTTCGCGGCGGATTATCCCGCCGTGCTCGGGGGGGCCTTGGCGGTGCGCGCCTTGGGCTCTTTCATCGCGCTCGTGCCCGCCACTGCCTGCGAAAACATCAACCTGCTGGCGGATGCCTGCGTGCGCGAGTTGGATCGCTTCCGCGCGCCCATGACGCACGAAGATCGGGCGCGGCGACTGGCCGGCGGCTTGAGACCGCGCCAGATCGAGCATCTCGACCGCTGGGGCTACCCCTATGTGTTCGAGGACTTCCGCTTCCACATGACGCTTACCGGTTCGTTGGCCGTGCCCAATCTCGATCGCGCGTTGCAGCTCCTCTGCGGAAAGTTTGAGCAAGTTCCGGCGGCACATGCGTTGCGACTCGACCGCGTCGTGATTGCCCGCCAGGAGCGGAAATCCGCGCCGTTTATCGTGGTTCGCGAAGCCTTGCTCGGCCAGTCAGCGATCCGGCCTTATGCTTATTCCTTCTGATCTGCTCGCCATTTAGGCGGTTCGGCAGTGGAGAACGTCACAAGCCGCTGTCTGAATTCATCTGTCTGTCATGAGCCGTTGTTAGCGACTGTGACAACAGAGGGGAGATACGCTTGTCGCTGGAAATCGTCATCGACGCCAAAGGGATTTCCAAGTCCTTTCAGCGTGGTACTCCCGTGCTCGACAATGTCAGCATCTCGCTGCGCCGCGGCGAGATGGTGGCGCTGATCGGCGCCTCCGGCTCCGGCAAGTCAACGCTGATCCGGTCGATTGCCGGCCTCATTCCCATCGACGGCAAGAGTGCGTCGGACGGCGGCCGTATTACGGTGATGGGCCACGCCGTTCAGCAGAATGGCCGGCTGAATTGCAGCCGCGCTTTGCGCGCGCGAATCGGTGTGATTTTCCAACAGTTCAACCTGGTGCCGCGGCTGACGCTGCTCACCAATGTGTGTTTCGGCCTGCTCGGCCAGTTGCCCGTGTTGCGCGGCACGCTCGGCCAGTTCAGCGACGGCGACAAGCGCAAAGCGATGCAGGCGCTCGCGCGCGTCGGCATCGCGGAACATGCGCTCAAGCGCGCCAGCGAACTTTCCGGCGGCCAGCAGCAGCGCGCGGCCATCGCGCGCTCGCTGGTGCAGGGCGCGGAGCTTTTGATCGCCGACGAGCCAATCGCTTCGCTCGATCCCGCCTCGTCGCGGCGTGTCATGGACCTGCTTGCCGACATGAATCGCAATGATGGGTTGACGGTGCTCGTCTCGCTGCATCAAGTCGAGTACGCGCTGAAGTATTGCGCGCGCACCGTCGCATTGAAGGCCGGCAAGGTTGCGTATGACGGACCGTCGAGCGCGTTGACGCCGGCGTTCCTCAACCAGCTTTACGGTGCCGAGTGCGAGGAGTTGTTCCTGCCGTCTTTCGAGGGGCAGAGCGTGTCGACGCAGAGCGGCGGCAGCCAGCATTGGTCCGATCCGCCGGCCGCTGTCATGCCGCATGCATCGTCCGTGGCTATGACCAAGCCACTTCCGGAATTCGAGCGACTCTCCGCCTGAGTGCGGACGCCAAGCTCAAGTCTGTGATTGCTTAAAAGAAACGACTGCAACAGGAGAAGCATCATGCGCAAGATGATCATGATCGGCGCCGCGCTGGCGGTCGCCGGCATCACGGCGACGGCCGCCCGCGCCCAGACCACGGAAATCAACTTCGGCATCATCGCCACCGAGGCGAGCTCCAACCTGAAGACGGTCTGGGAGCCCTTCTTGGCCGCGATGGCGAAGGGCACCGGTTTCAAGGTGAACGGCTTCTACGCCTCCGACTATGCCGGCGTGATCGAGGGGATGCGCTTCAAGAAGGTGCAGATCGCCTGGTTCGGCAATAAGTCGGCCATGGAAGCGGTCAACCGCTCGAACGGGGAGCTCTTTGCCCAGTCCGTCGATTCGGATGGCAACCCCGGCTACTGGTCGCACCTGATCGTGCCCGTGGACTCGCCGATCAAGAGCCTCGACGACGTCCTCAAGTGCGACAAGAGCATCGATTTCGGCATCGGCGATCCGAATTCGACCTCCGGCTTCCTGGTCCCGACCAGCTACATCTTCGCCGCCAAGAACATCGACCCGAAGCAGTGCTTCAAGACGGTGCGCAATGCGTCGCATGAAGCGAACGGCATGGCGGTGGCGAACAAGCAGGTGATGGTCGCCACCAACAACAGCGAGAATCTGCGCCGGCTCGAAGTGACCGCGCCGGAAGCCCGCAAGAAAATCCGCGTCGTCTGGACGTCGCCGCTGATTCCGAGCGATCCGATCGTCTGGCGCAAGGATCTCGACGCCGACGTCAAGACCAAGCTCTATACCTGGATCATGAGCTATGGCCGCGTCGGCACGCCCGAGGAACTCGCCGCGGCGAAGAAAGTTCTGGCCGGCCTGCAATGGGCGCCGTTCAATCCGACGAACGACAACCAGCTTCTGCCGATCCGCATCCTCGAAGCCAATAAGTCGATCATGAAGCTCAAGGGTGATGACAAGCTTTCGGCGGATGAGAAGGCGAGCAAGGTCGCCGCGCTCGAAGCCGACATCAAGAAGTACCAGGAAGCAGCCGACAAGGCGGACAAGAGCGCCTTCAAGAAGCTGCAGGTCCAGTTCCTCGAAGCCGACAAGGCCGGCAAGCAGGACGAACTGAAGAAGATGATTGGCCAGTTCGCCGCAGTCGCGGCTAACCCGCCGACCAACTAAGAAGACAGAAGGGCGCCGGTGCGAAACGTTCCGGCGCCCTTCGTGCATCTGATGACAAGCAGCTTATGACCGATATCGCCGCTCCCGCCGTGCGCCCCGCTGCTCCACCGGCAGGCGCCGCCACTGTTCCGCAGCAGCCGCTCGGCCGTCGCTTGCGTAGCTGGCTCGGCTGGCTGCTCATCGCCGGGCTGTTGGCCGGGAGCTGGAACGCGGCCGAGATGTACCGCGTCACGGCGCTGTTCACCGACTGGCGCAACATGGCCGAGTTCGGCAGCGCCTTCCTGCACCCGAATTTCCGCGACTGGGATCAGTATCTCGCCGACATGGTGGTGACGATCCAGATCGCGATCTGGGGCACCGCGCTCGCCGTCGTATTCGGCATCCCGTTCTCGATCTTGTGCGCGTCCAATGTCAGCCCGCAATGGATCGTGCAGCCGGTGCGGCGTTTGATGGATTCTTTTCGCGCCATCAACGAAATCGTGTTCGCGCTGCTGTTCGTCGTGGCGGTCGGCCTCGGCCCGTTCGCCGGTGTGATGGCGCTCTTCGTGCACAACACGGGCATTTTCGCCAAGCTGTTCTCGGAGGCGGTGGAATCCATCGACCCGCGACCGGTCGAAGGGATCCGCGTCACTGGCGCCGTGCGGTTGCAGGAAGTCCTCTTCGGCGTCATCCCGCAGGTGCTGCCGCTGTGGAGCTCATTCACGCTCTACCGGCTGGAGACCAATGTGCGCTCCGCGACCACGCTCGGCATCGTCGGCGCCGGCGGCATCGGCCAGACGCTTTATGAGAGCATCCGCAGCTTCCAGTATGGCGACACCGCCGCGCAGGTGATCATCGTGGTCGTGACCGTTATCGTGATCGATCTGATCAGCGCCCGCATCCGCCGCGCTCTGGTCTAGCCGGCGGTCCGAAACCCGCCTGTTGCACGATTCCTCATTTTTGCGCACAAGAAGCGACGCGCCCTTGCCGGGGCGGCGCCAAATGGGTCGTTTTTCGGGGGCCGCTTTGGCTGAGACTGTCGCTGAAATCGTGGCCGCGCACCGAGCAGGGGTCGCCACGCCGGAACAGACCGTTGCGCGCAGTTATGAGCGTATTCGCGCGCGCGGCGACAAGGCTATTTTCATCAGCCTGCGTGATGAAGCCGAGGCAATGGCCGAGGCGCGCGCGCTCGCCGGTAAAGCCGATCTGCCGCTCTACGGCGTGCCGGTCGCGGTGAAGGACAATATCGACGCGGCAGGGCTGCCGACCACGGCTGCCTGTCCCGCCTTTGCTTACAAGCCGCACCACGATTCCACGGCCGTCGCCAAGTTGCGCGCGGCCGGCGCCATCGTCATCGGCAAGACCAATCTCGATCAGTTCGCCACCGGCTTGGTGGGCGTGCGCTCGCCTTACGGCGTGCCGAAGAACGCGATCAAGGACGAGCTGGTGCCGGGCGGTTCATCGTCCGGTTCAGCGGTGGCGGTCGCCGCCGGCCTGGTGCCGCTCGCGCTCGGCACCGACACGGCCGGCTCCGGCCGCGTGCCGGCGGGCTTGAACAATATTGTCGGCCTGAAGCCGAGCCTCGGGTTGATCTCGACCTTCGGCGTGGTGCCGGCCTGCCGCACGCTCGATTGCGTGTCGGTGTTCGCGCTCACGGTCGACGATGCCTGGGCCGCACTGTCCGTGATGGCCGGGCCGGATGCGGCCGATCCTTATTCGCGCGATCGGCCCCTCGGGGCGATGAACGCCATGACGCCGGCGAAACTCGGCGTGCCGCGTCCGGGCCAGCGGCTGTTCTTCGGCGACCGCGCGTTTGAGGCCGCTTATGGCGCCGCGCTTGAACGACTCGCAAAGCTCGGCGCGAGTATTGTCGAGATCGACATCGAGCCGTTCTACGAAACCGCGCGCCTGCTCTATGAGGGACCGTGGGTGGCCGAGCGCACCATCGCCGCGGGCGACCTGCTGGCGTCCGATCCGGAGGCCATTCATCCGGTGACGCGCGAGATCATCCTGAGCGGCCTGCGGCCGACCGCGATCGACGCCTTCCGCGCCTTCTACAAGCTCGAGGCGTTACGCCGTGTCGCCGACGTGACGTTTAGAGACATCGATGCGTTGGCATTGCCGACGGCGCCGACGGCGTACACGGTGCAGCAGGTGCAGGCCGATCCGATCCATCTCAACAGCCGGCTCGGTACCTACACCAACTTCGTCAACCTGCTCGATCTGTGCGGTTTGGCGCTACCGGCTTCCTTCACCGAAGCCGGCATTCCCTTCGGCATCACCTTGCTGGCGCCCGGCGGTCAGGACGCAAAGCTCGCCGGTGTCGGTCGCGCCTTCCACGCCGACACCAAGCTGCCGCTCGGCGCGCTCAAGAAGCCGCAGCCCGCGCTGGTGTAACCATCTCGCGCGCGGCGATGGCCACGCGATGCCGTCGCACGTAATTCTCGTCGACATCGACGCCGAGCCCGGGCCGGTCGAGGCTTTCGGCGTGGCCCTCGCTCGTAACGACAGGCTGCGCTGTCACGTCGGCCGCGAGCCCGATGTGGGTAAGCGTCAGCCCCCAGGCGATGTTGGGGATGACGCAGGCGACATGCAGTGCCGCGGCGCAGGCGACGCTCGACTCGCCGGTCTTGCACGAGATGTTCACGCTCATGCCGAGGCTGTCGCAAAGGAGGCCGGCCTCGGTGAGCGCGCGCACGCCGCCGAGCTTGATGGCCTTCAGGCTGACGCCGCGAGCCGCCTTGCGTTCGGCATGGCGGCGGATGTCGTCAAGCGAATGGATGCCCTCGTCGGCACCGATGGCGATGCTGGTGGCCGCCGCAACCTTGGCCATGCCGGCAAGGTCGTCGGCCATCACCGGCTGCTCGAAGAAATCAAGCCCGCATCCTTCAACCGCATGGACGTAAGTCAGCGCTTCTTCCGTCGTGAAGCCCTGGTTGGCGTCGGCTGAGATCAGCATGCCGGGCCCGAGTGCCGCGCAGATCGCGCGCGTGCGCGCGGCGTCGCGTTCCGGCGTGTCGATGCCGACCTTGATCTTGTAAGCCACGAAGCCTTCTGTCTTCTTCTTGTCGGCGTCGCGCAGGTCGCCATCATAATCACCGCCGCCGACTACGCCGAGCAGTGGCATCCGGCCGCGCTTCTTCTGGCCCAGCAGCGCATGCACCGGCTTGCCGGACGCTTTGCCGGCAAGATCGAAGAGCGCGATTTCGATTGCCGCCTTGGCGCCGTGGTTGCCGTACATGCGGCTGTCCATGGCCGCATGCGCGCCGTTGGTATCGGCCGCATCGCGGCCGAGGAGGGCAGGGCTGAGGTAGTGCACAGCCGCGACCAGACTCTCCAGCGTGTCGCCGGTCATCACCGGTGCCGACGCCGCCTCACCCCAACCGACAAGCCCCGTGTCGGTTTCGATGCGCACCAGCATGTTGTCAGCACGCCGCACTTCCTCGCCGGCCATGATGACCGGCTTCTTCATCGGCAGGCTGACGGCGATCGGTTCGATCGAGTTGATGTGCATCCTTCCGCCGCGTCGTTACAATTTCTGAATGCCCGACTGCTCGATGATGCCTTTGAACAGATCGATCTCCTTGGTGACGCGGGCCCAGGCGTCTTTCGCACCCTTCGGCTTCACCAGGAAGCCGGCTTTGTACATCTTCTCCTTCATGTCCGGCGTCTTGAGCACCTTCAGGGTCTCCGTCTCCAGCCATGCGATGACCTCCGGCGGGGTCTTGGCCGGCGCCAGCATCACCATGTCGGTCGGGAAGACGAAGTCCTTGTAGCCGGCCTCCTGCATGGTCGGCACATCGGGCAGGCCGGGCCAGCGGCTTTCCGCCGACACCGCCAGACAGCGCAGCTTGCCGGCGGCGATGTGTGGCGCTGCCGGCGCCAGCGAGCCCGAGCTTAATTGCGCGGTGCCCGACAACAGCGCTTGCAACGCGTCGCCGCCGCCTTTGTAAACAACCTGCTCCAGCTTGGTCAGGTTCTCGCGCGCCTTCAGCACCGCGGCCTGGAGTTGCGGTGTCGTCCCGATCGGCGGCGTGGCGACATTGAACTTGTCGGGATTGGACCGGGCGAGCGCGACGAATTCCTTCATCGTCTTGGCCGGCAGATCCGCTTTCACCACGAAGGTGTTGGGCGAACTCGCGAGTTCGCTCACGCCGACGAAGTCCTTGTAAGGATCGTAAGGCAGCTTGTTGTAGAGCCCATAGTTGACGGAATAGGCGTTGGTTGCGAGCAGCAACGTGTAGCCGTCGGGCTCCGACTTCGCCGCTTGGCTCATGCCGATATTGCCGCCGGCACCGCCGATGTTCTCGATGATGAAGGTCTTGCCGGTCGACTGCTGCAGCGCGGCCGTCACCATGCGGCCGACCAGATCGGACGGTCCGCCGGGCGTGTTGGCGACGACGATCTTCACCGGACGGTCCGGATAAGCGGCATAGGCCGAGCGCACGCGCAGCACGGCCGGCATGGCAACGCCTGCGGCCAACGCACCAACGATCTTTGCGAAGCTTCGTCGCGAGAGCGCAGAGTCGTCCACGAAACGTGTCATGTTAGCCTCCCCATAATTCGGCTTTGTTTTAGTGATCGCCGATAGTTGCGCGAGCGTAGGCTTTCGCCTTTAGTGGGGCAATGCCCAAGCGCTTCGCAGAAGGCATTTCGCGGCGCATTAGATTTTCACCGCCTTAAAAAGTCCTGATGGGAACCGATGACCGAAAGAAAAGGCCAAGCAAGTACCTGGTATGAGACGGTGCTGGCCGCGCTCAAGTCGAACGACGTCAAGCTCGTCGTCTATGTGCCGGACCGCGTGTTCACGCCGCTGATCAAGGCGATTCACGCGGATCCGTTCTTCATCACGTTTCCCTGCACGCGCGAGGAAGAAGCCATCGGCATCGTCACGGGCGCGTGGATGGGCGGCATGCGCGCGGCAGTGCTGATGCAGACATCGGGTTTCGCCACGCTGGCGAACGCGCTCGCCTCGCTGGTGTCGCCTTGCCAAATTCCGGCGCTGATCCTCGTGTCCGAGCGCGGTACGCTCGGCGAGTTTAATCTGGGTCAGGCGATGGTGTGCCGCACGATGCGCCCGGTGCTTGATGCGCTCGGCATGGAGAATCACACCGTCACGCGCCAAGACGAGTTGGCCTTCATTCTCGATCGCTCGATCAAGCAGGCTGTGGCGACGCAGGCGCCGGTCACTTTCATCCTGTCGCCGTTGTTGACCGGCGGTAAGGTTTTCGAGGCGTAACCATGGCACAATCGAGTATAATCACCGCCCACAATGCCAAGGTCATGAATCGCTTCGACTTGACCAGGCGCTTAGTTGCCCAGCTCAAGCGCGAAGAAGCCGTGGTCGGCGGCATCGGCAACACTAATTTCGATCTATGGGAAGCGGGCCAGCGGCCGCAGAACTTTTACATGCTCGGCAGCATGGGGCTGGCGATCCCCATCGCCTTCGGCGTCGCCATCGCGCAGCCGCAGCGGCATGTGGTCGCGCTCGAGGGTGACGGCTCGCTCTTGATGCAACTTGGCTGCCTCGCCACCGTTGCGATGCAAAAGCCGAAGAATCTAACAATGGTCGTGTGGGACAATGGCGTCTATCAGATCACCGGTTCGCAGCCGACGGCGAGCGCCTCGGTGACCGACCTCGTCGCCGTGGCGCGCGGCTGCGGGTTGGCCAACAGTGCCTGGGCTGCGGATGAAGATGACTTCGATCGGCTGGTGGCGGCGGCGCTGAACGGTGAGGGCCCAACGCTGATTGCCGCGCGCATCGATTCCAAGCCGGCGGTCGGCACGACCGACCGCGATCCCGTACAGATCCGCGAGCGCTTTATGCGGGGTCTCGGCGTTCGCCGCTGAGCGCTCGCTATCAGCGAGACTTGGTGGCACTTTCGAGGATGCCCGCCATCATCGCCATGCGCACGAGGTCGGACAGGCTGTTTGCGCCCATCTTGGTCATCAGGTTGGCACGATAGATTTCGACCGTGCGTGGGCTGATGCCGAGATCGAAGGCGATATTCTTGTTGGCATTGCCGGCGACCAGACCCTCAAGCACCTGCCGCTCGCGGTTGGACAGCGCCGCCAGCTTGTCGTGAATCTCGGCAACCTCGGCATTGCGCTTGACGGCATCCGCCTCCTTGTCGAGCGCGGAGCGCACGGCGGCGAGCAGATGGTCGTCGTCGAACGGCTTCTCGAGGAAGTCCACCGCGCCGATCTTCATCGCCTCGACCGCCAGCGCGATGTCGCCATGGCCCGTGATGACGATGACCGGCATTTCCGGCTTCACTTCCTTCAGCCGTTTCAGCAGGTCGATGCCGGTGATCTCCGGCATGCGTACGTCGGTGACCACGCAGCCGAAGCGAACTTCCGGCAGGATGTCGAGAAACGCCTTGGCCGAATCGAAGCTGCGCACGGTCGCGCCGGCGGTTTTCAGCAGGAACTCGAGCGACTGCCGGACGGCTTCGTCATCGTCGACAACATAGATGACAGGCTCAGGCTGCATCGTCGACATCCCCTTCATTGACGACAACAAGTGTGAAATTGAAAATCGTTCCGCCGCCGGGATTCGGTTCTACCCAGATTCTCCCGCCGTGCGCCTCGACGATCGTGCGCGAGATAGACAGACCGACGCCCATGCCGTGACGCTTGGTGGTGATGAACGGCTGGAATAGCTGCTCGGTCACCTCCGGCGCAATACCGATGCCGGTGTCGGCAACGCTGACGCGCACATGGGTCTCGTCGACCGGCATGACGGATATCATAAGGTCGCGCGAAGCGGAGGTTTCCATGGCGTCCATGGCGTTGCGGATGAGATTGAGCAGCACCTGCTGGATCTGCACGCGGTCGGCGAGAACGAGATCAACCCCTGGATCAAACTTGAATTGCACGCGAATGCCGCGATCCTTGACGCCGACCAGCGCCAGCGCGCTCGCTTCCTCCACCAGCTTGGTGATGCTCTCCACCCGGCGCTCGCTTTCGCCGCGCTGCACGAAATCGCGCAGCCGGCGGATGATCTGTCCGGCGCGCATCGCCTGGTCGGCTGCCTTGTCGAGCGCATCGCGCATGGTCGCGGACTTTTCGTCGGCCGCGCCTTCCAGCATCCGCTTCGAGCCTTTGAGATAGTTGGAGATGGCCGACAGCGGCTGGTTGAGCTCGTGCGCCAAGGTCGAGGCCATTTCGCCCATGGCGGTGAGGCGGGAAATATGCACGAGCTCGGATTGCAACTCCTGCAGGCGCGCCTCGGTCTTCTGGCGCTCGGTCAGGTCGCGGATGAAGCCGGTGAAAAAACGCTTGGCGCCTGAACGCATCTCGCCGACGGCAAGCTCCATCGGGAACGTCGTGCCGTCCTTGCGCTGTCCGACCACGACGCGTCCGATGCCGATGATGCGGCGCTCGCCTGTGTTCAAATAGCGATCGAGATAGGCGTCGTGATTCTGGCGATAGGGTGAGGGCATCAGGATCTTCACGTTCTTCCCAAGCGCGTCCGCCGCCGTGTAGCCGAACAGCCGCTCGGCCGCGCTGCTGAATGAGCTCATGATGCCGCGTTCGTCGATAACGATCATCGCTTCCGGCACCGTATCGAGAATTGACTGCAGATGCGCGGCGCTCGCCAACGCGTCGCGCGTCATGACGCTGGCGCGCAGGCGGCTTCGATGCAGCAACTCGCCGCCCCATGACACACCAATGCCAATGATGGTGAAGGCGAGGCCGTTCACCACCGTCGCGGTTTCAAACGGATTGGTTTCGCCGCTGACCACGAAGATCGCGGCCACGACGCTCAGCGCCGTGGCAAGCAATCCGGGTCCGATGCCGCCGATACCTGCCGAGATCAGCACGGCCGGTACGAAATAGAGGAATACCGTGTCCTCATGGAGGACAGGCAGAAGCAATGCGCGCGTCGCGAGCGACAGGGCCACGACGAGCGGCGCGAGGCCATAGCGGAGCAGCCAGCTCCGCTGTTGCGGCTGAATATCTATTGTTTTATCAATGGCTTGCGACATATCCACGAGAGCGTCCCAGCGGGGGCCCGTCGGCCCGCCGGCCTACGGTAAAACCCCTATGGAGATTATCTGAATTTCGGCCCCCTGACGCCAGCGGTATCCAAGCAGCGTCAACCTTACTTGAGGGCCAGCGCCATGATCTCGCAGACCAACACGATCAGCCGGGTTTCTTCGCGTCAGCCGGAAGTCCGCAATGGCCGCCCTCCCGTGGCGCCGCCGCTCTCGACCACCTTCAGCAACTCGGTCGAACTGATGGGCGCGCCCATGCCCTTCGCCCGCAACGCCGAGATCTACGGCGAGAACGAGCCGGCTGAGTATCTCTACAAAGTGATCAGCGGCACCGTCCGTACCTATAAGGTTCTTAATGACGGCCGCCGCCAGATCGGCGCTTTCTATCTCCCCGGCGATGTCTTCGGCCTCGAGATCGGCGAAGAGCACAGCTTCTCGGCCGAAGCGATCGTCGACTGCAAGGTTCTGGTGATCAAGCGCAGTGCGCTGGTTTCGCTGGCCGCCCGCGACAATGAGGTCGCCCGCCAGCTTTGGACCATGACCGCCGGCGAACTGCAGCGTGCCCAGGATCACATTATGCTGCTGATCAAGACCGCGCAGGAGCGCGTCGCTGGTTTCCTCCTGGAGATGGCCAAGCGTTCCGCCGCCGCGACCGAAGTCGACCTGCCGATGTCGCGCCAGGACATCGCCGACTATCTCGGCCTCACCATCGAGACCGTGTCGCGCACGCTGACCCAACTCGAGAACTCCGCCACTATCGCCGTGCCGACTTCGCGCCGCATCGTGCTGCGCAATCGCGCCGCGCTGAGCCGCCTGAACGCTTGAACGGGATTTGACCTCTCTAAGCCGAACGTCGTTCTCCCCGACTTACTGTTCGGCCAAACTGCCCCGGCACCTCGGTGTCCGGGGCTTTTTTTATGCAATAATCATAGCGATCATCGGTGCGCCTTCCATTGACCTGCATCAAGATACCGGCGCGGCCTGCGTGATCAGATGTTTATGAACGCAAGGAGGACCGCCATGAAAGCCATGGACATCATGACCCGCAATGTTATCTCGGTGAAGCCCGATGTGACGGTCCTGCAAGCGGCCCGGCTGATGCTTCAGCATCACATCAGCGGCCTGCCGGTGGTCGACGGCGACGGCAATCTTGTCGGCGTGCTGTCGGAGGGCGATTTCCTGCGCCGCCGCGAAACCGCGACCGAGCGCCGCCGCTCGCGCTGGCTCGAGTTCCTGATGGGTCCGGGCAAGATCGCGTCGGAATACACGCATTCTCACGGCAACAAGGTTGCCGAGGTGATGACGCAGAACGTTGAGACCGTGACCGAGGATGCGCCGCTCGAGGCGATCGTCGAGTTGATGGAGCGCCGCCGTATCAAACGTGTACCGGTGATGCGCGGCAATACGGTTGTCGGAATCGTCACGCGCTCCAATCTCATGCACGCCATGGTGAGCCTCGCGCGCGCGACGCCGAAGGAGGCGCAGGGTGATGCCGCCATCCGTGAGCAGTTGCTGGCGGAAATGGAAAAACAGCAATGGGCGCCCATCGCAACGACCAATGTGGTCGTACATGACGGCGTGGTGGAGCTCTGGGGCGTGATCGTCGACGAGCGCCAGCGCGAAGCGCTTAAGGTTGCCGCTGAAAATACGCCGGGCGTGAGGGCGGTGAAGGATCACATGGTCTGGGTCGAGCCGACATCGGGCATGGTGATCGAGCCGCAGGAGCCGGCCGTCAAGCATTAGCGACACAGCGCGGCCGCAGGGTGCCGTAATCCTGTCACGGCCTTTTGGGCCTACCTGTCGTGCCGATGCGATCTGATCGCACCGGCAGATTTGTGGCGCATGCATCGTGCACGCGCCAGCGGGCCGCCGCACGATGCGTTTCGCCGGCGTCCGGCAGCGCCATCCAAGCTTTTGTGTCGACTGCCACTGCAATGGCATTGCCTTTGCATCGCGGAGAGGCTTGAACGGCGGTTGGCGCTGCCGCCGTGTGTAAATTGGGACTGAGGAACGTTTATCTTGGATGCTCTCGTGCTTGGCGCAGGAATCTCCGGCGTCTCGGCAGCTCTCGCGCTGCAGGAGCGTGGTTGGTCGGTCGCGCTTGTCGATCGCCGCGCGCCGGGTTTGGAAACGAGCTACGGCAACGCCGGCATCATTCAGAGCGAGGCGGTCGAGCCCTATGCCATGCCGCGCGACCTTCGCTCGCTGTGGGCGATTTTCACCGGCAGCACGAACGACGTTAACTGGCATCTCCACCATCTCCGGCCCCATGTCGGTCCGCTCCTGCGCTATTGGTGGCACTCGCAACGGTCGCGCCACAAACGCGCCGCCGGCGCCTACGCGGCCATCATCGCCTTGGCCGCGAAGGCACATGCACCGCTCATCGAAGCGTCCGGTGCTCAGGCCCTCGTGCGCCGCGAGGGATTTCGCATGTTGTATCGCACGGCCTCCGCCATGGACGCGGCGGCCGTCAATGCCGAGCGGTTGAGGTCCGAGTACGGCGTGCCGTCCCGCATCTTGTCCGCTGCCGAATTGTCGGCGGCCGAGCCCGGCCTCAAGCAGGCCGGCGTCGGCGCGGTGCATTGGCTGAGTCCTTGGACCGTCAGCGATCCGGGCGCGCTCGTCGGCGCCTATGCGCGGCTCTTCGCCAAACGCGGCGGCACGATCGCGCTCGGCAATGCCGAAAGTCTCGAACGGGCATCGGACGGCGGCTGGCGCATCACGACGATCGACGGACACCTGCAGGCACAACATGCCATCGTGGCGCTCGGTCCCTGGTCCGGTGCATTTCTCCGCTGTTTCGGGCGCCGGGTTCCGATGGTGCTCAAGCGCGGATACCACCGGCATTACACGGGACAACCTCTCGATCTACCGCTGATGGATACAGGTTTCGGCTATGTCATGGCGCCGATGGCGGCGGGCTTGCGGATCACGACCGGCGCGGAATTGACCGGCGTGGATGCCAAGGCCTGCCTGCGCCAACTCGCGCGCGCCGAAGCGGCGGCGCGGGATCTCGTCGCACTCGGCACGCCGGTCGAACGCGAGCCATGGTTTGGAACACGCCCTTGCATGCCGGACATGCTGCCTGCGATTGGTAAGATCGCAGGTCTGAACGGGCTCTGGGCCCACTTCGGTCATGGTCATCAAGGTTTCACCCTGGGCCCGGCGACCGGGGCGATCCTCGCGGATCTAATGACAGGTCATGCCCCACCAGTGGATGCATCGCCGGTTTCGCCCAACCGCCTTTGGTGATGTTGATCCTTCGATGGCCGTTGCGGTGATGGGGCGCGTAGCCGGCCGCTCCGGTCATTGACATTGCTCAAGGAACGACCTGCCGAACGATGATGTTGTGACAGCGCCCGGATTACACCGGCCTCTCTCTCTTCTCGAAAAGTGAACGGAGGTTGTCATGAACCTGAAGTCCCTCATCCCGGTCGGCCGCGAGCGCGGGGTCGCCGGTTCCGCCAATCCATTCATGTCCTTGCAACGCGAAATCGATCGCCTGTTCGAGGACTTCACCCACGGGTTCCCGGCCTTCACCGGCAACGGCGCGGGCAAGCTGTTGCCCAGCATGGACGTGACCGAGACCGACAAGGAGATCGAGATTACCGCCGAGCTTCCCGGCCTCGAGGAAAAAGACGTCCAGATCAACGTCGCCGATAATCTCCTCACCATCCGCGGTGAGAAGAAGGCCGAAAAGGAAGAGAAGGACAAGAATTATCGCTTGGTCGAGCGCAGCTACGGCTCGTTCGAGCGCACGATGGAACTGCCCGATGGCGTCAACGCCGACGCCATCAAGGCCAGCATCGCCAAGGGCGTGCTCAAGGTGACGGTGCCGAAGCCGGCGCCCGCCCAGGCCAAGAAGATCGAAGTCAAATCCGCCGCCTGATTTCCGGGGGCGTGGAGAAGGCGCGTGGCCGCGGCCTCATGACGAGGCGCGCCTCGCGCCTTTGTCATTTTTGCGCGCCCTCTGTGTGACGCCGACGTGACCTTCGCCGCCCCCGCTACGCAGTTCTCCTGATCTTCTCGCGCCGCACCTTTGATCTTCCTCAACGCGGTATCGGCGTCGCGGCCGATCATCCCCTCCGCAGGCTTCCTGTTTCGGAGGATTCCATGTCTCTTGCCGCTCAACCGTCCGTCCGGCCGGCTGCTCCAGCCGCACCCAAGGAAAAAGGCTGGCTCGCGTCGAACTGGGGCCTGCTGGCCGCCATCGCCGCCCTTGTCGTTATTCTCTTGTTGCCGACACCGGCAGGCTTGCCGGTTGCGGGACACCACATGCTGGCGATTCTCGCCTTTGCGGTCATCCTCTGGATGACCGAGGCGGTCGATTATGCCGTCTCTGCGATCTTGATCGCAGCGCTGATGGCATTCCTGCTCGGTCTCGCGCCGGACGTGGCGAAGCCCACCACGCTTCTGGGTACCAGCCGCGCTCTCGGCATCGCCTTCAGCGGCTTTGCCAACACGGCGTTGGTGCTGGTCGCCGCCGCCCTGTTCCTCGCCGCGGCTATGACCGCGACCGGCCTCGACAAACGCATCGCGCTCAACATCCTTTCCCGCGTCGGCATCGAAACCCGCAACGTCGTCATCGGCACCATCCTGGTCGGCTTCGTGATCGCCTTCATGGTGCCCTCGACCACCGCGCGGGTCGCCTGCCTGGTGCCGATCACGCTCGGCATCATCGCCGCCTTCGGCGTCGACAAGCGTGGCGCTTTCGCCAGCATGCTGATGATCGTCACCGTACAGACCGCCAGTATCTGGAACGTCGGCATCAAGACCGCCGCCGCGCAGAACATGGTGGCCATCGGCTTCATCGAGAAGACGTTCGGCAGAACCATCACTTGGGGCGAGTGGCTGATGGCCGCGGCCCCCTTCGGCGTGCTGATGTCGATCGCGCTCTACTTCGTGATGACGCGCATGATGCCGCCGGAAGTGAAGCAGGTGCCGGGTGGCCTCGAAGGCATCCGCAAATCGCTGGCGGAGCTCGGGCCGATGAAGACATCCGAGAAGAAGCTGCTCGCGCTGACCCTCATCCTGATCGCCTTCTGGGCGACCGAAGGCGTCCTGCACAAGTTCGACACCTCGACCACCACCATCACGGCCGTGGCGCTGATGTTCATGCCCGGCATCGGCATCATGACGTGGAAAGAGGCGCAGCCGAAGATCCCGTGGGGCACGGTCATCTTGTTCGGCGTCGGCATCAGCCTCGGCACCGCGCTGTTGCAGACTCAGGCCGCGACTTGGCTCGCCAATATCGTGGTCACCGAGTTCGGCCTGAAGAATGCGACGGCGCTGTTCATCCTCGGCACCATGAGCTTGTTCCTGGTGGTGATCCACCTCGGCTTCGCCAGCGCCACCGCGCTTGCCTCGGCGATGATCCCGATCGTGATCGCCGTGCTGAAGAGTGTGTCGACGCCAGGCATCAACATCATCGGCATGACCATGGTGCTGCAGTTCGTGGTCTCGTTCGGCTTCATCCTTGTGGTGAATGCGCCGCAGAACATGGTCGCCTACGGCACCGATACGTTCCACGCCCGCGATTTCGTGCGCACCGGCTTGGTGCTCACCGTGATCGCGCTCGCCTTGGTGATGCTGCTCGGCGCCACCTACTGGCACTGGCTCGGCTACGTCTGAGGGTCGTGGGAATGGCACGTATTTCCATCGCCGTGGTGTTCGCGGGCAGCGGCGGCTCCGGCGCGATGAGCGCCGGGGCCGTGCTGCTGCGGGCGGCCGCTCATGCCGGCTATTACGGCCTGATGACGCAGCTTTTCGGCGCGCAGGTGCGCGGCGGCGAGTCGGCTGCGTTGGTGCAGGTCTCGACCCAGCCGATCGAAAGCCAGCCGGACCGTTACGACCTGTTCGTGGCGCTCGACTGGGACAAGGTCGAGCAGTTCGCCGCCGAGATTCCGCTCGACGAAGCCACCGTCATCATCGCCGATCCGACCGCTGGTGCAGTGCCGGCGGGAATTGCCAAGGCGAAGGGCCGCGTCGTCGCGCTGACGATGGGCGACCCCACCGCGAGCAAGCTCGAGCGCGGGCTGCTCGGCCGCCGCGTCAACATGTTTGCCGCCGGTCTTGTCGGCGCGCTCATCGGTTTGGATGCCGCCGATTTACAGGCCGCGGCCGAGACGGTGTTCGCCGACAAGGGCGCCGATGTCGTCGCCGCCAACGCCAAGGGCGCCGCCGCCGGTATCGCCGCCGCCGCCAATCTCACTTTGAATGTGCGGCTTGACGCGCCGAAGCCCGCGGCGCGCTGGCTGATCAGTGGCAACCAGGCGGTCGCGCTCGGCGCCTTGCGCGGCGGCGTGCGTTTCGTCGGCTGCTATCCGATCACGCCGGCGACCGATCTGGTGGAGTGGCTGGCGCCGCACCTATTAAAGCTCGGTGGCCGGCTGGTGCTGGGCGAGGACGAACTCGCCTCCGTCAACATGACCTTGGGCGCGTCCTATGGCGGCACGCCGGCAATGACGGTGACCTCGGGTCCCGGCTTTTCATTGATGGTGGAAACCTTGGGCCTCGCGGTCGCGGCCGAGATCCCGCTGGTGCTGGTCGACGTCATGCGCGCCGGGCCATCCACCGGCATCGCCTCGAAGACCGAGCAGAGCGACGTCAACCTCGCGCTTTACGGCGCCCATGGCGATGCGCCGCGGGTGGTGATGGCGCCGATGTCGGTGGCCGACTGCATCAACACCACCGAATACGCGGTCTATGTCGCGGAATCGCTGCAGACGCCGGTGATCGTGCTGTCCGATCAGTCGCTCGGGCAGGCGACCACGGTGATCGATCCGAATGACAAGCGTCCCACGCCGCTCAAGCGAAGGCTCAACGGTGCGCCGGTGACGAAGCCGTTCAAGCGCTACGCGCTCGGCGGCGATCCGGTGACGCCGATGCCGCTGCCGGGCACACCGCAAATGGAATGGGTGGCGGAAGGCCTCACACACAACGAGGCCGGCCTGCCGGCGAGCGGCGCCGGCGCGCATGTCGCGCAGATCAACAAGCGCGCCAAGAAGTTCGCGCGCTTCGATGCCGGCGCTTTTTGGGGCGAAAGCTGGGGCGAGGGCACCACCGCGGTCATTGCCTTCGGCTCGACCGTCGGCCCGGCGCGCGAAGCGGCGCGGCGGCTCGCGTCCAGCGGCTGGCATGTGCGCGTCGTCGCGCTGCGCGTGCTGTCGCCGCTGCCGATGGATCGGATCGCGCGCGCGCTTGACGGCGTGCGCCGCGTCATCGTCATCGAACAGAACCACGGCGCGCAGCTCTATCACTATCTGGTCGGACAGAAGGCCATCCCGCCGACCGCGGAAAGCGTCGCCCGTCCTGGCCCGCTGCCGTTCCGGCCGTCCGAGATCGCTTCATACGTGATGTGACCATGACCGACACTCTCACCGAATCCACGACCGAACCGCATTGCGTCTACAACGCCAAGGACTTCTCCTCCGGCGCGCATCCGGTCTGGTGTCCGGGCTGCGGCGATTTCGGCGTGTTGGCCTCGCTCGAGCGCGCGCTCGCCAAACATGGCCGTCCGCCACACGAAGTCGTGCTGATCTCCGGCATCGGCTGCTCGTCGCGCCTGCCAGGCTATATGAGCACCTACGGCTTCCACGGCGTGCACGGCCGCGCGCTGGCCGCCGCGACCGGCCTCAAGCTCGCGCGTCCCGACCTCGAAGTTATTGTCGTCGGCGGCGATGGCGATGGTTATTCCATCGGCGGCAATCACTTCATTCACGCCTGCCGGCGCAATGTCGACATGCTCTATGTCGTGATGGACAACCGCGTCTACGGCATGACCAAAGGTCAGCCGTCGCCGACGACGGAACCCGATTGGGACAGCGAAATCGCGCCGGGCGGCATCGGGCTCAGACCGTTCAATCCACTGGCCGTCGCCATTGCCTCCGGCGCGAACTATGTCGCGCGCGGATTCTCCGGCGATCCGAACGGGCTCGCCGAGCTGATCGTCGACGGCCTGCGCTGGCCCGGCTTTGCGTTCATCGAAGTGCTCAGTCCCTGCGTGACGTTCCGGCCGGAACAGACGGGCTGGAAGAAGCTGGTGCGGCCGTCGCAGCTCTCGATCGAACAAGATCGCGCGGCCGCCACGGCGTTGGTGATGGCGGACGACGGCTTCAGCCTCGGCGTCTTGTTCCGGGGCGATCGTGCGTCCATCGCGCCGCCCCTCAAGCCGCAGATTTCCGTCGCCGACGTCGAGCGTGAGTTCGCGCTGCCGGTGTGAGCGACACCGTCGCGCTTTCGCGGTTCCGTTGACGTGCATCAAGGACGCTCGCGTGTGGTGCCTACATCCTGACACCGAAGTTCAAATCGACCGCTGGAGACTTGCCATGAACAAGCTGCTCGCACCTGCGTTCGCCGCTGCCATCGCCACCGTCATGTTCACCGCCTCGGTTGTCGCGCAACCCGCCGCGGGTCCGGGTTCCGGTCCGGGACCCGGTGCTGGCGCCGGTCCGGGCTGGGGCCCCGGCATGATGATGGGCCCGGGCATGATGGGTTGGGGCGGCGGAGGCCGCGGCATGGGTTGGATGTGCAGCCCGCAGGGTGCCGGCCTCGCCGAATGGCGCATGGAGCGGATCGAGACGCTCGTGAAGCCGACCGAAGCGCAGCGCAAGTCGCTGGACGATCTGCGTGCGGCATCGACCAAAGCAGCGGAAAGCATCAAAGCCGCCTGCCCGAGCGAATGGCCCGTCAGCGCGCCGGCCCGGCTCGAGTTCATGGAAAAGCGCATGGAAGCCATGCTGACGGCCGTCAAGACCGTACGCCCGGCCTTCGACGCCTTTTACGCCACGCTCAACGACGAACAGAAAGCGCGCCTGAACAGCGGCGGACCGCGGCGCTGGGGTTGGCAGCGTTGGCGCAGCCCGAATTGAAGCGGCGTCGGGCTTGCCGTTCATCAAGTCCCAGTTTGACGTGCATCAAAGTTGCGGCGCGTGCACCGCAGTAGACAGCGCAAGGCCTCTGAAAGTCCCTCCGGCCAGCTAAAAACGGAAGCAACATCATGGCGAACGCGATCGCTCCCCAAAAGACCATGACCATCGGAGAAGGCGGATCGGCGCTCGCATTCGCGGCGCTGGCGCTTCTCACCATCGTCATCGCGGCCAAGGCTTACACGCCGGAATACGCGTTCCACGCCTATCTCTTCTCCGCGGCGAGCGTCGCCGCCGTGTTCGTCATCGTTAACCGCTATTTCAACCGGCCGGCGGCGAAGCCGCCGCTCGAGATCAATGGCAAGCCCAACTACAACATGGGCCCCATCAAGTTCTCGTCTTTCGCGGCGGTGTTCTGGGGCGTCGCCGGCTTTACCGTCGGCCTCGTCATCGCGCTCCAGCTTGCGTTCCCCGAGCTCAATCTCGGCATTCCTTATACGACCTTCGGCCGCTTGCGCCCGCTGCACACCTCGGCGGTGATCTTCGCCTTCGGCGGCAACGTGCTGATCGCAACCTCATTCTATGTCGTGCAGCGTACCTGCCACGCGCGACTCGCCGGCGACATCGCGCCCTGGTTCGTCGTGCTCGGCTACAACTTCTTCATCGTCATCGCCGGTACCGGCTATCTGCTCGGCATCACGCAATCGAAGGAATATGCCGAGCCGGAATGGTACTCGGACTTGTTCCTCACGGTCGTCTGGGTCGTCTATTTCCTGGTGTTTCTGGCGACGATCATGCGGCGCAAGGAGCCGCACATCTACGTCGCCAACTGGTTCTATCTCGCCTTCATCGTGACGATCGCGGTGCTGCATCTCGGTAACAACGCCACGGTGCCGATATCGCTGTTCAGCCCTAAGTCCTACATCGTTTGGGCGGGCGTGCAGGACGCGATGGTGCAGTGGTGGTACGGCCACAACGCGGTCGGCTTCTTCCTCACCGCCGGCTTCCTCGCCATCATGTACTACTTCATCCCGAAGCGCGCGGATCGGCCGGTCTATAGCTATCGCCTGTCGATCATCCACTTCTGGGCGCTGATCTTCCTCTACATCTGGGCCGGCCCGCATCATCTGCACTACACGGCGCTGCCGGATTGGGCGCAGACGCTCGGCATGACCTTCTCGATCATGCTGTGGATGCCCTCCTGGGGCGGCATGATCAACGGCATCATGACGTTGTCCGGCGCCTGGGACAAACTGCGCACCGATCCCGTGCTGCGCATGATGGTGGTGTCGGTCGCTTTCTACGGCATGTCGACCTTCGAAGGTCCGATGATGTCGGTGAAGGTGGTCAACTCGCTGTCGCATTACACCGACTGGACCATCGGCCACGTCCACTCCGGCGCGCTCGGCTGGGTCGGCTACGTCTCCTTCGGCGCGCTCTACTGCCTGATCCCGTGGCTGTGGAACCGGCCGCTCTATTCGCTCAAGCTCGTCAACTGGCACTTCTGGATCTCGACCATCGGCATCGTGCTCTACATCTCCGCGATGTGGGTGTCGGGCATCCTGCAAGGTCTGATGTGGCGCGCCTACACGCAGCTCGGCTTCCTCGAGTATTCCTTCGTCGAGACCGTGGAAGCGATGCATCCCTTCTATGTCATCCGTGCTCTCGGCGGCCTCTTGTTCCTCGTCGGTGCGCTCGTGATGGTCTGGAATCTAGTGAAAACCGTGACCGCCGCAGAAGAGGCCAAACCGGCCGATCTGGCGCTGGCGCCGGCGGAATAAGCGGGGGAACCAATGTCACTCTGGCAAAAACACGCGATCTTCGAGAAGAACTCGATCATCCTGGTGCTCGGCATCGTGATCGTCATCGCCATCGGCGGCCTGGTCGAGATCGTGCCTCTGTTCTATCTCAAGAACACGATCGAGAAGGTCGAGGGCGTGCGTCCTTACACGCCGCTCGAGCTCGCCGGCCGCAACATCTATGTGCGTGAAGGCTGCTATCTCTGCCATTCGCAGATGATCCGTCCGCTGCGGGACGAGGTCGAACGCTATGGCCATTATTCGCTGGCGGCCGAGAGCATGTACGACCGGCCGTTCCAGTGGGGCAGTAAGCGCACCGGTCCCGATCTCGCCCGCGTCGGCGGCAAGTATTCCGACGACTGGCATCGCGATCACCTGAAGAATCCGCGCTCCGTGGTGCCGGGCTCGGTCATGCCGGAATACGGCTGGCTCGCCGAGACCGACCTCGACGCCAAGAACCTCGCCGACGATCTGAAGGTCCAGAAGCTGCTCGGCGTGCCGTACACCGACGACATGGTCGCCAAAGCGTCGGCCGATGTTGCCACGCAGGCGACGACTGACAGTCCCGACGCGGCCGATCTCGCGAAGCGCTACCCGAAGGCGCAAGTGCGCGACTTCGACGGCAACCCGGCCCGCGTGACCGAAGCCGATGCGTTGATCGCCTATCTGCAGATGCTCGGCACGCAGGTGGACTTCAAGCTCTATGACGACAAAGCCAACATCCGGTGACCTGCCATGGACCCGACTTATCGAGCCTTAGCTGAGTTCGCCCAGACCTGGGGGCTCATTTACTTCGTCGCCGTGTTCCTGGCCGTGCTCGCCTATGCGCTGTGGCCTTCGCGCAGAAAGCAGTTCGAGGAAGCGGCCCGCATTCCGCTGCGAGAGGACTGACGTCATGGCTGAAGAACACAAACAAGTCGACGCCCTGACGGGCACTGCGACCACCGGCCATGATTGGGACGGCATCCAGGAGCTCAACACGCCGCTGCCGCGCTGGTGGCTCTGGCTGTTCTATCTCACGATCATCTGGTCGGTGGGTTACTGGGTCGTGTATCCGGCTTGGCCGCTGCTGACATCGACGACCGAAGGCGTCACCGGCTGGCACGCGCGCAGTGCGGTGGTCACCGATCTCGACCAGCTCAAGGCCCAGCGTGGCCCGATGATGACGCAGATTTCAACGGCCTCGGTCGCGGAGATCGCTGCTAATCCGCAGTTGCTTGACTTCTCCCGTGCGGTCGGCCGTGTGGCCTTCGCCGACAACTGCGCGCCGTGCCATGGTTCGGGCGGCGGCGGTACCAAGGGCTACCCCAACCTCAACGACGACGATTGGCTGTGGGGCGGCAAGCTCGCCGACATCCAGCAGACCATCACCCACGGCGCGCGCGCCGGCGATGACAAGGGCCGTCAAGGCAACATGCCGGCCTTCGGCCGCGACGGCATCCTGAAGCCGAACGAAATCTCGGCAGTCGCCGATTACACGCGGACGCTCTCCGGCCTGGCGCCGGACGCGGGCGCCGATCTCGCGCTCGGCAAGAAGGTCTTCGCCGACAACTGCGCCGTCTGTCACGGTGAGAACGCCAAGGGCAACCGGGAACTCGGCGCGCCCAACCTGACCGACAAGATCTGGCTGTACGGACCCGACAAGCAGACCATCGTGCAGGGCATTACCAACGGTCGCGGCGGTGTCATGCCGAACTGGGGCACCCGTCTGCCCGAGCCGACGATCAAGGCCCTCACGGTCTTCGTCCATACCTTGGGCGGCGGCGAGAAATAACCCCGCGAGCGAGGCTGGCGGTGTGCGGCGGCTTGCGGGGCTAAGGCTTCGCAAGCCGTGCCGTTTGAGGGTGACAGGCATGCAAAGACATGGCGCAGGCGTGCGCCTGATTGAGCCAGATCAAGAGGCCCGGGGGAGGATTCCGCTACCTTGCAGCGACTCTGAAGAGGTGGCCTAAGTCTATGACTGCGTTGGAAAATCTCGTTAAGGAAGCGGAACTCAAGCCGGTGCCGAAAACGGCGCCGCCGAAGGCCGGCCCCGCGCCGGGCCCGGAGTCGGACGACGACATCCCGCTCTACGCGCCGCGGCGCAAGATTTACCCGCAGAGCGTCTCCGGCACCTACCGCCGCATCAAATGGGCCGCGCTCTTCATCACGCTCGGCCTCTACTATTTCCTGCCTTTCGTGCGCTGGGACCGCGGGCCGAATGCGCCCGGCCAAGCGGTGCTGATCGATTTCCCCAACCGCCGCTTCTATTTCTTCTTCATCGAGATCTGGCCGCAGGAAATCTATTACCTCACCGGCCTCCTGATCCTCGCGGCGGTGGTGCTGTTCCTGATGAACGCGGTCGCCGGCCGCGTCTGGTGCGGCTATCTCTGTCCGCAGACGGTGTGGACCGATCTGTTCTTCGCCATCGAACGCTTCTTTGAAGGCGACCGCCGCGAGCACATGCGCAGCGACGCGCAGAAGTGGACGCTCAAGACCTATGCCTACAAAGGGGCCAAGCATTTCACTTGGCTGATGGTGGCATGGTGGACCGGCGGCGCCTGGGTGCTCTATTTCGCCGACGCGCCGACCTTGGTGAAGGAACTGGCGAGCGGAACCGCGCCGTTCGTCGCTTATGCCTGGATCGGCATCCTGACATTCACCACCTACGCGCTCGCCGGTCACATGCGCGAGCAGGTCTGCCTCTACATGTGCCCGTGGCCGCGCATTCAGGCGGCGCTCACCGACGAATACGCACTCAACGTCACCTATCGCTATGACCGCGGCGAGCCGCGCTGCTCGGTCAAGAAAGCCGAGCAGTTGCGCGCGCAGGGTTCGCCCGCCGGCGACTGCGTCGACTGTCTGCAATGCGTGCACGTCTGCCCGACCGGCGTCGACATCCGGGCCGGCGCCAATCTCGGCTGCATCCAGTGCGGCCTGTGCATCGATGCCTGCGATGCCGTGATGAAGAAGCTCGGCCGTGCGCCACGGCTGATTGCCTACGACACCGACCTCAACATCAAGCAGCGCATGGAGGGCAAACCCTCCGTCTACAAGTGGATGCGCATGCGCACCGTGGTGTATGCGGCGGTGATCGCCATCGTCGGCGCGGTGATGATCTATGCGCTCGCCACGCGCGAGACCGAGGGCATCAGCGTCATCCACGACCGCAATCCGATGTATGTGCGGCTCTCGGACGGCGCCCTGCGTAACGGCTACACCATCCGCATCGTCAACAAGCGGCTCAAGCACCGCGAGTTCGTGCTCGGCTTCGACGGCTTGCCGGCGACGCTGATCGACTTCGTCGGCGTGCCGCCGCGCGCCGACGGTCAGTTCCTGATCGATGTCGGTCCCGACCAGACGCGTGAAGTGCGCATCCTGGTCACCGACTACGGCGACAAGCCCGCGCAATCGACCCGCGTCGTGTTCCGCCTGACCGACGTGGCGACAGGCGAAAAAAGCGAAGCGCGCGACCACTTCTTCGCGCCGTGACATGGAGGAGACGATGACCGTTTCTCGTCGCAAGAAGCCCTACGAAGTGACCGGCCGCACCGTGCTGATCTGGCTGCTGTCCTTCTTCGGCGCCGTGTTCGTGGTGAACGGTGTGATGATCAAGGCCGCCACCTCGACCTTCGGCGGGGTGGAAACCACGAGCTCGTACAAAGCCGGCTTGACGTTCAAGCATGAGATTGCCGCTGCCGAACAGCAGGATGCGCGCCACTGGAAGGTCGACGGCACGCTCAAGCGCAACGGCGCGGGCGAGGCCGTGCTCGACATCAATGCGCGCGACGCCGCCGGTGCGCCGCTGACGGGTTTGCGGGCGGAAGCGCGGCTGGCGCATCCGGCCGACGCGCGTCTCGACCATGCGATCAAACTCGATCGCATCGGCGCCGGCCAGTTCCGCGGCGAGGCCGAGGCGCAGCGCGGGCAATGGGAGTTGCTCGTCGATCTCTATCGAGGTGACGACCGCGTGTTCCGGTCGCGCAGCCGCGTGACGCTGAACTGAACGGCACTGCCATGGGCGACGCGCTCGACCTCTCGCTCTACGCCAAGCCGGATCAGGATGGCACGCTCGGCGTCGACCTGGCGATCGAAGGCATCACCTGCGCCGCCTGCATCAACCGCATCGAAGGCGCCGTGCGCCAACTGCCTGGCATCAAGGATGTAAGGCTCAACTACACCAATCGCCGTTTGCACGTGGCATGGGCGGCGGGCGCGCCGGCACCGGTGCAGATACTGCCGACGCTCGAGAGCCAAGGCTATCACGGCCATCCCTTCGTTCCGCTGCGCGCCGAGCAGGAAGAGGCGGCGGAAGCACGCAAGCTGACACGCTGCCTCGGCGTCGCCGGTTTCGCGGCCATGAACATCATGCTGCTGTCGGTGTCGGTGTGGTCGGGCAACGTCACCGACATCACGCCGGAGACGCGCGACTTCTTCCATTGGGCCTCGGCGCTGATCGCGTTGCCGGCCGCGGCCTATGCCGGCCGGCCGTTCTTTGCGAGCGCGTGGCGCGCGCTGAAAGCGCGCACCACCAACATGGACGTGCCGATCTCGATCGGTGTGACGCTGGCGCTCGGCATGTCGCTCGTCGAGACCGCCAATCACGCCGAGCACGCTTACTTCGATTCGGCGATCATGCTGCTGTTCTTCCTGCTGGTTGGGCGCGCGCTCGATCACGCCATGCGGCGGCGGACTCGGGCGGTCGCCGGCAATCTGGCGGCGTTGCGCGCCGACACGGCGCATCGCTTCGACGGCGACGAAGTCGTGAGCGTGCCGGTGTCGGTGCTCAAGGCCGACGACCGGCTCCTGGTGCGGCCGGGCGAGCGCGTGCCGGCCGACGGCATCGTGCTCGGCGGCGGCTCCGAGATCGACGAGAGCCTGATCACGGGTGAAACGGCGCGCCGCAAAGTGGCCGCCGGTGCGACTGTCTATGCCGGCAGCATGAATTACTCCGGCACGCTGACGCTCAAGGTGACGGCGACCGATGGCAATGCGCTGATCGACGAGATCGAGAAGTTGCTGGAGAAGGCGGCGAGCGCCAAGTCGAAAGCCATGCGGCTCGCCGACCGCGCCGCGCGTGTCTATGCGCCGATCGTCCATGTGACCGCGGCGCTGACGCTCGCCGGCTGGCTGATCGCGGGAGCCTCAGCGCATGATGCCATCATCACAGCCATCGCCGTGCTCATCATTACGTGCCCTTGCGCGCTGGCGCTCGCCATTCCCGCCGTGCAGGTGGTCGCCTCCGGCGCGCTGTTCCGGGCCGGCGTGATGCTGAACGCGGGCGATGCCATCGAGCGGCTGGCGGAAGCCGATACGGTGGTCTTCGACAAGACCGGCACGCTGACGCTGCCGGAGCCGCGCGTGGCCAATGCGGCGTCGATCGATCCCGAGCTCCTGCAAGTGGCAGCGCGGCTGGCGCTGTCGAGTCGGCATCCGCTGGCGGTGGCGCTGTCGCGCGAGGCCGTGCAGCGCACGCCTTACGAAGGCGCGGTGGAGGAGCCGGGCCAGGGTGTGCGTGCCGTTATCGGCGGTATCGAAGCGCGGCTCGGCAGCGGTGAGTTTTGCGGGCTCAAGGATAATGCCGTCACCGATGCGACGGCATCGTCTATTTGCTTCGTGCATGGAGCGCAGTCGACCGTAATCGCGATTGCACAGAAACTAAGGCCCGATGCCGTAGCCGTCGTGAACGCGCTGCGCGCTCGGGGCCTCGACCTGCGTATCCTCTCCGGCGACCGTAAGGAAGCGGTGGCACCGATCGCGGATGCGCTCGGCATCGTGCAATGGCAGGGCGACATGAAGCCGGCCGACAAGATCGCCGTCATCGAGGAACTGAAACGGCAAGGCCGCAAGGTGCTGATGGTCGGCGACGGTCTCAACGACGCGCCCTCGCTTGCGGCTGCGCATGTGTCGCTGTCGCCGATTTCCGCGGCCGATGTCACGCAGGCGCAGGCCGATGCCGTGTTCCTCGGCGAGCGCTTGCAGCCGGTCCTCGACACGCTCACGATCTCACGGCGCGCGCGGCGGCTGATGACGGAGAACCTGTGGCTCGCCGCGCTTTATAATCTGGTGGCCGTGCCGGTGGCGATTGCCGGCCTGGTCACGCCGCTGATCGCCGCGCTGGCGATGTCCGGCTCGTCGCTTCTGGTGACGCTCAACGCCCTGCGGGCGGGAGGCAAACGGTCATGAACGTGCTCATTTATCTCGTGCCGATGGCGCTGGGCTTGGGGCTCGCCGGCCTGTTCGGCTTCCTGTGGGCGCTCAAGAGCGGGCAATACAGCGACGTCGAAGGTGCTGCGCTACGCGTGCTGTCGGACGACGACATCGAACCGTCGCGCGACAGATAAATCACCCCGCCGCCACCACCGCGCAGGTGGTGACGATGTCGTCGACGCTGGCCCCGCGCGACAAATCGCTGATCGGCTTGGCAAAGCCTTGCAGGAACGGACCGATCGCCTGCGCGCCGCCGAGCCATTGCGTCAGCTTGTAGCCGATATTGCCCGAGTCGAGATCGGGGAACACCAGCACATTCGCCTGGCCGGCAACCGCGCTGTCGTCCTTCACTTTCTTCTGCGCAACGCTTGGCACAAGCGCCGCGTCCGCCTGCAATTCGCCGTCGACCGCCAATGACGGCGCGCGCTCGCGCACGATGTCGAGCGCCGCCCGTATCTTGTCGATGCGCGCGTGCTGCGCGCTGCCTTTGGTCGAGAACGACAACAGTGCCACGCGCGGAGTCTCGTGAAGCAGCGCCTCCGCGCTGCGCGCCGAGGCAATGGCGATGTCGGCAAGCTCCTCGGCCGTCGGATCGGCATTCACCGCGCAATCGGCGAACACGAAAGGCTTGGCACCCTGACCGAGGAAGTTCGGCACCACGATTAGGAAATAGCTCGAGGGCAGGGCAATGCCTTCCGCCAGGCCGACCGTCATCAATCCCGCTTCGATCACGCGCCGCGTCGGGTTGGCGGCGCCCGCGACCATCGCGTCGGCGTCGCCTTGCCGCAGCATCATGCCGCCGAAGTAAAGCGGCTTGGCGGCGAGCCGCGTCGCCATTGCCGGCGTCATGCTGTCGCGCGCGCTGGCGAGCGCGGCGCCGTAGTCATGCAGACGCATATCGCTCTTCGGTTCCGTCGTCTCGATCCCATCGAGTGAGACTTTGGCTTCGCTTGCGATCTTTTCGATTGCGTCGCGCGCACCGAGTAAAACAGGTTGCGCGATTTTCTCATCCCGTAGACGCACGGCGGCCTGAACGACGCGCGCATCGTCGCCTTCCGGCAAAACAATTTTGCGCCGGCGCCGACGTGCGATATCAAACAACCCACCAAGCAAGTCCATGCATCTCACCGCGTGAGAAAATGTAAGTCGGGAGCGAACATCAATGACCGAAACAGCCGAAGCGATCAAGATTCATCGCGGTCTCACAGGCGTCTACTTCGACCGTTCGCCCTGCACCTTCATCGACGGCAAGGCGGGTGAACTGCGCTATCGCGGCTATTCGATCCACGATTTGGCCCAGCATTCAAGCTTCGAGGAAACCGCCTGGCTCTTGATGAACGGCGATCTGCCGACGAAGCAGCAGCTTGCAAGCTTCGATGCCGAGCTCAAGGCGGCGCGTAAACTGCCAACGCAAGTGCTCGACATCGTGCGGCTGATCAAGGACGCACATCCGATGGACGTGCTGCGCACGGCCACGTCCGCGCTCGCGGCTTTCGATCCGGAGGTCGGCGACAATTCGCGCGAGGCGACCTTGCGCAAGGGCGTGCGGCTGACCTCGCAGGTGCCGATGATCGTCGCCGCGCATGCGCGCATCCGCGCCGGCCTCGAGCCGGTGCCGGCCGATCAGACGCTGTCGCATCCCGGCAATCTGCTATGGATGCTTACCGGAAAGAAGCCGAGCGCGGACGCGACGTCGCTCATCGACCGCGATCTCATCCTGCACGCCGAGCACGGCTCCAACGCGTCGTCTTTCACTGCGCGCGTGGTGATCGGCACGCAGGCGAACCTGCATGCGGCCATCACCGCGGCGATTGCCGCGTTGTCCGGTCCCGCGCATGGCGGCGCCGCCGAGGACGTGATGAAGATGGCGGAGGAGATCGGCGATCCCACGCGGGCCGCCGATTATGTGAAGGAAAAGCGCAAGGCGGGCGTCGCCATCACCGGCTTCGGTCATCGCGTCTATCGCGCCGAGGACCCGCGCGCGCGTCACATGCGCGCCGGCGTCGAGCGGCTGTCGAAGGAGATGGGCGAGCCGAAGTGGTTCGAGATTCTGCAGGCCGTCGTTCAAGCGATGGCGCCTTATGCGCGCCACGGCGTCAACGTGAACGTCGACTTCTATTCCGGCGTCGTCTACCACCTGCTCGGCATCAAGCGCGATCTGTTCGTGCCGATCTTCGCCATCGGCCGCGTGCCCGGCTGGTGCGTGCAGGTGCTCGAGCAACTCGAGAACAACATCCTGCTGCGTCCGCTCACGCTCTACAACGGTCCCGACGCGCGCGCTTACGTGCCGTTGGAGAAGCGATAAGGCGCTCGGCCTATCGACTTGGTCATTGCCGGGCTTGACCCGGCAATCCAAGAGCTGCTGCAAGCACGACAGTGTCTAAGGCTTGCACAGGGTGACGCATCTCATGGATGCGCGGGTCAGGCCCGCGCATGACGCGGTGACGGCATGCCGCGCTCGCTTGTCCCATCTTCCGAGAAACCCGCATTTCGCAGGCCTTTTCGTCTCCGGATTCCCAAACTACGGGACGCCTGGCCTCACTTTCCCATTGCGGGTCGTTCGGCCTCTGCTATCGTTATGAGAACTACAGTCTCATTTATTGAGACTTCGTCATGACGGCCTCGACGCTGGCGTGGCGCGCCAAGCCGGCAGCCATAAGCCGGACAAGACGTTCAACCCGCCAGGCCGCGGGCGGGTGGACGGACAAACGGGCGGCCATCGGGAGGAGTGCTCATGCGTACGATGACGCGACGTATCGCTTTCCTTTTTGCCGCGCTCGGTGCGGCGCTCGCCGGCAGTCCGGCAATGGCCGCCGGTTATCCGGAACGGCCGATCGAATTGATCGTGCCTTGGGGCCCGGGCGGCGGCGCCGATCAGCTCGCGCGTCTCATCTCCAAGCTGATGGAGCCAGCGCTCGGTCAGGCCATTCCGGTCGTGAACGTGCCGGGCGGCACCGGTGCCACCGGCATGGCCAAGCTGATGGCCGCGCCGGCTGACGGTTATTCGATGGCGGTCTACATCGCCGACAGCCACGCGCTGCTCGCCGGCAAGAACCCGCGCTGGACCATGAACGACATCACGCCGGTGGCGGTGATGATCAAGGGCCCGTCCTTCATCTTCGTGAAGCAGGACTCGCCGTTCAAGACCTGGGCCGACTTCGAGAAGGAAGCGAAGGCCAACCCCGGTAAGTTGAAAGTCGCGACGCTCGGCTTCGGCAGCGTCGACGATTTCTCGATCAACGTCTTGGAGCGCGGCGGCGTCAAGGTCGTGCAGGTGCCCTTTGCCAAGCCCAGCGAGCGCTACGTCTCCATTCTCGGCGGTCACGCCGATGCGCTCTACGAGCAGGCCGGCGACGTGGCGCAGTTCCTCAAGGGCAACCAGATGCGGCCGATCCTGCTGTTCGGCGAGAAGCGCATGGCGGCGTTCAAGGACGTGCCGGCGTCGCACGAGGTCGGCTACAAGGTCGCGCTGCCGCAGTTCCGCGCGATCGTCGTACGCGCTGGCACGCCGCCGGATGTCGTCAAGAAGCTCTCCGACGCGCTGGCCAAGGTCGCTGCCTCGCCGGAATACAAGAAGTTCCTCGAGGAGCAGTACGGCTTCGAGGACAGCTTCGTCGATGCGTCGAAGGCGCCTGCCTACGTGAAGGAGCAGCTCGACGACATGAAGAAGACGTTGGCAACGAACTAGAGCGTCACAGGTAGGCCCGGAATAGCCCCATGGACAAAGCTGCGCTCCGTTCGACGCTGCCTTATGTCATCGGTCTCGCCGTATCTGCCGTGCTGTTCTACTTCGCACGGCAGATCGAATACACGCCGCGGCCCGGCAGCCTCGGTCCCGACTTCTGGCCGAAGCTGGCGATCGGGCTGATGGCCGTGGTGTGCGTGTTCGAGATCGCGCGCGGCTTGTTGGGCCTGAAGGGCGAAGCGCATGGCGTCGCCGATGCGCTCGAGGAAGAAGAAGCCGAGGAGCCGGCGCAGACTTATCCCATGCTGCTGGCCGGCGGCATCGTGCTGGTGGCCATCTACGCCTTGGTGGTCGATATCTTCGGCTTCTTTCTCTGCACGTTCTTCTTCCTCGCCGCTTTCATGTATCTCGGCCGCTATCGCCATCACCTCGCTGTGTGGCTGACCAGCGCCGGCGTTACCTTGGCAGCGGCGATCCTGTTCATGCGCATCGCCTATGTGTCGCTGCCGCGCGGCGTGCCGCCATTCGATGCCGTCACCGACGTCATCCGCGTCATTCTCGGTGGTTGAGGAAAGCGCGCCATGAGCCAGATCCTTCTCCAGCTCGGTCAAGGCTTCCTCGACTGCCTGACGCCGCTCAATCTGCTGATGCTGTTCGTCGGTATCGTCGTCGGCCTTTTGATCGGCGTGCTGCCGGGCTTGACCTTGGTAATGGGCGTGGCGCTCGCGCTGCCGTTCACGTACCGCATGGATGTCACCGCCTCGATCGTGCTGTTGAGTGCGATGTATGTGTCGGGCACCTATGGCGGTGCCTTCACGGCGATATTGTTTCGAATACCTGGCGAACCCATCGACGTGCCTATGTTGTGGGATGGCTACACCATGGGCCGCAAGGGTCAGGCCGCCAAGGCGCTCGGCTGGACCCTGATCGCCGCGCTCGGCGGCGGGCTGCTGTCGGCCGTCATCATGGTCTTGCTCACGCAGCCACTGGCGCATTTCGCCTTGCGCTTCTCGACGCCGGAATACTTCGCGGTGCTGATGTTCGGCCTTTCCAGCGTGGTCGCGCTCGGCAAGGGCTCGCTTGGCAACGCGCTGATCGCGCTGTCGGTCGGCCTGCTCATCGCCACGGTCGGCACCGACGAGACCTATGGCGCGGCGCGCTTCACCTTCGAGTCGCGCCTGCTGGCCGACGGCATCGAGTTCCTGGTGGTGATGGTCGGCGCTTATGGCGTCGGCGAGGTGCTGTCGCGGCTGGAGACCGGCTTTGCCAGCAAGCCGATCGAAAAGATCGGCAATGCCCGCACCGAATTGCCCACACTGCGCGAGATCAGCGGACTGAAGTCGATGTTCGTGCGCTCGAGCGTGCTCGGCAACGTCATCGGTCTCATCCCCGGCGCTGGCGCGACCATCGCCTCCTTCGTGAGTTACGGCCTGGAAGCCCAATTCGGCAAACGTCGCAAGGAAATGGGCACCGGCGTTCCCGAAGGTATCGTCGCGCCACAGGCGGCCGCCACCGCCTCGGTCGGCGGCGCGCTGGTGCCGCTCTTGGCCCTCGGTATTCCGGGCTCCGGCGCGACCGCGATCATTCTCGGCGCCTTCATGCTGCACGGCATCCAGCCGGGCCCGGAAGTGATGGCGAACTCGGCCCCCATCGTCTATGCCGTCTTCGCCTCCATCTTCCTCGGCCTCGCGCTGATGTGCGTGATCGGCTACTTCGCCATCCGTCCGTTGGTGAAGATCCTCGATCTGCCGGAGGCGGTGGTCTCGGCCTATGTGCTGATCCTGTGCTTCGTCGGCGCGCTGTCGATCCGCAACAGCGTCACCGACTTGTGGCTGATGATCGGTTTCGGCGTCATCGGCTATCTGTTCGAGCGCTTCAAGTTCCCGATCGCGCCTTTGGTGCTCGGCGTCATCCTCGGCCCGCTCGCCGAGGCCGCCTTCATGAATTCCATGATCAGTTTCGGCAACGATTGGACGGTGTTCTTCACCCGTCCCATCGCCGGCACGGTCATGGTCTTTACCTTCGCGATGCTGCTTCTTCCCTTTGTCCAACAGTGGCGGGCCAAGCGCGTTGCTCCTGCGCAACTGAGTTAGGTGATCCATGGCCAGTAATCTCAACTTGGAAGCACGCGCTGCCGAGCCGGCTGCCCGGCGTACTGCCGAAGCGAAGCCTGCAGCGCGGCCGGCCAAGGCGCGCGCCACGCGCGAGCACAAGTTGGGCGCCACGGCACGATCCTTCGCCATCCTCGAGCATGTCGCCAAGTCGCGCGCGCCGGTGGACGTGCTCGACATCATCGCCTCGCTCAAACTGCCGAAGGCCACCGCTTATCGCCTGGTCGATTGGTTCATCGGCCACGGTTATCTCTCGCGCGAGCCCGGCCGCCGCCGGCTGGTGGTCGGCCCACGGCTGACCGATCTCGCCTTCGGCGCGCTGTCGTCGTCGATGCGCAACGACACGCCGCACGTCGTGCTGCAGCGTCTGGTGCATTCGCTCAACGAGACTTGCAACATCGGCACGCTGCTCAATGGCGAGGTGGTCTACCTCGATCGCGTCGAGGCCGACCACTGGCCGCTGCGCCTGCACTACACCTCCGGCTCGCGCGTGCCGCTGCATTGCAGCGCAATCGGCAAGCTTTATCTGGCGATGGCGCCGTCGGCGCGCCGCAAGCGCCTCCTGCAAAGCCTCGAGCTGCGCAAGTTCACCGAGAACACCATCGTCGATGGCGCGCGGCTCGACGCCGAGCTCAAGCAGGTCCGCAAGGAACAAGTCTCGTTCGACCGCGAGGAGTTTCTCATGGGCGTGATCTGCATGGCCGTGCCGGTCATGGGCAAGAACGGCGAGTTGCTTGCCGCGCTCGCGATCCAGGCGCCGGAAGCGCGCATGGACGCGCAGAACGCGCGCCGGCATCTGCCGGCGCTGCGCGACGCGGCCAACGAGCTCGCCGAGATATTTCAGGCCAAGGCCTGAACCTTTCAAATTGCATTTTCCTAGGAGTTAAGTAGCGATGAAGATGACGACTGAAGAGGCCTTCGTGAAAGTGCTGCAGATGCATGGCATCGAGCACGCTTTCGGCATTATCGGTTCGGCGTTCATGCCGATTTCCGATCTGTTCCCGAAGGCCGGCATCACGTTCTGGGACGTTGCGCACGAGACCAATGGCGCGCTGATCTGCGACGGCTACACGCGCACGACCGGCAAGATGGCGATGGCCATCGCGCAGAACGGCCCGGGCATCACCAACTTCGTCACGCCGGTCAAGACCGCGTACTGGAACCATACACCGATGCTGCTGGTGACGCCGCAGGCGGCCAACAAGACCATCGGGCAGGGCGGCTTCCAGGAAGTCGAGCAGATGGCGCTGTTCCGCGACATGGTCTGCTACCAGGAAGAAGTGCGCGACCCCTCGCGGATCGCCGAGGTGCTCAACCGCGTCATCTCCAAAGCCAAGCGGCTGTCGGCGCCGGCACAGATCAACGTGCCGCGCGATTACTGGACGCAGGTGATCGACATTAACCTGCCGGCGATCGTCGACTTCGAACGTCCGGCCGGCGGCGAGAAGGCAGTGGCAGAAGCCGCCAAGCTTTTGTCGGAAGCAAAGTTCCCGGTGATCCTCTCGGGCGCCGGTGTCGTGATCGGCAATGCCATTGCCGATTGCGTCGCGCTCGCCGAGAAGCTCGATGCGCCGGTGTGCAACAACTACCAGCACAACGACAGCTTCCCGGGCAGCCACCGTCTCGCTGTCGGCCCGCTCGGCTACAACGGCTCGAAGGCGGCGATGGAGCTGGTCGCCAAGGCCGACGTGGTGCTGGCGCTCGGCACGCGCCTCAATCCGTTCTCGACCTTGCCCGGCTACGGCATCGATTACTGGCCGAAGACCGCCAAGATCATCCAGGTTGACATCAATGCCGACCGCATCGGCCTCACCAAGCCGGTCACCGTCGGCATCTGCGGCGACGCCAAGCTGGTGGCGCAGCAAATCCTCAAGCAGCTGGCGCCGACGGCGGGCAATGCCGGGCGCGAAGACCGCAAGAACCTGATCCACACGACGAAGTCGAAGTGGCTGCAGACGCTGTCCAGCATGGACCATGAGGACGACGATCCGGGCACGACCTGGAACGCTGACGCGCGCACGCGCGACGCCGACCGCATGTCGCCGCGTCAGGCTTGGCGCGCCATCCAGGCCGGCCTGCCGAAAGACGCCATCATCAGTAGCGACATTGGCAACAACTGCGCCATCGGCAACGCCTACCCGACCTTCGACCAGGGCCGGAAATATCTGGCGCCCGGCCTGTTCGGTCCTTGCGGCTACGGCTTTCCGTCGATCATCGGCGCCAAGATCGGCAATCCGGATGTGCCTTGCGTTGGCTTCGCCGGCGACGGCGCCTTCGGCATCTCCATGAACGAGATGAGCTCGGTCGGCCGCAAGGAGTGGCCGGGCATCACCATGGTCGTGTTCCGCAACTATCAGTGGGGCGCGGAGAAGCGCAATTCGATCCTCTGGTACGACAACAACTTCGTCGGCACCGAACTCGATCCGCATCTCTCCTACGCCAAGGTGGCGGTCGCCTGCGGCCTGCAGGGCGTGACGGTGAAGACCCAGACCGAGTTGACCGAGGCGCTGCGCAAATCCTGCGAGGACCAGAAGAAGGGCATCACGACCTTCATCGAGGTCATCCTCAACCAAGAGCTTGGCGAGCCGTTCCGCCGCGACGCGATGAAGAAGCCGGTGGTCGTGGCAGGCATCCGCCGCGAAGACATGCGGCCGCAGCAGGTAGCCTAAGAGGTAGTGCAATGACAGTCGCAGTGAAACCCGTCGCCGATCCGGCCGCGCTGGCAGTGGTCGATGAGCTCGTGCGCAAGGGCCGGGCGGCGCAAGCGGCGTTCGCCAATGCCGATCAGGCGACGGTGGACGAGGCGGTCACGGCGCTGGCCTGGTCGCTCTACAATCCGGCGCACGCCAAGGAGCTAGCCGAGCTTGCCGTCGCCGACACCAAGCTCGGTAACGTGCCGGACAAGATCATCAAGAAGACGCGCAAGACCTTCGGCACCTTGCGCGACCTGATGCGGGTGAAGTCCGTCGGCATCATCGAGGAAGACAAGAAGCTCGGCATCACCAAGTGGGCGAAGCCCGTCGGCCTCGTCTGCGCCATCACGCCGTCGACCAATCCGGGCGCCACGCCGGTGAACAAGGCGATGATGGCGATCAAGGGCCGCAACGCCATCATCATCGCTTCGTCGCCCGCCGGCATGAAGACGACCAGCAAGACGGTCGACTATATGCGCGCGGAACTGCGCAAGGTCGGCGCGCCGGAGGATCTCGTGCAGATCCTGCCGCCGCCCGCCTCGAAGGACATGACGCAGGCCCTGATGCGGGCGGCCGATCTGATCGTCGCCACCGGCTCACAGGACAATGTGCGCCGTGCCTATTCCTCGGGCACGCCGGCGATCGGCGTCGGTACCGGCAACGTGCCGGTGATCATCGACGAAACCGCCGATCTCGACGACGCGGCGCGCAAGATTTGCGCCTCCAAGATCTTCGACAACTCCACGTCCTGCTCATCGGAGAACTCAGTCGTCGTTGTTGACGCCGTGTACGACAAGGCCATCGCCGCGCTCGAACGGGCCGGCGGCTACATGGCCTCAAGCACGGAGAAGGTGAAAATCCAGGCCGCGCTCTGGCCGGACGGCAAGCTCTCCCGCACCTTGATTGCGCGCGACGCCGACGTGTTCGCCCGCGGCTGCGGCCTGCCGGCCGAGGCGGAAAAGAAGAAGTTTTTCATGGTCGAGGAGACCGGTGTCGGCCGCGATTATCCCTTCTCCGGTGAGAAGCTGTCGCTGGTGCTCACGGTCTATCGCGCCGAGGATTTCGACGCCGCGGTGACGCAGGCAAACGACATCTTGATACACCAGGGACGCGGCCATTCGCTCGGCCTGCACACCAAGAACATGGACCGCGCCCGCAAGCTCGCCGAGCAGATCGACGTGGTGCGCGTGCTGGTCAACCAGGCACATACCTTCGCCAACGGCGGCGGTTTCGACAGCGGCTTGAATTTCACGCTGTCGATGGGCTGCGGCACGTGGGGTGGCAACAGCATCACCGAGAACCTGAACTACAAGAACTTCCTCAACATCACCCATCTCGTCACCACCATCCCCGAGGACAAGCCGAGCGAGGAAGAGCTGTTCGGCAAGTACTGGGCAAAGTACGGCAAGTAAGTTCATGAACTTCGAGGAACACGCGGCGAAAACGCTTGTGCTTTCGCCGGCTGGCATCCCGGTGCCGCGCGGCATTCAAGTGACGAGCGCCGCTGAGGCGGCCAAGGCAGCGGAACAGATCGGCCCCTGCGTGGTGAAGGCGCAGGTGCCGACCGGCAAGCGCGGCAAGGCCGGCGGCATCAAGCTCGCCAACACGGCCAAGGAAGCCGAGCAGGTCGCTTCGCAGATCCTCGGCATGCGCATCGGCGACTACACCGTCGAACGCCTGCTCATCGAAGAACAGGCCAAGATCGTGCGCGAGTTCTACCTCGCCGTGCTGCACGACACGGCGGCGAAGAAGCCGCTGATCCTGTTCTCCACCGAAGGCGGCATGGATATCGAGGAAGTCGCCGCCGAAAAGCCCGATGCCATCCGCCGCCTGCTGGTCGACATCGACAACGTGCCGCGGGCACGCGACATCGCCGCGATGCTTAAAGGTCTCGATCTCGGTGCCGCCGAGCAGCAGATCGCCGAGATCATCGACCGTCTCTTCCGCGCCTACCGCACACGCGATGCCGAGCTCCTGGAAATCAACCCGCTCGCGCTGCTCGGCGACGGCCGCGTGGTCGCGCTCGACTGCAAATTCGTGCTCGACGACTCGTCGGTCTTCCGCCAGCCGGACGTTGCGCCCGGCGGTAGCGTGCCGGCGATGACCGACCTCGAAAAGCGCGGCGCCGATGCCGGCCTTAAGCTGATCCAGCTTGACGGCAATGTCGGAGTCCTCGCGAACGGCGCCGGTCTCACCATGACCACCATGGACGTGATTCGCCACTACGGCGGCAAGCCGGCCAACTTCCTGGAGATCGGCGGCGAGGCTTACACCAAGTCCGAGATCGCGCTCGATCTGGTGCTGTCCAATCCGGGCGTCAAAAGCCTGGTGATCAATTTCTGCGGCGCCTTCGCCCGCACCGACGTGATGGCCGACGGTGTCGTGAAAGCCTGGCACAAGCTCAAGCCGAAAGTGCCGGTGTTCTTCTCCATCCACGGCACCGGCGAAGAGGAGGCCGTCAAGCTGGTGCGCGATCAACTCGGCATCGAGCCCTACGATTTCATGGAAGACGCCGTCCAGGCGGCGGTGAAGGCAGCGCAATGATCGTCCGTCGAAAAGACCGTGTGGTGGTGCTCGGCATCACCGGCAAGCAAGGCACCTTCTGGACCGAGAAGATGATCGCCTACGGCACCAATGTGGTGGCCGGCATCAATCCCAAGCGCGCCGGCGAGATCCATGTCGGCGTGCCGATCTTCGCCAACACGGCCGAAGCCGCGAAAGCCGTCGGCGCCGATGTCGCCGTCATGTTCATCCCGCCGCCGATGGCGAAGGATGCCGCGGTGTCGGCCGCCGAAGCCGGCGTGAAGACCTTGGTCGTCTTGACCGAACACATCCCGGCGCAGGACGTGATGGCGATGCATGCCGCGGCCGCCAAGCACGGCACCCGCATCGTCGGCCCCAACACCGCCGGCCTCGTCACGCCCGGCGAATGCTTCGTCGGCATCATGCCGGCTTTTGTTCCAAGCGTGTTCAAGCCCGGCCGCGTCGGCGTCATCTCGCGCAGCGGTTCCCTCGGCACGCTCATCTGCCTCAATCTCACGCGCGCGGGTCTCGGCCAGTCGGCCTTCCTCGGCATCGGCGGCGACCCAATGTTGGGAACCACGACGCGTGATGCGCTCGAAGCACTCGACAAGGATGGTGGCACCGATGCGGTCGTTCTTGTAGGCGAGATCGGCGGCGGCATGGAAGAATCCGCGGCCGAATACGCAAAGACCATGAAGAAGCCGATCGTTTCCTTCATCGCCGGTGCTGCCGCGCCGGCCGGCAAGAAGATGGGCCACGCCGGCGCCATCGTGACCGGCAGTGTCGGCAGCTACGCGGGCAAGCGCAAAGCGCTGGAAGCGGCCGGTGTTGTCGTCGTCGATACGCCTTCTCAAATCGCCGCGGCTGTTGCCGCGGGCCTCGGCGTTGCCGGCGCCGGCGCGAAAGTAGTCGCAGGTCGGCAGTAAGGAAGTTCCGTGGCCGCTCCGCTTCCCCAGACCAGCCGCCCGCTCGCGGACACGGTGGTTGATTTTCTGCCCGGGGTTCTGTTGTCGGCGATCGTCGCCATCATCGGCTACCTCGCCGCGCCCTATGTCGCGCGCGTGGTGCCGATCCCGAGCATGGTGATCGCGCTCATCGTCGGCATCGCGCTCAACCCGGTCGCGGCGCGGCCTGCCATGCAGCCCGGCATGGCCTTCTGCGTGCGCACGGTGCTGCGCTGGGCGGTGGCGCTGTTGGGCTTGCGCGTTGCGCTCGGCGACATCGCCGCGCTCGGTCTCGGCACCGCCATCCTCATCATGGTGTCGATGGTCGTCACCATCGCTTCCGGTTTCTGGTTCGCGCGCTGGTATGGCCGCACGGCCGGCTTCGGTGCGCTGGTCGGCGTCGGCACCGCCGTGTGTGGCGCGTCGGCCACGCTCGCGACCTCCACCGTCGTTCCCGATTATCCCGGCAAGCAAGCCGATGTCGCCTTTGTTGTGGTCGCGCTCAACGCCCTGGCCACGCTGGCGATGCTTGCCTATCCGCCGCTCTGCATTTTGTTCGGGCTCGATGCGCAAGACACCGGCGTGATGTTAGGGGGCACCATCCACGACGTTGCGCAGGTGGTTGGCGCCGGCTACGCGGTGTCCGATCCAGTCGGCAACAGCGCGGTGATCGTGAAGCTGTTCCGCGTGTTCTTGTTGTTGCCGGTGGTGCTCGCGGTGGGTTGGTACTTCACGCGACAGGGCCTGCGTCACGGCGAGGCGCGCGTGCCGGTGCCGGTGTTCGCGATCGTGTTCCTGATCCTGTGCCTCATCAACAGCGCCATTCCCTTCATGCCGCCGCTGGTGCCGCTCTATGCACCGGTGAAGAGCGTGCTGGTGGAAGCCTCGACCTGGGGCCTTTTGCTCGCCATCGGCGCGCTCGGTCTCGGCACCTCAGTGAAGACCATCGTCGGTCTCGGCTGGCGCCACATCACCACCGTGGTCGCCTCGAGCGCGGTGATTTTGGTGATCGTGACCGGCGGGCTCTTGGTGATGCGGCATTTCTAGGTCATTCCGCGTTCACGCCTTCGGCGCGCCCCGGAATGACAGCTACTTCTCCAGCGTCACCGTCTTGAAATCCGCCGGCAGCACGATCTCCAACAGCTCGCAGTCGTCGGAATAGCCGAGCACGGTGTGCTTGATCTTCGGCGGCTGGATCCAGCATGAGCCAGCGTGGAAGGTGTGCACGCCTTCGCCGTCGAATTCGGTTTTGTACCAACCCTTCAGCACATAGACCATTTGGAAGTCGACGTCGTGATAATGCGGCTTGGCCACTTCCTCCGGCCGGTAGGGCGGGATCATGCGGATGACGTGCGCCTGCACCATGCCACCTGTCGCCGGCGCTAGCCCGAGGTCGCGATACTTCGCATAGGTGCGCAGGCCCTGGTCGAAGTCCTCCTCGCGGTGATGGCTTACCGTGAACTTCTGCTTCGGCCGTTTCTTTGCCCGGGTCTTCGCTTTCACCGCGTGGCGCACGCTCGCCTTGCTGGCCTTGCGAGCGGGCGGTTTGCGGGGCGCCTGGACTTTCTTCCGGCTCTTGGCCATTGATCCCTCCCTGTTTTCTCGATTGGACCATGGCCGCCGACCGCATGGAAGAGCCCGCGCAAATCCGCATCTTTGTCGACGCCGACGCCTGTCCGGTGAAGCCGGAGGTCTACCGAGTGGCCGAGCGCTACGGGCTGAAGGTCTTCGTGGTGGCCAACGCCTTCATGCAGGTGCCGCGCGGCGGCCTCGTCGAGCTGGTCGTGGTCGCGGCCGGGCCCGACATCGCCGACGACTGGATCGCCGAACGGGCAGGGGCGAACGACATCGTCATCACCGCCGACGTGCCGCTGGCATCCCGCGCCTTCCGCAACGGCGCGAGCGTGCTCAGTCCGACCGGCAAGGTGTTCGACGACGACTCCATTCACATGGCGGTGGCGACGCGCAATCTGCTGACCGATTTGCGTTCGGCTGGAGCTGCGACGCGCGGTCCGCCGCCGCTGTCGCGGCAGGACCTGTCGCGATTTCTGTCGGCGTTAGATCTGGCGGTGACGCGGTTGACGCGGAAGCTGGCGGGAAGAACTTAAGCTAACTCAATCCGCCACTTCCGCGACGCCGCCGTGGGCTTTCGACCAGCCGGCCGGATCGTTCATGAAAGTCTCGATTTCGGAAAGCAGCTTCGGATCGTATTTGCCGCTCGCCTTGGCGACTGCCAGCACGTCCCACCACGTCGTCAGGTAATGCAGCGTGACGCCGAGATCGGCGAGGATCTTCCGGCCTTCCTTGTAGATGTCGTAGAAGAACAGCACCGAGCAGTGCTCGCACACGCCGTCGGCATCGCGGATCGCCTTGACGAAGTTCACCTTGCTGCGGCCATCGGTGGTGAGATCCTCCACCAGCAGCACGCGCTGGCCGGGGAGCATCTGGCCCTCGATCTGTGCGCCGCGGCCGAAGCCCTTCGGTTTCTTACGGATGTATTGCATCGGCACGTGCAGCCTGTCCGCCACCCAGGCGGCGAAAGGGATGCCGGCAGTCTCGCCGCCCGCGGCGGCATCGACATTGGCGCGGCCGATATCGCGGTCGATCGCGGCGATCTGGAAATCGATCAAGGTCGCACGCACGTCCGGGAAGGAGATCAGCCAGCGCGTGTCGTTGTAGACCGGACTCGCCCATCCGCTGGTGAAGATGAACGGCTTGTCGGTCATGAAGCGAACCGCGCCGGTCTCCAGATACATGCGCGCCGTCAGCTCGGCGACGGTCTTCTTGTCGAGGTAGGTATTGGGGGCGGTCATGGGCCTGTGCTCTCGGTCGTCACCGGCCCATGCATAGAAGGCGTGGATGCCCGGCACAAGGCCGGGCGTGACGGCGTGTGGACTACGGCGCCTTCGGCCCGACCTTCTTGTACCAATCCGCGATCTGGCCGCCGGTCCAGAACAGCACGTCCTTCTTCTTCA
>Ga0255338_1000992_pt1 | contig 63554 bp, 46 predicted proteins | sample MeOH1_35cm_T4_19_FD_203715 | JGI IMG/M metagenome (GOLD analysis project Ga0255338, IMG submission 203715) | Sandy soil microbial communities from University of British Columbia, Vancouver, Canada - MeOH1_35cm_T4_195 | ecosystem: Engineered > Artificial ecosystem > Sand microcosm > Unclassified ... | reverse complement strand
TGCTCTTCTCGATGTAGATGCACTGCGGCGGGCATTCCTTCTCGCAGATCTGGCAGGCGACGCAGCGCAGCGTGCCCATCGGGTCGGTGGCGTTCTCGGTGACGAGGAAGGGGAAGTTGCGGTAGTTCTCCGGCAGCTTGGTGCGTTCCTCCGGATACTGCACGGTCACCATCCGCTTGGGGTCATGGTAGCTCCCCACGAAGTTTTTCGCGGTGACGATCAGGCCGTTGATGATGCCGGAGCCGAGCATGGTGGGTTAGCGGTCGACCTCGCCGAGGACGATGTCGACGGAGCCGAGGATGACGACGGAGTCGGCGATGGTGTGGCCGAGGCACATCTCCTCGAGGAGGGTGAGGTTGATGAGGGAGGGCGGGCGGACGCGGTAGCGGTAGGGGTTGGTCGAGCCGTCGCTGATGAGGAAGAAGCCGAGCTCGCCCTTGGGGCTCTCGATGCGGCCGTAGGCCTCGCCGGCCTTGGGGCGGAAGCCGCGGATCTTGGCCTTCGGGTCCATGACCGGGCCGGCGGGCAGGTCGCGGAAGGCCTGCTGGAGGATCTTCACCGACTCGCGCATTTCGAGGATGCGCATCATGTAGCGGTCGTAGGTGTCGCCATGCGCGCCGAGCGGCACCTTGAAATCAAAGCGCGGGTAAAAGCCGTAGCCGTCGACCTTGCGGAGGTCGTAGTTGCAACCGGAGGCGCGGAGGCAGGGGCCGGTGATGCCGGCGTTGACGGCCTTCTTCGCGTCGAGAATCCCGACGCCCTGGGTGCGGGCCAGCATGATCTCGTTGGCCGTGAGCAGCGTCTCGTATTCGTCGAGGAAGCGGGGGAAGTTGTCGACCAGCTGGCTCGCGGCGGCGAGCCACTCGGGCGAGGGATCGACGCGGCAGCCGCCGAAGCGCTGGAAGTTGCACATCATGCGCGAGCCGCTGAGGGATTCGAAGAGATCGAGGATCTTTTCGCGCTCGCGGAAGGCGTAGAGGAGCGGCGTGAACGAGGTGCCGAGGTCGTTGAAGAGGAAGCCGACGAGGCAGCTGTGGTTCACGAGGCGCGTCATCTCGGCGAGGATGACGCGGAGATACTGCGCGCGGTCGGGCACGGCCTGGCCGGCGAGCTTCTCGACGGCGAGCGCGTAGGCCCAGTTGGTCGTCATCGAGCAGAGGTAGTCGAGCCGGTCGGTGTAGGGCATCGAGCCGAGGTAGGTCGTGTTCTCGGCGATCTTCTCGTGGTTGCGATGCAGGTAACCGAAGACGGGCTTGAGCTTGACGATGACCTCGCCGTCGAGCGTGACGACCATGCGGAACACGCCGTGGGTGGACGGGTGCTGCGGCCCCATCGAGACCTCGAGCAGGTCGCCGTGGAAGGGATCCTTGACGGCGCGGACGGATGCGCCGCCGCCGGCGCCCAAGGGCTGAAGGGCTGAAGGACTGAAAGGCTGAAGGTTGGTTGGGTTCATGTTTCAGCCCTTCAGCTTTTCAGCCCTTCAGTCTTTGGGTAGTGCGCCTTGGCGCGCTCGAGCACGTCGGCGTGCGGGGTGGGCTCCCACTCGTAATCGTCCGGGTCCACGTAGTCCTTGCGCATCGGGTGGTCCTTGAACTCCTCCCACATGAGCAGCCGGCGCAGGTCGTGGTGGCCCTCGAACACGATGCCGTAGAGGTCGTAGATCTCGCGTTCCTGGAAATCGCACGAGCGCCACACCGGGGTGAGCGAGGGCAGTTTCACCTGGTCGGAGCGGTTGGCGGTGCGCAGCCGGATGACGACCGGGCCGTGGCGCAGGGCCATCGAGTAGAGATGGTAGACGGCTTCCAGACAACCCGGCTCGATGCGCTTGGTCTTTTCCTCGACGATCTTGGGCGGGCCGCCGGCGGGATCGGGCACGGGGGTCTTCTTGACGTCGGTGATCTCCTTGTCCGGCCAGTCGACGCCGGTGGCGTTGGAGCAGTAGTCGAGCTGGAGCGCGGGGTCGTCGCGCAGGAAGAGGGCGATCTCGGCGCCGTGGGCGGCGTCGAGGAGCAGCGAATGCTCGGCGGCTGCGCCGGGATTGGTCACGAGCGTGACCGTGGCGCCCGGGAAACGGGCGAGGAGGCGGTCGCGGATCTGCTCGAGAGATTCCATGGTTCAGGCCTTGCCGGAGCGCGGGAGCGGAGGCGCGGGTTTCCAGACCTCGGGGTTTTTGGTCGGCTCAAGGTCGTGCGCGCCATAGGCCGGGATGGGGAACTCGCTGGGCGACTCGGGGCGGGTGTGGCGGGCGGCGTCGGGGCCGGTGAGGCGCTCGCCCTTGATCTGCTTTTGCAGTTCCATAAGCCCGTGGAGCAGGGCCTCGGGGCGCGGCGGGCAGCCGGGAATGTAGATGTCGACGGGAATGAAACGGTCGATGCCCTTGAGGACGTTGTAGCCCTGCTTGAAGGGGCCGCCGGAGATGGCGCAGGCGCCCATCGCGATGCAGTATTTCGGCTCGGGCATCTGGTTCCAGAGGCGGACGACCTGCGGGGCCATCTTCTTGGTGACGGTGCCCGAGACGATCATCAGGTCGGCCTGGCGGGGGGAGGGGCGGAAAATTTCGGCGCCGAAACGGGCGATGTCGAAACGCGCGGTGGCGGCGGCGATCATCTCGATGGCGCAGCAGGCGAGGCCGAATTGGAGCGGCCAGATGGAGTTGCTGCGGCCCCAGTTGTAAAGCTCCTCCAGGCTGGTCATCAGGATGCCATGCCGACGCAGCTCCTCCCTCTCGGCGTCGGTGATGTTGCCCGCCGCCGGGAAGGGCGCGGGAAGGGGCGTGGATGGAAGGTCGCTCATGTCATTTCCACTCGAGGTAACCGCGGTGCCAGGCCCAGACGAGCCCCTCGGTGAGGAGAAGAATAAAGACCAGCATGGCGAGCAGCGCGCCGACCGGGAGGCTGGTGAAGGTGACGGCAAAGGGCAGGAGGAACAGCACCTCGACGTCGAAAATCAGGAAGAGAATGGCGTAGAGGTAATAATGCGCCTTGAACTGGATCCACGAGTCGCCGGATGCAGGCAGGCCGCATTCATAAGTGGAGTTCTTCGATGCGCCGGGCTTGGCCGGCTGGAAAACACCAGTCCAAAGCCGGGCCAGACTGAGGAGAATGAGCGGAAATGCCAGCGCCACCCCGGCAAAGAGGGCGAGAAAGGCATAGGGGTGGTCGCTCATGGGCTGTAAAAGTGGGCGGGTAGCCCGTTCGCTTCAATGGCAAATCCTCCCTGCCGGTTGTCCAAAGCTTCTCATCCGTTGTCTTTGGTTAAGAGCCTCCTTTCGGCAGGGAGGAGGTGGCGCGGGGGCCCGGGCAATATACGCCAAGCTTTGGTCAATCCGTGCAGAGTCCGCCGCCTGGGCGGCTGCTAGACTGCCGCTCAACCCACCCACCACTCTTATTATATGGCTACCCTTACCGACCGCCTGCCTGAAAATGTCGCCGGACGCTTCTATGTGGATTCGAGTTGCATCGATTGCGACCAATGCCGCGTCCAGGCCCCGGATTTCTTCGCCCGTAACGCCGACAGCGGCTTCTCCACGGTCATCCGTCAGCCCGTGACCCCGGAAGAGGTCGCCTTGCTGGAACAGGTCGCCAACGACTGCGCGACCTGCTCCATCGGTTCCGACGGCGCCTGAAACGCCTGTTGTCCCGCCGACCATGTCGCGTCCCATCCGGGACGGGCGGTTGGTTTTTGCAGGGGCGTCGCTTGACGACGCCCGCGTGGCTGCGGCTTCCAGCCGCAGTTCATCACCGGCTGCCCTTCGACTGCAGCTCAGGGCCTGTGAGCCCGTCGAACCGGGAAGCCGGTGCCACCTTGAAAACGCAGGCCACAAGACAATTCCCGGGCGTCGTCAAGCGACGCCCCTTGTTGTTACAGGTTACTCCTCCGCTCAAGACGGTGGGTGGAGCAGGGCGTGCACCTTGGTGAGCAGCGCCTCGGGCCTGAAGGGTTTGGCGAGGAAATCGCTGGCGAATTCCTCGGGTTTTTCCGTCTCGGCCGCGGGGCTCCGGGACAGGCCGCTCAGGGCGAGGATTTTCAGGCCGGGCCGGAATCGCTGGAGGATGTGAGAAAGCGCGGCGCCATCGATGGTCGGCATGTGCATGTCGGTGATGAGGAGCTGGATCTCCTCGGCGCGGGGGATGAACATCGACACCGCCTCGGCGCCGCTGGCGGCCGCCAGCACGCGATAGCCTTGGCGGGCCAGGGTGGCTTGGGCGACCTCGCGGTTGGCGGCCTCATCGTCGACCAGCAGCAAGAGTTCGCCATCGCCCCGCGGGGCAAAGGGCGCACGGGTCTCGTGGCTGTCGGCCACATCGGATTCGGCGGCGGGCAGGTAGACTTCGAAGGTGGTGCCTGCTCCGACCGTGGTCTGCAGCACGATGAAACCCTGGTGATTCTCCACGATGCCGCGGACGGTGGAGAGGCCCAGCCCGGTGCCCTTGCCCTCGCCCTTGGTCGTGAAAAAGGGCTCCCAAATGCGCGCGAACACCTCGGGCGGGATGCCGCTGCCGTTGTCGTGGACCTCGATGACCATGAAGGGACCGGGGCGCGCCCCGGGGATGGAGGCGGCCTGCGCCGCATCGAGCCGGCGGTTCGACATGGCCAGACGGAGCGTCCCGCCGTTCGGCATGGCATCGCGGGCGTTGACGCACAGGTTGAGCAGGACCTGGTGGAGCTGCGTGGGGTTGGCCGTGACCGGCCAGAGATCGTTGGGGATGGATTGCTCCAGCTGGATGGATTTGGGAAAGGACTCCTCGATCAGCACGATGATGTCGCGGACAAGGTGCTTGATCTGCAGCAGCCGCGGTTCGCCGGTGGTGCCGTGGGCGAAGGCCAGGATCTGCCGCACGAGGCTCGCGCCGCGCTCGGCGCTGTGCTCGAGGGTCTCGAGCAGCCGCAGGTCGAGCGGATCGGTGGCCCGGATGCGCAGCATGGGGCCGGCCATCAGGATGGGGGTGAGCACATTGTTCAGATCATGGGCGATGCCGGCGGCCAGCATGCCGAGGCTTTCCAGTCGCTGGGCGCGAAAGAACTGCTCCTGCAGTTTCTTCTTCTCGGTGATATCGGTGCCGATGTTGAGCCGGCCGGTCGCCCGGCCAGCTGCGTCGCGCAGCAGGGTGACGCGCAGATCCAGTTCCAGGGGCAGGCCGCTTTTCGTCTGGATCCGGATCTCCCCCTGCCAGGCGCCGGCTTCGTCCACGAGGCGGCGGATGTTTTTCACGCGTTCATCCTGGCCCGGGGCGATCAGCCCGATCATGGGCCGGCCCCTGACCTCCTCCCGCTGCCAGCCGCTGAGCCGCTCCGCCCCGTCGTTCCAGAAGGTGATGCAGTCTTCCAGGTTCGTGACCACGATGGCGTCGCGCGCCCGGTTGATATACTCGGCCTGTTCATGCAGGAGGGCCTCGGTCCGGTGGCGGATGCGGCGCTCATTGTTTTCACGCAGCGCACGATGGATGGCGGTCGGCAGCCGCTTCAGCCGGTCCTTGAGCACGTAGTCGGCGGCGCCGGCCTGCACGGCCTCGATGGCCAGATCCTCGCCGATGGTGCCCGAGACGAAGAGGAAAGGGGTGTCGGGTGATTTTTCGAGCGCGAGTTGCAGGGCCTCGAGGCCGCTGAAGCCGGGCAGCTTGAAATCGGACAGGATGAGGTCGTGGCCACCGTGCTTCAGGGCATCGAGGAAAGAGACCCGGTCGCCGGCCAGCGTGATTTCACAGTCCGGCCACTCCGCGCGCAGCAACGCGCGCAGCAGCTCGGCGTCGTTCCGGTCGTCTTCGAGGTGGAGGATTTTCATGGGGCTGGGGACGGTCGGGCTCAGTCGTATACGTTCATTTGCAGTGGATGGAACCGGTCCTCCGGACCGGTTTTCCGCGCACATCCAACACCCCGTCCGGAGGACGGGTTCCACCGTTCAGTGACGGGAGTCTTATACGGGAATGCATATTCAACGGCATCGTTGGCTCAGAGCGGCGGACGGGAATCGCCGGGGGGCGGCTCGTTGAGGAGGGCCCAGAAAAACCCGAGCCGGCTCACGGCGGAGATGAAGTCCTGGAAATCGACCGGCTTCACGACGAAGGCGTTGGCCCCGAGTTCGTAGCTGGCGAGCAGGTCGCTCTCCTCGCGGGAGGAGGTCAGGACGACGACGGGGAGATGCCGCAGTTGCGGATCGGCCCGCACCTGGCGGAGCACCTCGCGGCCGTCGACCTTCGGCATCTTGAGGTCGAGCAGGATGACCGCGGGCTGCAGGCTGGTGCGACCGGCATGCACCCCGCGGCGATGCAGGAAGTCGAGTGCCTCCTCGCCGTCGTGGGTCACGTGGATTTCGTTGAGGAAATGGGCCTCCTTGAAGGCGGCGAGGATGAGCTCGACGTCGTTCGGGTTGTCTTCGGCGAGAAGGATGGGGCGGAGGTGCTTCATGTCTGGACGGGTTGATCGGGGAGGGAGAAAAAGAAAGTGGCGCCCGCCCCCACGCGGCCCTCGGCCCAGGTGCGGCCGCCGTGGCGGGTGACGATGCGGCGGACGTTGGCCAGCCCGATACCGGTGCCCTCGAACTCGGCCGGCCCGTGCAGGCGTTGAAAGACACCGAAGAGCTTGTCGACATAACGCATATCAAATCCGGCGCCGTTATCGCGGACAAAAAACACCTGTTCGCAGGTGGCGGCATCATGCTGGTGGCCGACCTCGATGCGTGGCGCGGGCGACTTGCCGGAATATTTCACGGCGTTGTCGAGCAGGTTGAACCACACCTGCCGGAGCATGGCGGGGTCGGCCCGCACACGGGGCAAGGGGGCGATGATCCACTCGACCGGCCGGGGTGCTTTCATCAGGCCGCCTTCGTGGATGATGGCGGCGACCAGCGCGTCCTGGTCGATCTCGACCGGCTGCACCTGCGCCCGGCCCATGCGGGAAAAGCTCAGCAGATCGTCGATCAGCCGGCCCATCTGCCGGGCCGCGCCGGAAATGGTGTCGAGATACCGCCGCCCCTGGTCGTCGAGGACGGTGGCGGTGCTCTTCCGGAGGAGGCCCGCGAAACCGTCGATGTGGCGGAGCGGGGCCCGCAGGTCGTGCGAGACGGAATAGGAGAAAGCCTCCAGCTCCTTGTTGGCGACCTCGAGCTGGCGGTTGGCGGCCTGGATCTGCTGTGCGCTGCGGAACACCTCGGCTTCCATGCGTTCCAGCCGGGTGCGCAGCCCCATTTCGCTTTCCGTGCCGGCGTTCTTCCGGTGCACGAATTCGGTGACGTCCTCCACCCGATGGACGATGTATTCGAGGCGACCGTCGGCGCCAAGCACGGGGGAATTGATGGGGCTCCAAAAGCGCTCTTCGAAAGAGCCGTCGGGGCGCCGGACGTCGTATTTCTGGATAGCCATGGTGTCGGGAGCGGCGGTTTGACGCACGCGATCCAAGGAAGCGCGCAGGTTCCGCGGGCCGTCGGCGGCCGGATCGTTCGGATTGTCGGGGAACACTTCAAAGAGGTTCCGGTTCCGGATGTTCTCGCGCTCGGTCATCGTCGCCTTGAGGTAGGCGTCGGTGGCCGTGACGATAACCAGATCGGGCGTGAGCACGAGGCAGAGCCCGGGCAGGGACTCGAAGATCGCCCCAAGCTGGCGGTTTTGCGTGCTGAGCCGTTGGTTCAGCTCGCGGATCTTTTCCTCCGCCTGCCGGCGTCCGGTGATGTCGGTGAAGAGAATGGCGACTTGCCGGTTTTCCGGGTTGCCGTAGCGGAAGGCGTAGACGTCGAACCAGCGGTGCAACTGTTCGGCGTGGTTCTGAAACCGGGCCGGCTCGCCCGTCAGGGCGATCCGGCCGTAGGTTTCGAACCAATGGGCTTCATGTTCCGGAGCCAGCTCGCGCATGCGCCGGCCTTGCGCGCCGCTGAGCCCGGTGTGTTTTTCGAACGCGGGATTGATGCTCAAAAAGCGGTAGTCCACCGGCCGGTTGTCTTTGTCGAAGAGCATCTCGATGATGCAATAGCCCTCGTCGATCGACTCGAACAGGCTCCGGAGATCGGTGCGGCTGCGCTGCAGTTCGGCGTTGGCCGTCTCAAGCTGGGCGGTGCGTTCGGCGACGCGCTTTTCCAGGTCCGCGTTGAGCTTCTGGATCTCGTCGAGCATCTGGTTGAACGACTCGGTGAGCTGGCCCAGTTCATCATTACCGGGCTTGACCGCGCGGACCGAGTAGTCGCGGTGCTCGGTGATGGTCCGGGCGGTTCCGGCGAGGGCGAGGATGGGTTGGGAGATCTGCCGCTGCAGGCGGCGGGAAACCAGATAAGCCACCAGCAGCACCAGCGCCATCACGCCGATGGCGATGGGCACCGAGCCCCAGATGAATTCCCGCATGGGGGTTCCGCTGTCGAATTTCAGGTAGAGCGTGCCCAGCTTCCGATCCCGCTGCAGCACGGATTGGAAGCCGACCAGGTGCGAATCGACGAAACGGTAGCCGTCCGGACCCGGGCCGGGCGGGCAGGCGGCGGCCGGCAGCGTCGCGGGGTAGCTGGAGAAAAGGCGGCCGTCACCGTCATACAGGGCGGCCGCGACAAGGTATCGCTCGGCCTTGAGCGCCGACAGGATCTCCTGAGCGTCGTCCTTGTTCTCGAAGGCCAGGGCGGCCGTGCTGTTGGCGGCGAGAATCTCGCCCAAGGTCGTAAGCTGCCGGACCAAAGCCTGCCGGGAAATGGTGTATTCGTAGGCGAAGAACGCCCCGCGCATCAGCCCCATCACCACCAAGGTGATCACGAGCATGATCAACATCAGCTTGCGCTGGATAGGCAGGTGCTGGAGCGAGGGAACCGTCATTTTTCGCTGGTGATGATCTCCGCCGGGCGGAGCAGTTTGGAGCTGATGACGAGACCGGTGGCCTTGGCGGCGTCCAGGTTGATGCGCAGCCGGATTCTGCCCCTTTCGGTGATGAACCGGATCATGACCCCGCGCACCGCGTAACCGGGGGCGTCGCTTACGGTAAGAATCTGGCGTCCGCGCAGCCGCGCGAGCACCTGCTCGAGCCGGCCGGTTTCGGACTGGCTGATGAAGAGGATGTGGCAGTGGCCGATTTCCTCCGCCCGGCGATATCGCTGCACGACCAGCGGATGAGGGCCGATCATCTCGTCGCGCACGGTGTCGTCCAACGTGGTTCCGAAGGGATCCTCCCCGAGCACGCCGATGACCAGCGGAGCGCCGGGCTCGGGGTAGGCGGAAGACGGCCACTCGACGAACTGGGCGAAATTGAACAGAAAAACCGCCTTGAGCTGGTATTCGCGAAAGGCCGCGGTTTGCGCCCAGGCCGCCGTCGCGCCGGCGAGCAGCAGGGCGAGCACAGCCAGCCGGCGACTGCGCCGCATGGGCGGCGGCGGACACGCCGCGGTGGCGATGGGGTTCAATAGCGCCATGATAACTTTCCGAGGAGACTTTGTTGGATCTCCGTCAAAGCCGGGCCGGGCCGGCCGTATTCCAGGTGGTGGTCATGCAGGAGACCCCGGCCGACCAGCGAAAACTCGATCCGGTCGGTGGGACGCCAGCCGAGGCGGACATCCAGGTCACCGTAGCTCGGAATGAGGGCGGCTACGCCGGAATTGTTGATCACGCGGCTGTCCACCCAGCGAAAGCCGGCGTCCAGTTCAACCCGGCCGGGCAGATCCAAGGAGGAGCGCAGGGAAAACTGCCGGCCGGGATCCGAGGTTTCATTGAGGGCGTTGTTGAAATCCATCCGTCCGGGTTTGATGCGCAGATCCTCCCGCAGCAGGTTGTAACCCAGCTGCAGCCTCCAGCCGTCCCGGATCTGGTGATTGAGGGTGAACTCGAAGCCATAGGTCTCTCCTTCGAGATTGTTCTCGAAGAAAAACGGGAAGGGCAGGTTGAACACCGGATCCGGCGGGCTGATGGACGTGCTGCGGAGATCATCGTAGTCGTTGTAGAACGTCGAAAGGGAGACGGTGGTCCTGGAGCCGAGCTGGGCGCGATAACCCAGCTCATAGGCGAGCAAGGTTTCGGAAACGAAGGCGGATCCGCCGCGCAGAATGACGATCGTGTATCCGGGGGCAGGCTGGGAAATATCCCGGTCGATGCGGGAAGGCATGCGAACAGCCCGGGAGACGGCCGCCCAGAGCGCCTGCCTGGACGTGAGGTTCCATTGGAGGCGACCGCTGGGTTCCACTTCAAAGCCGGTATAGTCGTTGTGCTCGAGCTTCGTGCCGAGGGTGAGGGTCAGGTTTTCCCGCAGACTGATCTCATCCTGGGCAAATCCGCTGAACAGATCCTGATTCAGCCGGGGTGGGAAAAAGGCCAGGGCGGGAGCGTTTTCCACGACGTCATGGGTGAAGCGATAACCCAGGCCCCAGATGAACCGCCCGAGCCGGCCCGGCTCCAACCGGTGCTGGAAGTCCAGGTCATAGGTATCGAGATCATCGCGCAGATGACCCGGCGGGGCGAAGAACATGGCCGGGGTCGGCAGGAACAGGTGCGTCCGGTCGTAGTAGAGTTGAAGGGTGAGGTCGGATTCCGTCGTGAAAGTCCGCGACCACCGGCCGAGGATATTGCCGCCGCTGGTCCGGGCCTCGCCGCCTGTCGTTATGCCCGCGTCATTGCGGTAGAAGTCGCCTTGCAGGGTGAAGCTGTCCTGTCCGGGAGGCTCCGCGTCGATCCGGAACCCCGCCTGACCCATGCTCCAGGAGTCAGGGGCCTCGCCGCCGCTGGCGAGGAACTCGCCGTCCCGGTCGGTGAACTTGCCATAGATTCGGTAGGCCACATTCGGGGCGAGCATGCCGCCATAACGCACGCCGCCGAAGCCCCGCAGGCGGGTGCCCGCGCCGGCTTCCAGATAAAGTCCCTGGGTGTCGCGGGCGCTTTTCGTCGTGATGTTGATGACGCCGTTGACCGCATTGGCCCCCCAAAGCGCGCCACCGGGACCGCTGATGACCTCGATCCGATCCAGATCTTCCAGCAGGTAATCCTGACGGTCCCAGAAAACCCCGGAGAAGAGCGGCGTGTAGACCGTCCGCCCATCGATCAGCACGAGGAGTTTGTTGCCCACATCGGAGCTGAACCCGCGGGTGCTGATCGCCCATTCATGGGCGCCTTCCTGCGCCACATCCAGGCTGTTCGCCAACCGCAACGCGTCGGGAAGGTTCGACGCTCCGGAGCGACGGATGTCTTCGCCGGTGATCACCTGGATCGCCGCGGCCGCTTCCAACAGTTTTTCCGGCCGCTTGGAAACCGAGGTGACTTCAAGGACCAGCAGCTCTTCCAAGCTCAGCCTTTTCAGGGCACTGAGCGGTGAAACGGTGGAGGTCTGAGCACCAGCTGCTCCGGCAAAAACCGACAGATTGAGGGCCAAGCCAAGCATGAACGCCGCAGGATAACCCGCGGAAAACTTTCTTTCCGGCAAAGAAGGCACGTGGATTCCTCCTTAGGGGATTAGGGGTGGGAGTGGGTGGCCCGTCGGACTGTTGCGTGATGGAGTGGTGGGTGGCCGATAGCAGGTTTTCGCCGCTGATTGCGGGAGAGGTGAACTGACGCAGGTTGTTATCGCCGCAATCGGGCGGCAACCCAAAACGTTTGTAAACCCCGTCCGCATGGCTCCTTATCGCAATATTACCCGAACATCCAGGCCGCTTGAACAGCTCGAATCTCCTGATTGATGTGGTCGCACCGGAGGAAGAAGTGGTGCGCGAACGTCGGGCGGAATCGCGGTGAGCGGGACATCGAAGGGCTGGTCCCTCGACCGGGCGCGGCAAAATAAAGCCCGCCGGCGCACAGGGCGCGGGCGGGCTTTGGAAGCATGCGCGGTTGAATCTTACTTTGTCTGCCGGAGGGTGATCTCGCCGTTCATGGTGGAGATCTTGATGTCCACGCCGCCGCCGTTGAGTTCGCCGGTGACGAGCTTGCCACCGGTGATGGGCGGGATCGGCGGGCGCGGCGCTTTCGGGGCGCGCGGCGCGACCGCGGGTTTCGGATTGGCCTCCGGTTCGGAGTCGACCTCGTCGTTGGCTTCCTTGACGGCGCGAGCGACTTCGCGACTGACCTCGCGGGCGACTTCGCGGGAGATGGCCACGGCGGCGCGCGTGGCTTCACCGGCGGCCCGGGCGATCTCGCGAGCGTTGGCCTCCGAACCGTAGGCGTAATTGTAGGCGCCGTGCTTGCTGCCTTCGGACTTGGTCTTGAGCACGGCCTCGTCGAAATCAGTGAGGATGGAACCGTTGTGGGTGCGCATGCGGATGTTGGCCTTGGTGTCGGCCGGGACGCGGAGATCCACCTCGCCGTTCATCGAGGTGATGGAAACGGGCTTCGACGGGGCTTTGGCATAGATGGCGCGCACCTCGCCGTTCATCGTGTTGATGACGGCGGAGCCGACCAGTCCGTCGAGCTTCACTTCGCCGTTCATGTTGTTCACCTCGATGTCGCCCTCGACGCCCTGCACGACGAGATCGCCGCCGGCCTCGGTCTTGAGGTTGAGCGCCATGGCACGTGGGACGGAGATCTTGAATTCGGCATCGTGCCCGCCCCAGGGATTGTCGCCGGCGAGGCGGAGGGTGACGACGTTGTCCTTCTCGGTGAGCTCGAAGCTCACCTCGTCGTCGAGCCGGCGCAGGCCGCCGGGCCGGGTCGGCTTGGCGTTCTTTTGCCGGAGGGTGGAATCGACCGTGACGGTGTCACCGTCGACACCGGTGATGCGGATGTCGGCCCAAGGCATGTCGAGGCTCAGGGTGGACGGTTTGTCGGGGGCGGAGAGCTTGACGGTGACGGTGGAACCTTCGTCTTCGGCGGCACGCGCCAGCGGGGCGGCGGCCAGGCTCGCGATGAGCGCGAAGCGGAGGAATTGGCGGGGGATGTTGGTTTTCATGTGAGAGTGGGCTTGCGGGTCTGTTTGAGGGTGGCGGTGGGGTTGTTCTCCGGCCGGGCCGGGAGGCGCAGCGCGGCGAGGGCGCGGCGGGCGGCGTCGCGGACATTGATGTCGAGCGCCTCGTCGCGGGAGAGTTTCTCGAAGACGGATTCGGCCTTCTGTTCGCGGGCGCCGGCGAGGAGCTCGATCATGGCGACCTGCACCAGCGGGGCGCGCTCGCGCGGCAGGGCGGAGAGCACCCCGGCACGCACCAGCGGATCCTCCGAGTGTTGCGCGAGGGCCTCGACGGCGGAAAGGCGGACGTTGATAGACGGATCGAAGGCGAGCGCACCGACGAGGTCGGTGAGCACCTTGCGGTCGGGGCTCTTGAGATCCATCTTGGCCAGCACGGTCTGGAGGCGGTCGCTCGTGGATTGCTGCTGGAGCAGCGAGTAGGTGACGAGCTGGCCCATCGAATCGACCTGCGCCTTGAGGGCGGCGAGTTCCTTCTGCGCGGAGCCGTCGGGGACGACCACCACCGGCCTGGCCAGGTAATGCTGGCCGGCGAACAGGCCGCCGATGAGCAGGGCGAGGGCGAAGGCGAACTGCAGCGCGGGCTGGGCGGGCAGCAGCGCGGCGAAGAAACGGTCGATCCGGCTGCGGGCGAGGGCGAACGGACTCGGGGCGTCGGCCTCGCGCTGGTGCGTCTCGAGCATGGCGTAGAAATTCTCGCGCAGGCGCGGGCCGGGCTCGGGGGCCGCGGCGAGGGTGTCGAGCTTGCGGGACATCTCCTGCAGGGCGGACCACTCGCGTTGGCAGGTCGGGCAGCTGGCGAGGTGGGCGCGGAGCGCGGCGGACTCGTCGGGCGGCAGGGTGCCGTCCTGATAATCGATGAAGCATTCCTGGACTCGGGTGCAGTTCATGGGAGGAGGGGGGAAGTGAAAGTGAAAGTGAGAGTGAAAGTGAGGGTGAGGGTGATGGGGTGGGTGAGGGTCGAGGGATCGGGCGGTTCGGGCACTTTATCCTTTCACTCTCACTTTGGACTTCATCATGCGGCTTTCTCCTTTCTGATTTTGAAATAGACCTCGCGCAGCTCCTTGAGCGCGCGGTGGGCGCGGACCTTGACGGCGCCGACGGAGCAGTCGAGGAGGCGGGCGATCTCCTTGTGCTCGATGTTCTGGAGGCGGGAGAGGACGAGCACCTCGCGATGCTCGAGCGGCAGGCGGGCGAGGGCGGCGCGGAGGAGCACGGTGTCGTCGGCCGTCGCGGCCTGTTCGGAGGGCTGGGGTTCGGGCGTGGCCTGTTCGAGCAGGTGGGCCGGGTCGGTCGGGACGGGCGTGGCGGCGTGCTTGCGGAAGTGGTCGGCGGCGACCTTGCGGGCGAGGTGGTAGATCCAGGCGGAGAACTTGCCCTCGTCGCGGTAGGTGTGCCGGTATTTGAGGATGCGGTAGAAGACGATCTGGACGAGATCCTCGCTGACCGACGGCTGGTTGGTCAGGCGCACGAAGAAACCGTAGAGCGGCCGGTTATACCGCTCGAAGAGATCCCCGAGGCGCCGGATTTCCCCGGCGCGCACGGCAATCATGAGTTCATGGTCGGTGGCGGCTTCCACGGCGACGGGCACACTAGCGGCGACGGGCCGGGAGGGAACTCGGAACTGGGTGACGGGGGCGAGGATCATGGAGAGGGTTCATCGGTGGTGTGCAGCAGGGAATACCGCCCGGCCGGGGAAAGGTTACAGGGTTTCGCCCAAAAGGGACTGGCGTCGCCCCGGGGCCGGGGCCTAGGGTCCGCAGCATGAATCGCCGCGATTTTCTCCTCCAATCCGGTGCCGCCGTCTCGCTGGGCCTGTTCGCGAGAAACCCGTTGTCCGCGCAGACCACTTCGGCCGGCTCAGGGCCGTCCACTCCGGCGCCCGCTCCCGTCCGTCCACCCACCTTGGTCACGGCCTTCAAGCCGCTGCGCGGGGATGTAGGCTATTTCACGGGCCGTGGCGGCACCATCGGCTGGCTCGCGTCGGCCGATGCGCTCGTGGCGGTGGACACGCAGTTTGCGGACACCGCGGCCATCTTCCTCAAGGATTTGCCGGGTCGCAACGGGCGCACGCTCGACGCGGTCATCAACACCCACCACCACGGCGACCATACCGGGGGCAACGGGGTCTTCAAGGCCGCGACCAAAACCATCGTGGCGCAGGCCAACGTGCCGGACCTCATGCTCGCCGCCGCGAAGCGCAGCACGAACCCGCAGGCCACCCCGCCCACGCTGCCGGACACCACCTTTGCGACGGAGTGGCGTCATGATTTCGGGTCGGAGAAGGTTTCCGCCCGCTACTTCGGCCCGGCGCACACCAGCGGCGACATCGTCGTGCACTTTGAGCGGGCCAATGTCGTCCACACCGGCGACCTGGTGTTCAACCGCATGTATCCCGTCGTCGACCGGCCCGCTGGGGCGCGCTTCAAGGGCTGGATCACGCGCCTCGAGGAGATCGTGAAGAACTATCCGGCCGACGCGCACTACCTCTTCGGTCACGGTCAGGCAAAGTTCGGCATACTCGGCGGACACGCGGACATCCTTGTTTTCCGCGACTACATCACCGCGCTGCTCGCTCATGTGGAGAGTGAGATCAAGGCCGGCAAAACGCGCGAGGAGATCGTGAAATTGGAGAACCTGCCCGGCTTTACCGATCTGCACGTGCCGCCGGGTCCGGGTAATCGTCTCGGGAGCAATCTCGGCACGGCCTACGACGAGCTGACGAGCGGCTGAGCGAGGTGGAACCGGTCCTCCGTGCCCGGTTTTTCTTGCGCACGTCCCACAACCCGTCCGGAGGACGGGTTCCACCTATAGATTACCCAAACCAAGGCCGCAGCGCGCCGTTGAGTTCGTCGTGCCGGTCCTGCAGGTCGCGGTAAAGCGCGCGGTGTTTCGCGTTGGGCAGGCAGCGGGTGGCCTGGTCGGGTGCGACGGTGCCGCCGGTGAAGTCCGTGAGCTTGACCTTGCGGCCCTCGCGCAGGGCCACGCACCACGCGGCCTGCAGGGCGCCGCCGAGCGCCGCGCCCTCGTCCTCCACCATGGCTACGACCGGCACGCCGAAAATGTCGGCCATGATCTGTCGCCACACCGCCGAGCGCGCGCCGCCGCCGGTAAGGCGGATCTCGCGGGCCTTGACGCCGAGCGCCGCGAGGCGGCGCAGGCCGTAGTTCATGTTGAGGGTCACGCCCTCCATGGCGGCGCGGGCCAGGTGGCCGCGCGTCAGGGTCGCGCCGTTCAGGCCGGCGAGCACGCCGGTGCCGCGGGGCAGGTTGGGCGTGCGCTCGCCATTGAAGTAGGGCAGGAGGTTGAGCCCGCCCGCGCCCGGCGGCGTGCCGGCCACGGCCGACTCGAGCGCCGCGTGGTCCCAGCCGAAGAGCGTGCGGAACTGCTCGGTCACGAGCGTGACGTTCATCGTGCAGAGCAGGGGCAGCCAGCCCCCGGTCGAGGAGCAGAAGGCCGCGATTTCACCGCGCGGGTCGACCACGGGCGACTTGCTGTAGGCGTAGATGGTGCCGCTGGTGCCGAAGCTGGCGCTGACCACGCCGGGCGCGACGTTGCCGGTGCCGATGGCGCCCATCATGTTGTCGCCGCCGCCGGCGCTGACGACCACGTCGGGCGACAGGCCGTATTTTTGGGCGAGTTCCGGCCGCAATGTGCCGGCGGCTTCGTGCGAGGCGGACAGCGGCGGCAGCCAGTCGACGAGATTCTTGTCCAGCGCGGCCAGGACCTTGGCGGACCAGGTGCGCTTGCGGACGTCCATGAGCGCGGTGCCGGAGGCGTCGCCGTGCTCCATGAAATAATTACCCGTGAGGTGGTAATTCAGGTAGTCGTGCGGCAGGAGCACGTGGCGCAGGCGGCGGTAGTTCGCCGGCTCGTGGCGTTTCAACCAGAGGATCTTCGGGGTGGTGTAACCCGGCAGGAAGGGCAGGCCGGCGGTGCGGATGACGGCGGCGGTGCCGCCGAGCTTTTGGGTGAGGAGCTCGCATTCCTGCGTCGTGCTCGTGTCGCACCAGAGCTTGGCGGGACGGATGACCGCGCCCGCCGCGTCGAGCGGCACGAAGCCGTGCTGCTGGCCGGAGACGCCGATGCCGCGCACGCGGGAGCGGTCGACCTTGGCGGCGACCTCCGCGATCACGGTGTCGAGCGCGGCGGTCCACTCCTGCGGATGCTGCTCCATGTGGCCGGCGGGCAGGCCGGGGATGAGCGTGTGCGGGGCCCGGGCCTCGGCGACGACGCGACCGGTCTCGAGGTCCAGCGCGATGGCCTTGGTGCTCTGGGTGCCGCTGTCGATGCCGAGGTAGAGGCTCATGGTGGGATCAGCCGTGCAGGTAGGTGTTGAGCAGGTTTTCCAAGTATTCCTGCTTGCCGGAGCGGGGTTTGGGCTCGCCGAGCTTGGTCAGGACGAGCTTCTCGAGCGACTTGAAGGTGGCCTTGCCCGTCTCGATGTCACGGCCGAAACCGGTGTCGAAGGAGGCGTAGCGGTCGGCGACGAACTGCTCGAACCTGCCCTCGGCGAGGATGCGGCGCGCGAGCTTGAAGGCCAGAGCGTAGGCGTCCATGCCGCCGATGTGGGCGTGGAAGAGGTCCTCGGGGTCGATCGAGGGACGGCGGAGCTTGGCGTCGAAGTTGAAGCCGCCGCTGCCGAGGCCGCCCGCGCGCAGGATCGAGACCATGGCGAGCGTGAGCTCCTTGACGTTGGTGTTGAACTGGTCGGTGTCCCAGCCGAGGAGCAGGTCGCCGGTGTTGGCGTCGATGGAGCCGAGCATGCCCTGGGCGGCGGCGACCTCGATCTCGTGCTCGAAGGTGTGGCCGGCGAGCGTGGCGTGGTTGGTCTCGATGTTGAACTTGAAATATTTCTCGAGGCCGAACGTGCGCAGGAAGGCGACGCCGCTGGCGACGTCGAAGTCATACTGGTGCTTGGTCGGCTCCTTCGGCTTCGGCTCGATGAGGAACTGGCCCTTGAAGCCGATGCTCCGGGCGTAGTTCACGGCCATGTGCATGAACGCCGCCAGGTGCTCCTGCTCGCGCTTGAGGTTGGTGTTGAGGAGCGTCTCGTAGCCCTCGCGGCCGCCCCAGAAGACGTAGTTTTCGCCGCCGAGCTCCTGGGTCACCTCGAGGGCCTTCTTCACCTGCGCCGCGGCGTAGGCGAAGACGTGCGCGTCGGGATTGGTGGAGGCGCCGCACATGTAGCGCGGGTTCGAGAACAGGTTGGCCGTGCCCCAGAGGAGTTTCACGCCGGTGGCCTTCTGCAGGGCCTTGGCGTGGGCGACGATCTGGTCGAGGATCTTGTTCGACTCGGCGAGCGTGCGGCCCTCGGGGGCGATGTCGCGGTCATGGAAGCACCAGAACGGAGCCTGGATCTTTTGGAAAAACTCAAAGGCGGCGTCCATGCGGACCTTCGCGACGGACACGGGGTCCTTGCCGGTTTCCCACGGGCGGCAGATCGTGCCCGGGCCGAACGGGTCGGAGCCGACGCCGCGGAAGGCGTGCCAGTAGGCGATGGAGAAGCGCAGGTGCTCCTTCATGGTGCGGCCGTCGATGACCTCGGCGGGATTGTAGTGGCGGAAGGCCAGCGGATTGGCCGAGCCGGGGCCCTCGTGGGCGATGGTGGAAACGGAGGGGAAATGAACGGCGGGTTTTTTCATGGGCAGACAGGGGTGAAGGAGCGCCATCATACCCGAGCCGGACGCCGGGCGGGTAACTAAAAACCACATTATTCTTTTGATTTTTAACACAGCCCGGCGACGGTGGATCCCGCCCCCATGAGCCTGCCGGCGCCCCCGCGACTCCGCGTCGCCCTGTTGATCGAGACCTCCAACCGCTACGGGCGGGATTTGCTGCATGGCGTGCACGACTGGGTGAACGCCGGGGCCAACTGGTCCATCCGGCTGACCGAGCAGGCCCGGCGGGCGCCGCTCCCGGCGTGGATGCGCACTTGGGAGGGCGACGGCATCATTGCGCGCGTCGACTCGGCCGTGATCGCGACCGCCCTGCGGCGGACGGGTCTCCCGGTGGTGGACGTCAGCGCGGAGCGGGCGAAATCGATCTTCCCGCGGGTCAGCATCGACAACACGGCGGTGGCCCGGATGGCGGCGGAGCACCTGCTGGGGAAGAATCTCCGGCATTTCGCCTATTGCGGGGACGGCCAGTATCTCTGGTCGCGGCTGCGCGGGGAGGCTTTTGGGCGGGAATTGCGCGCGCAAGGCCGGCGCAGCGTGGATTTTCCGGCCCGGCGGACGGCCGGTCAGGGCTGGGAACGCGAGACGCAGGCGATGGCCGCCTGGCTCGCCGGGCTGCCCAAGCCGGTGGGGGTTTTCGCCTGCTACGACGCCCGCGCGCAGCAGGTCCTCGAGGCATGCCACGTGGCCGGGTTGTCGGTGCCGGACCAGGTGGCGGTGCTCGGGGTGGATGATGACGAATTGGTCTGCGAGCTCTGTGATCCGCCCCTGAGCAGCGTGCTGCCGAACGCGCGGCGCACGGGCTATGAGGCCGCGGCCACGCTGTCGAAACTCATGGCCGGCCAGCCGGCCGGGGTGGTGGGGCTCAAGGAGATCGAGCCGGTCCGCGTGGTGTCGCGGCGCTCGACCGAGGCGCTGGCGGTGGCGGACCGGCACGTGGCCGAGGCGATGCGTTTCATCCGCGAGCACGCCCATGACGGCATCGGCGTGAAGGACGTGCTCCGGGCCGTGCCGGTGTCGCGCACGCTGCTCGAGCGGAAATTCGGCCACGTGCTCGGCGAGTCGCCGCACCGCCTGATCAAGCGGCAGAAGATCGACCGCGTGCGGCAGCTGCTGGCGGAGACGGACGTGCCCATCGCCCGGATCGCCGACATGACGGGCTTCGAGTCACCCAGCTATCTCAGCGCCGCCTTCCGCCGGGAAACCGGGGAAAGCCCGCGGGCCTTCCGCACGAAGCACCGGCAGCCGGCGCGCTGAGGCACGGCTGATTCAGGCGGACTCGAGGATGAGATTGCCGTATTGGGTGGTGTCGCCGGTGCGGATGAGCCCGATGGCGTGCGGGACGCGCTTTTTGAATTCAATGTGGGGCTCGAACGTAACTGACAGACCCTCGAGCGACCGGAGGTGGCGGGCGAGTTGATCGGGCGGGTTGGCGCCCTTGAGTTCCTCGGCGGCAAACACACGGCCGATGACGAAATTCGGCCGCAGCGCCGCGACGATCTGGGCGACGGTCGGCAGGTCGTCCACGACGGAGAGATCGACGGTTTCGATCCCGGGCCAGAAAGGAAAACCCCGGTCGGCGATGACGAGGGTGTTGGTGTGGCGGACGCGGGCGACAAGACTGAGGACCGCGGGATTAAGAATGCCGGTTTTCAGCATGGCAGGACCAAGCTCAATCGAGCGCGAGAGGTGACGCAAGCTCCCGTCTTGCGAAGAGACATACCTTGTCCGTTGTCAGCCGGAGAGGGACGGGCGTCTCGCCGCCTCGGGATTCTTTCCACGATAGGCGAGGGGAGAGACGCCGTAGGCGGTCTTGAACGCACGGCTGAAGCTGTAGATCGAGGCAAAGCCGCAGAGTTCCGCGATCTCGCTGACGCGCTGCCGGCCCAGGCGCAGCAGGCCGCTGGCTTTCTCCAGCCGCACGCGCCGCAGGTGCCGCCCCAGGCTCACGCCGCAGGAGGCCCGGAACCGGGCGCGCAGATGGCTTTTGCTGATCCCGATGGAGTCGGCGATCTGCTTCGTGCCGAGCCGCTGGCTGCCTTTCACGGCGAGCCGGTTCACCTGCATCACGAGGCTGGTCCCGCCCGGGGCCGCCTGCTCCGCCCGGGGACTCGTCTTCTGGCGTCGCAACCGCGCGAAGAACACGGCCAGCAACAGCGCCGGCAGATCCCCGGCCTTCGGCTCGCGATAGGCCGTGAGCAACTCCTCCAGCAGGACTTCCAGGTTCGGCGTCACTTCGAAGGGTTGCGAGCGCAGACCGGCCAGCGCTTCGTGCTCGGTGAGCTCGAAGGTCACGAACAGCCAGCGGATCTTCTCCGACTCCGGATGGATGTAGTGGTGAAACTGAAAAGGGAAAACCAGCAGCCCCAGCCCCTGGCCCAGCCGGATCACCTGGTCGTCGACGCACACTTCCGCCGCACCCTCGAGCGCCACGATCAGCACGAAGCGATGGTGCAGCGCCCGGCCCTGGCGCGGCCGGTTCAGCTCCGAGGCGGTGCGCCGCTGGAAGCACACGATGTTGTCCGGCAACACCGGGCCGGCGCCGCGTTTGCCGAAGAGCAATTGCGACGGCTGGGGCAGCTGGGCGACCAGGTTGCGGAGCCGGGTCTGGATGGGGCGGGTTTTGGCTTGTGGCATTTATGGTAAATTTCCCGTCGTTCTTACCATTTATTTTCCAGGGCGCGAGGAGTATTCTGACCCGCATCAGCCGCACCGCCACGCCCGTGAACCGACCCTCCTGACATGAACACCCCTTCCCATCCTCGCACCGAATGCGAACAGCGCGAACGCATCAAGACCGTCATCCACGGCAACGCGGCCACCGCCGCGGAACTGCTGGCGGAGGAAATCGCCACGCTCATCCGCGCGAACGCCGCCGCGGGCCGCCCCACCGTGCTCGGGCTCGCCACCGGCTCCACCCCCGTGCCGGTTTACCGCCGGTTGATCCGGATGCATCGCGAGCAGGGCCTGAGCTTCAAGAACGTCATCACGTTCAACCTTGACGAGTATTACGGCCTGCCCCGCACCCATCCCGAGAGCTACTGGTGCTTCATGCACGAGCAGCTCTTCAACCACGTCGACCTGCCGCCGGCCAACATCAACATTCCCGACGGCATGGTCGCCCGCGACCAGGTCTACAACTGGTGCCGCGCCTACGAGGAGAAGATCAAGGCCGCCGGTGGTCTCGATCTCCAGATCCTGGGCATCGGCCGCACGGGGCACATCGGTTTCAACGAGCCCGGTTCCGGCAGCGATTCGCGCACGCGTCTCGTCACGCTCGACGCCCTGACCCGCCGGGATGCGGCGCGGGACTTCCTCGGCGAGGCCAATGTGCCGCGGCACGCCATCACGATGGGTGTCGGGACGATCCTCGAGGCGCGCCGCATCGTCCTGCTGGCCTGGGGCGAGGCCAAGGCGGGAGCGCTCGCGAGCGCCGTGGAAAATCCCCCGACCGAGGCCCTGCCCGCCAGCTTCCTGCAGACGCACCCGAACACGGTTTTCCACGTCGACTCGGCCGCCGCCAGCGAACTCACCCGGTTGCGGCATCCGTGGCTCGTCGGCCCGGTGGTCTGGTCGCGCCCGATGACCCGGCGCGCCGTCGTCTGGCTCTCCCAGCAGGCCCGCAAACCCATCCTCAAGCTGCTCGACGAAGACTACAGCGAACACGGCCTGGCCGATCTGATCACGGAACAGGGCCCCGCCTACGGCCTGAATATCCGCATCTTCAACGAACTGCAGCACACGATCACCGGCTGGCCCGGCGGGAAACCGAACGCGGACGACACCAACCGCCCCGAGCGCGCCAAGCCCGAGTCCAAGCGCGTCATCGTGTTCAGCCCCGAGCCTTCCAACGATGTCCTCGGCATGGGCGGCACCATCCGCCGGCTCGTGAACCAGGGCCACCAGGTGACCGTTGCCTACATGACATCCGGCAACCTGGGCGTTCCCGACGAGGAAGCCGCCATGGCCGCGGAGCTCGTGCTGGAATTCGACAAGAGCGCGGGCGGCGAAGGCAGCCTCGGGGCGAACTTCGCCCGGCAGGTCCGGCAGCAACTCCAGGCCAAGGCCTCCTTTGCCGCCGACAGCGCGGAGGTGCGCAAACTGAAGGCCATCCTCCGCCGCAACGAAGCCCGCGCCTCCCTCCAGGCCTGCGGAGTGGACATGGCCCGGGTCCGCTTCCTCGAACTCTCGTTCTACGAGAAAGGCCGCTACCGCCAGTTCAAGCCCACCCCGGACGATGTCGGCCGCATCGTCGCCCTGCTGGAGGAAATCCAGCCGCACCAGATTTTCGGCACCGGCCAGATCGCCGAGCCCAGCTCCGTGTCCGCGCTGTGTTTCTCTCTCCTGCGCCAGGCGCTCGAAACGTGCCAGTCATCGTCGTGGCGGAAGGATTGCAATGTCTGGCTCTACCGGGAGCCCGACCGCGTGTGGGAGCCCGCCGAGATCGCCATGGCCGTGCCGCTCAGCCCGCGCGAGCTCACGCAGAAAATCCAGGCCGTCTACCAGCACAAGAGCCAGCGCAGCCAGAGTCCCATGCTGGCGCAGGGCCTGCACGAACTCTGGCAGCAGGCGGAGCATCATAACCAGGCCATCGCCAAACTCTACGACGCCCTCGGCCTCGCCGAATACGAAGCCATCGAGGCCTTCCAGCCATTGGCCTGAGGATCTTTAGCCATGGCCCTGTCCGTCCGTCACGTTCCCGTCCTCGATCCGGAATTTCTCCCCGCCGTTCTCTGGAATCGGGCCTATCGCGCACTCGTCGCACAGGACAGGGATGCCCGCCGGGTCGCGCTCGCGCTGCTGCGGGCCGACGGCACGGGCTCCGTCCACGAGGATCGCGTTCTCTCCCGCGAACACCCGGCCGCCGCCTCGACGCTGCGTTACGTCGAGCGGCTCCTCAAGTTTCTGCTCTGGCAAAAGGGTGCCTGCACGGTGCTGGTCGCCGGCGCCGACGAGATCGCCGTCGCGCTGGCCGGGATCTATTCGCCGACGGGAGCGCGCCACTTCGACCACCAGTTCATGGGGCGCACGATTTACGGTCCGGAATTTTCCGTGACGGCTTGCGCTTGGGACAAGCTGCCCGCTCCCACCGAGAGCAACCTGAGCCTCGGGCGCCATCTCGAAGGCTGCCGGATCGGTTTCGACCTGGGCGGGAGCGATCGCAAGGCCGCGGCCATCATCGACGGCAAGGTCGTCTTCTCCGAGGAAATCGCCTGGGATCCCTATTTCCAGAAAGATCCCCAATACCACATCGCCGGTGTCCGGGATTCCATCGCACGCGCCGCCGCGCATCTGCCCCGGATCGACGCCATCGGGGGCTCCGCGGCGGGGGTCTACGTGAACAACGAGGTGCGCGCCGCTTCCCTTTTCCGCGGCGTCTCCGCGGAAGATTTTGCCCGGCACATCCGCCGCATGTTCTTTGAACTGCAGGCGGGCTTCGGTGGTGTCCCGTTCGAGGTCGCCAACGACGGCGAGGTCACGGCCCTCGCCGGTTCGATGTCGCTGAATTCCGGCGCCGTGCTCGGGATCTCGATGGGCACCAGCGTTGCCGGCGGCTACGTCACTCCCGCCGGCACCATCACGCCCTGGCTCAACGAGCTGGCCTTCGTGCCGGTCGATTACCGCGACAACGCCCCGGCCGACGAGTGGTCCGGCGATCTCGGCTGCGGTGTCCAGTATTTCTGCCAGCAGGGCGTCAATCGACTGGCGCTCCGCGCCGGCTTCGCGTTCCCCGCCGCGATGCCCCTGGCCGAGCGTCTCATCGAGGTGCAGAACGCCATGAAGTCCGGCGATCCCCGGGCCCGCGCCATCTACGAGACCATCGGCACCTGCTTCGGTTACAGCATTGCGCACTACGCCGAGTTCTACGACATCCGCCAGCTCCTCGTCCTCGGTCGCGTCAGCTCCGGTTCCGGGGGCGACCTTATCCTCGCCACGGCCGCCGCGCTGTTGCAGGATGAATTCCCCGACCTCGCCGGGAAAATCAGTCTCCGGACGCCCGACGAGAAGGACAAGCGCCACGGCCAGGCCATCGCCGCCGCCAGCCTTCCCGCCCTCCGGCAAACAGCTTAAACCCAGATCTTCAGCCCTCTCCGCCATGAAATTCTCCCATCCCGCCGCCGACGTTTTTGTTCCCGACAACCTGCCACCGCAGGAAGCCCTCGCCCGCACCACCCACCTGTGCATCGCCGCGCATCAGGACGACATCGAGATCATGGCCTATCACGGCATCGCCGAGTGTTTCGGCCGGAACGACCAATGGTTTGGCGGCGTGGTGGTCACCAATGGTTCCGGCAGCTCGCGGACCGGCGTGTATGCGGACTTCACCGACGAGCAGATGCAGGCCGTGCGTCGGCGCGAACAGCGCAAGGCCGCCTATGTCGGCGACTACAGCATCCAGCTGCAACTCGCGCACCCGAGCGCGGCGGTCAAGGATCAGGCCAACGCTTCCGTGCAGGCCGACCTCGCCGCGATCTTCGCCGTCGCCACGCCGGAGGTCGTCTATCTCCACCAGCCGGCCGACAAACACGACACACACATCGCGGTTTTCGCCCACGCCCTCAAGGCCCTGCGCGCGCTCCCGGCGGCGCGGCGTCCCAAGCGGGTGCTCGGCTGCGAAGTCTGGCGCGACCTCGACTGGCTGTGCGACGCCGACAAGGTGCTCCTCGATGTGAGCGCCTACCCGAATGTCGCCGCTTCGCTCGTGGGCGTCTTCGATTCCCAGATCACCGGCGGGAAACGCTACGACCTCGCCACCGCCGGCCGCCGTCTCGCCAACGCGACCTACCACACCTCGCACGCCACGGACAAACACCAGGGCATCAGCTGGGCCATGGATCTCACGCCGCTCGTGATGGATCCCTTGCTCTCCGTCGCCGGTTACACCCAATCACTCATCCAGCGTTTCGCCGCCGACGTCGCCGGCCGCCTGGCCAAAATCTAGGATTTTCGGGAGCCATGGCTGGCGCCGCGAATTGGCGCGCGACGATTCCACTCGAAAAATCGCCGGGAAATGACAGTGGAAGGTCATGCCAGACAAAGCGGCGAACAAACCTGCGGTGACAATCTACGAGATTGCCAAGCATGTCGGGATATCGCCGGGCGCCGTCTCGTCGGCCTTGTCTAATCGCGGGGTGGAGCGGCGTCTGTCGCCGGAAACAGTGCGACGTATTCGCGAGGCCGCGGCGGAACTGGGGTATGTGCCAAACATGGCCGGTCGCAGACTGCGTGCCCACAAGTCTGCCACCCGGCAATTCGATCTGGCCATATTGACCTCCTTTGAGGCCCCCCTGCCCTTGGTCGGGCAGGCTTTGCAGGCGCTGCAGCGGGCCGTGGATCTGCAGACCAACGAGCACACGAGCTATGCGGTGGCGATCGAGATGTTTCATGCGGGCCGCCTGAAGGATAAACCCGGGCTGCTCGACTCCAACCGCTATCACGGTGTCATCATCACCAACACCCTGCCGGAGGACGACCAGTTCCTGGCCAAGGCCCGGCTGCCTTATCCGGTGGTCATCCTGGGCCGGCGGATTACCAGTTACTGCTGTGTATTGGAATCGCCGGATTTCGTGGGCCGCCGTTCCGCCGAGGTTCTTTGGGATGCCGGATGCCGGCGGCTGGCGATTCTGCACGGGCGCTCCCTCACTCACACCACCGCGGATCGCGTGGCGGCGTTCAAGCGCGTGGTGCAGGAAAAATCCGGCCAGCCACCCATCGCGTTGGTCAGCGAGGGTCTGCGGCCGCAGCAAGGGGCGGCTACCGTGGAGGCGTTTTTTGCGCAAGGCGGCACCTGCGACGGCCTCTTTGCCGTGACGGACAGCCTGACGATCGGAGCCTACCAGGTCATCAAGCATAGCGGCCGGCGCATTCCGGCCGACTTGGCGGTAGTCGGTGTGGGGGACTACGAGCTGGCCGAATATTTTGATCCACCGTTGACGACGGTGGCCGGGGCCAATGACGCGATGGTGGCGGAGGCCGTGCCCTTGCTCTTCCGGATACTTCGCGGGGAAAAGGACGCCCCGCGCGAGGTGCTCGTGGTTCCTCCGATTTTTATGCGAGAATCGACCATGCGAGGAAAGGCGACAGGCTAATGCCGAGGGGCGAATTTTGGCCTTTCCATAAATTATGCTTGACGATGCTAAATCCATTTAGCTTGTTAACGGTGGTTACCCCTCATACTTGGAGAATGAAACCAGCGATCTAGTCTGAACACAAAAGCTAAATCGGTTGAGCGTCGTTCTTCAACACCCCCAAACCCCAATACCCTGCCTGACATGAACCTCCACGCGAACTTCTGCCGCGCGCTTGCGCTTGTTGTTTATATATTCGTTTTTGGAGCGGCGTTGTCCGCTCAAGTCTCTTCCTCGGGCACCGGAACCATTAGCGGTGTGGTCAGCAATCAAGGCACCGGCAAATATCTGGAAGGAGCCTCGGTATTGCTCATTGAGCTGAACCGCGCGGCGCTCACGGACGCCACCGGCCGCTATCGGTTCATTGATGTGCCGCCCGGTGAATACCGGGTCGTCGGTTCATATACCGGATTGGATGACCGCTCTGCCACCGTGATCCTCGGTCCGACGGCGACCGCCGCCACGGCGGACTTCGATCTCACTTCTCAGGTATATCAATTGGACACGTTCACCGTCGTTACCGATCGCGAAGGTAATGCTGCGTCGATCACGCGGCAGCGCAATGCGGATAGCGTGAAGCATGTCGTCTCGATGGATGCTTTCGGCAATCTGGCCAATGACAACGCCGGCGAACTGCTGCTCCGTCTGCCCGGCATATCCGGGGTGCACGATCTGGACGGCAACATCTCCACGATAAATATCCGCGGCACGCCGGGTGAACTCAACATGGTCACGGTTGACGGCAACCTGATGCCAAGCAATTTCGGCGACAGCCGTAGTTTCGCCCTCAGATCCATCTCCGGAGCCTTGTTCGAGGAGATCGAGGTCACCAAGGCGCCGACGCCTGACATGCCGGCTGACTCGATCGGCGGCGCGATCAACTTCAAGTCGGCTTCGCCGCTTGATATGAAGGTCAACCGGCGAATCAATTACAGTGCATCGTTCCGCTGGGCGCCAAAGTGGGTAGAGAATGTCCCGATGGCCTACGAGCATCCGATTCATCCGGCCGTTAAGCTCAATTGGCAGGAGGTTTTCAGCGTGTTCGGCAAAGAGCGCAACCTCGGCCTGACCTTCAACGCATTCTACAGCGAAAATGTCAGCGGTGGGCATACCGGAACGAACAATCTCGAAGCCACTCTCAATAAGCGCGCCTACCTCTATGATTACCAATCACGCGACCTCTTCAACAATCGCAAACAGAAGAGTGCCTCGGTGAAACTCGACTATCGCATTTCTCCCACCACCAAGCTGACCTTCGGCGCCCTCGTCAATCAGGACGACCAGCCGTTCAACCGGCAGATCACGTTCCGGGCGACCACCTCGCAAAGCGTCGCAACCTTGGATGCGAACGGCAACCCGACTGGCACCGGGGCAATCTTGCCGAATTACACCGAAACGTTCAGCCAGGCGCGCGCCCTCAACAACAGCCAGTTCATCCTGACCTCGATCACCATCGGGACGGTTGACGATCAGAGGCAGTTCAATTTTGCGGCCGAGCACAAATTCGACCGGTTGGAGATAAACTACGGGGCCGCTTACAGCCTGAGCCATTCGGTTCTGAACACGGGCGAGCACGGTGATCGCGAAGGTGGCGGCAGCGTGAGCATGAATGTCCGTAACGTCGGTTGGTCGGTCGATCGCAGCCGCTCCGATGATTATCCAACTTGGGTGCAAACGGAGGGACCGGATGTTTCCAATCCCAATGTTTACATTCCCGGGACTATCACGCGCCGGAACAACTCCAAGGACATTGACATTCTGGCCGCCAAAGCGGACGTGAAATATCTTCTGCCGACATCCTTGCCGGCCAACGTCAAGGCCGGGTTCAATTTCCGCAGCCAGAAGCTCAGGCGTGAGAACGCCGATCGCCAGTTGGCGCCGGTCAGCGCCACGGCAGGTGCGCTGGCTTCGCTGGTCGATTTCAACCGGGTGGAAACATCCATGGAGGAGCGGATCGGGAAGGAGATTCCCTATATTGACGCGGCGGACATCGTAACGGACATCAAAAACAATCCGGGTCGCTGGAAAGAGGATATGTATTACGCGACGACGCGGACATTCATCGGCAATGATCGGGTGAAAGAGGATGTTCTTGCTGCTTACAGCCAGGGACAGATGCAGTTTGGAAAGCTGAAAGCCCTCGCCGGCCTGCGTTACGAACGGACGGAAGTGGATAGCGCCGGCTACGTGGCCTCCCCTGTGCTCTCCACCTCCGCGCAAAGAACCGCAGATCCAGTTGGATCAGGCGTCAAGGACTACAACAATTACCGGCAAACCAATGGCGGCTACAACAATTGGTTCCCGGGCGTATACCTGACCTATAATCTGACCAAGAATCTGCTGTTGCGGGCCAATTGGTCGAACAGCATCGGCCGTCCGGCGTTCACCACTCTTGTGCCGACCTTCTCGGTCAATACCACGACCGAGGTGGTCAACGTGAACAACGCGGGCTTGGGGCCGCAGACTTCCGAGAACTGGGATCTCGGGCTCGAATATTATTTTGAACCGGTCGGCCTGCTATCGGCCAACGTTTTCAGGAAGAACATGAACGGGTTCATCGTCACCGGCAACCTCGGCACGGTCGGGAGCGGGCCGGACAATGGATTTGGCGGCGACTACGCGGGCTACGACCTGCAATCCTCCTTCAACGGAGGCGAGGCCATCATTGAAGGATTTGAAATCGGCTACCAGCAACGCTTCGAGTTTCTCCCGAAACCCTTCTCCGGACTATCGGCTTTTGCCACCTACACCTGGCTTCGCACCGAAGGTGACTATGGCGAAATCAACGCGGCACCCCCCTCTACCACCGATGTGCTCAACTTTATTCCCGAAGCGATCAACGCGGGCCTCAGTTATTCTTACCGCGGATTTGGTGCCCGGGTGATGTGGAACAAAACCGCACGCTATCTGAACGGCTACAACACGAATGCGGCGCTCCTGCGCTACACCACCGAACGTGAAATGCTCGATGCCAGCGTATCTTACCGGATGCGTAATTCGCTCACCCTCTTTGTCGACGTTCGAAATATAACCAATGCCCCGCGTGCGTGGGAACGCGCTGCCGGCAAAGTCACTTCCTACGTCTTCTTTACTTCCGTCAATTTCGGCATCAAAGGCGAATTCTGATCGCAGGAAGCCCTGCTGCCATTGCCCGCGCTTACAATTCCCTCACCGGGTCGGGCGGAGTCATCTCCGGTCCCAGCCATGGCTCGATCCGTGGCCGTCCACCATCCGGCATCGAGCGGATATACAATACATCCAGCATGAAATTCTTCTCCTTCGCAAAGTCTCCTCTCTCCTCCAGCCTCGCCTTCCTTTGGGGGCTATTGTCGGGTGTGGCGGTCGCCGCACCGGAACCCCCTCCGGGCAAATGGAACCTGTGGTATGAACGTCCGGCCCAATATTGGGAGGAGGCCTTGCCGGTGGGCAATGGTCGTATTGGTGCGATGGTTTACGGCAATGTTCGCCTCGACCAGATCCAGCTCAACGAAAACACCATCTGGTCGGGCAAGCCTACACCCCGCACGGCCGATCCCGCGTTTCGGGAGGAGCGCCGTCGCAAGCAGCAGCTGCTTTTCGCGAACAAGCATGCAGAGGCCGATGCCTACAAGTTCCGCCCGACGGACCAGGAGCGCCAGGCCTTGGGACTCGCAGAAAAGGAAGTCATCGAGGGCACAACGGAATTCGTCCACTCCTACCAGCCGCTGGGCGATTTGTTCCTGCATTTCGACCACGGGCCGAACCGCGAGCTGAACTATCGCCGCTGGCTTGATCTCTCCACCGGTATCACGACGACCACCTATGTGGCCGGCGGAGTGGCCTACAAACGGGAAGTGTTCGCAAGTCATCCGGCGCAGGCGCTGTTGATCCGCATTTCGGCGGACAAGCCGGGCGCGGTGACGTTCACCGCCTTTCCCGACTACCCGACGGATGTCGAAAAAGACTGGTATCGCATGGCGGGCAGCGAACCGGGTTTGGCGCAAACAATGGCCCCTCCGGCGAAACCCGTATGGAAGCCACTCAAGGATTCGGTCTTTTCCTGGACCGGTCAGGCGCGCGACGCGGGGACGAAATTCGAGGCCCGATTCCGGGTGATCAACGAGGGCGGAGCCGTCGAGACTGACGAAAAAGGATTCCGGGTGGAGCGAGCCGACGCGGTGACGATCCTCATGACCGTGGGAACAGACTATCGGGGTAGGACACCGGCGGAGGACGCGGAGAAGGCACTGGCCGCGCTACAAGGGGCGCCCTACGAGTTCTTGCGCGCAAGGCACGTTGAGGATCACGGCGCGCTGTTCAACCGGGTTGATCTCGATTTAGGGCGCACGGAGGCCGCGAAAATGCCGACCGACTGGCGCGTGTTGGCGCAGATGCGCGGCAATATCGAGCAATTTGCCGACCCGGCGGCTGTTGACGGGGCGGACCGCGATCCGGCGCTCTTTGCCCTCTATTTCCAATACGGGCGCTATCTTCTGATAGCTTCCTCCCGCCCCGGAAATCTGCCGATGGGGCTCCAAGGGTTGTGGAACGACAGCCTCATGCCGCCATGGCGCGCGCAATATTACGCCGATATCAACATCGAGATGAACTACTGGCCGGCCGAGGTGACCAACCTGGGCGATCTGCATGCGCCGCTGCTCGATCTGATCAGCAGTTTTTCCGCGGCGGGAAGGGAATCAGCCCGCGTGAGCTACGGCCAACGAGGCCTGGCCCTGCATACGGTGACCCCATGGGGGCCGAAATCAGTCGCCGGCTATTGGCCGGATTTTTCCGGATGGATGGCCGAACATTTCTGGGAGCATTATGCTTTCACGCAGGATCGGGATTACCTCAAGAAGCAAGGATACCCCTATCTCAAGGACTGCGCGCTCTTCTACCTCGACAGTCTGGTTCAGGATCCGCGCAACGGATGGCTTGTCACCGGACCGACGATGTCGATGGAAAATCGGTTTATCGGACCAGACGGCAAGGAGGGGAAGATCGACATGGGCACGACCATGAGCATGGGACTGTGCCGCGACGTTTTCCGCCACACGATCAAGGCGGCACAGGATCTCGGGGTGGACGAAAATCTCCGCAAACAACTGGAGGAAACGCTTCCTCGGCTGGCACCGTATCAAGTGGGTCGTTTCGGCCAATTGCAGGAATGGTTGCAAGATTATCAGGAGTGGCAGCCGGGCCACCGGCATTTTTCCCCCCTGATCCCATTTTATCCGGGTAACGACATTACCGTTCGCAAAACGCCTGCGCTGGCGGAAGCCGTGCGGAAATCGCTGCTCCGGAGGTTGGAATATGGCGGAGGCTGGAATGGCTGGTCTCGCGCTTGGGCGATAGCCCTTGCGGCCCGGCTGGGGGACGGCGAACTCGCCCGTGATCTCCTCAAGACCCAAATGGCGAAGGCGGTTTTCCCGAATCTCATGGACGGCTATCCGAGAAAAAATGGAGACATCATGTGTTTTCAGATCGATGGCAATCTTGGGACGACCGCAGCTGTCGCCGAGATGCTGCTGCAAAGTCACGAGGACGAGATTCATCTCCTGCCCGCACGGCCAAAGGCTTGGACCAGTGGTTCCTGCTCGGGATTGCGGGCGCGAGGCGGCTTCCAGGTGGACTTGCGTTGGGCCGACGGCGGCTTGATCGCGGGGAATATTGTCTCGTTGGCGGGAACAGCATGCGTTTTGCGGACCTCCTTGCCGGTAATGATTGGCGACGGCGCAAAGGTCATTGCACAAAGCCAAAAGCACGGCGGCTCCTATGTCGCCTCGTTCCCGACGGAGGCCGGGAAAACGTATTCGTTGAAAAATCCCGAGTGAGGCAAAACTGTCATGGAAAGCGCCCTTTCGCCCGTCTTGCACCATCTGATTAATCCAAGGATCGTTTCCCTCGGATTACTGGCCGCCGTCAACATGATGGGGCCGAACGCGCTATTTGCGCAGGATGCTGAAACCGGGCGATCGGAACTCTCGTATGCCGGAATCAGCGTGGGCGAGGCTCAAGCCGGGCCCGTCGACATCGCACTAGCGAATTTTTCCATCCGGCCCCTGGCCCAGGCGAATGTCGTGGTGGGCAAGTCGCCGGCACCGGCTGATGTGCCGCTCTATTCGCCGTCGATCTTACGGCTCGACTCGGGCCGGCTTGTGGCCGCCTACACCCAGGCGGGCAAGGGGACGGAGCATCCAAACGTCGAGTTCATGTTCACCTCCGATGACGGAGGGAAAACCTGGATCAAACGCGCCGCAGCCAAGCCGCTCCAAGGCCGGTTGTTCGTCGCGGCCAGATCGGTCTACTATCTGGCCACCGGCGCGGGGCTGCCGATCATGCGTTCGGATGATGACGGCGTGACGTGGTCCGAGCCCGTGCTGCTGACCGCGAAGGACAAGGTCTGGCAGCAGACGCCGGCAAACGTCTGGCACGCCAACGGTAATGTTTACCTGGCCTTCGAGCGCCGCAACCGGGAGATCGACGCCTGGGGGCCCAGCGAGAAGGCGCTCGTGCTTCTGCGTGGCAAGGCGGACGCCGACCTGACCAAGCCCGGGGCCTGGACGTTCTCCAGTGAGCTGATCTTCGCCGACGTCGTGCCCGGGGTGCGCACGAACACCGTCGACCTGCCCTTTCTCGGGATACCGTTCTTCAAGCAGGATTATCCGAACCGCGCTCCCGTCTCCCCGGCGTCACGCCGCACGATGCCGCCCATCGGCTGGGTCGAGCCGGCCGTGGCGCAGGTGCTGGATCCCGACCACTATTGGTATGATCCGAGCGGACACACCTTCCATGTCATCGCGCGCGCTCACACTGGCGGCACGGGCTTTGCGTGCTTCACCAAGGTGGTGGAGAATCCCGACGGCACGATGACGATGTCGCTCGAGAATGCACCCTCCGGACGGACGATGATGTATGTTCCGTTCCCCGGCGGTCAGCTGCGGTTTCATCTGCTCTACGACGCGAAGACGAAACTCTACTGGCTGCTCAGCTCGCAGGCGACCGATTCCATGCACCGCGCCGACCGCCTTTCCGCCGACCGCTTTGACCTGCCCTACAACGAACGCCATCGGATGGTGCTCCATTTCTCGAGGAATCTGGTGGACTGGTGCTTCGCCGGCCTCGTGGCCAAAACGGATTCACCGAAGGAAGCTCGGCACTATGCGAGCATGGACATCGATGGCGACGACCTCGTCATCCTGTCGCGCAGCGGCGATGCGAGCGCCAAGAGCGCGCACGAGGGCAATCTCATCACCTTTCATCGCATCAAGAATTTCCGCGCGCTCGTTTACTAGCCACGAGCGTTCCCTTCACCGCCACCAACCCCAAAATCCATGCAACCGTTCGTTCGCTACCTTCGTATTATCCTTCTGTTCCTTGCGACAATGCAGGTGGGCCTGACTCAGACGGGCAGCCCGGCTCCGGCCTTGCCGGAACGACTGGCCCACATCAAATACAATCACCCGGGCCTGCTGGCGGATGTCGGCGTGGGATTGTGGGGCTGGCCCATCCCTTGCGACCGGAACAATGACGGGTTGCCCGATCTGTTGATGGTGGGGGCTTCGGCCGTCTTCCGGGGGGTGTATTACTTTGAGAACACCGGTCGGCGCGATCCCGTGACCGGGATCGATATCATGCGGCCGGGAATAAGATTGAGCGGGGCCACCGAGGGGCTCACCCCATCCTACACCCCGCAGGGGATTCGCGTCCTGACCAACGGCAAGGAGCATCCCGATTTTGTGCGGAAGGGATTCCAGCCGGGAATTCCCCTTCCGGTGGATCCGTTCACGATTTTCCCGAAGTCCAGTTTTGTGCGGCCCAGCCGCTCTCAATGGAGCTACGTCGATTTCAACGGCGACGGGAAGCTCGACCTGGTGGTCGGGTGGCCTGACAACACGGACTACGGCTGGCAGGATCAGGCCTTCGATCACCACGGGCGCTGGATCAACGGGCCGTTACGCGGCTATGTGAGCGTGCTCCTCAACGAGGGCAGCAACGAAGCCCCGAAATACGGGACGCCCCGGCCAGTGATGGCTGACGGGCGGATCGTCGATGTTTACGGGACGCCCTCGCCGGTGTTCGCCGACTTTCGCGGAACGGGAAAGCTGGACCTCATTTGCGGTGAATCGAACGACGGCCTGACATTCTTCCGGAACACCGGCACGAAGGAGGCTCCCGGTTACGCCACCGGACGCCGGCTGCGATACAAGGGCACACCAGTCGCCCTGCCTTTGAACATGATCATCGTCGTGGCTTACGATTGGACGCGTGACGGCAAGCCGGACTTGGTGGTGGCCCAGGAGGATGGCACGGTGGCCCTGCTCGAAAATACGGGCAACGTCGTCGATGATATGCCGGAATTTCTGCCGCCCAGGCTGTTTCGTCAGGAGGCGGACGAAGTCAAATTCGGGGCGCTGACGTCGCCGGTGAGCTGTGACTGGGATGGGGACGGCTTGGAGGATATTCTTACCGGCAACAGTGCCGGAGAAATCGGCTTCATCAGAAACCTAGGGGGTAATCCGCCCAAGTGGGCCGCGCCCGTTTTGCTGGAGGCCGGAGAGAAGGTCATTCGCATTCTCGCCGGGTATAATGGTTCAATTCAGGGACCGGCCGAAGCGAAGTGGGGTTACACCAACATCGGGGTGGGGGATTGGGACGGTGACGGACTTCCCGACATCGTCGCCAATTCGGTCTGGGGTCGGATCATCTGGTTCAGGAACATCGGTTCGCGCACCGCTCCGAAACTGGCCGCGCCACAGCCATTGATCGTTCGTTGGGCAGGCCCGACACCCAAGCTCGCTTGGAACTGGTGGGATCCGGAGCCGGGCGAATTGGTCACCCAGTGGCGCAGCACACCCTGCCTGATAGATCTTGATCGGGATGGCATCATGGACTTGGTGGCGCTGGACCATGATGGATATCTGGCCTGGTATCGTCAGATCGAGGAAGGCGGGAGGCGTGTTATGCTTCCCGGACAGCGGGTTTTTCACGGGCGCGGAGTTTCCGCGTTTGGACATCGGCAGGAGCATCATAACCGCGAAAGCGGCCTCTTGCGTTTGAATGATGAGGGCGGAGGCCGCAGCGGCCGACGGACCTTCTGCTTCACCGACTGGGACGGAGACGGGAAAATCGACCTGCTCGTCAACAGCCTGAATGTCAGTTTTCTGCGCAATGTGAGTGAGACGCCGGGAACCTGGGTCTTTGAGGACCAGGGTCTGATGGATGGAGTCAGGATCGCAGGCCACAGCAGTTCCCCCTCAATTGTAGATTGGGACCGCGACGGGATACCCGATCTGTTGGCCGGCGCAGAGGACGGCTTTTTCTACCACCTCCAAAATCCGCGCAGCGGCGCTGGAAAGTAGATTCCACATGAAGCTTACATCCCACCCCATGTTTCGTTTCCCGGCCCGGCGTCTCCTCCTCTTGGCCGTTATGCTCTGCGTGCAGGCCGCACACCTCGGGGCATTGCCCGCGGCCGATGGTTCCGGCGAGACCGAAGCGCAGCGAGACGCGCGGATGCAATGGTGGCGCGAAGCCCGTTTCGGCATGTTTGTCCATTGGGGCCTGTATTGCGTGCCTGCGGGCACGTGGAAGGGCCAGGCCACGCCGATCGACAACGCACATATCATGCGCTCGATGAAGATACCGGTGGCGGAATACTCGGCCCTGGCCGCCCGGTTCAATCCGGTGGACTTCGACGCGGAAAAACTGGCGCTGCTCGCGAAGGCCGCCGGAATGAAATATGTGGTCTTCACGGCGAAGCATCACGAGGGCTTCGCCATGTTTCACTCGGTGGTCTCGCCCTACAATATTTACGACGCCACGCCTTTTAAGAGAGATCCGGTGGCCGAACTCGCCGCGGCTTGTCGCAAGCATGGCCTTAAGCTTGGCCTCTACTATTCGCATGCGCGGGACTGGTATCACCCGGGCGGATCATGGGGCAAGGATGGCAAGACCAAGCCGTGGGATCCCGCGCTTGAAGGAGACATGGACCACTACCTGGACACGGTGGCAATTCCCCAGGCAAAGGAACTGCTCAGCCGTTACGGGGACATCGCGGTTATCTGGTGGGACACGCCCGATAACATGACCCCCGCCCGGGTGAAGCGGCTGGAGGCAGTTCTCGCATTGCAGCCCGGGATCATCTCAAACGACCGCTGGGGAGCCGGGTTTCGTGGCGATTACCGCACCTCGGAGCAGTTTGTTCCTGGCGCGGCCGAGCAGCGGGATTGGGAGGCCTGCATGACGATAAACCGCAGCTGGGCTTACAATGAGAACGACCGAGACTGGAAATCCGCCAGCCAGCTGGTTCAAATCCTTATCGATACGGCGAGCAAGGGCGGCAATTATCTGCTCGATGTCGGGCCTGACGCCCGTGGCAACGTCCAGCCCGAAGCGATTGAGCGCCTCCGGGGCATGGGCGAATGGCTGCGGCGCAACGGCGAGGCCGTCTACGACACCGGCGCCGGACCGTTCCGCTATCTCGCTTGGGGGCGGGCCACGCAGAAACCGGGCCGGTTGTTTCTCCACGTCTTTGACTGGCCGAAGGACGGCCGGTTGCTGGTGCCGGTCGCCGGCGGAATCAAACGGGTGTATCCGCTGGGTCGTCCCGATGAAAATCTCGCAACCAAGGCGACCAAAGCGGGAGTTGAGATTGCAGTGCCCGCGCAGGGCTGGGATCCGGTGGTGTCGGTCATGGTGGCCGAGGTGGAGGGTCCGTTGGTGGCGGTCCGGCAGGGTATCAGTGCCGGCGATGACGGCCGGTTCACGCTGGGCGCAGGCAACGGCGTGCCGCACGGTCTGCACATCCGTGTGCAGGGCGGGGATGTTGTCGAGTGGAGAAGCGGCTACTACATGACCTGGCCCATTTATGTGGAAACGCCCGGTCGCTACCGGCTCGAGGTAACCTATGCGACGCGCGACGCCACGGCGGATCCGGCGGGTTTTCAGTTCCTGTTGGAAAACGCCAAGCTGGCCGCGACCCTGCCGCCGACGAAATCGCCGGCTGATTTTTCCACGATCATCGTGGGTGAGATCGATGCCACGGCCGCCGGCACCTGCCTGCTCAAGTGGGAGGCGCTCAGGGGAGCGGTGCCATCCGTGATATTCCAAAAACTGACGCTGACGCGCCGGTAGAGGGCCAAGGCCGCATTAACGCATTCATTATTCATACCATGAAAACCATCACCCCTATTGCTATGATGAGACGCTGGCTTCCCATGATTCTTCTGGGCGGCGGACTGATGCTCCCGGCTCACGCCGGGATAAAACTCGCGCCGCTGTTCCGTGACGGCGCCGTCCTGCAGCGCGACAAACCGATCCCGGTTTGGGGCACAGCTGCGCCGGGGGAAAGGATCCGGGTTTCCTTTGGCGGCCGGACTGAGGGGACGATCGCGGGAGCAGACGGCCGTTGGATGATACATCTGCCGGCGCAGCCCGCCTCGTCGTCTCCAGCCGCGTTGACCGTGACTGGTGACCAGACCGTGCGCATCTCCGATGTGCTCGTGGGGGACGTCTGGGTTTGTGCCGGCCAATCCAACATGGAGCTCTCGGTCAGGGCGAACCAGACTTCCGCGGACGTGATGGCGGGTGCGAAATTTCCGCTGATCCGTCAGATAAAGTTTCCGCGCACTCCGGCGGCGCAGCCGGCGGCCGATATTCCCGGTGCCTGGACAGCCTGCTCGCCGGAAACGGTAGGGACGTTTTCCGCCGCCGGTTTCTTTTTCGCCCGGGAGATCCAGCGGGTGACCGGAGTGCCGATCGGTCTGGTCAACAACTCCCATGGAGGCTCGCCGGTTGAGGCCTGGATGAGCGAGGCGGCGCTGAAGAGCGATCCGGTATTCGAGGCCGCTTTCGCCCGATGGCGGGAGGTTGAGGCGGCCTATCCAAAACGGAAGGCGGATGCCGAGGTGGCGATCGGGCGGTGGGAAAAGGAAGCGGCCGCCGCCAAGGCGCAGGGCAAAGATTTCACCCGGCGCAAGCCTGCGCTGCCCTCTCCTTGGGGCTCCGGCAACCTGTATCGTCCGTCTGCGCTCTACCACGGCATGTTGCATCCGCTGTTGCCCTACGCGATTCGCGGCATCCTGTGGTATCAGGGCGAGGCCAACGCGGAGCGCCACGAGGAATACGCCAGGCTTTTCTCCGCGATGATCACCCAGTGGCGGCGTGATTTCGGCCAGGGCGACGTGCCGTTTTATTTTGTCCAGCTCGCCAGCTACCGGAAAAATCCGACAGCGGATCCGACCGGCAGGCAGTGGGCGCTGATGCGCCAGGCCCAGGCAGAGGCCCTGAGGCTGCCCAACACCGGTATGGTGGTGAATTTCGACAACATGGACCCTTCCGACTTGCATCCCAAGAACAAGCAGACGGTGGGAGAGCGGCTTGCGGCCCTGGCGCTGGTGTGCACCTATGGGACGAAGGACCGGGAGCATCGTGGGCCCGTGCCGGACGCAGTCCGGACCGAGGGGAACGCGCTCTGCGTGGACTTCAGCCATGCGCAGGGCCTGCACACCGCCGGCCGGCCGGCGACGGCCTTCGAACTGGCGGGTCGCGATGGAAAGTTCGTTCCCGCAACTGCGCATATCGAAGGCCACACGATCATCGTGAAGGCGGAGAACCTGGAGCATCCGGTGGCCCTGCGCTATGCATGGCGCAATGTTTCCGAGCCCTGCCTTTTCAACCGGGAGGGATTTCCGGCCGCACCCTTTCAGGCGGGCCTTCCTTCGCCGAAAACCTCCAATTAATGCCGGCTGCTCGCAAAAATCATGAGCCTCATCCCAACTCCCTCCGGCACCGGGCGCCGTTTCCGTCGGCCCGGGACATTCATTGCGGCCATCGTCGCGGCGCTCATGGCTTCCGTTGTCGTGGCCGGTGCCGCCCTGACACCCCCGGGCGTGATCGTCGCCACGACCCCGCTGCCCGAGACCGAATACATCGGCTCGCCGAGTATCGTGAGCCTGCCTGACGGTCGTTACGTGGCGTCGCATGATTTCTTCGGCAAGAAAGGGGAGGAGCTGGACGACACCTGGATCTATGTCTCGTCGGACCGCGGCGCCACCTGGAGCCAGACAGTCCGGCTGTCGCATGTGACGTGGGGCACGCTCTTCGTGCACCGCGGCGCGCTCTACCACATGGGAATCACGCACGAATACGGCGACGTGGTCATCCGCCGCTCGGATGACGGCGGCCGGACGTGGACCGAGCCGGTCGACGCGCGGCACGGCCGGATCTTCCAAGGCAGCTTCCACAGCGCGCCGGTGCCCGTGGTGGTGCATGGCGGGCGTGTCTGGCGCGCCGTGGAGGAGGTGGTGAACGACCGCAAATGGCCGCGACATTTTGCCGCTGTGGTGGTTTCGGCGCCGGCGGATGCAGATTTGCTGGACGCGAAGAACTGGATCCGCACCAACGGCATCGTTTTCGACGAAAGCTGGCTGCCCGGCGATCGCCCGGGCTGGCTCGAGGGCAATGCCGTGGTGGGCCCCGATGGCGAGATGCTGAACATCCTGCGCGTCAACACGGAGGTTGGTCCGGACGGCCCGTTTGATCTCTCCGGCCCGGCCCATGGCATCCCGCGTTATGAAGTGGGCGCGCGTTGCACGGTCTCCGCCGACGGCACTAAGCTGGCCTTTGATCCGACCCGGGGCTTCTTCCACTTTCCCGGCGGACAATCGAAATTCACCATCCGTCATGATGCCGTTTCGGGCCGCTACTGGGCGCTGGTGAACAGGATCACCCTGCCGCACGAGGAGCGCGACAAGCGCGTGAGCCCGATTGCGCAGCGCAATGTCGTGGCGCTGGTTTCCTCGGCCGATCTCCGGGAATGGCGCGAGGAAACCAGGATCCTCCGCTGGCGGGAGGGCGAGAAGCTCACGCGCGATGACCGGCGGGCCTTCCAGTATCTCGACTGGCAGTTTGATGGCGACGACATCGTCGCCGTCGCCCGCACGGCGTGGGACGCGCAAAATTTCCACAACGCCAATCTGCTCACGTTCCATCGCGTGCCAAACTTCCGCCGGCTCACGGCGGCGGATTCCGCGCCGAACCTGGTTCCGACCCAACCCTGAGATGAAATCCCGCTGCGCCATTTTCCTCATTGCCGCCCTCATCCTGCCCGCCTCGCTGCCGGGCCAGGACGCCGAGAGCGGACGCTCCAAGCTGCCTCCGCCCGACCTTGCGAATGTGGTGTATGGCCCCACCGCCGGCAATGTCATGGACGTCTGGCTGGCGAAGTCGGACCGGCCTGTGCCTCTGCTGGTCTATTATCACGGCGGCGGGTTCACGGCGGGGAGCAAGGAGAACCTGCCCCTGGCCTTGCTGGAATCGGCCTTGCGGGCGGGCATCTCCGTGGCGGCGGTCAACTACCGGCTTTCTCCGGCGGTGGTGTTCCCGACGCATTATCTCGACAGCGCCCGCGCGCTGCAGTTTGCGCGGCGCTCCGCCAAGGCCTGGAACATCGACCCGCGTCGCGTCGCGCTCACCGGCAGCTCGGCCGGCGGGGCGACCTCGTTGTGGATCGCCTTCCATGATGATCTTGCCGATCCGCAGTCGGCCGATCCGGTGGCGCGCGAATCGACCCGCGTAAGTTGCGCGGCCGTCATCGTCGCGCAGCCGAGCTACGACCCGCGCCTGATCCGCCAGCTGGCGGGTGAGAGCGCGGCGCAGCACCGCGTGTTCACCGCGATGTATGGCCTGAAACCCGACGAGGCGGAGACGGAGAAGGCCCGCCGGCTTTACGCCGAGGCGGCGCCGATCACCTATCTCACGCCCGACGATCCGCCGGTGTTTGCCTATTACGGCGGCTCCCGGGTGCTGCCGCCGGCGGGTGCCAGGGCCGGCGAAGGCATCCACCACCCGAACCTCGGCCTCTACCTCAAGGAGAGGATGGATGCGGTGAAGGCCGAATGTGTGCTGCAACTCAAGCAACCCGGCCTGAATCCGACGGAAGTAGAAATCGTCTTTCTGGTAAAACACCTGAAACCATGAGCCGTCCCACCCACCCCAAGAAACCCATGTTTTCTTCACCCCGTTTCCTCGGCCGCTCGCTGGGCGTGACCGCTCTCGCGCTGCTGGCGTGTGTAACCATCCGGGCCGACGTGGCCCTGGCGCCTTTGTTCCGCGACGGCGCCGTGCTGCAGCGTGAGAAGCCGCTGCCCATCTGGGGCACGGCCGCGCCCGGGGAAAGCGTGGCCGTGAAGTTTCACGCCCAGGCCGCCACCGCCGTGGCCGGGGCGGACGGACGCTGGCGCGTGACGCTGGCGCCCGAGCCGGCCTCGGCGCAACCGGCGGTGCTGATCGTTTCGGGGACGAACGTGGTGTGGGTGCGCGACGTGCTGGTCGGCGACGTCTGGCTTTGCTCCGGCCAGTCCAACATGGAATTTCGCCTCGCCCAGGGCAGCGAGGGAAAGCAGGAGATCGCCGCGGCCAATCATCCGCTGCTCCGTCATTTCAAGATCCCGCACACCGTGGCCGATGCGCCGGCCGCGAGCTGTGTCGGCGAGTGGCAGACGTGCACGCCGGAGACGGCGGGAGAATTCACGGCGGTGGGGTTTTTCTTCGCGCGCGACTTGCAGCAGAAGCTGAACGTGCCCATCGGGCTGATCGGGTGCAACTGGGGCGGGACGCAGATCGAGTCATGGATGAGTGATGCCGCGCTCCAGGCGGACCCGGCGGCCAGGATCATTTTCGAGCGCTGGCAGGAGGTTTTGCGCACCTATCCGGACAAATTGGCGACCCACAAGGGCGGTCTGGAAAAATGGGAGCAGGAGCAAGCCGCCGCCAAGGCCGCGGGGAAGCCGTTCACCCGGCGCCGGCCGGCGACACCTGAAGGCCCCGGCAGTCGCTGGCAGCCTTCCGGCATGTATAACGCCATGGTGGCGCCGCTCATGCCGGCGGCGTTGCGCGGCGTGCTGTGGTATCAAGGGGAGGCGAATGGCTCACGCGCCGCGGAGTATCGCACGCTCTTTCCGGGCCTGATCCGCCAATGGCGGGCGGACTTCGGGCAGGGCGACCTGCCTTTCTATTTCGTGCAGCTCGCCAACTTTGAACGGAAGGTCGACAAGACCGATCAGGAATGGGCCTTCCTGCGCGAGGCGCAGGCGGTGGCCCTCGCACTGCCGGCGACCGGCATGGCCGTGACGATCGATGTCGGCAACCCCGGCAACATCCACCCCACCGACAAAAAGAGCGTGGGCGAGCGGCTGGCCCGGCACGCCCAGGCGCAACTCTTCGGCGAGAAGATCGAGACCGACGGCCCCGTGTTTGCCGGGGCGCGGGCGGAGGGCGCTGCGCTGCGGGTGAGCTTCACCCATGCGGATGGCCTGCAGTTGAAACCCGCGGTCCAGACACTTCCGGCGTTTGAGCTGGCCGGGGCGGACGGCAAATTCCATCCGGCCACCGCGGTCGTCGAAGGCCGGACGCTGCTCGTGACGGCCTCCGGCGTGTCCCAGCCCGCCGCCGTGCGTTATGCCTGGCGCAACTCTCCTTTCGCCTGCCTCTTCAACTCCGCCGGTCTGCCGGCTTCACCCTTCCGTTCCGATGAATAGACCTGAACACAAATTCCTCCGCGCGGGACTGGCTGCGGCCTGCCTTGCGCTCGTCGTCACCGCCCCGGCGCAGCCGCCGGCGACCTTGCCGCGCCTGGCCTACAACAATCCTGGACTCGTGACCGATCTCGGCGTGGGCTTGTGGGCCTGGCCGCTGCCGATGGACTACAACGGGGACGACCTCATGGATCTCGTGGTCGTGTGCACGGGCAAGCCTTCCAACGGCATCCACGTCTTCCTGAACACCGGCCCCGTCGACCCCGTCACCAAGCTCCCGCTGTTCGCGCCGAGCAAGGTCGTGGGCGTAGGCGGGCCGTCGCCCCAGGTTTCCTATGCGAACGGCCGGCCTGTCGTCACCACCACGGGCCAGGTGCATCCTGATTTTGCGACCAAGGGCTTCACGCGGCCCGTCAAACTCGGCGATCCGGAAAAGATCCACCTTGCCGAGGGCCGCATCCGCGCCAACCAGTGGAAGTTCGTCGATTACGACGGCAACGGCGTGCAGGACGTCGTGGTCGGGATCGATTACTGGGGCGACTACGGCTGGGACGACGCATGGGACAAGGACGGCCGCTGGAAAAACGGCCCGCTGCACGGTTATGTGTATCTGCTGAAGAACACCGGCACCGAGGCGCAGCCGGTCTACGGTGCGCCCGAAAAAATCCTGACAGTGGACGGCAAACCGGTGGATGTCTTCGGCATGCCGTCGCCGAACTTCGGGGACTTTGACGGCGACGGCGATCTCGACCTGATTTGCGGCGAGTTCCTCGACGGCTTCACCTATTTCGAGAACACAGGCACACGCGCGGAGCCAAAATACGCGCCGGGCCGCCAACTCACCGTTGCGGGGCAGCCCCTGAAGATGGATCTGTGCATGATCGCGCCGACGGCCTGCGATTTCGACGGCGACGGCGATCTCGATCTCGTGGTGGGCGACGAGGACGGACGGGTCGCCTTCATCGAGCACAGCGGCAAGGTGGTCGACGAGATGCCGCAGTTCCTGAGCCCGCGTTACTTCCGCCAGCAGGCGGAGAACGTGAAATTTGGCGCCTTGGTAACGCCGCACGCGGTCGACTGGGACGGCGACGGCGACGAGGACCTCATCGCGGGCGATTCCGCGGGTTATATTGCCTTCATCGAAAATCTCGGCGGTTCGCCCGTGCGCTGGACGGCGCCTGTCTACTTGGCGGCGGGGGACAAACTCATCCGTGAACAGGCCGAGCCCAACGGTTCGATTCAGGGCCCCGCAGAGATCAAGTGGGGTTACTCGATCCTCAGCGTGGCGGACTGGGACGGCGACGGCCTGCCCGACATCATCACCAACGGCATCTGGGGCAAGATCGTCTGGTATAAAAATGTCGGCACACGCACCGCTCCGCGCCTTGGGCCGGCGCAGCCCGTCGAGGTGGCGTGGACCGGGCAAACGCCGAAACCCGCTTGGAACTGGTGGAATCCGGCCGGCCGCGAACTCGTCACCCAATGGCGCACTACGCCCTATGCCATCGACTGGAACCGCGACGGCCTCACCGACCTCGTCATGCTCGATCACGAAGGCTATCTGGCGCTGTTCGAACGCCGCCGCCGGTCGGACGGCTGGCTGGAACTCTTGCCGCCGCAGCGCGTATTCGTAGGGGAGGGGACTTCCTCGTTCGACGCCAACGGTGTGGCGCAGAACAAGGAGACCGGCCTGCTGCGGCTCAACGCCTTCCCCATCGGCAAGAGCGGCCGCCGCACGTTCTGCATCACGGACTGGGATGGCGACGGCGTGCTCGACCTCGTCGTCAACAGCAAGAACGTGAATTTCATGCGCGGCACGGGCCGCGACGCCCAGGGTCGGTGGACTTTCCGCGACGAGGGCCCCGTGACCCCGCTGGTCATCGGCGGCCACGCCACCAAGCCCACCGCCATCGACCTCGATGGCACCGGTCGCCGCAGCCTGCTCGTCGGTGCCGAGGACGGTTTTCTCTATGTTCTCAACAATCCCGCAAAAAACTGATTCATCTCCCATGTCTTCTCATGTCCCCCACAAAGGCATCCTCGCGGCCCTCTGGCTACCGACGGATTCTTACGGCAACCTGCTCCGCGCTGAACTTGGCCGGAACCTAGCTTTTCTAAAAAGTCACGGAATTCACGGCGTTCTTGCACTGGGGAGCACCGGCGAGTTTCCCCAATTCGACATTGAGCAGCGCAAGGCGGCGCTGGCGATGGTCGCGGAACTGGCGGCCCCGCTGCCCGTCATTGCGAACATCAGCGATATCCGGCCGCGGGCAGTGGCAGAGCTTGGCCGTTTCGCCGGTAAGCTCGGCCTGCCGGCCATCGCGATCATGACTCCGGGTTTTTTCCCTTCATCCCAGGAGGATGTCCTGGCTCATTTTCTCCATGCTTCCGAGAAATCCGGCCTGCCGGCGCTGCTTTATAATTTTCCCGAACTGACCGGCACCCGGATCAACATCGAAACGGTCGGCGCCTTTGCCGCGCAGGCGCCCATGCTGGGGATCAAGCAAAGCGGCGGAGAATTCGCCTATCACAAGAACCTCATCCAGCTGGGCCGCGAGAAAGGCTTTTCCGTCTTCTCCGGAGCCGACACTCGCCTGCCCGAGGTATTTGCGCTCGGGGCCGCCGGGTGCATTGGAGGACTGGTCAACATCGCGCCGGAACAAATGGTGCATCTTTACCGCGTTTGCCATGAGGGCGCTGCGGGGGAGATCGGACCTGCCTTTGAGCAGTTAAGGCAGATCGGCACGATAATCGACCGGCTGACTTTTCCGCTTAATGTCGCTGCCGGCATGGAGGCGAGAGGCCTGGCCACGGGAGCCCCCAAGGCCATCGTCTCACCCGCCTCGGCACAGCTCTATCGCGAGATAGTCACGGATCTCCGGGCCGCGTTCCATTCTTGGAGTCTCGCCCCGGCCGCGGCAGTCTAGCGGAATAGCCGCCAATGACCGCCCCTGTCTCCCCAGTAAACAGTCCGGTCCGCTATGCGTGGCTGGTGGTCGTGCTGCTCGTCCCCGTTGCGCTGCTCAATTATCTCGACCGGCAGATGCTGGCGACGATGAAGGCCTCGATGGTCGGGGACATCCCGAGCATCGCCAACAAGGCCGACTGGGGCTTGGTGCTCGGCTGCTTCAAGTGGACCTATGCGATCCTCAGTCCCTTCGGCGGCTACGTCGCTGACCGCTTCAGCCGGCGTTGGGTGATCACGTTGAGTGTGTTCACCTGGTCGCTCGTCACCTGGTGGACGGGCCACGTCAACTCCTTCCACGAACTCATGGCGGCGCGGGCCCTGATGGGTCTGAGCGAGGCGTTCTATATACCGGCGGCGCTGGCGTTGATCTCCGAGTATCATTTCGGTGACACGCGTTCGCGCGCCGTGGGTCTCCACCAGACTGGCATTTACCTCGGGCAGATCCTGGGCGGTTTCGCCGGCTACATGGCGGATTCCCCGGACCATGGCTGGCGCTGGGCCTTTACGACGTGCGGCATGATCGGGATCATCTACGCCCTGCCGCTGCTGGCGCTGTTGCGCGATCCGGTGCGGTCGGTGACGGATACGGCCACGGCGAAGGAGCAGGGACGCGGCGTCGTGCGGGGGCTGTTCGGCAACCGGAACTTCCTCCTGCTGGTGCTCTACTTCACCCTGCCGGCGATCGCGGGCTGGGTGGTGCGCGACTGGATGCCGGAAATCCTCCGGGAAAAATTCAACCTCGGTCAGGGCAAGGCCGGCGTCAGCGCCATCCTCTATGTGCAGATCGCCTCGATCATCGGCGTGGTGATCGGCGGCACGCTGGCAGACCGGTGGATGCGCACGACGTCACGGGGCCGCATCTTCACCAGTGCGATCGGCATGCTCATGTTTCTGCCCGCGCTCTTCAGCGTGGGCAACGCCTCCACGCTGACCATCGCGATCCTCGGCCTGATCGTCTTCGGCCTGGGCTGGGGCTTTTTCGACTGCAACAACATGCCCATCCTCTGCCAGATCGTCCGGCCCGAGTGGCGCGCGACCGGTTACGGCATCATGAATCTCGTCAGCATCAGCTGCGGCGGGTTTGGCGACTGGGCCTTCGGCGCCCTGCGGGACCAACATGTGTCGCTCAACCTGATTTTCGGCGCTTTCGCCGGGGTCGCGCTGCTGTCGGTGTTCATCGTGCTGCTGATCAAGCCGCGGGAAGAACCTCCGCAGGGCGCCTGACAGGCATATTCCCATGAAGCTGGCTCTGTTGATCCCCCTGAAGGCCCTTATGGCAGGTGCCGGTGTCGCCTGTTCGGCGGGAATCGGAGTGGAACGCCAGATCACGAGCGCCGCGCACGGGCACGTGCTGACCAACGTCAACGTCTGGTCTCCCGATGGACAGTGGATTGTCTATGACGTCCGGGCGGGTGAAGAATTCAATGGCACGCGCATCGAGCAGGTGAACGTCCGCACGGGCGAGGTGCGGCGGCTTTATGAATCGGGCGACGGAGCCAAGTGCGGAGTCGTGACCTACAGCCCGGCCGAACCGAAGGTGGTTTTCATCCACGGACCGGAAAAACCCGCGGCGGACTGGAGCTACGGGTTCACCCGCCGCCGGGGTGCCGTGGTCGATGTGCGCGACCCTGGTGTCGCCCGCCCGCTCGATGCGATGAACTACGTTCCGCCGTTCGCGCCGGGCGCGCTGCGCGGCGGGTCGCACGTGCATGTGTTCAGCCCTGACGGTCGCTGGGTCAGCTTCACCTATGAGGATGAAGTGCTGACCCGGCTCGATGCCGACCCAAACGCCGCGCCCCACGAACCCAATCAACGCAATGTCGGCGTCGCCGTGCCGGCCGGCCCGGTCCGCGTCAACCGCAACCATCCACGCAACCACGACGGCGACTGGTTCTCCGTCGTCGTCACACGCACTGTGGCTCGGCCGCGACCAGGCTCGGACGAGATCAGCCGCGCCTTCGAGGAAGGCTGGGTGGGGCGCGAGGGCTACGTTCGCGCGGATGGTTCCCGTCAGCGGCGCGCGCTGGTCTTCCAGGGACTGGTTGCGGCGCCGGATGGAACCCAACACGCCGAGGTTTTTATCGCCGGCCTGCCGGACGATCTTACCCAGCGTGCCGAGTCGCTGCTCGAGGGCACGGCCACCCACCGCCCGGCGCCGCCACGTGGCGTGCGGCAACGCCGACTGACCTTCACCTCTGGCCGGCAATATCCCGGGGTGGCGGCCAGCCCGCGCCACTGGTTGCGGACATCACCGGACGGCACCCAGGTCGCTTTCCTGATGAAGGACGATGCGGGGATCGTGCAGCTCTGGACAGTTTCTCCGCTTGGCGGCGAGCCGAGGCAGGTCACCCACAACGCCATGCCGATCGGCTCCGCTTTCACTTGGAGCCCGGACGGCCGGAGCATCGCACACGTGATGGATGGCAGTGTCTGCATCACGGAAACGGCGACGGCCCGGACGATCCGCTTGACGGAGCGACACGAAGGGGCGGCCGGCCCCTTGCCGCAAGCCTGTGTCTTCTCCCCCGATGGTGCGTCGATCGCCTACATGCGCGAGGTGACGGCTCCGGCGGGGACTTTCACGCAGATCTTCGTCATCGCGGTGCCCGCCTCGACCGGGCCGCGCTGATCGGGTTTCCAAGACAAAGCTTATGCATTATTATCTTGGCATCGACGTCGGCACCGGCAGCGCCCGGGCCGGCATTTTCAACGAGCGCGGGCGGATGATGGCGTCCGCGGCGCAGCCGATCCGGATGTGGAAACCGCGGCCCGACCATGTCGAGCAATCGGGCGATGACATCTGGCGGGCTTGCGGACGCGCCACCCGCGCGGCGCTGCGGCAGGCGGGCTTGCAGCCCGGCGCCATCAAGGGCATCGGCTTCGATGCCACGTGCTCGCTCGTCGCTTTGGACGTGGCCGACCGTCCGGTCTCGCTCAGCACGACCGGCCGCTCCGAGCAGAATGTCATCGTGTGGATGGACCACCGCGCCTTGGCGCAGGCGGAGCGCATCAACCGCACCCGTCATCCGGTGCTGCGCTATGTGGGGGGCGTCATCTCGCCGGAGATGGAGACACCGAAGCTGCTTTGGGTGAAAGAAAACCTGCCGCAGGCGTGGCGGCGGACGGCCCGCTTCTTCGACCTGCCGGATTTCCTGACCTATCGCGCCACGGGCGACGACACCCGTTCGCTGTGCAGCACGGTCTGCAAGTGGACCTACCTCGGCCACCGCGGTCCGGACGGGGCGGGTTGGGACGCCGGCTATTTCAAGCAGATCGGTCTGGGCGATCTCGCGGCGGAGGGTTTCAGCCGGATCGGCCGGAAAGTCCGGCCGATGGGCGAACCGGTGGGGCAGGGGCTCACGGCCCGCGTCGCCCGGGAACTCGGCTTGGTGCCCGGCATCCCAGTCGGGGTTTCCATCATCGACGCCCATGCCGGCGGCTTGGGCTTGCTCGGGGCGCGGCTCGACGGCAAGGCCCCGACGGCCACCGCCCTCAATCGCCGGCTCGCCCTGATCGGCGGCACCTCATCCTGTCACATGGCCGTGTCGCCCCGGCCGCGGTTCATCCGCGGGATCTGGGGCCCGTATCATTCGGCGATGATTCCCGGCCTGTGGCTGACCGAGGGCGGCCAGTCCGCCACGGGCGCGCTGATCGACCACGTGATATTTTCGCATGCTGCGGCTGCGCCTCTGCAAGCGAAGGCGCAGCGCTCGGGCCGGACGATCTACGAACTGCTCAATGAGCGGCTGGAGGTGCTCGCCGTAATGGAGCGGGCAAAGTTTCCGGCTGCGCTTACCCGCGACCTGCACGTGCAACCGGATTTTCACGGCAACCGTTCGCCGCGTGCCGATCCCACATTGCGCGGTGTCGTCTCCGGTCTCACGCTTTCCGCCACGGCGGACGATCTGGCCCGGCAATATCTCGCGGCGATCCAGGCTGTCGCTTACGGCACCCGCCACATCATCGAGGAGATGAACCGCAAGGGCTACGCCATCGATACGCTGCTCATCTGCGGCGGCGGCACAAAGAATCCCGTCTTCCTGCGTGAGCACGCGGACATCACCGGCTGCCGGCTCGTGCTGCCGCAGGAACCGGAGGCGGTTCTCCTCGGCTCGGCCGTCCTTGGCGCGGTCGCCTCCGGCCGCCACCCCACCGTGCTGGCGGCGATGCAGGCGATGAACGCCGCCGGTCGCGTCATCACGCCGGTGCGCGGGGCGGTGGCCCGTTATCATGCGGCGAAATATCGGGTCTTCCACCGGCTCCACGCCGATTTCCTCGCACACCGCCGCCTTATGGCTGGTGTGCTTCAGGCAAACGGTTGAAGCGCCGGCTGCGCCATCACGCTGCGAGTTTCTGGGCTTCGCGGACCGGAGTCTCGAACCGGTCTTTCAGGCGCAGGCAGCGGCGCTCGATCAGGTTGAACGACGCGGTCGCCAGCGCGATGCTCACCGGCACCTTGACGCCGAGCCGGAGCAACAGCGGCGCCTCCGGCATGAGTTTTTCCACGATGTAATAGACCGGCAGGTGGATCAGGTAGAGGCCGTAGGAGATTTTGCCGATGAACACGACCGGCTGCCACGCCAGCGGCCGCGCGAGCAGCGAATGCGAACCGGCCACCAGATCCGCGATCATCAGCATGGATGCGCCGCCTACCAGGACGTAGCCGATCCAGCCCATCCACGGGCTATACCAGGTGACCGTGTTGATCACCATGAAGATGCCGGCCAGTCCCAGCGGGGCCAGCAGCCGGCCGAGCCAGCGGCTCGCGGCGTCGGGCAACCGGCCGCCGGGCAGGCTTTGCACGAAGTAGGCGAGCGCCGCCCCGGTCATCAGCGTGTCCATCCGCATATCGAGGCCGAAGTTGATGCGCTCGTCCGTCACCACGCCGACGAGGCACGCGCGATAGACCGCGATCACCAGCGCCCCACCGATGAGCAAGCGGGCCTTGGCCGCCGGGCCGCGCCCGGTGCGCTCCAGCGCGACGATGAGCAGCGGCCAGATCAGGTAGAACTGCTCCTCCACGGCGAGCGACCAGCAGTGCGTCAGCCACGTCAGCGGGTAATTGTAGAGCGCGAGCGCCCAGTTCGCCGTGTAGCTCAGCGCGAACGCCAGCTCCGTGCCGGGAAAACGCCCCTCCAGCCACATCATGCCCGCGGCCACGAAGGCACCGGTGAGAAGCAGGGCCGGGGCCAGCCGCAGCATCCGGCGCGCATAGAAATTCCGAAAACTGATCGAGCCCGTCCGCGCCCATTCCGTGCTGAGGATGGTCGTGATGAGAAATCCGCTCAGCACGAAGAATATGTCCACCCCCGTCCCGCCGCTGCGGAACCAGGGCACGCCGCCGTGCGCGGCCAGGACGATGCCGACGGCCACCGTGCGCAATCCGTCGAGGCTCGGGTAGTAGGTGTGTTTCACGCGGGGTCACGGACCACACCCGAATCGCCCCGCGACTTCAACGCCCGCCTGCATCCGCACACAAAAAACCAGAAAACACAAAGCCGCGCGCCGCGGCGGGATGAAATTTCAACCACCGGTCGAATTCGCGGCCGGTGCGGAATCTTTTCCGGAAACAACCAGGCCCAGGCCGGTGAGAAAGCGTGCGATGTCTTCGCGGGTCTTTTCGTTGGCAACCTTCCCGGCCTCGCCGAAGCGGCTCGAATAGTAGGCATGGCCGAGACCCTCGAACGTGATCAGTTCGCAGCGGTTGCCATGACGCACGAGCTGGTCGCGAAAGGCCACGGAGTTTGCATACGGCACCGTGGTGTCGGCCGTCGCATGGAACACGAGGGCGGGCGGCATGCGGGCCGGCATCTGGTCCGGGACGGAACAGGCGCGGGCGCGCGCCGCATCTCCGCCGAAACGCTTGGGGCCGCCATAGCCGCCTTCCTTCGTGTCGGTGACGGGATTCAGCAGGATCATGGCGACGGGCAGTGTCGCGGGCGCCGGATCGTCCCGGCCGGGTCCGGACGCGGGGATCGCCGTCCAGGCGGCCACATGCCCCCCGGCAGAGCCGCCTTGGACGACGATCTTGGCCGGATCGATGCCAAGCTCGGTTGCATGCGCCACGATCCAGCGAATCGCGGCGCGCCCGTCGGACACGCAATCCTCGGGCGTGCCGTTGAGCCGGTCGCGCGTCCGGTAATCGGGCGCCACGCCGACCAGCCCGAGATCGGCGGCCTGTCGCGCCCACCGGATGCTGCTCTCGGGCGTCCCCGCGTTCCAGCCGCCGCCAAAATAGCTGACCAGGCACGGACGGCGGTCGCCGGCCGACCAGCCCTCGGGTTTGACCACATGCAGGCGCAGTTCGGTCTCCCCGATCCGGCGAAACACAAAGGGTTCGCTGCCGGGCAAAGAGAGCGGAGTGATCTCCTTGGGCCGGACTGCCGGACCTGGTTCGTCGGCCGCCGACAGCATGATCGGAACGGAGACGGCGACAGCCAGGCCGAGGGCGATGGTGCGAAATCGAAAGGGCCAGAGGTTCATCGGCAGTGGGTCTTGCGCCGGCTTGGATGGAAAGTGGCACGGGTCTCCTGGCCCGTGGGTAATGGGATCACGGGTCGGGAGACCCGTGCCACAAAACTGGCGAAAGATGAAGCGGAGCATGATGGGTTTGATCAAATGCCCCGGAGCTTGCTCCGGGGATCTTTACGACACGGAATCAGGAGCGGCGCGGGATCACTTGAACAGGAGGGAATACCGCAGCACCCACTGCCGCGGGTTGCCCTGCTGCGGGGAGAGACCATAGGCGTAGTCCCGGTCGAAGGCGTTCTTCAGCACCAGGGTCAGGGAGTGGCTGCACCGTTTGTCGGCGGACTTCCACCGGTAGCCGGCGTTGAAATCGTATTTGATGTAGCCCGGAACCCGCGTCCGGTAACGGCCGCCGACGGACGATTCCGAATAGCGGAAATTGCTCTGCGCGGTGGTGCTCATGCCGATGAAGGTGTTCTTCAGCCGGCCGCGGTTGAAATCATACTTCAGCACCGCGCCAAAGGCCCAGTCGGGCACGCCGCGCGGCGGGAGCCCGTTCAACACGATGGTCGTCGGGGTCAGGTTGCCGCTGACGACCGCGTCGGTGTAGCTCACGCCCGTCTTCACCGACAGGGCGTCCCAGAGCCGGCCGCCGACGCTGAACTCGTAACCCTTCGAGTCCGTGGAGCCGGTGAGCCGGAAGACCGTCAGGCCGGTGAGCGGATCGGTGCCCGCCTTCACGATGTTGTCGTAGGCGATGTCGAAGTAGGTGGCGGTGACAAACAGCTTCTTGTCGAACAGGTTCATCTTCACGCCGACGTCGACGCCCTTGCCCTCCTCGTTGGGGAAAGGATTGCCGTCTTCGTCGAGCACCACCTGCGGGGAGAAGGAGGTGCTGTAGCTCGAGTAGAGCGTGACGTCGGGGGTGAGGTTGAAGTTCATGCCGGACTGCATCGTGGTGGCGCTGACCTTGGTGTCGGAACGGGTCTTCGCCACCAGGTCCTCGCCGATGGCCTGCACGCGGTCGTGACGGCCGCCGAAGGAGACGATCAGCCGGTCCTTGATCGCAGTGACGCGGTCGCTGACCAAGATGCCGCCGATCGTGTTGATGCTGTTTTGATCGCGGAAAAGAGCCGTGAAGTCGCTGAGCGGTGGGTAGGGGTTCGGGTCTTCGCCGCTGGCGTCGAATTCCTTGATCAGCTGCGTGCCGGGGTAGCCGGTCGTGGTGCGGTATTTGGCGGCGTCGAGCTGGTAGGTCGGGCCGAGTTCGCGCTGGTCGCGCACATAGTCGAGCGTCAGCAGGAGATTGTGCTCCATCCCGGCGAGATCGAAGCGGCCGAGCAAGTCGAGGTTGACCGCGTGGCCGTTGGTCGACTGGTAGCCGAAATTCGGTTTGCGGTTCCAGACCGTGTTGGTCACCGGGTCCCAGTTGCTCGAGGTGGCCAGCGTGGCCAGGTCGAACGAGTGCCAGTGGCCCGCCAGCCGCAGGGTGAGCGCGGAGCTGAGCCGGCTGACCAGCGTGGCGTTCACGTCGTGGTTCTTGAAATCCGAATAGGTGTCCGGCCCGGCGGAGTTGAGCGCCGCGCGGTAGTTGGGGAAATCCCAGGCGAGGCCCTGATAGACGTTGCCCGCCTTCACCACGGCCTCCTCGAGCTTGTCGCGGGCGGCGCGGTATTCGTCGCCGTAGTCATACTGGATCGTGGCGCGGGTCTTCTTGTTGATGTCCCACGCGAGCTGGCCGGAGATCGACCACAGGTCGTTGTAGCGCCCGTCCTCGAGGGTGGCCTCATGGGTTTTGGAGGTGTCGAACCGGTAGAGCAGCTTGCCCGGCACCAGGGGGCCGGTGGCCCCGAGCGCTGCCCGGTAGAGGTCGAGGGTGCCGCCCTGGAGCTCGAGGGTATATTCCGGTTTCGACTTCGGGACCTTGGAGATGAAGTTGATGATGCCGCCCGGCAGGGTTTTGCCGTAGACGGCGGCGGCCGGGCCCTTGATCACCTCGACGCGCTCGGTGTTGGACCGGTCCACGCGACCGAAGCGGAGGAAGCCGTCCCGCAGCGAGTAGCTGCCGCTGCTGATGCCGCGGACGTTGAAGATGCCGTTGCCCTCGGTGGCGCTGACGCCGGGGATGGAGGAGAGGGCCTCCTGCTGGTTGAAGGCCACCACCGCGAAGTCGTCCCAGATTTCCATCGGGACCACGTCCACGGTGAAGGGAATGGTCTTGATGTCGGCCGCCATGCGCGTGCCGGTGGAGGACTGGGTCGCTTGATAGCCGTTGTAAGGATCGGCGGTCACCGAAAACGGATCGAGCACGATGACCTTTTCGTCGGGCGCCGTCGCGGCTGGGGCGGCGGTCTGGGCCGCCAGTTGGAACGGACAGGCGAGGATAACGGCCGCGAAGGCCATGAGGCAGGGGCGTGAGTTCATAGGTAACATCCTGGTGGAGCAGTCTTGCCGGGGTGGCGGGGTGGTGGGGTCATCGGCCGTCCCGCCCGGCAACCGGCGGGAAAGGGCAGGGGCCAGGCGGGGTGGACGGCCGATGTTGTGCCTGAGACTATCCTTTATCCGCCCGGCCGCCCATCGGTCGTTCATATGAGATGCCGCGGTCGGCAGGCAGAACGCTTCGCTGGATGTGGCACCGGCTTCCCGGTTCGACGGGCTCACGGCCCTGAGCTTGTCGAAGGGCAGCCGGTGAAATCCTGCGGCTGGAAGCCGCAGCCACGCAAACGGCGGCCCGGACCAAACAACCCTCGCCTTACTTTCGGTCGATGAACTTGACGACCGCCTCCGTGCGCGTCTGGACGTGGAGTTTCTCGTAGATCGTGTGGATGTGCGTCCGGACCGTGCTCATGCTGATGCCGAGCTGTTCGGAGATCTCCTTGTAGAGGTGGCCCTTGGCGAGCAGGCCCAGCACCTCGTTCTCCCGGTTGGTCAGCTGTTCCATCCGACCGGGTTCGCTCTTGGTGCCGTGAAAATGGGCGATGACCTTGCGGGCGATCTGCATCGACATGGGTGCGCCGCCCGCGCGGACCTGCCGGACCGCCTCCACCAGCTCGCCCGCCGGCATGGTTTTCAACAGATAGCCGTTGGCGCCGGCCCGCAGGGAGCCGAAGATCAGGTCGCTCTCCTCGTAGGTGGTGAGCATGAGCACCTGCAACGCGGGCAGGAGCTGCTTGAGCCGCGCGACGCATTCGATGCCGCTCATGCCCGGCAGGTTGATATCCACCACGGCCACCTCGGAAGGTTCCTGCGGGATGCCGCGGACGGCGTCCTCCCCGCTGGCGTAGGCGCGGAGACAACTGAGCCCCGGCGAGCGGTCGAACAGCTTCGACAGCATCTCCCGGGTGCCGGCGTTGTCTTCCACGATGGAAATGGTGATGCTCATGGATGGGGTTCGGGCGGGTGGGATGAACGCGGACACTGTGGACCACAACGGCCGGAAGCACAATCGGACGAACCTATGAGCACCTCTTTCATCCGGCCGTCCTCAGCGGCAGGCGGATCCGGACCCGCGTGCCCTGCTCCGGACGGCTCTCCATCTCGAGGGAGCCGCGCACGCTTTCCATGCGCTGCCGCATGTTCCGGAGCCCGTTGGCAAAGGCGTCGTTCTGCGCCGGGTCGAAGCCCTGGCCGTCGTCCTCGATCTCGATTTCCAGCACGGGGCCGGTCACGCTGATCCGCAGGCGGACGGTGCTGGCCTTGGCGTGGCGCACGACGTTGGTCAGGGCCTCCTTGGTCGCGAGCAGCACCTGGTGGCGCATCTCCGAGGTCACGGTGAGTTCCGGCGGATTGTCCGGCAGCTCCACCTCCGGTCGGATCCCGGCCGCGCGCATCAGGGCGATGCAGGACTGCCCGAGGTAGCTGATGAGGTTGGGCAGGGTGTCGTTGAGGGGATTCACCGCCCACACGATCTCGTCGAGCGAGTTGAGCATCCGGCCCGTCGTCTGCGTGATCAGCTGCAGGTGTTCGCCGACCGGTCCGGACAGGCCCGGTTCCTGGAGGGCGATCTCGCTCAGGAGCTTGATGTGGGTGACGCTGCCGCCGAGGTCGTCGTGCAGATCCCGCGAGATCCGGGCCCGCTCCTGGTCGAGCTCGGCCTGCGCCTCGAGCAACCGGACCTTGCGGCGCAGTTTCCGGTGCGAGATGAAGCGGACGATGGCGGCGACGAAGGCGGTGAAGAGGCCGAGCAGCGCCAGCCGGAACCACGTTGTCTGGGTCAGGAACGGCTTCACGGTGATGGGCAGCACGGCCCCGGTGGCGTTCCACACGCCCGAATCGTTGTGTGCGATCACGCGGAAAGTGTAGTCGCCGGCGGGGAGGCGCGGGTAGATCGCCGTGCGGTCCTGGCTGGTCTCCGTCCAGTCCCGGTCGAAGCCTTCGAGGCGGTAGCGCAGATGGACGTTTTCGGGCGCGGCGTAGCTCAGGGCCGCGAAATCGATCTCCAGTCGCCGGTGCTCCGGCGGCAGCCGCAGGGTGGCGCCGGCGGTGGCGAGTTCGATCTGATCCGGGTCGGGATTGAGGTTGAGGGGAAAACGGCTGGCGTAGCGCGCGACGATCCGGTCGTCCATGGTCACGCGCTCGATGGTGACGGGCGGGATGACCGGGTTGTCGTGCAACTGTCCCGGCGCAAGTTCCAGGAGACCGGTTCCGGTCGCGATCAGGATCCGTCCGTTGCGTCCCAGCCAGGCGGCCGGGGAATTTTCGAAGGCCGCCTGCAGGTTTGCCAGTCCGTCGGCGCGACCGTAACGGGTCACCTGTAGCTTCGGCCTGCGTCCGTCGATCACGGCGGCCGCCTCTTCCAGGGTGAAACGGCTCAGGCCGCTTTTCCCGGCGAGCCAGAGCGAGCCGAGGCGATCCGCGACCATCTGCGAATAGGGCGCGTCGGCCAGTCCCTGCGCCGCGCCGAGGAGGGCGTAACGGCCGTTTTTCAACGCGCCGATGCCGCGGCTGCTGGCGTAGCCGATCCACACGGTGCCGTCCGGTGTGGCGTGAAGACCGCGGATGGAGATGCGATCCTGTGCGGCCAGGGCCGGCTCGGCCACCAGCTCATCGCCGCGCACTTTCAACACCTGGCCGCTGGACGTGCCCACCCAGATGTCGCCCCGCGCGTCCTGCGCGATGGCGCGGATGACCCGGAGACCGGGAGGCTGCCTGAGCACCTGCACCCGGCCGCCGGCCAGGCGACACAACTGGCCCGGCAGGCCCGCGGCAAACCATACGGTGCCGTCGGCGGTCGCGAGGACGGCGCGGATGGCGTTGCCCGGCAGACCGTTTTCGCGCGACCAGATCCGTCCGCGGCCCGTGCGGAGATCGTGCGCGTAGAGCCCGCGGTTTTGGGTGCCGACATAGAGCATGCCGTGGGTGTCGGCCGCGACGCAGGTGGCGTCGCTGCCCGGCCACCCGTCGCCGGGAGGCAGCTCGGTCCAGTCGGAGCCGTTCTCGCGAAAAACCCGGCCGTTCGTCGTGCTCACCCAGGCGGAGCCGGTCGCATCCTCGCAGACCGAAGTCAGGGATTCGAAAGGCTGACCGCTTTGCGACCCTTTCAGCTCAAAGGCCCGGCGGCGGATGAGATTCAGTCCGCCGCCGAAAGTCCCCGCCCAGATGTTGCCCTCGCGATCCTCGGTCAGGCAGCTCACGTGCTGGTGCGGTGTCCGGATCGCCTCGGCGTCCTTGCCCTCGAATCGGAAAAGGCCGTGCGCCAGCGTGCCGATCCACACGGCACCGGTGCTGTCCTCGAGCAGGCACACCGGATCGACCTTGGGCGGAAGCGTGAACCGGACCTCGGGCTCCTTGTCCTCCTGCAACCGGATCAGCTGCGGGCCGAGCAGCAGCCAGAGTCCGCCGGTGCGCGCCGGCGTCAGCAACCCCGGCCGGTTGTCGAACTCATGGCGCCGCTCGAATTGTCCGTCGCGGAGCAGCCCGACCTTGCCGCCGCGTGCGCCCCAGACCCGCCCGTCGGTGTCCCGGGCCAGCGATGCGTTGCTCGCCGCGACCGCACCCGATGGATCCACCTCGACCAGCCGGTCGCCGTCCAAAGCGCAGATATGGGAACCGAAGGCCAGCCAGACCCGACCTTGGGCGTCTTCCGCAACTCCGGCGAATTCGCCGGTGGGCCGGTTCTCCTCGCCCGGGAAAAGCAGGATGGAGTTGCGTCCGGCCCGGAGCACGGTGCCGCGATTGGTGCCCAGCCACAGATTACCCTGCGCATCGGAGAACATTTCCCGCACGGCGATGCCGCTGACCCCGGGCTGGGCGAGCAGGTTGAACGGCTCGAAGCCCGTCCCGTTGAAACGCACCAATCCGCTGCGCGTCGCGACCCAGATGTAGCCGTCGGGCGTCTGCACGACGCCCGTGATCTGGTTGTCGGGCAGGCCGTCGTCGATCTGGCGGCCTCGGACGTTCCAGGAAGCAGCCGCGGCCGCATGGCAAGCCAGCGTCAGGACGGCGGCGACCAGCGCCGTGCGGATGGCATGGCGGCTGTTGGCCGGTGAATCCAAAATAAGGCGGAGCGGAGTCATGGGTTCAGTCCTGCGCCGGAAGATGCGTGGCGCCGGGAGCTTTGCAAAGCTCATCAGTGTGATTGATCGGGGGATTTTAATCCGGCTAAGCGCATGGCCGGGCAAGCCGTTGCCCGCGCGGCATCACTGGGGCCGATATGCGTCGCCCGATTGGCCATGTTCCTGCTACCGTCAGGGCGTGTCCGCCAACAATCATCAGTCGCGAGCGTGAATCCCGCGCCTGAGTTCGACCTGACGCTGCGCGTCGGCTGCAGCCTAACCTACGAGGTCACCGGCACGGCCTCGCTGCTGCTCAACCTGCAGCCGCGTCCGGGTCGCAACCATGCCGTCGTGTTCCAAGCGCTGACCCTCGGCAACAACCTCCCGACGCGGGAATTCACCGACAGCCACGGCAATCTTGTCCGGCAGGTCCGCCTCGCGTCCGGCACCAACTGCATCCGCCACGACGCCATTCTCGCGGTCTCGTCGCTCCCGGACAACGCCGGCCTGTCCGCGGCCCGGCCGCTCGCGCCGGAGGAACTGCCGCCGGAGATCCTCCGCTACACGCTGCCCAGCCGTTACTGTGACTCGGACAAGCTGGCCAACTTCGCCTGGGAAAAATTCGGGCAGGTCGAGCACGGCCTGCCGCGCGTGGCCGCGATCAGCCGGTGGCTGCACGACAACCTCGAATATCGCTACCTGTCCGGCCGGCCCGAGCTGTCCGCGTGGGACGTGCTGCAGCGCGGCTACGGCGTGTGCCGCGATTTCGCGCACCTGGCTGTCGCGCTCAACCGCACCTTCAACCTCCCGGCGCGCTACGTCACCGGGCATCTGCCCGATGTCGGTTTTCCCGACCCGGAGAACCACATGGACTTCCACGCCTACGCCGAGGTCTACGTCGGCGGCCACTGGTTCACGACGGACGCCCGCTTTCATGTGCCGCGCATCGGACGCATCGACATCGCCTGCGGTCAGGATGCCGTCGACGGCGCCTTTTCCACGATCTTCGGCGGCGCGACGCTCACCTATTTCCAAGTCTGGGCTTATCAGGTGCCGCGCGGCACGGTCGGCGTCGGCGACCCGCTCGATTTCTCGAAGCGCCTCGACAACCGGACCACGGTGCAGACCGAGGCGCCGTATGCGGCCGCGGATCTGACCGGCGGTTGATTCCTTACTGTCATCTTGGAAGGAGGCTGGCGACTGGTCGGATTGCGGACATGGTGGAGCCAACCCCGATGTCCCATGCTGAATAACCCCCGCCTCATTGTTCTCGCCGCCGGCCTGTTGCTCGGCGCCGTTTCACTGTTCGCCCAGCGCCCCGAGGACAAACCGCTGCCGCCACCACCGTCGGTCCAAGTGGCGCTCAAGTTCGCTTTCGGTGCGGATCAGGGCGCGGCCGGCGCCACGGCGGTGAAGGCCGGTGACGCTTACTCCGTCGAAAAAGGCCACGGTTTCGACCTCGGCACCAAGCCCGGCGTCGACACGCCGTTCTTCTTCTCGGTGAAGGTGCCGGAGGGAAATTATCGCGTCACGGTCACACTCGGTGACGCGGCCGAGGCGACGGACACGACCATCCGCACCGAGTCGGGTCATATCATGGCGGTGGGCCTCGCGACCGCGGCCGGGCAGTTCATCACGCGGACGTTCTACGCCAACGTCCGCCGGCCGCAGCTCCCGCTGCCGCCGCAGAACGCACCGGGCGGCTCGATCGTCCACATGTTCCTGGCCGACGAGGCCGCGGCGCGGCACTGGGACGAGAAACTCACCATCGAGTTCAACGGCCGCCGGCCGCGCCTCGCCGCACTCGAGCTCGTGAAGGACGACACGGTGCCGACGCTCTTCACCGCCGGCGACTCGACCGTGGGCGATCCGCGCCGCGGTCCCGGCGGCAACTGGCCCACGCAGCTCTGCCGGTTCCTCAAGCCGGAGATCGCGCTGTGCAACGCCGCCGAGGGCGGCGAGACGAGCAAGAGTTTCATCACCGGCTACCGCCTCGACAAGATCCTCAGCCAGATGAAGGCCGGCGATTTCTTCCTCGTGCAGTTCGCCCACAACGACTCGAAGCCGCAGTGGCCGCAGAGCTACACCGACCCGGCGACCTCGTTCAAGGCCTACCTCGGCGTCTACCTCGCCGAGACCAAACGCCGCGGGGCGACGCTGGTGCTCGTCACCCCGATGGAGCGCCGGAGCAACCGCGACACCGTCGGACCATGGGCCCGGGCCATGCGCGAGTTCGCCGCGGAGCACGGCGTGCCGCTCATCGACCAGTGGACCATGAGCAAGGAGATGTGGACCGCGCTCGGGCCGGACGTCGGCACGGCTTTCGCCGACCAGACGCACCTCAGCGGCTACGGCGGCTACCTGTTGGCCAAGAACATCGTCCGCGGCATCCAGGCCGGCGTGCCCGCCCTGGCGAAGTTCATCGTGGACGATTTCAAGGCAATGGATCCCGCGCGCCCCGAACCGCCGCCGGAATACCTCAGTCAATCGCCCGGCCCTTGACCAATCCTGCGAAGAATGTTTTTTCTTCGCTTCTGTGACCACACCTACCACCCGGAGCATCAGCGAACAGTTCCAACAGACCTATGGCCATGCGCCGGCGGTCATCGCGCGGGCGCCGGGCCGGGTGGAGTTCATCGGCAACCATACCGACTACAATGGCGGGGCCGTGCTCGGGGCGGCCATCGACCGCTACGTGTGGGTCGCCGCCTCGGCCAACCCGACCGGCCGGCTGCGGCTGTTCAGTGCTAGCGGTTCGACCGTCCTCGAATTGCCGGCGGATCCCGGCACGCGCATCACCGGCTCCGACTCGTGGGCCAACTACCCGCTCGGCGTGTGGCGCGGCCTGCGCGATTTCAACCTGCCGCAACCCGCGGGCTTCGACCTGCTGGTCGTGTCCGACCTGCCTTCCGGCGCCGGACTCAGCAGCAGCGCGGCGCTGGAGCTTTCCACGGCGCTGGCCCTGCTCGCGCTCGCGGGGGCGACGATCGAGCCCGGCCGGCTGGCCGCGCTCGGCCGCCATGCGGAGAACAAATACGTCGGCGTGCCCTGTGGCATCCTCGACCAGGGCACGAGCGCGCACGGCCAGGCCGGGCACCTCGTGCACATCGACTGCCGCGGCCCGGCCTTCTCGCGCGTGCCGTTTCCGCCGTCGGCGCACCTGTGGATTTTCAACACGCGCGAAAAGCACGCGCTGATCGACGGCCTTTACGCCACCCGCCATCAGGAATGTCTCGAGGCCGCAAAGGCGCTGGGTGTCGCCCTGCTCGCCGACCTCACGCCGGCGCAGCTGGCGCAGAAGACCGGCGCGCCCGGCGGTCACGCCCTACCTCCGATCCTCGCGAAGCGCGCCCGGCACATCGTCGAGGAACACGCCCGCGTGCACGACACGGCCGCCGCCCTGCAGCGCGGCGATCTCGCCGCCGTCGGCCGGCTGCTGACGGCGTCGCACCGCAGCTCGCAGCATCTCTTCGAGAACAGCACGCCGGCGCTCGACGCCCTCGTCAACCTGCTGGAACCGCATCCCGCGGTGCTCGGCGCCCGGTTGACCGGCGGCGGTTTCGGCGGCGCGGTGATGGCGCTGACGAAGGACACCTTCTCCGAGGCGGACGCGGCGGAGATCGCCCGGCGCCACGCGGAACTGCACGGCCGCGCGCCCGAGACGATCCATCTGCAAAGCGCCGACGGCGCCCAGGTGATCTGGCGCGCCTGAGCGGGAACGATGAGCGCGAGCTCCCCCTGGCGGGTGAGCCATCGAGCGGTGGTCGCCGGTTTCCATACCGGCGACAGGGAATCTGCGGGGGCGCCAAAGCGTCGGTATGGAAACCGACGCCCACCCGACTGCATCGTTACGCCTGAACCCGACCGCGCGCGGTGATCAGAGTTTCACCGGCGAGCCGGATTCAGCCGACGCGTAGATCGCGTTGACGAAAGCCACGGCCTTGCGTCCCTCGCGGCCGTCGATCGCGGGCGCGCGGTTTTCCCTCAGCGCGTCGACGAGATCCTGCAGCTGCCGGCGGTGGCCCTCGGTGCTGATGGCCTTGGGATCGCTTGCAGCGGAGCCGAGGGCGTTGGCGGCGCCGCCGGCACGGATGGCGTCGTCTTCCGGGCGCGCCTCGCGGAATTCCCAGCGGGCGATGCGGTCGTCCTCGAGCGAAATGGAACCATGTTCGCCGCAAAGCTCGATGCGTCGCGACCAGCCCGGCCACAACGCCGTGCTGGCCTCGAAGGCGCCGAGGGCGCCACCGGGGAACTTCAGCGCGGCGGCGGCGGTATCCTCGGCCTCGATGCCGGTGTGGACGCGGCGAGTCTTCCACGCGAAGACTTCGGCGGGCAGGCCGGCGAACCACTGGAGCAGGTCGAGGCCGTGGATGGCCTGGTTGATGACCGCGCCGCCGCCATCGAGGCCGAGCGAACCGCGGTAACCGGTGTAATACGGCGCGGTGCGGTGCTATTTCACGTAGACG